>LFEF01015971.1_pt2 | contig 53395 bp, 38 predicted proteins | sample 619371 | NCBI WGS metagenome assembly LFEF01 (sample SAMN03014291, study PRJNA259931) | freshwater metagenome | biome: lake; feature: waterbloom | place: China: Taihu Lake | collected 2006-08 | depth 0 m m
CCCCCCCAACCCCCCCGACATCGGGGGGGGGCAGGGGGGGTTGGGGGAAAATGGGTCTTAGCTTACCCACACCTGGCCATGACGAAAAACTTTAGTATAATCAAGAACACTGAGTATTTATTAGCTTTTCTGTCTAAGATTGATGTTAAAGGCTGTTCTGTTCGATTTTAATGGGGTGATCATCAATGATGAACCAATCCATCAAGAGTTAATCAATGAAATCTTGATCGGGGAAAATTTACTGCCCCTAGGGTCGGAATTTGCGGAGTTATGTCTGGGAAGAAGCGATCGCGTCTGTTTGCGTAATGTTCTCACCCGTCGCGGTCGTCAAGTGACCGAGGAGTATCTGACTAAGTTAATTAACAAAAAAGCCAGTTTATACCGAGAAAGATTAGAAAAATTAGAGAAACTTCCTATTTATGAAGAGATATACTCTTTTTTAAAACGGGTTAAGGCCAGGGATCTACAAATCGGTTTGGTGACGGGAGCAATACGCTCGGAAGTAGAATCGATCTTGCAACAGGCGGGCCTTGGGGATTACTTTAGTGTCATTGTCACCGGTGATGAGATCAGCACCAGTAAACCCCAACCGGATGGTTATTTACTGGCCGTAGAAAGATTCAATCGTTGGAATTTTAATCTACAGTTGCAACCCTGGGAATGTCTGGTGATTGAAGATACTTTTGCCGGTTGCGAAGCGGCAAAAAGAGCGGGAATGCAGGTGGTGGGAATCGCTCATACCTATCCCTTCCATTTTATGCAGAGAGTGTCGAACTGGGCGATCGATAATTTCTCCCAACTAGACCTCGATCGCGTGGAGAAAACTTTTAGCCAAATCGGGGAAATAACCGAGCGATCGGGATTTTTAGGCAATCTATAACCATCTAGGGGCGATTAACAAGCTGAAAATCCCTACTTGCAAAAATCGGCAATTCGTGTTATGCTAACGAAAGTGCTAAGAAAATGCGGGTGTAGTTTAGTGGTAAAACCCTAGCCTTCCAAGCTAATGATAGGGGTTCGATTCCCCTCACCCGCTTAAGTTGTTGTGTATCATTTTGTCCTATAGGTCTAATAAAGTTGTTAAGTATTGCCCTTATCGATCGAGATCGGGTTAGCTTGGAGATAGCAGTGAGCATTCAGCTTTAAACACTTAATAACTGCTAACCGAATCACTGATAAGGGGGTTTTTTCATGGCTTTTAGCCGTTCTAGCGGTATTTTGCTTCATCCCACCAGTCACCCCGGTCGTTACGGGATTGGAGAACTAGGTAGGGAAGCCTATCAATTTATCGATTTTTTGGCTCAAAGTGGTCAAAAACTCTGGCAAATTCTCCCTTTAGGCCCCACAGGGTACGGTAACTCTCCCTACATGAGTTTTAGTGCCATTGCCGGCAATCATCTCCTGATTAGTCTCGATATTCTTCGGGAAAAAAAGCTGCTTAGTGACGCAGATTTAGAGAATATTCCCGATTTTCCCCTCGATCAAGTGGATTTTGATAAATTGATCGCTTGGAAAATTCCCCTACTTAGAAAGGCGGCGAGCAATTTTGTCAAGGGTTCTGACACAATTCTTTACAAACAGTTTGCTGGCTTTTGTGCTGGCAATGCCGATTGGTTAGAGGATTACGCCCTATTTATGGCTTTATCCCACGCTTACCCGGGTAAAGCATGGATGGAATGGCCGACAGAAATTCGCGAACGTCATTGGGGAGCGTTGGAAACACCGAAACAGGAGTTACAAGAGGAGATTTTTCTGCACAAATTCCTGCAATTTGAGTTTTTTGAGCAGTGGTTAGCCCTAAAACGCTATGCTAACTCCCTCGGTATCGAGATTATCGGTGATATCCCCATTTATGTCTCCCATAATAGCGCCGATGTTTGGGCAAATCCGCAGGTTTTCCGACTAGATACCCAAACTGGTAATCCCTTGGAAGTGGCAGGGGTTCCCCCGGATTATTTCTCAGAAACGGGTCAATTATGGGGAAATCCTCTTTATAACTGGGATTATCTCAAAAATACGGGCTTTGACTGGTGGGTACGCCGTTTAAAAGCGGTTCTTTCCCTAGTCGATATCATCCGTATCGATCATTTTCGCGGATTAGAGGCCTATTGGGCCGTGGCTTTTGGCCAGGAAAACGCTATTAATGGTCGTTGGCTCAAGGCCCCGGGTTATGATCTCTTTAATACTATCGGCACTCGTTTAGGTAAATTGCCGATTATTGCCGAAGATTTGGGCGATATTGACCAAGCAGTTCTAGATTTTCGCGATCACTTTGCTTTCCCGGGGATGAAGATTCTCCACTTCGCTTTTGGGGGTGATGCGGGTAATCCCTATCTTCCTTTTAACGTCGAACGCAACTGTGTGATTTATACCGGCACTCACGATAATAATACTACTGTGGGCTGGTTTCAAGATAACGCCAACGACTACGAAAAAGCGCGACTATATCAATATCTTGGCGCTCCCAGTGGTCAGGGAGTGGCTTGGGATCTGATTCGACTGGCCTATAGTTCCGTGGCTAATCAGGCGATCGTACCGTTACAGGATGTGTTAAGTTTAGGATCCGATGCGCGTATGAATACCCCCAGTGTCGCAGAAGGGAATTGGTCATGGCGCTATCGTCAGGAAGCTTTAACCGGAGAATATAGCGAGAGATTGCGAGATTTAGTCAATCTTTTTGGCAGAAATCGTTAAATAGGGTTTGCGGCAAAAAGCTTTTCCTGGGGGCAGGGTGTGGGGTGTGGGGTGTGGGGTATGGGGTTTTACCGATTTTGAGGTAGTCAATTACCTAATTTTCAGGGAAAAAGTACCTGAATTTTCCCCCCGATCCCCCGCAACGGCTGGCACTTTTTGAGTAAAAGCAAGTCTAAAAGTCTTATCCAACAAGGTTTTTAGATTTATTCAGCAGACCCTAAATATCAATCCTTTTTTCGAGACGTTACTTCTAACGTCTTTTTTTGTCCGGTTAATGTGGGTGAGAATTTTTTAGCAATCTTTGCCGGATGCGATCGAGATTTTCTTGACTATTGACGGGTAAATGGGGTAGGGGTAATTCTAAATTGGGCCAATTACTCAAATCATGGCAAGGACAGGATAAACCCGATTGTCCCATCACTTCAATTGGTACAGGTATAGTACAACGAGCGCAGGGATGAAATTCCCATTGAGGGGAAAGTAAGTCTTGGATGGTTTGTTGAGTACCTTCTAGGTAACAATCGCCACTTTGAGGATCAAGAATTTTTTGCCAACAATCTTCAAACTCCGACGAATAGCGATCAGCATTGAAAATTGGCAGCGGAAATAGCATAGCTTGGTTTTTGGGACAAATAACTTTTTTTCCCAATTGAAACCAATGGGCGAGATATTTTTTAACGGCGGAGGTGTCTGACATATAGTTTGTGTGGAGGCTGCCCTGATTATTGCTCTTACCATCAATCCTAGCGTTAACTTCCGGTGTCGGACAGGTCTTAGGATGATTGATTATGTAGTTTAATAATTATTTTAGGTAACTGAGCATCTGGAGCTAGATTAATCCCAATAAACTCACCATTAAAGCTTTTTGGGCGTGCATCCGATTTTCCGCTTGCTCCCAGACTTTTGATTGTACACCCTCGATCGCCCCGTCGGTAATTTCTTCGCCCCGGTGAGCAGGTAAACAATGGAGAATAATCGCGTCTTTGTCAGCGTGACTCATTAGCTGTTCATTGACTTGGTAGGGCTGAAAAACGGGAATTCGGGCATCAGCGAGGCTTTCCTGTCCCATACTCGCCCAGACATCAGTATAGACCACCTGAGAGTCTTTTACGGCGGTAACGGGATCGTCGGTAATTAAGATTTTACTACCGGTTTTCTCGCCAATAGCCTGGGCGCTGGCGACAATTTCCCCATCCGGTTGATAGTTTGCGGGGGAGGCAACCCGCACATTTAACCCCATCAAAGCACCACCCAAGAGGAGAGAATTAGCGACATTATTACCATCCCCCACATAGGTGAGGTTAATTCCCCGTAAAGTCTGAAAAGTCTCTTGGATAGTCTGTAAATCGGCTAATATCTGACAGGGATGTTCTAAATCCGTTAAAGCGTTGATAATCGGAATGCGCGAGTAATTGGCAAAAGCTTCTAAATCCTCTTGTTTAAAGGTGCGAACTGCGAGAATATCGAGATAGCGATCGAGTACCCGGGCTGTATCTGCTAAGGGTTCCCCGCGCCCCACTTGGGTTACACTGGGATTAAGATCGATCACCTGTCCCCCTAACTGGTACATGGCGACGGTAAAGGAAACCCGCGTCCTGGTGGAAGCTTTATAAAATAGCAGTCCTAAGACTTTTTTACAGCTAGGGTTAAGAGTGCCAGCTTTAAGCTGTGCCGATAGATTGAGTAGGGCGCTGATTTCTTCGCTACTCATGTCGGTTATTCTTAAAACATCTCGTCCTTTTAAAGTGGCTACCATTGGTTTTTCTCTCGATAAACAGGGGTCTTGATTGGGTTTTATGGCAGTTAGCGGTTAGCAAAAATCTTGAGTAAAGACCTTATTATAATCCAGTTTTTTCGCTATTAGGCAATTTTTCCCGAAAATTTTCATTTTGGGGGATGTTAGTCCAGCTAACACCCCCAAATTATCTGTTAAATTAGGTAGGTGTTAAACATTGTCAGATTCCCCCCTTATCAAGGTGGCTCCCCCCGCCTATCGGCACCCCCCTTATCAAGGGGGGCAGGGGGGATCAAACCCAAAATCTAATTTCTACTTAACTAATTTTGCCCCACACTTAGAACAAAAATTAGACGAGGGCGGGTTTTTGTGTCCACAATTACCGCAGATAATTAAAGCTGGGTTAACCACTTCCGTCACCGAAGAAAGAGGAATTTCTCCACCGCTATCCAACTTATAGTTATGGATTAACTGCAAAATAATTGCATCTTCCCGTTTATATTCTGTATTGTCTTTTCCTCCTGTTAACTCCTCGGAACGTTGTTGTAAATATTGGATAAAAGTCCGATACAAAGCTTGTTTTTTCTCGGGGGTGGACGAATCCTGTAACTTAGCTGTCACCTGAGTTTGAATTTTTTCCTTATCTTCGCGACAAGCTTTTACTTCTAACACCTGTACCGCATCTTCCCAACTGGTAGCGATATCGACTTTTTTTAATCCCGTTGCGGTTTTAATTTCATAGCGAATTGTTTTCTCATTAGTGACTCGATTGACTTCTGGAAAAAGCACTTTTAAAGCCCGGGCAGTCACCACCAATTGGTAAATACTCGGATCTTCGGGAAAAACATCCCAGAAAGGAGGTTCCTTTTGGATATGTACGGGGATGGGTAAATCGCGATTTTCACCCATTTGTTGGGCGCGTTTAGCAAGAATAAACTCTCCTTTCCAGTCCTGATAGGATTGCCGCAACTCTCGCATTCCCTCGAGACAGCGTAGGGAAAAACCGCCAATTTCCTGCACGAAGACAAGACGATGTTTTTCCACGTCTCCCAAGGGTTTAATATCGTCTTCGTTGGCAATAAATTCCCGCAGTTTCGGAATAATTTTTTGGGCTGCTGGGTTATTGGTATTTCTTCCCCCAATCAGGGCAACATTTTGATTTAATTGCGGCGTAAAACCCGCATCTTTTCCCCGCAAAACCGCAGGATTGAGCATAATTAGGGGTCGCGATTTTTGGTAGGCAATGCGAAGATTATTGATAATATCGGCATCGTTGTTATAGATTTTTAACAAGCGATCACAAGCGGCTAATTCCTTCTGAATGCGACTACTAGCGGGAGCATTTTGTAGTAGTTGATTAGCTTGGTTTAGTATAACTTGTTGAAAATCTCCTTGACGAATATCGGCAATCTCGGTTATGTCAAATAAACGCATATTTTCATCGGTGCGGCGCGTTTCTTTCCAGAGGGGGCTAGATTGCTTTAAAATCTCTTCTGAGAGGGGTAAACAAAGGTTATCCATACCCGTATCGTAGGCATTTTTGTTACCAGCAATCCCCGAAGCAAATTGTTCGATAAAGTCTTGATAAAGACTATTTAATTCTTGTCTGTCAAATAATTTAATCCCATTAATTAACAAAGCATCGGCACTATCGATCTGTTGATTAGCTTGGAGATTAAATAGATCGCGACTTTGAATTAATTTCTGACGAAAGCGATTAAAACGGCTTTCTAATTGATTAAGATGTTCCAGTAAACGATTAATAACCTCTACTCCTGCACCTCTGGTTTTTCGTTGAATATTGGCCATTAAATAGCCTTCCAATCCCGTTAAAGCTTGTTCACAATATTGTTCCATCTTATCTTTTTTCGAGATATGAATTTTATCTTTCAGATCATTAATTTCCGCTAAAGCTGTGTCGTATTCTCGTTGACGTTTACTTTCATTTTGACTCCAAACCTGTTCTTGATCGCGACGGAATTTTTCCGCTATGTCGGTGAAGATTTGTCGCACTGAAACAATAAAACTCTCGGCAAACTTTACCCCACGGTTCCGATCTTCAAGGATATTATAAAACTCCATTTCTAGGGACTTTTTACCCCGTTGAATAATTTCATCCCGGTTACTATAAATCTTTTTCAGGTAATCGCCGTGCAGCCGTTCATCGGGACTCAATTCTAGTAAATGATTGCGTTTAAATTCCTCGACTCTTGGCGTTAAATAATCATTAATAAATCGCAGAATTTTTCCCTGTTCATTGCCTAAAATATTAACACCCTGTTTGGTACAAGAGAGCCAATTATCTTGATTGATTTCCTGACGAGTTTCGTTAATCCATTGGGAGATTATGGCAATTAAAGAGCGATCCTTGTCGGCACATAAATCCATAATTAATTCCCCTTCGCTCAAGCGCATTCTTTTGAGGATATCACCTCTGACTAACTCCAACATTTGAGCGGGTAAAATCACGGCATTATTCAGCCACCAATTAATTAAATCTTTGGCTAAACGTTCCGATAAAGAGGCCCGAATTTGGGCAATAGGAATTTCAATAGTTGATAGCCCAAAACTCATAAATTGCTTAGGATAACCGCGACCCCCAGGGTCAGCTTGCGCCCAAGAACCCTTAATATTATCTCTAATAGAACGCTTATGGGGGGCAAAATCAGAGGTCATATCTAGGAAGATATTTTGGGCGATCATTTCCCGAATTTGACCGAGTTTAAAATCACCTTCGCCGTTTTTTGTCCCCACTAAATAGGTAAAATCAAAGGGGGGTAATTTACTAACCACTTCATCGACTAAACCGCTGCTAAACTGTTGATGATATTCGGTTCTGTAGTCGGAAAAGTAATTTAATTCCATCAGGGCAGCGTAACCATTAGCCAAAACTCGATCGCCGACACTAATCCCCGCAAATGCTTCAGGAGTGGGAACAATTGCCGTACTCAAAGGACTACTTTCCCCTCGTAACCAATTACGAATACAGTAGCCTAGATCGATTAACATTCCGCTACCTGTACCACCGTTTAAAGACCCCGTAGTAAAGACATTAATAGCAGTATTATTAACTTTAATTCCATAGCGATCGAGCATAAAGTTTTCTTGTCCCTTTACCCGTCTCACCGCATCTAGAAATTTTCTTTGGATCTCATGATAATTACAAAATAAAGCAAAACGTCCACAGGCGCGAATTTGTCCCGCCCCCGCTTCCAGGGAAGTAATATTTCTCTCTAATTCCGGGGGAAACCAACTATTAATCCAGGGATATCTATCCATGTCAGATACCATCTCCTGTACCTGTTTTCCACTCACCCGGGCCCAGTGTTTTTCGTTATCTTTAAAAGCACTGCCGGCAGCTTCAGGATTACTGATTTTATAATCCTTATCCGTGTCAACCACCAAAAAACTGACAATCGGAAAATTGCTCAAACTGCCATAACTTTCCTCGATTAAGCGACGCAATCGCGATAAAATTTCGTTACCCGTGCCACCAATACCCACTAAAACCGTGGGAACCATGCTTTTTTCTTCCACTGCTGCTGGCATAATTACTTAACTCCTAAAGCCATTTCTTTACGGTTGCGGGGGACTTCGTAGGTGAGGAAATCGTAGGCTAATTTAGTGTTAGGAAAAATTGCCCGCGCTTCCTCTAACAGATTGGAAATATCCAGAGAATTACCCGGTAGATAACGGGGACTAAAATGGGTCATTAATAACAATTTTACCTGGGCTGCCAAGGCCACCTGGGCTGCCATCGTCGAAGTGGAATGAACACTTTCAAAAGCTAACCCAGCATCTTGGTGTGCAAAAGTCGCCTCATGAATTAGCACATCTGCATTCTGTGCCAATTCGATCGAACCTTCACAGAAAATAGTATCGGTACAGTAGGCAATTTTACGGCCGATTTCCGTTTCTCCGCAGAGGGACTGACCGCGAATTTGTCTGCCATCGGTGAGGGTGACAGTTTCCCCTTTTTTCAGCTGGCCGTAAATCGGTCCGGGGGGAATACCTAAAGCGTTGGCTTTTTCCACATCAAAACGTCCCGGACGGTCTTTTTCGGCGATGCGATAACCGTGGGCAGGAATACGATGTTTTAATAGCTGACAGGAGACGGTAAATTCTTCATCTTCGTAGAGTATGCCGGGGGAAACGGCATGGACTCGCACCCGATTGGCGAAATTAGTATAGGAATACTTAGCACAAGCACGCAGATAGTCCCCTAGTCCGGGGGGTCCGTAGATATCAATATCCTGAGCAGAACCGGCTAATCCGATACTGGCTAACAATCCCATTAAACCAAAGATATGATCGCCGTGCATGTGGGTGATAAAAATGCGTCGGATTTGGGAACTTTTTAGGTCGCTACGCAGTAACTGGTGTTGAGTTCCTTCTCCACAGTCAAACAGCCATATTTCCGCCCGTTGCGGCAACCGAAGGGCGATACTAGAGACATTACGCGAACGAGTCGGAACCCCGGAACTGGTTCCTAAAAAAGTAATCTCCACAGGATAGCTGTCGGGATAGAGGATTATTTTTCTAGTCTAGGCTGTTTTGATCGATTTCTTGATCGAATTGCTGCTTTTCTGTATTTGATCACTTGGAAACAGGAAATCCCCTGATTTTGACCTAACTCTGCAATAATTACTCGCAGCCAGAAATACGCCAGCGTTCATATCATACTTTCTGCTTTTTGTCAAAAAAACTTTTTTTTTGCAATAAAACTACACAAAAAAAAGATCATCGTTGTGGGTGAAATTGACTCATTTACCTGTCTTAATTAGGATCACCTTGTAGGTTTGGCAAGGGTTTCAACCATTGCTGCCCAAAAAAGCACAGAATAACCCATTATGAAATTCAGCAAAATCGCTGTTACCATAATAACATCGTTGTTAAATAAAAATCTTTCTCAATTAATTCTTAAGAATTTGTAAATATTGCGGAATGTTAATTTAAATATTCTCAAGTTTTTGGAGTCAATAGATAATTTTTGCTTATCTTTGTCGAAAAATAGAACTCCTGCAAAAATCCAACATCTACCATTGGGTTAGAAGTCAGTTATCAGTTATCAGTTATCAGTTATCAGTTATCAGTTATCAGTTCACTGAGAAAACTCCCCACACCCTACACCCCACACCCCACTTCTTATGAGAGATTCCATGTCGGGCTATCTAAGAGTACAACAACACTGCCTCAATCAAGTTAAATTAGCCGTGAAAAAGCAGGGCTTTAGCAGTCAACGCTCCTTAGCCCAAGAAGCTGAATTTAGTCTGGCTATTGTCAGTAACTTCCTGACCGGTAAACCGGTAGAACAAGCCACTTTTGCACAAATTTGTCGTCGATTATCCCTCGACTGGCAAGAAATCGCCGCCCTGAATTTTCAGCTAACAGCACCCCCTCAAGACAAAATTCTGGTTAATTCTCCATCCAAGAGCGAAAAATTGGACACATTGCCCCCCTATCCCAATGGGGCAGTTCCCCTTGGTTCCCCATTTTATTTAGAACGTCTTCCCCTCGAAGAACAGATAAGGCAGGAAATCAAGAAACCGGGGGCTTTAGTGCGGATAAAAGCCCCGAAAGAAATGGGCAAAACTTCCCTACTTTTGAGAATGCTCGATTTTGCCAAACAGCAAGGCTACCGCACGGTGAGTTTGAACTTAGAACAGGTGGACCAGGCGATTTTGAGTGATTTAAACCAATTTTTGCGCTGGTTGTGTGCCAATGCCGCCCGTCAACTACAGTTAAAACCGCAATTAGATGAGTATTGGGATGAGGATTTAGGCAGCAAGATTAGCTGTACGGTTTACATTCAAGACTATCTGCTTGAATCGATTACCGCCCCCATTGTCCTCGCCCTTGATGAACTTAATCAGATTTTTGAACATCCCCAAGTGGCCAAGGATTTTTTACCGCTGCTGCGTTCTTGGTACGAAGAATCCAAAACCCTACCTATCTGGCAAAAACTCCGTCTTATCGTCGTCCATTCCACAGAAATTTATGTTCCCCTGCAGCTCAATCAATCCCCCTTTAACGTGGGATTCCCCGCACAGCTAAGTCATTTCAGTCTTGAGGAGGTATTGCAATTAGCCCAACGTTATCAACTCACCTGGGAAAATCAGGAAAAAGTCCAACAATTGATGGAGCTAGTGGGAGGACACCCAGCTTTGGTACAAACTGCCCTCTACTATCTCAGTCGGGAGGAAATAACCATGACGCAAATATTAACCAGTGCCGCCTCTGTCACGGGGATTTATGCCCATCACCTGCGGCGCCATTGGGCGGTATTAGAACAACAGCCTGAACTAGCAAAAGCCCTCGATCGGGTGATGAGCGCCATGGAACCCGTACAATTAGACCCAATTCTCGCTTACAAACTCAGCAGTATGGGGCTACTCAAACAATCGGGAGATAAAGTAGTACCCGGCTATGAATTGTATCGACGCTATTTTTTAGAGGTGAAATCCTCTATCAGTTATCAGTAAACAGTTATCAGTTATCAGTGAGGGTGTGGGAAGTGGCGAGAACAAAGCTGCCTTCTGCATGAGTGCCTTTTGAACCTAGTAAATCAATTTTGTATGACTACTTATGAATATGTCAATCAAAGATACTGTCCAAAATACTGTCAACGTTAGGAATTTTAGTCGCTCGCAACTCGGTCAACCGGATGAGAACAATTTATATCAAGCAGTCGCCACAGTTACCGAGGGACATTGGCCGGAAAATCTGTCGGGATACGTTTTTATCGTCTGTCCTTTTCATCGAAAAAATGACCGTCATTTGTTCTCTGGCGAAGGTGTAATTATTAGATGGGACTTGCAAGGGAAAAATAATCAAGTTAACGTCCACAGTAAAAAACTAAAAACTTGGGATAGTTTTTGGCGAAAAGTTTTACCGATATTTAATATTAGTCAAGCCACTTTTCCCGCCGTGGTCAGCATTTTAGGTTCTTCGGAAATAGCGAATACTGCTATGATTAAACTAGAAAAAGTTGCCGAAGATAAACAACTAGAAGAAACCAGATTAATTCTCACCGCCGATGCTGGACGTTACTGGGAAGTGGATCCCGTTTCCCTTGATACTATCACTCCGATTGGTTATTTTGACCAACATCTTGTTTCCGTGCCTTTGTCTTTTTTCCCAGTCCTAGAAAATACCGCTCACCCCTTCTACGACAAAAAGACCCAAGAATTTATCACCTGTGAATTAAAGCTAAAACTTGTATCAGGAGGTATGTTAAAAGATTTAGATAAATCCGTGTATATTGTTCTTTGGGATCAACAAAAACAACTTAAACCCTGGAAACTACAGGGAACTATCCTCGATGGTAGTCCCCATTCGGTCATCGTCACCGAAGATTATATCATGATTCCCGATATGCCTTTTCAGATGGGAGTAGCCAAACTATTAGGTATCAGAATTAAGCCTGAAGAAACCTATCCAAAAACTCAAATTTATCTGGTTAAACGTCAAGACCTCAAGGAAGAAGAAACCACCGTTCCCTCGCGATTAATTACCTTCAATGGCGACAGTTATCACTTCCTTTGTAATTACCATAGTACCAACGGTCAAATTCAGCTTGTGGCCATCCAAAATGCCACTATTAGTTTAACCGAAGCGATCGAAAAAGACGATATCCAACATTTTACCGGTCAGAGTTATCCCCCCGAATACCACGGCATCCCCTGGATGTTTTCCTTTGACCCCGGAGTGCTGCGCAAAGTGGTTATCGAAGATGCCAGGGTGATGAGCGAACAAGCTTTCATCCATCCGGGTTGGTTCTGTACCAGTCTCTACACCGCCGACCCGCGGGAATCGGAACAGGGATACAGTGCCGTTTATCAAATTTATCTCGGTTATGTGCGTGAATTAATCTGTCGTCGTCAGTATATGGATTGTCGCGACCAAAGCAATCGCATCCTCAGGGATGCCGAACTTCCCTGTCATGACTTGCCCTCGGTATTAGCCAAGGTTCCCTTCGATAAAGATTGGAATCAGTTAACTGAACAGATTAGGCAAGAAAAAAATGCCAGTGATACTCATGTATCACATTTAGGTGGGGGACTACTGGATTTTTATGTTTGTCCCGATGGCTATATTTTAGATAGCATTCAGTTTATTCCCCAAGAACAGGGCTATCTGTTTACGACGGTTTTAACCCCGACCAAAGTATTAGAAGCTTGGTTATTTAACCCTGACAATCTCAAGGACGGACCGATTGCTAAACTGAGTTTGCCAGAAGATGTTCACTTTGGTTTTACCTTGCATTCCGAGTATTTCGAGCAGGTGCTGCCTTCTCCCCGTCCTTCCGTCTCACAGGTAAATCGAGTCCTGTCAGCCTTGCGAAGTCTTGTCTTGGTTCCCGTAGAATTTTTCTTGGGGAGACCCGCAGCCGTTTACAATCGCCAAGTAAAAAAATGATTGTTCTCAAAGGATACGACATTCTTGCCCAGGTTTACGAAAGCGTTAACTCAGAAGTCTATCGGGCGATTCGCACCGTCGATAATCAACCCGTTATCCTCAAAATCCTCAAGCAAGAATATCCCACCACCCAAGAACTAACCCACTACAAACAGGAGTATAAAACCATCTGCGGCCTGAACTTCCAGGGGGCGATTAAAGCCTATGGTTTAGAAACCTACCGCAGAACTCCCGTGATTATTTTGGAAGATTTCGGGGGTGTATCCTTAAAAAAATGGCTAGAGGGCAAAAAAACTCTAGCCTTAAGGGACTTTTTAAGTCTTGCACTCCGAATAGTGGCTAATTTAGAGAAAATTCACAACGCCAAGGTTATTCACAAAGATATTAATCCTGCCAATATAGTTCTTAACCCCGAAACCGGACAGATTAAAATCATCGATTTTGGCATTGCCAGCGTCCTGCGGCGGGAAAATCCCGGGCTAAAAAATCCCAACGTCCTGGAGGGGACTTTAGCCTATATTTCTCCCGAACAAACCGGACGGATGAATCGCAGTCTCGATTACCGCACGGATTTTTATTCTTTGGGCGTTAGCTTCTACGAACTTCTCACCGGACAATTACCTTTTCGGGCTAAAGATGCGTTGGAATTAGTTCACTGTCATCTGGCAAAACAACCTCTGGAGATTAATAGTCTCGTCAGGGAAGAAATTCCCCCGGTGGTGGAGGCAATCATCATGAAACTGATGGCTAAAACCCCGGAGGAACGATACCAAAGTGCCTACGGTATTCGGGCAGATTTAGAAGAATGTTTAAGACAACTAGAAACAACGGGTAAAATTGAGGATTTTGTCATCGCTAGGCAAGATCTAGCCAATCAGTTCCAAATTCCCCAAAAACTCTACGGCAGGGAGGCAGAAATCGCCACTCTTCTCACTGCTTTTCAACGGGTAGCCACGGCGGATAAAAACTCCTCTCGCACCGAACTGATGCTAGTTACGGGTTATTCTGGCATGGGTAAAACCACCCTAGTTAAGGAAATTTATCAGCCAATTACTGAAAAACGCGGCTTTTTTATCTCCGGTAAATTTGACCAGTTTCAGCGCGATATTCCCTATGCTGCCGTGATTAGCGCTTTGACTCATCTCGTCAAGCAACTTTTGGGGGAAAGTCAGCTACAACTGGAACTATGGCGACAAAAACTCCTCAAGTCTTTGGGGACGAATGCACGGGTTATTATTGATGTGATTCCCCAACTAGAATTAATTATCGGTCCGCAACCAGAGGTGTTACAATTAGGAGCGATCGCTACTCAAAATCGCTTTAATTTAGTCTTTAAAAATTTTATTCGGGTCTTTTGTTCCCCAGAACATCCCTTAGTCATCTTTCTCGATGATTTACAATGGGCAGACTTGGCTAGTCTCCAGTTAATAGAATTAATTATGCTCGATGGCGATATGGACTATTTATTTTTAATTGGCTCCTATCGCAGTAATGAAATTAATTCCACCCATCCCCTAACCGCTACCCTCGATAAATTAGAGCAGGGGGGCATAATTATCAATCAAGTTATTTTAAGACCTCTGGAGCTTGAACAGGTCAATCAGTTAATTGCAGAGACATTAAATCATTCACCGGAATATGTGCAATCTTTGGCCGCTTTAGTCTGGCAAAAAACCCACGGTAATCCTTTTTTTGTCAATGAATTTCTCAAAACTATCTACTGGGAAAATTTGCTGTTTTTCCAACAAGAGCAGGAAACAACCACTAAAACCGACAATAATAGGGGCTATTGGCAATGGCATCTCGGTCAAATTCAAAGGATTGGCAGTACCGACAATCTGATTCAATTTATGATGGGTAAAATGCAGAAATTGCCTCCCGAAACTCAGGAAATTTTAAGTTTAGCGGCCTGTCTTGGGGCAGAGTTTAATTTAAATATTCTAGCAGTAATCTCTGAAAAATCACCTTCAGAACTTTTACCAATTCTAACTTATAGTAGCGAAGCTGGTTTAATTATTCCCCTCTCAGAATTAGATGAACAATTACTAATTCAGGAATATAAATTTGCTCATGACCGCATTCAACAAGGAGCTTACGCTCTCATCGAAGACAGCCAAAAATCTTTAATTCATCTAAAAATTGGTCGCCTACTTTGGCACCATACTTCTGTTAACGAATTATCAGAAAAGATTTTTAAAATAGTCGATCATCTCAATCTTGGTTATCAACTAATTAGCGAGGAAAAAGAACGGGAGTTAGTGGGTAACTTGAATTTATTAGCAGCCCAAAAAGCTAAAGCCGCTAATGCCCAAACTGGAGCCTTAAAATATATTAAAATCGCTCAAAAACTTCTCAAAAAAGCAAGCTGGAAAAATAACTATCAACTGACTTTAAATATTTATTCTGAAGCCACAGAAATCGCCTATTTAAGTGGGAACTTTGAGCAGATGCAGTGCTGGGCTAATATCGTGTTAAAACAGGCAAAAACCACCCTAGATAAAGTAAAAGTTTATGAAGTCATCATCGAAGCCTATCACGCCCAAAATCACGAACTAAAAGCGGTACAAATTGGCTTATCTGTCCTCAAAAGCTTAGATTTCGAGATTCCTGAATCCTTACAATCATCAGATATACAGGAAGAACTAACTAAAACTAGGCTAAAATTAGCGGGTAAAAATATCGAAAATTTAAGTAATTTACCGTCGATAAATGAAGAGGAAAAATTAGCAATAATGAAGATAGCAATGGCTATATTTTCTCCTGTTTTTATTGCAGCCCCTCATCTCTTACCCATCCTAGTATCAAAACAGGTTAACTTATCAATTCAGTACGGCAACAGTTATCTAGCGGCCTTTACTTATGTTAATTATGGCTTAATTCTTTGTGGTCTTTTAGAAGATTGGGAAACGGGTTATCAATTTGGAAAATTGGCTTTAAACATTGCTGATAAATTTCATGCCAAAGCCCTGATGCCGAAAATAATTGCCGTCTTTTCTACCACTATTAGTATCTGGAAAGAACCGATTAAAAATTCCCTGTCCTTGTTAAAATCTTCCTATCAAACTGGTTTAGAAATGGGGGATCTATACTACGGAACAACCTGCGCCTATCTTTACTGTTTTCATTCCGCCTTTATCGGACAGGAATTAACCGAATTAGCCCGAGAAATAGCTAACTACGATCTGGCTTTTGTTAAGCTCAAACAAGAAAACACCCGCAACTATCTAAAAATCTACGGTCAAACAGTTTTAAATCTGCTGGGGCGCTCGGAAAATTCCAGCCGTTTAGAAGGACAATACTATCAAGAAACTCTTATGTTACCGTACCATCTAGAGGCTAATGATCTTTACGGTCTCTGTGCTTTATTTGTCAATAAATTATACCTTTGTTATCTATTTGGACAGTACAAACAAGCCATTGAAAATGCTAATCAAGCCCAAAATTATCTAGGAGGAGCTACCGCCACTTTCTTGATTTCTCTGCATAACTTCTATGATTCTCTCGCCCATTTAGCTATTTATAATCATCTGGACAATGACCAAAAACAGCAGGCCTTAGAACGAGTGACGAATAATCAGAAAAAGCTGCGGGAATGGGCCAATCAAGCCCCCTCTAACTATCTCCATAAATTTTATTTAGTGCAAGCGGAAAAAGACCGGGTGCAGCAATCCTATCTAGAAGCCATAGAAAACTACGATCTAGCCATCGCTAAAGCCAAGGAAAATGAATACATTAATGAAGAGGCACTGGCTAACGAACTAGCGGCGAAATTCTATCTCGATTGGGGTAAAGTAAAAATTGCCAAAACCTACATCAATGAAGCTGCTTATCTTTATTCTCTTTGGGGAGCAACAGCTAAAGTCAAAGATATAGAAAGCCGCTATTCTCAGTTAATGGTCAATAATTATGGTTCCAATTCCCTGACCGAAACTAGGAGAACTACCACCAGAAAAAATTCAGTTAGTCATTCGGGAGAACTGTTAGATTTAGCCACGATTATGAAGGCATCCCAAGCCATTTCTAGCGAGATAGTTTTAGATCAATTACTCGCCACCCTGATGAAAATTCTCATCGAAAATGCCGGGGCGCAGCTGGGCTATCTTATCCTAGAAAGCGGCGGACAATTATCGATCGAGGCCTCCGGTTCAGTGCAGGAAGACAGGGTGACAGTCTTTAAATCTAATGCGATCGAAGAACATCTTCCCGTCTCAATTATTAACTATGTAGCCCGGAGCGGTCAAACCGTTCTTAATAACGATGCCGCCCATCAGGGCAGTTTTAGCAACGATCCCTATATTAAAACCCATCAAACCAAATCGCTGCTCTGTTCCCCCCTCCTCGACCAAGGACAACTGCGGGGAATTGTCTATCTAGAAAATAATCTCACCGTCGGGGCTTTTACCCAAGAAAGATTGGAAGTGCTGCAACTGCTCTCCAGCCAAGCGGCGATCGCAATTACTAACGCCAAACTCTACGCTGAAATCAAAGCCAAACAGAGACAACTAGCGCAATTTTTAGAAGCCATGCCAGTGGGGGTATTCGTCCTCGATGCCAGCAGTCAACCCTATTATGCCAATCAAACCGCCCAAGAGATTTTGGGAAAAGGGATAGTTAATATCACCACGGCTAATCAGTTGGGGGAAACCTATCAGTTATATCAAGCTGGAACCGATCGATTGTATCCCACCGAAGACCAGCCGATTGTCCGAGCTTTAAGGGGGGAAAAAAACACGATGGATGATCTAGAAATTCACCAAGGAGAGAAGATTATCCCCCTAGAAGTGTATGCCACGCCCGTTTTTGACGAAAAAGGAGAAATTATCTATGCGATCACCGCTTTTACCGATATTACCGAACGAAAACAGGCGGAAGCGGAACGGATTCGCTTTACCCAAGAATTAGCCGAGTATAGCCGCACCCTAGAACAGAAAGTGCAGGAGCGCACCCTGGAACTCAGCCAAACCCTAGAAATTCTCAAGGCCACCCAAGCAGAATTACTGTTTGAAAATGAACTGCTCAGAAGTACCGAAGAATCTAGCACCTTTGACTACCAAGTGGGGGGCAGTTTACCCATGGATGCCCCCACCTACGTGGTCCGCGCCGCCGACCGTTATCTCTATAAAGCCCTCAAACGCGGCGATTTTTGCTATGTCCTCAATCCCCGTCAAATGGGTAAGTCTAGTTTAATGGTACGCATGATCGATCACCTCCAACACGAGGGCATCTGTTGCGCTCCCATTGATTTAACCCGTATCGGCAGCGAAAATGTCACTCCCGACCAATGGTACAAGGGGATAGCCTTCGAGTTAGGACGACGTTTTGGCCTGCTCAAAAGGGTCAATCTCAAAGCTTGGTGGCAAGAACGGGAAGATGTCTCGGCAGTACAGCGCTTGGGCGAATTTATCGAAGAGGTGTTATTGCTGGAAGTAGGGATAGTAGAAGGTTCTCCCCCGAAACCGATCACGATTTTTATCGATGAAATCGATAGCGTTTTAGGCTTAAATTTCGCGGTTAATGACTTTTTTGCCCTGATTCGTTCCTGCTATAACCAGCGTGGTTTTAACCCGCTCTATCGGCGTTTGACCTTCGCTTTCTTCGGTGTTGTCACCCCCTCCGATTTAATTACCGACCACCAAATCACCCCTTTTAATATCGGTCATTCGATTCAATTGGAGGGTTTTAAGGAACACGAAGCCCAGCCTTTACTGCGCGGATTGGCCGAGAAATTTAGTAACCCGCAAACTGTCTTAAAAGAAGTCTTTGCTTGGACAAACGGTCAACCTTTTCTGACCCAAAAACTCTGTCAGTTAATTCGCACCGCCACCTCGTCGATTCCCCCCAATGGTGAGGCCCTCTGGATTGAGGACTTGGTACAGAAGAAGATCATTGACAATTGGGAGGCTCAGGATGAACCGGAACATCTGCGGACTATTCGCGATCGGCTCCTCAACAGTCATCGCTCCCAGTTGCTCCTGAGACTCTATGAACGGATTTTAAGGGAAAAAGAGGTGATTGCCGAGGATAGCCCCCCAGAAAAAGAGTTACTTTTATCGGGGTTAGTGATCAAAGATAAGGGCCGGCTGCGGGTCCATAATCCCATCTATCAAGCAATCTTTCACCTCGATTGGCTGGGTTGCAGCTCAAATTTGTAGAAATATCCACTAAGGGGCAATTATGGGGACTTAAAGGCTCAATAAAGATCAAATCGAGTATAATGCCTACAGAGTCGGCACTTGACGTTGAGAGATCGGCGATGAAAGAGACAACCCCGGCCGTATCAGAGATAAATGAAGCTCGCTTCTATTTTCCTTTCGTAAGATTAGAGCCATGAACAAAACCAATGTAATAAGTTGGAGCTATTTTAGTCATCCAAAAAAAGCTGATATTGTCAATATTTTAATAATTATTGCGATATGGACTGTGATGGTAATTGTCGTCAATCCTTTGGGTAATTTTCCTCTTAATGATGACTGGGTTTATGGACTAGCCGTAAAATCGATTCTGGAGAAAGGTGATTTCAGCTTTCCCAGTCCAGCTCATGCTAACCTATTTTTTCAAGCCTTTTGGGGAGCCTTATTTTGCCTTCCTTTTGGATTTTCATTTACTGCATTACGCTTCTCAACTTTAACCTTAGGATTAATCGGTGCGATTGGTACTTATGGACTGCTTAGAGAGGTTAATGCCAATCAGAAAATCTCTTTGTTGGGCGCTTTGCTGGTAGTGGTTAATCCTCAGAAGTGTTGAACGTTGAGAAAAGTCAGAAAAAAAATGCTATTATAGATAGAATCTAGACAACTTATTCCCCTCACAATAGGGAGTTTGCCCTGATGACGAATTTTTCAAAACTCATAAAAGAGCTTCTCAAACCACTGCCTAAAAATGACTACCCCGCTTTAGATACTTTTACATTTTTGTCCTGTTGGATTGGTTTTGCTTTAGATAAAAGCATCGTCAGTATGAGGGACTTATGCAGTAGAATGGTACTTCAAGGAATTAATGTAAATTTATCCACATTTTCTAAGGCAAGCAAAATTAGAGAAACAAGTCCATTTGAGAAAGTCATTGTCGAATTAAATAAGCGTTTAGTTGCCAAAAAAGGAATAGAGAATGCGCGAGCTTTATTTCCTATTGACTCAACAATAATTAGCTTAACCAGTAAATTACTATGGTCGCAGGGATGGCATCAAGTAAAACTATTCTCTGGTCTTAATAGTATCACAACAGAGGTGGTCGGAATACTCATCCATTTTGGTCAAGGTCATGACTCAAAAGAAGGAGGAAAAACGATAGAAGCAATTCCTGTAAATGGAGTTGGAGCAATGGATAGAGGATTTGCGTCTAATCAAAGAATCACCGAATTATTAGAGAGTAGTGACAAGCATTTTGTCTTGAGAGTGAAAAATAATATTAGCCTAGAGATGCTCGAAAATGGCAAGTGTAAACTCGGAAAAGATAAAAGACAAATAGAAGTAAGAGTAGTCGCTTTTTGCGACCTAGAAAGTCAAACAGAATTTCGGCTGGCGACAGATTTACCTCTAGAAGGAGAAGGAGCAGTTAGTAATGAAGAAGTTGCCGAAATTTACATCCAAAGATGGCAAATAGAACTGCTGTGGAAATTTTTAAAAATGCATCTAAAGTTGGATAATCTAATCACTAAAAACGAGAACGGAATCCGCCTACAGATCTATAGTTGCATTATCGCTTATCTGATTCTACAGCTAATAGATATTGAAGAAGGATTTGGGAAAAGCTTATTAGACAAACTGCGCTATTTACAGAGTTTCATGTGTCAACATATTAGCTATGTACACTGGTTCCGGAGGATTGTCTATTCAATTTAAAATTTGATGTTATAGGGGTATTATGCTTGTCAATGTAAAGTTTTATTACAGGATTCAACGTTTCTGGTTAATCCTCTATACTTTGGATTAGCTAACAGCTTTATGACCGACGTTCCTTTTGTGGCTTTAAGTGTCCTATCTTTCTATTTTCTGATCAGGGGATTGAAGCGGGAATCAATAATTGAAGTTATTCTGGGTCTTTGCCTAGTTTATATCAATATTTTGATTCGCCAATACGCCATAGTGATTCTTTTATCATTTGCCTTGGCATACTCATTTAAAAAAAGATTAAAATTAAAGTTTTTGTTTGCTAGTTTTGTGATATTTTCTTCAGGGATTTTACTGCACAGATTTTATCAAAACTGGCTTTATTCTACTGGTCGCACTCCCGCAATAGCAGAGAATGTGTTAAGTAGAAAAATCTATTTTAGATACGACATTCTCATGATTTCACTAATATACATAGGGTGTTTTATTTTCCCTATTATAGCGATATTTTTCGTAAAAAAACTAAAAGAAATATCTCGCCAACAGAAAACCATAACTATCTTGATTATGTCTAGTTTTTTTGTTGTTGTGATGGGTAGATTGATTTGGCAAGGCAAAACTATGCCATTTATTGGAAATGTCCTACGTTATTTCGGCTTAGGGCCTTTAACCCTTCGAGATACTTTTCTCTTGAAGGTAAATCTTCCCTCCTATTCCCTTGGACTAAAAGTATTTTGGTTGATAATCACGGCTATGGGTGTCTTAGGGGCGGTTTTATTGCTTTACTACTTATGTTTAGCAATCATTCAAACTTTTTCAGAATCGGAAAAATGGTTAAAAGTGCTAATACTTTCAGCCATCTTGATCTATCTTTTTCTTTTCGGAGTAAAGTATCCTTTTGATCGTTATTTTCTGTTTCTTTTGCCATTATTTATGGTGCTTTTAGTGATTTCAAATAATTATATTAACGAGCAATATATTGGCAAAAAAATAACTGCTTTTGCCTTGACAATGACCTTTATTTGGGGCGGATTTACTATAGCTGCAACCCATGACTACTTAGCCTGGAATCGAACTCGGTGGCAGGCATTAAATGATTTGATGGAACAGGGAGTTACTCCTGAATATATTAATGGTGGACACGAATTTAATAGCTGGTATTTAAACGATCCAAAATATCCGAGGAAGCGGGGTAAAAGTTACTGGTCGGTAAATCGTAATGACTACATGATTTCTTCTGGATTGCTCGAAGGTTATCAAGAAGTCAAACGCTATCCTTTTGCAAGATGGCTGCTTTTAAAGCAAGATAATGTTTTTGTTCTCCATAAGATTGCTGAAGATAAAACTAATGGGACTTAAACGCTCAATAAAGATCAAATCGAGTATAATCGCTACAGAGTCGGCACTTGACGTTAAGAGGGCGGCGATCAAAGAGACAACCCTGTCCGCGATGCCTCTCTTGCTTTGACCGATGGTGTGGGCGTTTTGACAATTGAGAAGAAAATTATCTCCATTCCTGTCCATTTTGGTCAAAATAATCAATAATCCTCAACCTTGGTGATTAAAAAAGCGTTAATTGCTTTTTTATCACTTCTCTCTGCTTGAGAGAGAAAAAATCCCTAACCGAGCAGTATTGACGGACCGGCCATCACCCCGGCAATTTGTCGGTCTAACTGTTCTAAATTTTCTGCCGGTTCAAGGCAGCATAACCCTTGACAAATTAACCCAAATGTGCTATGCGGCAAACTGGCATCGACTCGATAGACCGCAGTGGGCAAATAGCGACTTAACAGCGGCTCGATCGAGCTTTCCGGGGCGCGCAGACAGAAACCGTGACGATAGTGATCGAGGGCGACAAATAAACTGGGGCAAGCGGTGGGGGACTCTTCTAGGATGGTACTAAAAGATTGCAAGGCCTTTTCGGCCCGATCGAGATATTCTAGATTTTCCGTCAATCGCGACAGACGCAATAAATTAGCGATCGCAATTCCGTTGGCCGAAGGGGTGGCATTATCCGTATAACCCCGTTCTCGCACGATCAGATCGAGACTATGATCGGACGCAGTATTAAAATATCCCCCCTCATCCTCGGCCCAAAACCAGCGATCAAATTCCCCTTGTAGATCGATAGCCGCCTCTAACCAGCGAGTTTCTTGGGGATTAGCCGTTTGCAAGTCCAGTAAAGCCTTAATAAAATAGGCAAAATCCTCCGATTGGGCTAAAACCGAGGCCTGACCCTGATAATTCAAGCGCTGAAAACGTCCATCTAACCACTGATGCTTGAGAATAAACTCGGCCGCGACCGTAGCCATTTGCCAGTACAAAGGTTCGCTAAAGACGGCAAAGGCCCGGGCTAAACCGGAAATCATCAAACTATTCCAAGCGACGATCATTTTCGTATCCGTTACCGCCGGAATGCGTCCCGGCCAAGAGACGGTTTTCGCCTCTTGATTGTCTCTGGCCGGGGGAAAAAGAGCTAATTGGCCTTGAGAACTGCCATAACGCCGAATAAATAACTTATCGAGCATATTTTCTATCTCCTTCCCTAATTCTCCCCCTTGCCGACGTTGCAGCACATTACGACCCTCAAAATTCCCCTCGGCAGTAACGGTAAAATTAGCCTGCAGCAGCCCCAATTCCTCGGTCGAGAGATAATCCCTTAACTCTAGATCCGACCAGACATAAAAGGCCCCTTCCTCCGGTTCCCCATCCGTGGCCTTCTCAAAACTATCGGCATCTTGGGCCGCATAAAAATAACCTTCTGGGGCGGTCATTTCCCGTTTTAGCCAGTTAACCGTGCCTTTAATCCCTCTCTCAAAGGCCGCCTCTCGATCACCCGCACTCCACAAATTGGCTAAATATTCGACAATTTGCCCGTTATCGTAGAGCATTTTTTCAAAATGGGGAACCGTCCACGTCGAATCCACCGTATAACGATGGAATCCTCCCCCCACATGGTCATAGATTCCCCCCAGGGCCAGATCTTCCCCCCGTTGATAGGCCGCTTGCCGGAGGGAATCCTCAAAATCGTCACCAAAGCGACTACCCTGCAAAGCCAGATGAGAATATGGAATCATCGGAAAACTGGGCCGACCGTAATTATTGGGATTAACCCGAATCACCGCCGTATTTGTCTCGATTCCTGTGGCTAAAAGGGAAGTATCGGCTAAATTGGTCTCTGCTCGCGGTAAAATGGCCGATTGACGCAGTGCGCCCAGCATTTCGGCCGTGAATTTGCTTAATTTCTCCTTTTCCTCGTCATAATAACGACGTACCGATTGCAAAACTTGCAGAAAACCGGGACGGTTAAAGCGCGGTTGCACGGGAAAATAGGTGCCACCATAGAAGGGAATTAAACTATCGGGTGTTAGGAAGACATTCAAAGGCCAACCCCCTTGACCGACCATCATCTGCAATGCTTGCATATAGATGCTATCGATGTCTGGTCTTTCCTCGCGATCAACTTTGATCGGCAAAAAATACTGATTGAGATAATCGGCAATGGCCCGATCGGAAAAAGCTTCTCCTTCCATAACCGTACACCAATGACAGCTAGAATAACCGATCGAGAGAAAGATCGGTTTATCTTCTCTCCTGGCAATTTCTAGGGCGCTGTCACACCAATACCACCAATCGATCGGGTTTTCGGCGTGTTTTCGCAGGTAAAGACTTTCAGATTCAGCCAGATGATTAGCCATGGGAAAAGGGGATTTTTTGCTCTTGCTGCTTATCAGTTTAAGCTAATTAGAGACTAACCGGAATCAAGCCTCTGCTCATGCTGAAAACTTCGATCGCCCTAGGATTTTTTCTCACTCAATCTTTACTCCTTAATCCGCAAGTGCAAGGGGTGGCTAATCATTTAATTGGGGTCATGGATACGACGCAACAAGCGCAGACTAACCCGCGCATTGCTAAGGTGCAAATGACCACCTGTGCCGTGAATTTTTCCCCCAAACAGGATAATATTTATCTTTATCAGGAACAGGCAATTATCGATCGCTTAAATCAACCCTATCGTCAAAGAATTTTAGTCATTCAACCTAGCCCCGATAATTCCACGGTGGAATCAAAAGCTTATAAGTTAAATAATGCCCCTAACTTTATTAATTTTTGTAACAAAGACTTGACAGAAAGAAAATTAAATGTATCAGATTTGGGCGAGTCGGTGTGTACTGTGTTTTTAAAACCGATAGCAGAGGGTTATCGGGGAGAAACTCCCCCCCAGGGTTGTCCCACTAATGCCAGAGGTGCGGTGAAAATAACTAATACAATTATTCTACATTCCCAGGGCATGGATACCAGCGATCGAGGTTATGATAGCAGCGGGCAGCAGGTATGGGGAGCGCAGGATAATTTCTATCAATTTCGCTGGCAAAAACCCTAAAATCGGCTTTCTTGTTTCATTAATGCCACATCGGCAGCAAAATAGGTCAAAATCAAATCGGCCCCCGCTCGTTTCATACTGATTAAAGTTTCCAAAATCAGGCTTTTTTCGTCAATCCAGCCCTGTTTTGCCGCCGCTTTAATCATTGCGTATTCACCACTGACGTTGTAAGCGGCGACGGGAAGATGGCTACTATCGCGCAGACGACGGATAATATCGAGGTAGGCCAGAGCGGGCTTAACCATAATAATATCTGCCCCTTCTGTTATATCTAAACTGGCTTCCCGTAACGCTTCCCGACTATTAGCCCCATCCATTTGATAGGTTTTCTTATCACCAAATTTTGGTGCTGATTCTAAGGCATCTCGGAAGGGACCATAATAAGCAGAGGCATATTTAGCCGTATAAGCGAGAATTCCCACATCCAAATAGCCAGCCGCATCTAAAGCTCGACGGATCGCCCCAACCCTACCATCCATCATATCGGAAGGGGCGACGAAATTAGCCCCGGCTGCCGCTTGTGAGAGCGACATTTTCACTAAAACTTCTAGGGTTTCATCGTTGAGAATTTTCCCGTCCTCCACAATACCATCATGACCATAAATCGAAAAAGGATCGAGGGCAACATCGGTAATAATAATTATTTCAGGAACTTCTTTTTTGATCGCTTTCACCGCCCTTGGCACTAAACCATCGGGATTATAACTTTCTCTACCGAAATTATCTTTTTTATCTTCGGCAATCAGGGGGAAAAGAGCGATGGCATTAATGCCTAAGTTATAGGCATTAACCACTTCTTTGAGCAATAAATCGAGGGAATAACGATAACAATCGGGCATAGAAGGAATAGCAACCCTTTGATTTTCTCCCTCCATGATAAAGAGGGGATAAATCAAGTCATTAACGGTTAATTCGGTTTCACGAACAAGACGGCGAATCGCTGGAGTATAACGAAGACGACGGGGACGAATCAGCATGATAACAGCGCATCAAAAATAAAAAGTAAACAGTAAATAGCTGCCTTGACTCTGGTTTTTTGCCTAGGAAAAAACCGGGGATAGGATGATCAAATAATCCCGATCCCCCTGAGTAATTAGTGAAAATCGGGACTATGACGAATCAAACTCATAAACTCTTGACGAGTCTTAGCAGAATCGGCAAAAATACCGCGCACGGCACTCGTAGAAGTCCAAGAACCGGGTTTTTCAACCCCGCGCATTACCATACACATATGAGTCGCTTCAATCACCACAGCTACCCCTTGAGGTTGCAGTAATCCCTGCAAAGCATCGGCAATTTGTGCGGTTAAACGTTCCTGTACTTGCAGTCGTCTGGCGTACATTTCACAGATGCGGGCAATTTTCGATAAACCGATCACTTTCCCGTTAGGAATATAGGCAACATGAGCGCGGCCAATAATTGGTAAAATATGGTGTTCACAGGAGCTAAAAATATCGATGTCTCGGATTAAAACCATCTCGTTAGCATCCTCATGAAAAACTGCCCCATTCAGCAATTCATCCAGGGATTGCTGATAACCAGAAGTGAGAAATTTTAGGGCTTTTACTACTCGTTTGGGAGTGTCTCGTAAACCTTCGCGATCGGGATCTTCTCCTAATCCTAACAGCAGTGTTCGTATCGCTTGCATCATCTCGAATTCTGATACCGGCGATTTAGGTTCGGTAATCACTTCGGGAAAGTGATTGTAGTCATCATTGTCGAAAATTGCTTTGGATTTAGCTAAGGTCATAGATATTTTTACGGACTCCAATAGTTAATTAATCGGCAAAGTTTTCTGATTTTACCAATGTTAATAAATACCCTTTGCTAGAGTATTTATTTTTCTGGGCATCTGGACGATAACTAATGAAAGATATCGGGTTATTCCCTCGTCTCTGGGGTTATCTCCGGTGCGGAAATCTGGAAAAATTGATTTTCCCAGTCACCGAAAAAGTCTTGAGTATCTCCCTCGTTAATTGAGGGCAGAGTTCCAAAACACAATTAGTTTATTTTGTCAAGTAGTTCATTTGTTTGCAAAGGTGGCTTGCTTAGAATGATAATCGTTATCATTCTAACAAAAAAATTCAGATTTACCAACAAAAACCTTGTCGTCAGATAAATATAGTCCCGTTAAGCTGTTTAAACTATTTTGAAGATGTAGAGATATTTTGCGATTTTATCGCTTATATTCGGCAATATTACTGATTTTCTGGTATTCTTCCTCCGAGTATAAATCCGCCGGAGAAGCAAGGCGATCGAGAAAGAGGATTCCTTCCAGATGATCGTATTCCTGTTGAAAGATACCCCAAACAAAAATCGATCGCTCACTATCGGAGCGATCAAATATTTTTAACTGACAACGACCCTAATAATTCCATCTTGGTCTTTTTTCGCCACCGCTTCGCCATCCCGAACCGTTCCTCATATCAACATGGACAAACCCGCGCCGCGCTCCATATCCTAATACCAAATTTCTAAATTCCTGACAGACATAGAGCTTCTAAAATCCAAGACCAACCCAATAATCGCTGGATTCCTCCTTCTTTTGGAGAAACTTAACCAGCGATGGATTGTTCTTTCCCCTCGTCCCATTAATACCGCTAAATGGCGAACCGTCTCTACCTCCCCCATCTTCAAAAAATATAAGGACTGTACTTTAGCGTAGGCTAAACTACTTTTTTGTTGTTTCATTAATTCTTTTAAATCTTCTACTGACTCAACAATATCAATTTTGGGTACGACCGGCATCGCCAATTTATCCACTTAATCATCTTTTCTATAAGTAGGCCATAGTTTTTGAAATTTGGTATGAGTTGGTGCTTTTCTAAGCGTGTTGTGGTGGAATAGGTCTGGCAGCAAGGGATTTTCTCAATTTTTTAGGAGCGTGTCAATCGTTATACTCCCAGACGACGGGCGACTGTGACATAATTTGTGACTAGGTACGGTAAAAGTCGCTAGTGAACCCCGTTAGCCTTGGAGACTTCCTTGCTAGACACCATTTCCACCCTATCCCCAAAACTAACAGCGATCGAAACCACGGGAAATCCTCTCCCCAAAGTTGTCAGTTGTTCCTCCACCTGTCGTTACTGTCGGTTTTATAGGTTTCAGGGGAGAGGAAATGGCTATTGTCAACGCTTGGGAGTCCCTGTTCACAGTCATTGGCGCGCTTGTCCTTTAATTTGTCCACCTTTTGCCCCTTCTTGGGAAAGGTCGGAAAATGGGTAATTCTAAGTAGTTAAGTAGGTAGGCGTTAAAAATTATCAGACACCCCCCTTATCAAGGGTAGGGTTGATTCATGAATCAACCCTACCTTATCAAGGGGGGATCAAGGGGGGATTAAAGGCAAAATCCATTTTTAATTTAATTATAACCAGCTACTTATCTGGATTTTACCGCCTGTATCGAGCAATTTTCTCCCCATCCGCGGCCGGAGCGGGATGGGGTTTTAATCGAAACCGATACTTTCCACTCCACCGCTATCGGGACTGGTGGCGACAAAATAGAGAATTCCTGATCCGAGACCAGCGATCGCTATACTAAAGCAAATAATCCAGACTTGAGCAGGTTCGTAGCTATTACTATCGATCGCTCGCCGGATGAGAAAATACCGGCGCGTGGCGATGACAACGGTTAATAATCCCACCATAGCGAAGACAAAACCCAACAACCAACCCAGTCCTAGAGATGGCGAAGATACTGTCCGTAAACGCAAAATGACCAGACCAAAACCCATCAAAGCGATGGAAGCGCGCATCCAAGACAGATAGGTGCGTTCGTTGGCCGAATGATCTCGCCAGTAATCGGGGTTAAATTTCTGCTTTGTCTTTCGGGATTTAAACAGCATAGAGGAGTTCCTCGCTGGGAAGTTCAATAAAATCAAGTATTCTTTCTTATGGTTTTAATAAATTGTTTTTATCATCTAGTTTTTCGCTTATCTTTAACCAATTCAAGGGACTTAAGCAGATTATCATCCATAAATAGGGGAAGTTTACCGTCCCATCTTTCGATCGCTTTGTTCTGTAAAACTTCTGGACTTAAGGAATCTTGGAGAATGCGATGAGCTGCCGCCTCTCCCTTAGCCAGATTGATTTTTACTTCCGATTCTTTCAGAGCTTTCAGCACCATAAAACCGGCTTTTTTGGCCTCCTGTTCGGCAATTTGTTTGGCTTCCACCGCATCGGTAAAGCGATCGGAGAAGTTGACATGAACCAAAGAAATATCATCGACACCGATATGATAATTTTTCAGTCTTTCGCTCAAACGAATATCTACTTCTCCTTTCACCTCCTCCCGTTTAGTAATTAATTCTTCGGCGGTATATTTAGCCATAACTGCCTTAAGAATTTCCTCCACTGCTGGATCGATCACTCGTTCGATGACAGCCGCTTCATCGCCAATTTGTTGAAAAATATTATTAACTTCTGATGCTAAAATATGCCAATTCAGGGCCACATCTGTAAATACTTCCTGTAGGTCTTTGGAGGAAGCTTCGGCCGCTATCTGTTGTTTTTGGATTCTCACACTTAGTTTTTTCACCGTGTTAACAACGGGAATAATCCCGTGAATGCCCTCATTAAGTATTTTCTCCTGTACTTGACCAAAGACCATTAAAACTCCTCTTTCTCCTGCATTGACAATCACGAAAGGATTAAAAATAATCGCCAAGATTAATAACAAAAAAAAGATATTACTGGGTCTAGATAAAAGGCGATTTTTAGGCATTCTTGCTTAAGACATTAAAAATAAACGATAGGATCGGCTGTCAATTAAGATATAAATCCCTAGAACAATATAGATAAAAGGACTAATTTTATGTCCGTAGTTTGTAACCACTTTAGCTATCCTGGGATGGGTAATCAAAAAATAGGCTAGGACGCACCAAATCCCCATCATGAGATAAAAAACTATCATGATAATTAAGACGTGCATCGGGGAATTATTGGCAAAAAGAGAGGTATAGATACCAATATTATCACCACCATTAGCCACGGTCACGGCGGCAACGTAATAGGTTTGGGAGGGAAAACGAGGAAGAAAGGAGCGATTTTTAGAATAATTAACATCTTCTCTTACTTCTTGAATGTAATCCTCATTTTCCCTTGACAAAAGTTGTTTAATGCCGATAATCAAAGGAATAAATCCTAATAGACCAATCCATTCTTTAGAAACCAGTAACCCAAATAGTAAACCGAGGGAACTAGCTAGGAGAATGAGGGTGAAACCGAGGTATTGACCAACAATCAGGTGTCGAGGTCGAAAATTAGCATTAAGTCGCGAGAAAAACAACATTAGCACCATCAGATCATCAAGATTTGTGGCTACAAAACTCGTCACGCTAGTAATTAAAAGGGCTACTAACCAATTCATAGATTGAAAAAAGAGATAATCCTTCCCATTCTAAATCTCGTAGTGCCAGATTTCCTCCTCTCGTAAAAGAAGACGATGGACGGGAAGACGTTCCACGGCCCCCTGTTGTTCTAGACTATTAAGTGCGCGGGTAATTGTGACTCTAGTGGTTCCTAATAAGTCAGCGATATCCTGATGAGTTAGACGCACATCAATTAATTGTCCGGTACCGGTTTGTTTACCAAATTGATTGCCTAACCATGACAGTAATTTCACAACCATAACATCAGTACGTTTGTAGCTACGAATAATACTTAGTTCTTGTGCTTGCTGAAGATGAGACAGCAGAATTTCTGCCATTTGATAACTCTCAAGTGCGGAAAAGGAAACTGCTTGCACAGGAGTGATGCACTCAACTTGATAGGGATTGACTCTCTCTAGGGTTTTGCCAACAAAATTGCCAGGTCCCCACAATCCCAAGACGATGAGGGTTCCATCTTCTAACCAGGTGGAGGTTTTCACGACTCCACTCTCGATTTTCCAGAAATTAGGGTTTCTAAGCGGCAAAATCGCCCGATTATCAAAGTGCCAGCGATGGGGGGTTGGTGGTTGATAGGTAAGCGTCATGATTGGTAAGTAGTCGTGCAAAATTAATTTCCTAGTCGAGACTCCGAGACAGGAGACAGGAGACGGGATACAGCGATTAGGGATCGGATTTGAGAATTTTGGGGTAAAAACGATAATTACCCCAAAAAAGACCGATTTTATGGCATTGCAAGCCCTATTTATTTCGGGGTGTTAGTCTTCTCCAGTTCCGTTGTGGCCGAGGAGATCAGTTCTTGCCAAGCTCGATCGCTTTCCTGTAGAGTCTGTTTAACCGCGTCGATGGTCTTTTCCACGCGAGTTTTCAGGAAAGGGGAAGCACTGTCTTTGAGTCGTTCGGTGTCGTCGGCTAAGATATCGATCGTCTCGGAGGTATTAACAAGGCTATTTTCTAGGGTAATAAGGTTGTTTTGCAGGGTTTCACTGAGTTTAGCCCCGGATTTGGTCAATTTTTTCGTCAATTTACTCACTTTTTCCCCTAGATCGTCAATATTATCCGCTAAGTCCTCTAGGTTGTCCTGTTGAGCTTCGATAATCTTCTTGTCGAGAGAAGGCGCAGCTAGTTGAGCATTTAGGTCATCAATAGCCGATTTTGTGGCTTGGATGGCTTTTTCATAGGCAATTTGGGCATCTTCGAGAATTTTTGGGCTAGAAACCTCATTTTTTTTCTTAACTGGTTCCACCACGGTGCCACCCGTTGCCGTGGCACGGTCGATGACGGCCAACTGTTCAGGGAGAAGGGGCAAGGCGATCGCATTTCCCCTTCCCCCGAGGAGCAAAGTGACAGTTAAGAGGAAAATCAGCAGCCGGAAAACTTGATTTTTGAGGCTTTGAAAGCTCTTATTTCGGTTGATCATATTCGGATTTTCTTCCATATTCAAAAAAGTGGTTACTTCATCTAAATGCTATCACATAAAATATTTATTTGTTATTTATTTACAATAAATTTTATAAAAAATTTATTATATTTTTTAACCAATAAATTGCAGGCAAAATAGAAGCTTTTTGAGCTAAAAACTATTATAGAAAAGCTTTTGCTCTTTTGATAAAAATTAATTTTTATCGCTTTTTTATTAATGAGATGCTGAATTATCCGATGAGTCTATTTCTTGATTGATCCGAGATATTTTCTTCCGACCTTTAATATATTTGGCTAAAGGTTGTTTTTTCTTCAGTCGTTTAATGCCACTTAAAGTGCAGAGAGTAAAAAAAGTTCCCACGAGAACCATCTGCCATAAACCGCAGCCAGAAGCCGCGCCTAATCCTGCCGCTAACCAGATAGTCGCCGCCGAAGTCAAACCTTTCACTTGTACCTTATTTAGTTCCCGATGGGATTGTTGTAGGATGATTCCCGCCCCTAAAAAACCGACACCAGAAGCGACCCCTTGAATAGTGCGACTGAGGGCATTAGAAGAGGCATAACCCACATCTCCCTCCGCTTGTAGGGGAATCATCACGAACATGGCAGCCCCGAGACTAACGATCATAAAAGTTCTCAATCCGGCGGGACGACCGCCTCGCTGTCGGTTATAACCGATCAGACAGCCGACGGCCATAGCCATACTCAGCCGAAAAAGAATCGTTTGCCAATCTTGCGAGTCAAAAAACATTGTTTAACCCATCAAATGAGATAAAAACTTCGCCTAACCAATCAAAGCCTTTTCCAGATCCCGCTTTAAATCGTTCCTATTCTCGATCCCGATCGATAATCGTAGTAAAGCCGGTGTTATAGGTGGAAGTGAGATAAATGGGAACCGTTACCGCCCCATGAATCGCCCTCGTTGCAAATTCCATCAATTTATTGTCCTATTAGTCGATATCTTCGAGGTCTTTAAACAGGGCTGTGCTGAGGTAACGTTCCCCAAAACTAGGCTGAATCATGACGATTAATTTATCTTCGTTTTCGGGTCTTTTGCCCACCTGAATTGCCGCCCATAAAGCCGCCCCGGCCGAGATGCCCGATAGTAGTCCCTCCTGACGGGCTAACCGTCGCGCGTAGGCGAAAGCGTCCGTATCATCGACGATAATCACCTCATCGATTAATTCCGGTCGGAAAATGGCCGGGATAAAACCGGCCCCGATGCCTTGGATTTTGTGCGGTCCGGGTGGTCCTCCCGATAACACGGGACTATTAGAGGGTTCAACTGCGATCGCTTGAAATTGGGGACGACGGGGTTTAATGGTTTCGGCAATACCGGTAATGGTTCCCCCAGTTCCCACGCCACCGATAACGATATCTACCAGACCATCGGTATCGGTCCAGATTTCTTCGGCAGTGGTTTCTCGGTGAATTTTCGGGTTGGCCGGGTTGCGGAACTGTTGCAAACTATAGGCGTTGGGGATGTTTTCGACTATTTCCTCGGCCCGGGCGATCGCTCCTTTCATGCCTTGGCTACCCGGGGTTAATTCTAATTGCGCCCCGTAAGCTTTTAACATCGCCCGTCGTTCTAAACTCATGGTTTCGGGCATAGTCAGGACTAGGCGATAGCCTTTGGCCGCCGCCACCATGGCCAGGGCGATGCCGGTATTGCCGGAAGTGGGTTCCACCAGAATTGTTTTATCGGGGTGAATTAGTCCGGCGGCTTCCGCGTCCTCCACCATACTGACCCCGATGCGATCTTTAACCGAGGCGGCGGGGTTCATACTTTCCAGTTTGACGACGATGCGGGCTTTTACTCCCTCTGCCACTGGGATTCGATTCAGTTGGACTAGGGGAGTCCGTCCTACCAATTGGGTGATGTCTCTTGCGATCGGCATAATCCCACTTGCTTTATACTTGTTGGCTATTTTTGATTATATATGTATTTTGAATGTTTTACAATACTTTTTAGGTCGGAGTACACTGCGAAATGCTGGTGTTGGCACCTCTGATCACAACGTCGGCGGGGATTATCCCTGTCGATTTTTTTGCCTTGCTAGTTTTTTTGGTATATCGAAGCACAATCGATAAAATCATCTTGGGAAATTTCTCTTAATTTAGTTAACTATTATTAGTATATAAAAGCACATCTCTTTAAATAACTTAAAGGAATTATTAGAGAGATGAAAAGAGCGATACTTTTTCTTGGTATAGGTTTACACATTTAATAAAGTTTTCTGAGATTTATCCTAAAAAATTATTTTTTTGCCGTTTTTTTAGGAAACAATTTTTAATAAATAAAGGTGAAAATATCGTCTATAAAATAATTTATGGCAAAAACGAAGTGTGTCTAGGAGCGTCAATAAACGCTAAATTCAATTAAAAATAATTGTTCCTAGATATACAAAAAATCTGGCCAAGGGAGAGTAATTTTTTTTCAAGGACGATAGTATAGTCCCAAGAAAAAAACTCCTAGATACTTTATCGAAAAAATAAAGAAAAGCCAGAAAATTCACCTCGATATTTTGCCGAAACCAATCATCATTATAGGAGATGAAAACTATGGTGTTAGATGCCTTTGCCAAAGTCGTTTCCCAGGCCGATACCCGGGGGGAATACCTGAGCGAGAATCAAGTCAATGCCCTAATTGCCTTCGTCAAAGATGGTAATAAACGGGTCGATGTGGTCAATCGTCTTTCCAGTAATTCTTCTGCGATCGTTACCGATGCCGCGCGTAGTTTGTTTTCAGAACAGCCCGTTTTAGTTGCCCCCGGTGGCAACGCTTATACAAACCGTCGTGCCGCCGCCTGCTTGCGGGATTTGGAAATTATCCTGCGCTACGTTACCTATGCCACCTTCACCGGCGATGCCAGCATCCTTGATGATCGCGCCTTGAACGGTCTCCGGGAAACCTACGTCGCCCTGGGAGTTCCGGGGGCTTCTGTTGCGGCTGGAATTCTCAAGCTCAAAGACGCTTCCCTTGCCCTAGCGGCCGATCCCAACGGGATCACTCGCGGGGATTGCAGTTCTTTACTAGCAGAAGTCGCTTCTTACTTCGATCGAGCGGCGGCGGCAGTTTCCTGATGCTGTGACTTTCTTATCTCAATCCGATTAAACTTTTGTAGGAGCAATTCCATCGATGACCAAAACACCTTTAACCGAAGCGGTGGCTACTGCCGATTCCCAAGGCCGTTTTCTCAGCAGTGCAGAATTACAAGTAGCCTTCGGTCGTTTCCGTCAAGCCGCCATCACCCTAGAAGCGGTAAAAATCCTCGCCCAAAAAGCCCCCAGTTTAGCCCAAGAAGCAGCCAACGCTGTCTATCAAAAATTTCCCTACACCACCCAACTCCAGGGGCCGAACTATGCCTACGATGAGCGGGGGAAATCCAAGTGCGTTCGCGATATCGGCTACTATATCCGAATTATCACCTATGCCCTCGTGGTAGGGGGTACAGGCCCGATCGATGAATATCTAGTCGCCGGTTTGAGTGAAATTAATAGTGCCTTTGAACTATCTCCTAGTTGGTATATCGAAGCCTTAAAATACATCAAAACCAATCACGGATTAAGTGGGGATGCTGCTGTAGAAGCTAATTCCTACATTGACTATGTGATCAACGCCCTTAGCTAATTCCCGTCAACTTCACGTCAACATAAGCTCAAATCTCCTAAATTCACCTCGGGATGAGCGCCGAGGTTTTTTTGCGTCCGTCTAACTTAGGGCTTGCTGAAAAAGTTTTTCGGTGGTGGCAGGGTGTGGGGTGTGGGGTGTGGGGTGTGGGGTTTTATCGATTTTCAGGTGGTCAACTACCTAATTTTCAGGGAAAAAGTACCTGAATTTTCCCCCCAATCACTCCAATGGTCGGCAATTTTTGAGAGAAAAAAAGTCTAAAAACCTTATCCAACAAGATTTTTAGATTTATTCAGCAAACCCTAACTTGGTCGTCGTCGGGAACCGACCCTAACAAAAAAACCATCTTGGGCAAGATGGTTAAACACAACGAGTATAAACCGACAAACTTGACTTCAGACCGCTTTTTCTGGCCCAGTAGCGACGGGCAGCTCTGTGGTACTGTACTCTGTCCAAGAACCCTCATAAATTCGCACCTTGGGATAACCGAGCAGATGTTTGAGGACGATATACTGTAAAGTCGCTTCCCGTCCAGTACTGCAACTGACGATAATATTATCCGAGGGCTTGATGTTGCGTTGGGCAAGAATCTTCCTGATTTCGTCTAAAGATTTCAATTTATGGGGATTTTTCAGGGATTCATCCGGATTATTCGCCTCCGTAAAGGTCGGCCAGGGTATATTTTTCGCCCCCGGAATATGACCATTTCTCAGCCAGATATCCTGTTTCCCCTGAAAAAGTTCTTCCGGTCTAGGATCGATAAAAACCACATCCGGTTTGCCGATCAATTTCTCTACTTCTGCTAAATTTACCCGAATCGAAGGATTATCACGGACAGTAAAGCTCCCTGGTTGATATTTAGGGAATTCTTTAGTTACCTTTTGTTCGGAACCCTTATAACCCTTAAAACCACCATCTAAGACCGCCACATCTCGCCAACCCGATCGCTCTAGTAAATAGGCGACCATGGTTGCCCCCAAGACATCGCGACCATCGGAATATATTACCACTCGATCGCCATTAGTGATTCCCGCGGCGGCAAAGAGACTGCCAATTTTATCCTCTTGCCAATATTGAACCGGCAAAAATCCGTTTGGACCGCGAAAATTATTGTCGGCTATATTCACCGCTTTCGGTAAATGACCGGTGATATATTCCAAAGGATTAATCCGCACATCGAGAATTTTTAACTTCGGATCGTTGAGATTTTGTGCCACCCAAACCGGCGATACAAAGTCTATCTTAGTCTCAGATTTAGACGTGGCCATCAGGGGCGATGACGGGGCTAAGGTAAAGGTTAAAATGCACAGAAGAACTAAAGTGAAAAAAGCAAGGGGACGGCTTTGAAACCGTCCCAGGGATAGACCCTTCCCTCGTGGCAGTTTTGGTTTCATGATTCAGTGTCAGGGACGAATATCAAACGATAATCACTATAGGGCTTTGATTAGCTTTCTCCAAAAATTTAGGTATAACGTGATATTTTTTTTGGCAGCAAGTCGATCAACTAATTATTAATTTCTCCTTATTTCCCGATCGCCTTGGGTGTCTTTAATAACTGTTGCCAGCAGAGATGAACTAAGAGAGACCAAGCGATCGCTAAAAGCCAAGAGGCAAGGATATCACTAGGAAAGTGAACTCCTAAATAAAGACGGGTCCAAGCAATAACCAAGACGAAGGGAATCCCCAGTAAAACCACCCCTAAAAACCAGCGCGTTCTCCAAGATAGGATCAGTAAAGAAACCACTAACAGGGAACTAAATAAAGCATGACCGCTAGGGAAGGAAAAATCGTGGGGTAAGGGATAAAATAACTCCCAAAATTGCGGGCGATTCCGACGAAAAAGCATCTTGAGATTATAACTAATTGCCCAACCTCCCGCCATGGTTACAAGGAGATAAGCGAACCCATACCAGTATTTTTTTAGGGCAAAAATCAGCAGTGAAATTGTTAGTATCGGGGCTACTCCCCAATAAGTGCCTAATCCCGTTAGTTTTATGGACAAAAAATTTAGGTTTAAATTAGCGGTTTGATGAATAGATAGCATCAGGGATTTTTCCCAAGCAAATCCTTGGGGCTGCTGGCGAATAGTGATCGCTAAATCCGTAAAAGTTAGGGATGATAACAAGATGGCTAAGAAAATTAAGCTATTGTTTAAGTAGGTTTTGGGAATCACGGGGAAAAAGTGGCGACAAGGATAACGGGGGCATTCATCCGACATTTTAGGGAAAGAATCAGTAGGATTAGAGAAATCTCCGGTCAAAATTCCTAGGTTTCGTTAATATACAATTTTCGCTGCTCTAGCGCCAATTGCCGGAATTCCCCTGCCGCAAATTTGCCCTGGCAAGGACGTCGCTCTCCCTCGGACTCAACCAAATAGATATAATCACAATCAACCCCTTCTAAATTGGTATTTTCGGCGATTTTCCAAGCTTCGATACAAGCGCCCGTTAGGGTGGCTCCCTGTAAATTGGCTCTCATCACGTTAGTATGGGCTAAATTCGCCCCTTCTAGATTAGCCTGGGCTAAATTTGCCTCGCTGAAATTTGCTCTGGTGAGGTTGGCATTTTTGAGGTTAACTCTGTAAAGATTTAGTCCACGAAAATTATAGCCAATATAAGTTTTATTTTCCCCTTGACCGGTAACGAGAAGATTTCGGGTAGCAGTATCGGCTAGAATTGTCTTTTCCCAGCGCGCTCGCTCGATGCCCGATACCAGATAAAATCGAGTTCTAGTGAAATCTTTTGCCCTTAAATCAGTGGCTTTTAACTGCGCTGCCGTGAAATCAGCTTCTTTGAGATTTGCCCCCCCAAAATTTGTGCCTTTACTGGCTAAAAAAGCAATGGCCAGGGATTTCGTGATCGTTTCTTTCGATTCTTCTAGGGATAACCAGGCCAGATAAGCGGTGAAACAAGTTCCAAAAATACCAACAATTAAAGCTATAGGCAAAGTTAAATTAACTACAGCTACCGCTGCGAATGCTGCTTGAAAAACTAAGATAATTACTGTTAATAAACTTAAAGTTAAGCTGATTAACATTGCTAGAATAAAACTGATTGTTTGACCAGAAATCAAGGATAATACTAAGGGCAATCCCCCAACTCGCTGACGATAAAATATTCCGTAAATTAGTGATAAAATCGTGATGATCAGCGCAGCAATGATTTTAAATTCCATTACATCTGTCACCAGCATTAAAGCTAGATAATAACCCACTAATCCCCAGACAAAACCGCAGATAGCCGCTATTAACCAAGAAATTAAGATTAATTGTAGATGGCCGCGCTTTTGTAATCCTGCTTTGGCCTGTGTAAATTTAGTTCCCTCTAAAATAGCCCCTTGAAAATTAGTGCCACGGATATCCGCTTCACTAAAATTAGCCCCCGATAAATCCTTTTTGCGAAAACACTGTCCTTTTAAGTTGACTCCTGTAAAATTGCGTTTGCCCTTGGCATATAAATCTAGTATCTCACTTGCTCTCATAGAAATTACGGAGATGTGTTTTTGGGTTGAGTGATTAATGTAACTCATAATCCATACACAATTATTAATTATATTTTTTTATATTTTCTTAATTAAGCTATTTTAAATAAGCTGCCCGCGTATTTAAATTGCTGGTGGAGATGAGGCAAGGGAGGGTGAAGGCTACGAATAAAAAAAAATGGGATAAGATCATCGAAAAACTGGAAAATTGCCACCTTTGTAGAGAATATGACTAGACAAACCGCTAATCTCGGACAAACAGGAATTGCCGTCAGTGCCTTGGGCATCGGGACATGGGCATGGGGAGATAAAATATTCTGGAACTATGGCAAGGAATACGGAGCTAATCAGGTAGAAGCGGCCTTTAAAGCGGCAGTAGAGGCAGGAATCACCTTTTTTGACACTGCCGAAGTCTATGGCCTGGGGGAATCGGAACGACTCTTAGGAAAATTTACTCAAGAGACTGATATTCCCATCGATATTGCCAGCAAGTTTGCCCCCGTACCGTGGCGTTTTGGGGCGAATGCGGTGCATAATGCCATTACCGACAGCTTAAACCGTCTAAAAACCGATAAAATGGCTCTTTATCAGGTACATTGGCCCTTCACCTTCCTGATTAGCCAAGAAACCCTGATCAATGCCCTAGGGGAAGAAGTAAAACGCGGCCGCATTGGTTCCGTGGGCGTAAGTAATTATTCCGCCGAGCAAATGCGTCAAGCAAGCCAGATTTTGGCGAAAAAAGAGGTTCCCTTAGCGGTCAATCAGGTGCAGTATTCGCTTTTGTATCGCAAAATAGAAACTAAGGCAATTTTAGCCACGGCCAAGGAATTGGGTGTCACCATCCTCGCCTACAGCCCCCTCGCTCAAGGACTACTGACGGGTAAATATAGCCCAGAAAGCCAGAATTTGCCCGATGGAGCCAGGAAAAATGACTCGCGGTTCAAAAAAGAAGGTTTGGAGAAAATAGCCCCAATTTTAAGGGTACTGCAAGAATTGGGCGCAAAATACCAAAAAACCCCCGCACAAGTCGCCCTCAATTGGTTAATCGCCCAAGGAGATGTGATTCCCATTCCAGGGGCAAAAACTGCCGACCAAGCGATCGAAAATGCCGGGGCCTTAGGATGGAGTTTAGAAGCGCAAGAGGTGACGCAATTAGAACAGATGAGCCGGCCTTGGCTGTAAAAATCAACAGTTTTGATTTTTGATCACCATTCTGGAAAAAGTCTCTAACTTCTTGGGGATCAAGATCAAAACAGGCTACAATCTTTGCATACTCCTGTACTACTTAAGAAAACTGGGGACAAAATTAATGGCGACAATGACAAGTAATCCCGATCGAGATAAAGCCTTGGGTTTAGTCTTAAATCAAATCGAACGCAACTTTGGCAAGGGTTCGATCATGCGTTTGGGAGACGCCACCCGCATGCGGGTGGAAACCGTGCCTAGTGGTGCTTTAACCCTAGATATGGCTTTGGGTGGCGGTTTACCGAAGGGCCGCATCGTCGAAATTTACGGGCCGGAAAGTTCCGGCAAAACCACTTTAGCCCTCCATGCGATCGCAGAAGTGCAAAAAGCTGGGGGAGTGGCGGCCTTTGTCGATGCGGAACACGCTTTAGATCCCACCTATTCGGAAGATTTAGGGGTAGATATCAATAATTTACTGGTGGCACAACCGGATACGGGGGAGGCTGCCTTAGAAATAGTTGACCAGTTAGTGCGTTCTTCGGCCGTGGATATCGTCGTCATCGACTCGGTGGCCGCTTTAGTGCCGCGGGCGGAAATTGAAGGGGAAATGGGGGATAATCAGGTGGGTTTACAGGCCCGTTTGATGAGTAAAGCCCTGCGAAAAATTGCCGGTAATATTGGTAAATCCGGTTGTGTGGTGATTTTCCTCAACCAACTGCGGCAAAAAATCGGTGTCACCTACGGCAATCCTGAAGTGACCACCGGAGGAACGGCCTTAAAATTTTATGCCTCGGTACGTTTAGATATCCGTCGCATTCAAACTTTGAAAAAAGGCACGGAAGGAGAATACGGAATTCGGGCTAAAGTTAAGGTGGCTAAAAATAAAGTCGCGCCTCCTTTCCGGATTGCTGAATTTGATATTATCTTCGGTAAAGGCATTTCCCAAGTGGGTTGTATGCTGGATATGGCCGAACAAACTAACGTGGTTACTCGTAAAGGGGCATGGTATAGCTATAATGGCGAAAATATTGCCCAGGGTCGCGATAATGCCGTTAAATATCTCGAAGAAAAGTCAGAAGTAGCGGCGGAAATTGAGAAGTTATTGCGGGATAAATTAGATATGGGTTCGGTTCCTTTCCCCACGGAACCGGCCGATGAGGACGATGAGGACGAACAGGAACCAGAAATCTAAAAGAAGAGGGTTTTAGGTCTTGGTTATCCCCCTATTTCGGGGGATTTTTTTGTTTCAGAATCGATAGATTTCGCCGCTTCTAACCATGATTGTAAACCTTTTTTGGTCGGTGTTCCTTTAGGGGTAAAAGTCCATAAATCTCGTTTATGTTGCGGTCCGTAGCTGATATGAATCGGGCGATTAATTCCGTAAAAATAGAGAGAATCAAAGGGTAATTTTGCGGTTAAAATCCAATCTATCAGGCGATCGCTAGTTAAGTCGATAATCCGAAAATCACAGGCTGCCCCCAATCGCTGACAATAATATTGACTTTTTTGATTAATTTCGTGGCCGCAATGTTGATCGCGACTGGGATCGATTCTCCCGTTTTTTAAGCCGGTGATCGGGTCTTTTTTTTGGAGAAGTTTTCTGAGATCATTGGAACAAAATCCGTAGGTTAATTGGAATTTTTCTCGACCAAAATTATCAATAATTGGATCGATAATAAAGTGAGTAAGATTCTGCCAAGCGGTTATGGTTTCAGGATTTTTTGGATAGGGATCGATTTGGGCTGCATACTTTTGATAGGTTTGGGAACAGGTAGATAATTCCCCTAGGGTTAAATATTTACCAATTAACATAATCAGTTATTAGTTATTAGATGGTATTTTTCAGTTTATTAAACATCTCTAAAAATTATAAACTAATTATAACAAATCCTGTTTAAAAAGTATAGGGGAGTGGGTTTTTTGAGTAACGTACAGAAAACGGGTTTCTCGGAGAGAGTTGATTCATTGTAGGGTTAATTCATGAATCAACCCTACCCGTTGGGGGTTTTGGGGTTTTAGTTCAATTTCCCCACTTCCTAATTCCCTTAGAGGGTTTGATAAGCTTTCAGGGGGGCAGTTTTGACGCTTTCGGGGACGAGGGGAAAGGTAGTTAATATATGGAGTTGATTCATTGTAGGGTTGATTCATGAATCAACCCTACCCGTTGGGGGTTTTGGGGTTTTAGTTCATTCCCCACTTCATCATTCATAATTCCCCTACAGGTTTTGATAAGCTTTGAGGGTGGCAGTTTTGACGCTTTCGGGGACGAGGGGAAAGGTAGTTAATATATGTTGAAATTCTGTTAGGGTTAATTCATACAAGTGGGCGACTATTGCATCTAATTTCGCTCGAATTGCCATTCTTTCTGCTTCTTCTGTCACTCCATTTTTATGGGAACCTATCCCCACTTCTTTCGCTAATTGCTCAAATTCTTCTGTGGTACAAATCAATTTTGCCGCATTTTCTACTATCTCCTGAAAATATTTATCTCCCTCTTTTAATCGGGGGATAGGAGTTTGATAGATGTAGAAAAACGATAAATGAGATGTAACTTTATCTCGGATACTTCTATCAAAAACAAAACTATTAAAAATGGACAATAGATAACATTTTTCTTTTAAACTTATAGTTGGTTGCTTATCGATTTTTTCTAAACTCATTGTATGAGGACAAAATAAATTAGGAGGTAAAATTGTAGCTATCATAGTTCTAATATCCGTATTTCTAGCAACATCACGAAATCCTAAACGATAGGTTTGATAGTCCAAGATTTGACCTTTATCGACTTCACCGCGTTTTAATAAAGCTTGTCTTGCTTCCTTTTCATCTAACCAGTATTTCGGTAAAGCATACCGATGGGTGAATTGATGAATCATTTTTCCTTCGTAGAGGGGTAGTCTTCCTTCTGCGGGTTCAGTTTTAAATAAATAACTATCAGTAGTCATGTTAAATTCTGATGTTAACTTGAGATTCCATGTATCGGGAAGGGTTTCTCCTAGCAGAGGAAAACGAGACATTTTTTCTGCGATATGAATATCTATATCTTGTTTAAATTCCATTACCGAGAGGGAATCGGGGGATAGTTTGCGGATTAAATCGACGCTAATTACTAAACTATCTTTATGGGGAAAACGTTGTAATTCCTCAACATCGTGACGCATAAACTCTACAGGAAAGGAAAGAGTTTGTTTATTTTTCTCAAAAGTTAAGATAGCAATCTTAAAACTTCTATGGACATTTTCAAAAATTTCTTTACGATTTTCAAAACAAAATAATCCTGTCACGTTTGTCTGAGAAAATAACATTTCCCGCAGTTGCTTGGTTCCCAAATCGGTATAAATTCCACTGGGAACAACTATTCCACATTCTCCCTGGGGATGGAGTAGATTAAAACATTGTTCTGTAAATAAACAATAAAGATTAATTTTCCTTGAAGCACTTTTGCCGTTAATTACAGAATTTTGATTTCGATATTGTTCGGACTTTTTAAAATAAGCACTAACATGGGGATAACCACTACAATATTCTAACCAAGCTTTTTGGATTTCTGGATTCTCTAAAAGTTTATCTCGCTGTTTGTTCCATGATTTTATATCAAGTTTATTTTTCTGAATTAAACTATCATACTGCTGAAAAAATTCCTTTTCATCGGTTTGAAAGACTTCCCAAGGGGGATTGGTGATAATCACATCAAAACCACCTTTTTCTGTAATCAGTTTATCGAAGTGATAACCCCAGTGGAAGGGTTTCAGGGACTGCATATCAGAAAGAGTTAATAAACGTTTCTTTGCTTTTCCCGTTAATTGTGCGGATTCGTACTTAATTGACAACTTACCGCTAAACTCATCTAAGAGAATTTGGTTTAATTTCTGCACCGATTCGCGGTTGACATCCTCGATGTGATTGCGTAACATCTGGAGACGGTTTTCTTGGGGGGTTCCCTCTACTTCTCCCAACCGAAAAGCGTGTTCTTTGTATAATTCAATACTGCGATTTTTTTCTGCGAGAATTGCCTGATAATTTTGCGCGGTGAGGGTTTGCAGAATGTTTTCCTCTCCCATGAGATTAAAACTTTTTTCGTCCACGCGAATTAAACCGATGAGGGAATTTCCCGACATGATATTAAAATCAATATTCGGTAAGGGTTCCAATTCTGTCACCGATTGTGCGGCAGCAACTAAAGCGAGAAATAAACGCAGTTTCGCGATTTCCGTCGCTTCCTCCATGATATCGACACCGTAGAGATTGTCGGAAATAATTCTTTTTTTGATGTAATATCCGAGGGAGGGATGGGATTTTCTTACCTCTGTTAACCACTGTTTTAATTTACTGTCTCCCCGTAGTTCAATTGTCCCAATCACCGCGCTATAAATTCCGATTAATGTCTTCATCGCAGCCACTAAAAAAGCACCGGAACCACAGGCAGGGTCTAAAATAGAAAGCTGGGGAAGAATATCTTCAATCAGAAGCTGACAGAGGGGAGAATCGAGATTAATTAGTAGTTCAGAAATACTGGCAAATTGTTTGCGGGGATAATGTTGATTGCTTCTCTCGACAATCCATTTATTAATCGTCCTATCACAGAGATATTCAGTAATCTCCGGACGGGTATAGTAAGCACCGAAAGCTTTTTGGTTGATGTACTTTTCAAAGATATATCCCAAAACATCGGGGTTAATTTCGTCATCGCTTCCCCCCGGAGTGTCGTCAAGGTTCCAAGAGTAACGGGAGAATAAATCGAGGATATTCTCAAATGCTTGGTCATCAATACAAATGTTTTGATAAAGATTTTCGAGGGGATGTTGGAGAAATAATCCTCCGTTAAGATATTTGACTTTTCCCACCAATGCAGTTACTGTCTCATCTCGTTGGGATTCTGGTTTAGCGAATGCTTGGAAAAAGAGGGTTTGCAGAAACTGACGATAAAATAAATTTTTCCCGCGTCGTTGACTTGCTTGTAATTGGTTTTGCAGATAGTTGAAGTCGTTATCGATAAATCCCTTGCGCTGCAGGAAATAGACGAACATTAAACGATTGAGAATAACGGAAGTGTACCATTTTCGATCGCTTTCTCGATCGATTCCTTGGATAAAGGGGAGGAACTGTAAATGCTCTCGCTGAAATTCCTGATAAAATTTCTTGGTAATCTTTTCGATATCGAAACCTTTTTGTAAGCGATGGGCCACCTCCACCACGGAGGGTTCCCCATCTTCAAAATCGGTGATATCGAGGACTAATTCCGCTAGTTTACCGAGAAATAAATCTCCCGGTTGTCCTTTTATATAAAGATGGTCACGGATATAACTTTTACTTCCCTCTCTTTTTACCCAGTACCATAAACTGCGTGTCCGTCCCCCATCGACGAAAATTAGCAGATTTTCGGCAATTCTTTCGATAACTTGCTGGTGAATGTCCCGACGAAGTTTCGCATCGGGTATATCGGTAGTTGTCACCTCTAATACTGCTACTCCCGACACCTCCGCAATCCGTTGACAGGGATATTCTTGATTGTCAACGGTGATACTAACAGTTTTTTTTGCGCGAGGATGAGACCATCCCAATTCCTCGATAAACAGTTCCCCAAATTGGAAGTTAGATAATAAGTCACGAGTCCGGGAGAAGTTGAGGGACATATTAGACCTCTTGGAAAAATTAAAAATTGTTGTTAGGGTTAGGAGTCAGTTATCAGTTATCAGTTATCAGTTGAGTAGGTAAGGGTTAAAAATTATCAGACACCCCCCTTATCAAGGGTAGGGTTGATTCATGAATCAACCCTACCTTATTCAAGGTAGAACCTTGGAACGAGATAAGGGAGGATCTCCCTCCGTTTCCCGATGGGTTACACAAGAGGATAACATCGTACTTTGTAGCTTGATTCATGAATCAAGCTACTATGGTTGAAATAGACCCAAGGAACAAATAATCTGAGGTTCTTGGGTGGATTCTTGTGGGTGAACAATACAGAGACGGTCATCTTTATATAAAGATACCAGTAAGTCTGCCAATTGTCGGTCACTGATGCCGGTTCTTAAACCACGATTTAAGCGATCGAGAGCCGACTGTCTAAGGGGATAATGATACAATTGGTCGAGAGCCTTGCATAAATCCTCATGAGCAAAAAGATCATCCTTACTATCTTGAGAATACCTTTTTAAGCGCTCGTAGGTCTTAAATTTTGCTCCCGTCAATCGTCCCAATTTAGATCCGGAGTTGTTTTCCTCCTCCGCAATTAATTCTGTACCTTTTTGTACTAACTGATGGTGTTGGGGATGGGGGGGAATGGCCGGGGTTTGGGGATGACAGGCAGCGGACCGTAAAATAGTTAATTGGGATTGAGTCACACTATTTCCCTGCTTATCAATCCATGCTAAAGCATCATTCCCCCCGGCAGTTTTTAGATAAACCATGACTCCCTCCGGATGGGTTGCTGTCCCACTATGGCAACGGGTAGAATAAACCACCGGCGGCAGAGTCTCTATGGTATGTTTTAAACTAGGGTCAACTTCGATCGCATTTTTCCAAATTTGATACGCTTCCGAGGTTAAATCCACTTCTTGATCCTCCTCCTCATCGATAACCTCAGATTTTTCATGATACAGATCTAATAAAGTCTGGTTATCCATCTCCTCCTCAAAAAATACCTCATCGGTCCCCACCACGTCCGCATTCTCTCGCAGTCTTTGAGATAGTCTCGTCCGCAGTTTAATAATTCTCTCCACTCCCTCCGCAGGTAAAAAGGAATAACAGAGAATCTGACTTGCTTTTTGACCGATTCTATCTACCCTTCCGGCCCGTTGAATCAGGCGAATAATTGCCCAGGGTAGGTCATAATTAACGATAATGGCACAATCCTGTAAATTTAACCCTTCACTCAAGATATCCGTCGCAACCAAGACTCGTATTTCTTCCCCCACTTGCTGAGAATTACTGCGGGGACTAAAACGATGGACCATTTCCGCAGGATTAGCAGAGTTTCCCGTCACTCCCGCAATCTTATCCACTCCCCGATTTTGCAACTGAGTGACTAAATAACTGACTGTATCGGCAAATTGGCTAAAAATTAACACCTTTTCTCTGGGATGATTCTCCTCTAACAGCTGCCATAACTTCTCTAGCTTTTCGTCGGTCTCCGGCTGCCAGGTCCCACAGGTTTGCAACAATGCTATTAAAGCCAAGGCATCGGATTTTAGGTCTTTTTTCAATGCGGGTTTAAACACCTCGGGGTTAATCCACTGAAAGCGCTTGCGATAATCACCGCTATACTTTTGATACACTTGTTCGGCTCTTTTTTGATACTCTTTTTCTAACCCGGTTATCCCCCCAGTCTCCTCGGTTTCTATACTTTCATCTTCTCCCTGAGTGACTAAATCCTCATCCAGATAACGAGTGTCTAACAAAGCTGGATCCTGACTCCCGATGGGAAGGGGTAAATTCTTGGCCATGGCATGAAGGAAAATATAGTTACGGAGAATATGACGGTCAAGGGATTGCAGGAAAGCATACCCTCCACTCTCCAAACGTTTAAATAAATTCGTCCGACAAAAACCCATTAATCTTTTACCCGCACGGGATAGACTTTTTAAGATGGTTTCTTCCTCTCCTGTCCCTTTGCATCCTTTAATTAGATAATTTCCCAATCCGTAACGGGGTAACTTCAATCCGTTGAGAGTTATCACCACTGCTTCCGAATATAAACGCGCATAAACCGAGTCTTGTAGGTCAAACTTGATTGTCTTTAGTTGTCGTTGGGGAAGATAAACCCTCGACCCATCAGCAAATTTTAGATACCGACGACCCTGTTCGTCTTCTGTAGCATAATTATTTTTGATAAAACCGCGAGTCCGTCTAATCATATAGAGACGCATTAAGTCTCTCCAGTCGTCGGGAGAGTCACTTTTTTCAAAGGCTGCTAGGGACCTAACCGGAGATTGGTATCTGCGATTAAATTCGATTTCTCCTCCCAGAGATTCTAGTAGTCTTTCGGGACGAATTCCGAGATTAGTATCCTCTTGAATGAATAAACGCAGTTGATTGGACAGGTCAAGATAGTTTTTATTGTAGGGAGTCGCAGTTAAGAGAATACAGCGACTTTCATTGGTGTTAATGTACTCCTGTATCACCCGATAACGTTTACCCTCCCGATTACGCAGGTTATGACTTTCATCGATAATTACTACCCGATAGCGCCGCAGATTGGGTAATTCCTGCATAACCTGACTTAAGGGGATAATTTTCGCTCTTAATTTGTATTTATAGCTGTAATCCTCCCACATGGTTAGGAGATTTTTCGGACAAATAATTAAGATTTCTAAATCGTAGTCTTCCTGCAAAATATATGCTAGAATGGAAGCGATGCGCGTTTTTCCTAACCCCACCACGTCGCCAATTAGTACCCCACCGCGTCTTTGCACATAACGAGCGGCAATTTTAATGGCCGATTTCTGAAAATCCAGTAAGTCTTGGTCAAACTGTCGGGGAATTTTGTATTCCGCTAAACCAGCCCTCGCTTCAAAGGAAAGATGGTAAGCTATTTTTAAATAGATATGATAGGGAGGAATCAGACTTTCCCGGGCCCAACTTTCGTTAATCACCTCAACAATATCCGAGGATATATCCCAACACCAAGCATCCAACCAACGATCATTAAACCACTTTTGTAATTTGGCACAAGCATCGTGGTCAAGGACATCAATATTTAATTCTCCCTGCTGTTGTAATCCCGCAAAAGTTAGATTACTACTACCCAAAAATCCCACCGTTGGGTTATTGACATCCTGTCGATGAATAAGGTATAATTTAGCATGGAGATTATAGCCCAAAAATAAGCGAATTACTAACTTGCCCGATTGAATTTGTTTTCCCAACCGTTGCAAAGCTGCCTGATCTCGATTGCTAGGATTCCCCCAAGTTAATTGTTGGCAAAAATCCTGAACAATTTGTTTTCTTAAACGAGCGCAAGTAGCCTTATCTATATCATTTGAGCGCTTCAATAAAGACAGGGATTGCTGTAGTAATTCCTGGGGTGCTTGCTGCATACCAATCAGCAGACGACAACAGGACAAATCACCACCGAGAAAGTGATCAATATAGGTATCAATGGACTGCCAACCGCGCAAATTAAAATAACCCACGCAAAAATCAGCGCGTTGGGCCAACAATAAACTTTCGCGTAAAATTGGCAATAAATGGGACTCAATATTATCAATAATACGCGGCATATTTTTATAAAAAGATTAAGTTAATATAAGGCTTTTCTAACTGATAACTGATAACTGATAACTGATAACTGATAACTGATAACTGAATTTACTTACTTAATCCAAACCGTTTTAACGTTGACAAATTCGCGAATACCTTCCACACTTAATTCCCGACCAAAACCGGAACGTTTAATCCCCCCAAAGGGTAAACGAGGATCGGATTTAACCATACCGTTAATAAACACACAACCGGCCTCAATTTCGGTAATTAAACGCTCAATTTCTGCGGGGTTATTCGTCCAAGCACTAGAACCCAAACCAAAGGGACTATCATTAGCTAAAGCGATCGCTTCCTCGATATTTTTGACTCGAAATAGTAAAGCCACCGGTCCAAAAAATTCCTCTTTTTCCCCCGGAGAACCAGCAGGAATATCGGTTAAAATCGTTGGTAGATAGAAGTTACCTTTTCCCTCTAAACGTTGACCCCCCACAAGGACTTTACCACCCATAGCGACGGTTTTTTCCACTTGAGCGGCAATTTCCGAGACGATCGATGCCGTGGCCAAAGGACCAATATCAACAGTTTCATCGAGGGGATCACCAACTTTTAAAGCTTGGAATTTGGCCACTAATAACTGTTCAAATTGATCGGCGACAGTTTCCATAACAATAAACCGTTTAGCGGCGATACAAGTCTGACCATTATTTAACAATCTTGCCGTCACTGCCGTAGCCGCTGCCACCTCGATATCGGCAGTATCTAAAACGATAAAAGGATCACTACCTCCCAACTCCAAAACCACTTTTTTGATCTGTTTTCCTGCGGCGGCTGCTAAACTGATCCCCGCCGGTTCACTACCAGTTAAAGTGGCGGCTTTTACCCGTTCATCGTTAATTAAATCACTAACGCGATCGGCCCCGATCAAAAGAGTTTGAAAAGTGCCATCGGGAAAACCGGCTTCTAATAAAATTCTTTCCACCGCTAAAGCTGATTGGGGAACATTAGAAGCGTGTTTGAGTAGGCCGACATTTCCCGCCATTAAAGCGGGAGCAGCAAAGCGAAATACTTGCCATAAGGGGAAATTCCAGGGCATAACCGCTAAAATTACCCCTAAAGGTTGATAACGGACAAAACTGCGACTAGCATCGGTGGCAATCAGCACATCTTCCAGATAACCGGCGGCATTATCGGCATAAAAACGACAAACCAAGGCACATTTGAGAACTTCTGCGATCGCTGACTTGATCGGTTTCCCCATTTCTAAAGTCATGGTTGTAGCCAATGCTACTTGATCCCGTTCCAAAATATCCGCCGCTTGCCGTAACCACTGTCCCCGTTGACTGATGGCGGTGTGGCGATACTGCTGAAAAGTTGCCTCAGCTAGGGCCAATTTCGTCGCCAATTCCTCCGAGGTTAGAGGGGTAAAAGTCTTGAGAATTTCTCCCGTGGCAGGGTTAACTGAAGCGATACCCATATCCCAATTGTCTCCTATCGAGCGCTATATCTCTAGTTTAGTTCTCTGGTTGTACCGCTGCTGACATAATTCGATCGCTAATTGGATTGCCGCTTGCATACTCTGGGCCCTAGCGATGCCAAGACCGGCGATATCAAAAGCCGTCCCGTGGTCTGGAGAGGTGCGAACAAAAGGTAAACCGATGGTAGTGTTAACAGCACAGTCAAAAGCCATTAATTTGACGGGAATTAGGCCCTGATCGTGGTATAATGCCAGATATGCGTCGGCGGTTTGCCCTGCACCGCTAAACCAAGCGCGTCCCGGTTCCACCCAAAGGGTATCGGGGGGGACAAGGCCGATTAATTGGGTTTGCGGGTATTTTTGTCCCATTGACTGCAGCCAAGGCTGTAACCAGTCCTTTTCTTCCCTTCCCAGTTTTCCCGCTTCGCCACTGTGGGGATTAAGGCCAGATATGGCGATTTTTGGGCGATCGATGCCAAAATCTAGCTTTAAAGACTCGATCAATAGGTCTAGTTTTCGGGTCATCAGATCGGGGTTAAGAGTATCGGGAACTTCTCGCAGGGGGATATGGGTAGTGGCGAGGAGAGTGCGTAAGTTATAGCCAGTGTGAGGGGATTTAGCGACGAATAGCATCCCATAACGGTTAATTCCTGCCATGGTAGCTAAAACCTCCGTTTGACCGGGGAAATCATAACCGGCCAACTGCCAACAGGATTTAGCGATCGGACCGGTGACAATACCGTCAAATTCGCCCTTGAGGGTGCGTTTTATGGCTTCTTGCAGGTAAAGAAAGCTAATTTCACCACTATGGGCATCCCCACGCCCGCAAACGATTTTTTCTTGATTGTAGGGCAAATCGATCAGAGAAAAGCGCTCGAGAGGATGGGGATCGTGATAGGCTTTTTCGAGAAGCGTTCTGGTGCCGATTAGAGTAATCTGACAACCGGACGAGATTGGGTAATCGGCGATCGCTTTTAACACCACTTCAGGGCCGATTCCGGCGGGATCACCGACGGGGATAACTAGACGGGGAATAAAAGAGGCGGATTCCATAAATTTTGGCCGTCAATATTGCTAATTCTCCCGATTAATCTCATCGTTGACAATTATCAGGAGGGAATAAATCAGTAAACAATCTTCAGTTTACCTAAAATGTCGGATGAATGCCCCCGCTAAATTTTTCCACAAGACATCAACCTTTGCGGGGGATGAAATCCGACCAGGATATTGACTGCGAAGCACGATTTTAATTCTACCATTTGTAGGTAAACTGTGTTATACTTAATTGATCCAGGGTCGAGGATTAATCAATGCTAGTCGTAGAAGCCAAGCTAAAAAACGGGACACCAGAACAATATCACCGGCTTGATGAAGCAATTAGAACATCTCAGTTTGTGCGTAACTCTTGTGTTCGTTATTGGATGGACAATAAGGGGACAACCCGGAATGATCTTCAAAAGCTTTGTGCGGTACTAGCTAACAATAAAGAGACACCATGGGTTAATAAATTAAACTCTCAAGCTCGTCAATCGGCTGCTGATAGAGCCTGGCAATCAATTAATAGGTTTTACCAGAATTGTCATGCTAAGATACCGGGGAAAAAGGGTTTTCCTCGGTTTAAAAAGCATAGCCGTTCGGTTGAGTATAAACTAACAGGCTACAAACTATCTGATGATCGACGTAAAATTAAATTTACCGATGGTTTTAAAGCAGGAGAATTTGATTTATGGTGTAGTCAAAAGACCTTAGTTTATTATTCAGAACAACAGATTAAACGGGTAAGAGTTGTTAGACGTGCTGACGGTTATTATTGCCAGTTTCTGATTGACGTAGAACGGCAAGAATACCATAAACCAACGGGACAAATAACAGGAATTGACTTAGGTTTAAAGGAATTTTATACCGATGCTCAAGGGAATACTGTAGAGAATCCACGTTATTTAAGCAAGTCAGAAAAACGACTAAAAAAAGCACAACGACGATTATCCAAAAAGTTTCGTAAAGGAAAGAAACAGTCTAACAACTATCACAAGCAACGGGTAAAGGTTGCCAAGCTTCACCTTAAAGTATCAAGACAACGTAAAGACAAAGCAATTAAAGACGCTTTGGCGTTAGTCCAGTCTAATGATCTGGTAGTCTATGAGGCTTTAAAGGTAAGAAACTTAGTCAAAAACCGTAAACTTGCCAAGTCGATTAGTGATGCTTCTTGGTATCAATTCACTGAATGGTTGAATTATTTTGCCAAGATTTATCGGATTGTTTGTGTTGCTGTTCCTCCTCATTTCACTAGCCAAGATTGTTCAGTTTGTGGCACGAGAGTTCAAAAATCATTAAGCACTAGAACTCATCAATGCCTCAATTGTAAAACAGTCTTAGATAGAGATCATAATGCAGCAATCAACATTCTTAAAAAAGGGTTGCAATATTTGGGAAATTATCTCAATGCCTCGACTTCGCTCGGCATTGACACTGAGCGAAGTCGAAGTGTCAATGCCTCGACTTCGCTCGGCATTGACACTGAGCGAAGTCGAAGTGTCAACGGTACTGTTGGGCAAA
>LFEF01036338.1_pt1 | contig 52764 bp, 41 predicted proteins | sample 619371 | NCBI WGS metagenome assembly LFEF01 (sample SAMN03014291, study PRJNA259931) | freshwater metagenome | biome: lake; feature: waterbloom | place: China: Taihu Lake | collected 2006-08 | depth 0 m m
CCGGTACTTTTTGATTGACAAAAAGTCTAAAAGTCTTACCCAACAAGGTTTTTAGATTTATTCAGCCAAGTCTATCTAGGTGTCAGGGGATTTAGTGGTTTTTAAGGCATTTGCTAGGGATTCGATGAGGGATTCGGTAGTAGTGGTGAGCCGTCTTGCTTATCCGGTAAAGGTAGCGGGATTGGCGAAAGATCAAACCGCAGCAGAAAAAAGGCTCACATCCGCTCAGTGATAACTGCTCACTGTTAATCTGGGGATTACCTAATGTTTACCTTGATACAGTAAAGTGGGGTTAAAATTGTTAGCCCTTCACCCAGGAGAACTTTGATCATGTTGCTCACCTATAATCCCAACTCCTCACCCTTCCGAGAAGACTATAGCGAGAGTCGTCGGCTCCATTTTTATGATCGCGGGGAAAATATTCCTCTGGTGGTTGATGGAGTCTGGCAAGTTTATCGGGGTATGGCGCAACTAAGTCAAGTATCTGAGAGTGGAGAGGAAATTTTACTAGGCTGGGTTCATTCATCCCACTTTTTCGGCTTAAATTTGACCCATCTAGAATCCTATCACGCCAGAGCCTTGTCGGAACTGTACCTAAAATGGTACACGAGCGCCGAAGTGGAAAATTCGGCGGAATTAACCAGGATGATGTTAAATCAAATGATCCGTCGTCAACAACAAACGGAATCGCTCCTTGCAATCGCAGGACTCAAACGAGTGGAGGAACGTCTCCAGCAGTTACTACAGTTATTAAAGCGGGAGATGGGAGAACCAATCGCCCAAGGCAGTCGTTTAAAGATACGTTTAACCCATCAAAATCTCGCCAATGCTATCGGTACCACCAGGGTAACGATAACGCGTTTATTAGGGGAATTTCAGCGTCAGGGAGCGGTGAGTCTCGATTGCGCTCGCCATTTAATCATTCACGATTAAGTCAGACCCCACCATAATAGACTCCCCGCGGCGGTCGATTAATTGCCAAGCTAATTTAGCGGCCCCCACCATCCCGGCGCGATTACCCAACTCGGCCGTTAACACCTCTAATCCTTCTCTGGAACTAGGTAAAACCCGTCTTTCGATTTCTGTGAGGAGAGAGGGAAAGAAAAACTTAGCACTGGCGCTAATACCGCCGCCGATAATTACCGCCTCTGGGGTGAGAACATAGAGTAAACTGGCGATACCAGCCCCCAGTAAACAACCGTAACCCTGCCAGAATTCTAAAGCCTCTCGATCGCCTTTTTCGGCCAATTCTGCCAATTGCTTCGGTTCTTTGCCAGTCATCCGGCGAATAGCTTGCAGGGAGGCGTATTGTTCTAAGGAACCCTGATTACCGCTATTGCACAATGGACCGTCAAAATTGAGGGTTATTAAGCCTAATTCTGCGGCTGTTCCCTTGCTGCCGACAAATAAGTGACCATCGAGGATAATTGCCCCTCCTACTCCCGTCCCCAAGGTCAACAGGAGCAAGTTTTGAAACCGTTTGCCCGCTCCTAACCAAGCTTCCCCTAAACCGGCACAATTGGCATCATTGGCTAAAATTGTCGGCATTCCCGTACTTTCTTCTAACCAATCGGCGAGGGGAATATCCCGCCATCCTGCCAAATTAATCGCTATTTTGGCAATTCTTCCCTGAGCATCCGCCGGCCCCGGCGTTCCCACACCGAGCGCTTGACAACTTTTATCTAAATTTACTTGACAAATGCCTTGATGTATGGTATGGGCGACTTCTTTGGGTGTAGCGGGTTGGGGAGTGGGCAAGGTGAGAGATTCGAGACAATTGCCCTCTTGGTCAAACTTACCAATTTTAATAGCGGTTCCACCTAAATCGACACCTATGACTGTTTTCACCATCGGGCTTTCCTTGTTACTCTGGGAATAGCTAGGTTTATTATCACTCTTTTTGGCGGTTTTTTGGCTCTCTTGGGGTTATGGTGATCAGCTGATCTGATCGAAGAAAGGGCGTACGCTATACGCCCCTACCACTCCTCCAATATACAAGGGGCGCAACGTGGTCAGTGAGTTGATCGAACTGCCTGCGCCCATAATCTAACATAATGAACATTTTTCACCCAATGTCCAAGAGAGCCGTTTTTTTTGGGTTAATATCGAGATAACTACAAGGAGGCAGCAGATGATCACCACTACTTCCACTCTCTACGATAGCGATTATCAACTTTGGTTAGAAAACACTATCAACCAATTGCGTCGGGGGGATTTTCAAGCGGTAGATTGGCCGAATTTATTAGAGGAGTTAGCAGATTTGGTTAAAAGTGAACGACGAGCATTAGAATGTTTATTAACTCGACTTTTAGAACATTTACTGAAGTTAACTTACTGGCAATCCCAACGGGATTATAATCAAGCAGCATGGAAAGGGGAAATTAGAACCTTTCGGAAACAAATCAAGAAATTACTGAGAGATAGTCCCAGTCTCAAACCCTATTTATCCGAGATACTTGAGGAATGTTACACCGATGCCCGGGAGATAATTATTGATATAACTGGATTAGATGCCAGTATTTTCCCTGGGGAAGTGTTAGCTAGTCTAGAGGAGATTCTCGCTGAAAATTGGCTGCCGGATTGGGAAGCTATCGGCAATGATTCTGAAAAGTGCAATTAAGGAGTAAAAAATCATGAATATTACTATTTCAAATCTCTACGATAGCGATTATCAACTTTGGTTGGAAAACACTATCAATCAATTGCGTCGGGGTGATTTTCAAGCGGTAGATTGGCAGAATTTATTAGAGGAGTTAGCAGATTTTGGGAAAAATAATCGACGAGCATTAGAAAGTTTATTAACTCGACTTTTAGAACATTTACTGAAGTTAACTTACTGGCAATCCCAACGGGATTATAATCAAGCTGGATGGAAAAAAGAAATTAGAAATTTTCGGATTCAGATCAAAAAAATTCTCAAAGATAGTCCCAGTTTAAAGTCCTATTTAAGGGAAATTTTGCAGGAATGTTATCTCGATGCTCGCCATCTGCTTATTGACGAAACCGAATTAGATGCCAGTATTTTCCCTCTGGAAGTGTTAGCTAATCTAGAGGAGATTCTCGATGAAAATTGGCTGCCGGATTTTCGGGAGACATAAACAGCGATAAATCTTCCCAAGCAAACTAAAGATTAGCTTCACCTACCCGGTTTACAAACATTATAATCTTCGTGAGAGATGACCGCTTCCGGGACGAGGAGATTGCCGTAGTCGCGACAGATGAGGCGATAATTGCGGGTAACGGGGATACTGATAATAAAGCGATCGTGTCGCAATCGTTTACCATGGAAATCTCGATAATTGCGGTGATTTTGCAATCCTTGCAGGATTTCCCTAGCTTTAAGTACCACATTTTTCGGTAATTCCCGCAGATCGATCGGATCTTGGGAAAAAGTGGCTTCCCAGGCATTTTTTTGACGTTTTCTTTCTTCCCAAGCGGCATCTAGTTCAGCGCAATGATGGCAGACTTGGCCATAACCCTTGTGACCACAGGGAAACTTCTTCTTTCTTCTGGACATAATACCATCTGTCTGTAAGGCTGTGAGAGACTATTCAAGAGCGGTAAAGCTTGCTTCACTTTTGGCAGATGGAGAAGAAAGTCTTTACCTAGCGATTATCTATACTTACCAGCATACAGGGATCGATACCTCGTTTGGCCATTGACCAGCAAGAAAGTTTATCTTCGTTAGTTGAGGCTGCTGTCCCGACAAGACTAAGGCTGCTTAAGTACCTAAGCAAAATTAATTACACATATCTAACCACCTCTTGCCTTTTGCCTTTTGCCTTTTGCCTTTCTTCACTAGGAAATTTATTTTGCACGACTACTTAGAATAATTCCCATTCTTGGGTTCTTAAACGTTTGAGAATGGCCAAACGGCTACTAAAATAATTAGCACAGAGACGACTATAATCGGTTAAACGCAGATTATTTAAGCTAATTGACCAAGACCAAATATAGGCCGCTTGGGTGAGATACTGAAGACAAGATAATTCACCATCGGTTAAAGGCACTGTTTCATCGTAGCCTTGGATAAAACCGTGGCGAACCCGGCGATTTAAGCCGGATTGTAGGGAAACTTGCAGAAATTTAGCGATATCAAAAACTCGCCAACCATAACCGCACTGATCGAAATCAAATAGGGTCATCTGATTATCAGGCGTGATATGTACATTACCACTATGAGGATCGCCCCAACAAATGCTCCAATAGGGAGATTCTGTCGGTAATTTAGCGGTTTCTTCCTCTATTTCCCCAATGGTTTCTAAAACACAGTCTAGGTCCCTCGGTCGTTGGTGCAGAAAAGGTGCGATAATTTGCAGGGAATCGTCGAGAAGATATTTGAGGTTGAGGGGATGACGATAGGCTAGGGGTTGAAAATCTGCTGTCACCCGATGTAAATTAGCCACGATCGCCCCTAAATGATAGGCTTGTTCTATATCTAGATCCCCAATAGCAATTCCTCCCGGGGCATAGGGAAAGAGGACGGCGTAACGTTTCCCTTCCGGGGCATTAATTTCTACCGATAAATCACCGTTTTTGGTGCGAATTGGGGCGGCGACGGGAACCTGAGAGCGATCGAGATAATCTAATAATTCTAACTCGAAGTCGATTTCCATTTTGCTGCGCCAATGGCAGTGAGACACGCGCAAAATGTAGGGAGTTGTCAGGGTTTCGAGGAGATACACATCACTTAAACCCCGATGCCAAAATTGACAATTTTTCGGTACATCAATCTCGTAACGAGAAAAAACTAAATCTGCTAGGGCCGCAGGAGCAAGAGTCGAGTAGAATGCGGGAAAAGTTCGTTCTCCAGTCTGAAAATTAGCAGCGGGAGAATCAGAAAGCAGTAAATTGAGCGAAGCCAGAAAAGTCGTCACGGTTCCCTCCCGATGCAAGTATGGACAACGCTCGCATCATTCTATTTTATAGGCCACATATATTACAAATTGGTTCGAGCGCTCCGTATATTTTGCTACATTCCTCTGTAAGTTATCAGATTTGAGTTTTAAGCACCCACAGCAGTTATCTGAATGGTGAGATAGGAAGTTTTCGTTTTGGGGAGTCGGTCGTTAATACCAAATTAGGTTACACTTCATCTTTATGAGAAAGGCTGTACTAAAGTTGTTGATTCTTCCTGACTGAGATGACGTAGTTTATCCCGAAAATAGCCAAAGCTGGGCGATCGATTAATATCCACATTCATCTGAGGAGAAATATTTTCTGCCCAGACTGTTTTCTCTTGACCCACAGAAGCTCCACCTAACTTAGATAATTGTTTCGCTCCACCTTTATATACAGCATCTGCCAGTTTTTCCCAAGTACCACAGATACTATCATTAATATAGGAATCCAAGATAGCACTTTTGGCCTGGGGATAAGCAATTTTTATGGCATTAATATCACCTAAATACCAAGCTTCTCCTTCTTCAATAGCAATACAGAAGTAAATTTGGGATTGGATAGCAGATTTTTCCAGACAATTGCTTAATTCCTGTCGAAATTCTCGAAAACATCGATTATCCAGATCGCAAACCACAATCAGTACAGCAGCATAATTATCAGAGTAACTAGAAAAAGTTTTATCATATCCTTGAATCAGTTTAGGTAGTCGCTCAAGAAGAATCCGTTTACTAGGATCGGAAACAGACTGTAAGTCTCTGGGAATATGACCACTGCCTTTATAGGAATGAACCCTAAATGTATGACCTGCATTCATGTCAATAATCCTAGGAATCAGAATATCAAGTGCTTTTTTTCTCGACAAATCCTCGACCAAAATTTCAAAGTGCCTGACCTTATCTCTCATCTAAGTAATCACTATACCAAAGACTACCAAGGGGCAATCCTTCTGAGACGAGATTCTTGATTAAGGGATTGTCACTGGCCCGTTTAATCCGAGAAAAACCATCATCACCTTTTTCCAGAATCCAAACTTCTTCCGGCTGGAGAGCATCAACAAAATAAGGTTGATGAGTGGTGATAAAAATTTGAGAACGTCCTCTCTGTCCTGTGGCGTGTTTTCTAAATTCTTGAGCCAAGGTTTCTAATAGTTTATGGTATAAGCCGTTTTCTGGCTCTTCAATACAGATAAATGGCGGTGGAGAAGGGTCTTCTAACAGTAAGAGATAGGCGAATACTTTTAAAGTACCATCGGACATTTGCTGTACATAAAATGGGTCTTGGAATCCCCGATCATTAAATTTTAATAGTAGTCGATTATCGGGACTTTTTTCGGTACTAATTTTTTCTATACCCGGTATCTTACGAGAAATACTATTAAGTATATTCTGAAATTTCTTGGAATGCTCTCTTTCCATAAACTGCACCACATTACCGAGATTATCTCCATGGATATTCAGATGTTTCTGGGGTCCGGCTAGGGGCAAACTTCTGGCCGCATCGGGAGTAAAATAGCTGAGATACCATCCCTCAATAAATCTCCGAAATAGGGAAATTCTCGGATGCTGTTTGAGAGAACCTAACGTAGCAATTCCTAGTTTGCGCTTATCATTCAGTTCCACTAACTCGGTTTCCTTGCTTTCCTCATCAGCTTCTCGTTGAATTTTTTCTATTAACTTAAGTAAATCAAAATGGTCTTGACCTTCTTCTACTTGTTTCCCTTCTTCTTCTCCTTTCCAGACGATTCCTTTCCCTTCATCGAGGATTAAAAATGAAAAAGGCCATCCGGTCTTTTGACCTTTTCTTCTCTGTCTGAGTCTTTCTTTTTTTACATAAGGTCTATTATCGGTATCTAGATCAATAGCTAATTCATAGGTAATTGGTCGGGAATTGTAATCTTCTTTATAATAAATCTGAAATTCAATGCTTCCTTCCTGACCCTAGGAACGAAGACGCTCAAACCCACCCCGACCTCGCGCATCACAAGCTTCTTCTACTCCTCCTTTAAGACAATCAGATAAAAAACCGAAGGCATCAAAAAGTGTGCTTTTTCCCACACCATTTTTGCCGATAACGGCCGTCATCGGTGTCAGAGAATCTCGATTTTGAGTGTTCCATAACTTGCCCAGAGTTATATCCTTGAGCTCTCGATAATTTTTAATCCTCAATCCCTCAATTCCGGCCATTATTTAGTCCCGTTTCTCATTACTAAAGTAATTTGAGCAATTTCTCCCCGGAGAATATATAGTATAGACTGATTCTAGAGCGGTTATTAATAGAGTTCTTGCCTAATTAATTTTTGAGAGTTCAAAAATGAGAAAAATAGGCATAAAATTGCATAAAATCCTTAGATAGAGCATTTAATTGATTAATGCTCATTCTTAATTCTCCTGACTACTGACTACTGGCTACTGACTCCTCACCTAAGGTCAGATTTTTGATTTTTACAAGAGGTCTAATTACTGACCCGATTCGATCGCTCCTTCGGCCTCATGGACAATTGCCCTCAATCGATCTAAAGTTTTCTGGTCCACCTGCGTCCATAATCCCCGTTGTTGAGCCTCTAATAATCTTTCGGCCATATCTCGCAATGCCCAGGGGTTTTTCTCCTGAATAAATTGTTGTACCTTGTGGTCAAATAAATAAGCTTCGGCTACCCCCTGATAAATAAAATCCTCCACCAGATGAGTAGTGGCAGAGTAGGCAAAAATATAATCTACGGTCGCGGCCATCTCGAAAGCGCCTTTATAGCCGTGTCGCATCACTCCCGCTATCCATTTGGGGTTAACCACTCGCGAACGATATACCCGGCGAATTTCTTCCTCTAGGCTTCTGATGCGGGGATTTTCCGGACGGGAATGATCACCAAAATAGGTGACGGGATTTTTGCCGGTTAATGCCCGGACACTGGCAGTTAAGCCGCCTTGAAATTGATAGTAGTCATCGGAGTCGAAAATGTCGTGTTCCCGATTGTCCTGATTGTGCAGTACTATCTCTAATTCTTGCAGTCTATTTCTCAATACTTCCGGTAAAGAATGGGCAGTTCCTTGACTATCATAGGCATAACAACTCCAGTTAATATAAGCATTAGCTAAGTCTTGATCATTTTGCCAGTTTTGTGACTCGATTAACCCCTGTAAACCGGCCCCGTAAGCACCCGGTTTGCAGCCAAAGATTCTGGCAGTAGCTCTCAGTTTCGCCTCCTTTTCTCCTAAGCCCTGACTTAGCCAAAACTCCCTCTCTGTCTTCACTTTCGCCGCTAAAGGATTAATTTTTTCCTCTTCCTCTTGACAAGCTACCGCATTTATGCAAGAATTAAGAAGATGTAGTATGCTGGGGAAACTGTCCCTAAAAAAGCCCGATACCCGAACAGTCACATCAATACGAGGACGGCCTAAGCTAGACGGGGTAAGGATTTCAAACCCGACCACCCGACGGAAAAAACCATCCCAAAGGGGACGAATTCCCAGTAAAGCCATGGCTTCGGCCACATCTTCGCCACTATTTCTCATCGTCGAGGTTCCCCAGATAGAAATCGCCAAAGTGCGGGGATATTCGCCATTTTCTTGGGTATAACGTTCAATTAGTGCCTCTGCGGCCTTTCTTCCCACTTCCCACGCGGTTTCTGTGGGGATTGCGCGGGTATCGACAGAATAGAAATTTCTGCCGGTGGGGAGAACATCGGGACGGCCGCGGGTAGGAGCGCCAGAAGCACCACTGGGGACGTATTGGCCAGCGAGACCTTTTAAGAGATAGGTAAGTTCATCGGGAGTTTGTTTTAAAGCAGGAATTAACTGATTTTCTAGCCAAACCAATTCTTTTGCCGTATTTTCGCCTAGAGGTTCAATTTTCTGGCTAATTAAATCCTGAGCGAGACTTTCCAGATAGGTAGTAGTATCGTTATATTCCGTCAGGGGGTCGCAGTCGAGATGGAGGTCAAGGGCAAGGGAACGGGTTAAACCGGGGCGGTCGGGACTGGGAGAACGGGCGATCGATTGGATTAAATCAATTAACTGCTGACCCTGGGGACATTGACCGAAGATATGTAAACCGTCGCGGATTTGTGCTTCCTTGAGTTCACAGAGATAACCATCCACGACGGTGAGAAATTGACCAAAGGAAGCGCTGGTCGCAACGCGCTCGCTACGCGAGATCGTGCCTAGCTCTCGATCGAGATTAGTTTTCGCCACCAGATCACTAATCCGCTCGCGAATCAGAGCTAAACGAGAAGGATCAAGAGATTCTGCCTGATAATATTCATCGATGAGGGACTCTAACTTTTCCCAATCCCCATACAATTCCGCTCGCGTCATTGGGGGGGTGAGATGGTCGATGATAACAGCTTGGGAACGTCTTTTAGCGCTGGAACCTTCTCCGGGGTCATTGACAATAAACGGATAAAAATTCGGCAGCGACGAGAAAGCAATTTCGGGATAACAATGGGGAGAAAGAGCGAGACTTTTCCCGGGTAGCCATTCTAAATTGCCGTGTTTACCGAGATTAATCACAGCAGTGACTTGGAATTCCTGTCGTAACCAATGGTAAAAAGCGAGATAGCTGTGGGTAGGTTCCAGGTCGGGGGAATGATAATTAAGAGTCGGGTCAAGGTCATAACCGCGAGAAGGTTGAATACCGATAAAGACATTACCTAACTGGAGGCCCGGGATAGGAAAATCCCCCTCCGGATGTCCCCAACGGTCAAGCATAGCGCTTTGATTATCGGGGGGAAGGGAGGAGAAATAATCTAGATATGCTTCTAGGGAGAGAGATTGATAGATAGGTTTTAATTCCCTTGTCTCCAGGTCATTAGTGATACCGGAAATAAGCAATCGCATTAATTCATCACTATGGTCGGGGAGGTCGGTGAGGGTATAACCTTGGGTTTGTAGTGCGCGAAGAATTTCCAAACCACTAGCGGGAGTATCTAAACCGACTCCGTTAGCGATACGACCATCCTTATTGGGATAGTTGGGGAAAATGAGAGCAATTTTTTTCTGGGAGTTGGGAAGGGAGGAGAGTTGACAATAGTTTGCGGTTAAATCAGCGACAAAATCAACCCGGTGGGGGAGGGGTTGATAGATAACTATTTCCGTTTCTAGTTTGGGATGTCGGGTGAGGACAGATTTAAAGGAAATAGCGCGGGTGATAATTTTGCCATCCATTTCCGGTAAAGCGATATTCATAGCCACATCCCGGGGGGAAAGACCTTGATAACCCTGTTGATAAGCTTCTAAACTGCTGCTGCTGAGGATAACTTGGAAGATGGGTTTATTGAGGGACTGCCAGAAGTGATGATTTTGTTTGTCTTCCGGTCGTTGGATAGAGAAGCTAGTGGTATCGAGAATTAAGTCTGGGGGATGGTGGGAAAAGAGGGTTAATAGTTCCTCTTGCACTTCGATTTCCCGCAGAGAGGAGAGAAAGATAGGGACAGTTTCAATATTTCTTTGGGTGAAAGCGCTGATTAAAGCATCGATAGCTTTGGTATTACCCGCGAGATAATGGGAACGATAGAAAAGTATCCAAGTCCGTGCTTGGGGTTGGGATAGGGTTATCTGGGAATAGATTCCCAACCTAGGGACAACCCTAGGAGGAAAAGGGGGATAGTCGAGATGGAGACAGGTATGCGCGATAAATTTAGCAGCATTAATCCAGTTATCTATCCCTGCTTCCGTGAAATAGCACCATAACTGGTTAACAGTAGTCAGGGAAGCAGTGGAATGACTCATCAACTCTAAATCCGGTTTATCCTCTCCCGGGAGGACAAATAAAGTCGCACCGGTTTCCTCGACAATTTCCTTAACTACTTCCAACCCGTAGGACCAACTCCCCCGTCCCCCCAATAAGCGAAGAATAATCACTCTTGCTTGGGATAGTACCTTGTCCCCATAGTTATCGATACTGTATTGCTGCTGTAACTGGGATAAATTGAGGGCGCGAATTGCGGGAAAATTATCCGGTAGATGGTCGATAGCTGCCGCTAGAGTTTGAATATCGGTATCAGCCATGGTGAGGAGAACAATCGGGGCCGGATTTTGGTCAATAATAATCACCCCTTCGGTATCTGCTGTCCAACCACCCGCTTGGGGAGCAATTCGGTGCATAAGTTTTGAGAGTCAGGTTAAATAATGATTAGGTTTTGAGAATCAGGGTCTCGATCGAGGGATCATTTTTAGGTAGATAGAGATGATTATATCTGTCTGCGGCAATTTATAGCAGTTATCTTAATGGTGAGGTGCGAAGTTTTCGTTTTGGGGAGCCAGTGGTCGGTCGTCAGGAGTTGATATCAAATTAGGTTACATTTCCCACTTATGAGAAACACTGTTAAGAATAGGGATTGGGGAATAGTAGGGGATAGGGACTAAGAAAACTTGACCAAACCCCAGTCCCCAGTCCCCCCATCACCTTACTGATAACTGATAACTGATAACTGATAACTGATAACTGATAACTGATAACTGATAACTGATAACTGATGACTGATAACTGATAACTGATAAATGATAAATGATAAATGAATGCTTCTCCCGCTTATGTTTGCTGTCAAGTGTTGTCATCTACTCACCTCGAACAAATTCGTTCTTGGTGGGGACAGTTGGCAATACAGGTGACAGGGCCGAGGATTAGTCTAAGTGAAAGAGATATTCCCCCACAGACAGGAGAAATCTATCAACTCTTGCTTTCCACTGACCTACAAGTTTTATTGTTAGCCAGTCCCCAAGTACATAACTTTGAGTACGAAGTCCGCATTAGTTTTGAAGCGAACACGATTAAAAACTTTCTGCAAGGACTGTCCGTCAAGTCTCTCCACCACCCAAAAATTCAGCAGGGTTATCAAATTTTAAATCTGCCTCTATCCAATAATGTCAGCAGTTTTCAAAATAAAATTTTAGTCAAAATTCTCTCGATAATTTCTTCTCCGTCTGCTGATGGGGGTTGTCCCCGCATCTTCTCCGTTTGTCAACCGGTAGAAGCTGCCCTATCCCAACAAATCCAACAGGAAAGATTATTAAACCAAGTCATCACCCAAATGCGTCAGAGTCTGGAGTTACCGGTGATTCTGGAAACCGTAGTCAGGGAAGCGCGGGAGTTTCTGCAAGTGGACCGATTGTTAATTTATCAATTTTTCCCTGGTACTGGTGAGGGAAAGGGAAAAATAACTTCCGAGTCGCGCATTTCTGACCAGATAAATTCGGTGTTAAATTTAACCCCCGAAGACGATTGTTTTTCCTATATTCCCCAATACAAGGAAAAGTATCGTCAAGGATTAATTCTGGCTGTGGATGATGTGGATGTTAACTATTCTTCTTCCTTCTGTTTAGCCGAATTTTTGCGACAGCACCAAGTGCAATCAAAATTAATCGCCCCGATTGTGGTACAAGAAGAATTGTGGGGTTTATTAATTGCCCATCAATGTCAAGAAAAACGCCGATGGTTGCCGCAAGAAAAGAAATTTTTAGGTCAGATTGGTGAACATCTCGCCATCGCTATCTATCAAGCGCAATTATATTCTCAAGTCCAGGAACAAAAAGATATTTTTGAACGCCGGGTAATAGAAAGAACCCAAGAATTACAAGATACTTTAATGGCCGCGGAAGCCGCTAACCTCTGCAAAAGTGAATTTTTAAATAATATGAGTCATGAGTTATTAACTCCCCTAACTTGTATTATCGGTTTGTCCAGTACCCTGCAAAAATGCTCGGCAGCCAGTAATTTTTTACCTCCCGACAAACAAAAACACTATCTACAAGTGATTCAGGATAACGGCAATAAACTATTAGAATTAATTAACGACTTGCTTAATTTCTCGCAAGTTTCGGCAGGGAAAGCCGTTTTAGATATTAAACAATTTTCGCTAAAATATCTCTGTAATCACGTTTTAGAAATTATTAAAACAGAGGCAGAAACTAAAGAAATTCATCTGATTTTAGAGATGAAAATTACCGAAAAAGATCATTATTTTTATGCCGATTATGATCGAGTTCAACAGATACTTTTATACTTGTTAAAAAATGCCCTGAAATTTACCCCCGAACAGGGTGCTATCACGCTGAGACTGTGGAAAGAAGGCAGTCAGGTCATTTTTCAGGTAGAGGACACGGGCATCGGCATTCCTGCTCAAAAAATACCGCTTCTGTTTGAAAAATTTACCCAATTGGATGGCTCCCGCAAACGTCGTTATGGTGGTGTGGGATTAGGATTGGCTTTAACTAAACAATTAGTGGAAATCCATCGCGGCACGATCGAGGTAGAATCTTGCTTAGATAAAGGTTCCATCTTTACCGTCCGTTTACCTCAACAAAAGCCCCCCAAATCCCAACCCCAAACCTCGGATAATAATCCCCATTTTAATCACCACCATCCCACTGTAGTTTTAATTGAAAGTGACGAAGAAATTGCCAATCTTATTTGTGAGTTATTGATGGTGGCACATTATCAAGTTATTTGGTTAATCGATAGTGTCTCCGCTATCAAAAAAATTGAGATCGTGCAGCCAAGTATTATAATTGTCGATCAAAAAATGCCCGATATATATCATCTCTGTCATCTCTTAAAAAAATCCAGCCAAACTCAAGCCAGTAAAGTGCTAATCTTGAATGATACCCCCGAAATCAGCGTTAATTTCCTCGGTCGTCATGGCATTGACGACTATCTCCTCAAACCGATTCAACCCTCCCTCTTGTTGGAAAAAATCCGCTATCTAACCGCTTTATAAGTGGGGTTTGCGGCAAAAAGTTTTTTGTGCGGGTAGGGGTTTTACCCATTTTCATCTTCTTTTTTCTTCAGAAAATAGGGCTTGAAAACTAACTATTAAATAGCTAATTTTCAAGCCCTTAATTGTAGGAATCCTAGGCTAAATTAGGATTCACTTTCGATATAGATGAATAACAAACCCATGACTACGGCTGGCATTAACCAACAGACGATCGGGATTAAAATCCAAGGCAGATAAGAAGCTGCGTAGGCACCAGTCATGTCAAATGCTCCTAGTAAAAAAATAAGGAAATGATAACAGGTAGAAAAAGGGTTAATTATTGATTAAAAACCCCGCGCATGATGCCATCAACGACACCAAGATTTTCTAGGAGGAAATAGGCCACAAAAGCGCCGCCCATACCACCAATAAAGAAACCGGCGGCGAATTGACTCCAACCCTCCGCCGATTTCAGCGGATCACCAGTAGCGGCCTTACCTTGGAAAGAGACAAGACCATAACTAGCTAAACAACCCGTAGCCAAAAGAACCATGGCTAAAGCGGGGATTAAGCCGCCGAGATTAGCATATTCCGAGTCTCTTAAGGGTCCCAGGACAACCCAGGGACCACCGAGGAAATAACCGTGGGCCATACCCACTTCTAGACCGCGCAGAATTGGGGCTAGACCGGGACGATAGGCAGGTAAGTTACCAATAAAAGCTTTGGTAAAACCAGAAGCGGAAATGGGGGTAGCTAGATGACCAATGAACGGATCATCATTGTAGGGTGTCACCACCTGTTTGTATCCAGTTTCAGCCATTGTGTTTGAGTTCTCCTTTTTCCGATCAACAGGAAAATTGATCATAAAACTTTAAGATTACACTTTAGGCCTAAGAATTACTTCAAGCAACCCCATCGATCGAGTTTTCAAGGGTTGACGGCTGAAACTCTCACAATTCGTTACATTTCTCTCAGGAGAAGGGAGTGGGGAGTGGGGAGAAGGGAGTGGGGAGATGGGGGAGAAAAAAGCTGATCACTGATCACTGATCACTGATTAAGGGATAATCAACACCGGACAGGGGGCAAGGTTAATAACTTTGGTGGTGACGCTTTCGGACACGCCTTCGCTGGTTAATCCTAAACCGCGACAACCCATAACGATCAGGTCGGCATTAACTTCATCGGCCACATCACAGATGACAAAAGAGGGTATTCCCTCCCTTTCAATCATTTCCGCCTTGATGCCAGCTTGGGCGAAAATCGCTTGCGCCGATTGTAACAATCTATCCACCGCTTCGATCGAACTCATCTTATCGTCGGGGGCAATTTCTCCGGTGGGTGTCGTTTCCACCACCGACAACAGGACCAAACGACTGTCAAAGATTTTGACTAATTCGATCACACTACTGGTAGCGTCACGACTTTCGCGGCTGTGGTCGATGGGAAATAAAATCGTCTCAAACATAATTAGCAAGTCTCTCCAATCAAATTTTTCTGGGCAAATCGGTCTTGGAACTGCAAAACTGATCCCCAAATCTGAAATAATCTTTGTCAAAGTAATTGCCGCAAGTAGCGATACCCTGATTTAATCTTTATTGTACGGTAAGCAATCTAGGAGGTTATCGGCTGTGCCAAAAAAAACAGTAGCCAATTTGACTGAAGCTGATTTAGCGGGTAAACGGGTCTTAGTCCGGGTCGATTTTAACGTTCCCATGGACAAAGCCACCGGGGCAATCAGCGATGATACCCGCATTCGGGCGGCACTACCAACCATTGAGGATTTAATCAAAAAAGGGGCTAAGGTTATTTTATGCAGCCACATGGGTCGTCCCGACGGTCAAGTTAAAGAAAATTTGCGTCTGACCCCTGTGGCTAAACGTCTCTCGGAATTACTGGGCCAGGAAGTAATCATGTGTCCCGATTGTATTGGTGAGGGAGTTACGGCAGCGATTAGCCAAATGTCTAACGGTCAAGTGGCCCTTTTAGAAAATCTGCGTTTCCACGGTGAAGAGGAGGCAAATGACCCCGATTTTGCCAAACAATTAGCCGCTAATGCCGATTTATACGTTAATGATGCTTTTGGTACCGCCCACCGCGCCCACGCTTCCACGGAAGGCGTTACCCACTATCTCAGCCCCTCGGTGGCGGGTTATTTGATTGAAAAAGAGTTAAACTACCTACAGGCCGCCATTGAAACTCCCCAACGTCCCCTAGCGGCGATTATCGGCGGTTCTAAGGTTTCTAGTAAAATTGGCGTGATCGAAACTCTATTAGAAAAGTGCGATAAACTGCTCATCGGTGGCGGTATGATCTTTACTTTCTACAAGGCCCGCGGTTTAAGTGTTGGTAAGTCTTTGGTGGAAGAGGACAAACTGGAATTAGCCAAATCCCTGGAAGCGAAAGCTAAAGAAAAAGGAGTGGAATTCCTCCTTCCTACCGATGTGGTGTTAGCGGATCAATTCGATAAAGATGCCGAGTCCCAAATCGTCAAGGTCGAAAATATTCCCGATGGTTGGATGGGATTGGATATTGGACCTGAATCAGTTAAAGTTTTCCAAGAAGCTTTATCTAGCTGTAAATCTGTCCTCTGGAATGGCCCCATGGGGGTGTTCGAGTTCGATAAATTTGCGGCGGGTACAGATGCGATCGCTCACACTTTAGCCGATTTAACCGCTACGGGTACAACTACTATTATCGGTGGTGGTGACTCGGTAGCGGCGGTGGAAAAAGTGGGAGTGGCGGAAAAAATGAGCCATATTTCCACCGGTGGTGGCGCTAGTTTGGAATTACTCGAAGGGAAGGTTTTACCCGGTATTGCCGCTCTCGATGAAGCCTAATTATCGCTAATATCTCAGGTTTAAACAAGGTGGGTGTTGCCCCACCTTTTTTTATGAATTAGGGAGTGGGTTTTTAAAGTTGGATTGGGAGTTAATCATACAAATACTTTTGCGGCAAAAATAGTTGAGCCACTAGGATACTTCAATCGCGGTAAAATCGACACGCTGATATAAATCTGTCAGGGATATTTGAAAATCTAGAGAAAACAAAGTTAAAATCGCTTCTTGATCGTGATAATCCCGAAATGCCCAATGATCGCCTCTTTTATGAAATTGTTCTATATAATAACCATATTGATCGATTAAAATATATTCTTCAAAACTATTAAGAGAACGGTAAAATTTAAACTTATCACCCCGATTATAGTCTTGAGTAGATTTTGATAAAACCTCGATAATCACCTGTGGATTGGTAATCGTATCGGTGCGTCCTCTTTCAAGAATTGGTTCTCCCTTAACGATCATAAGATCGGGATAGGTGTACACATTATAGGCGGGTATTGCCAAGCGTAGATCGGTGATAAATATATCATAGGCTTGATTCTGGATAGTTAAGGGAAATCTTCTATAAAAATTTCCCGCAATGCGATTATGGTTAGGAGTTCCCCCAGTCATAATAATAATTTCTCCATCTCGATACTCGTGTCTGTCGGTGGCAGTTTCCTCTAGTTGAAAGTATTCTGCGACTGTGTAGCGTTTCTCAGTGGTTGCGACCATATTGACCCCTTGAAAGCAAAGCTCTGTCTTTATAATAACCTGTTTTCTGAAAAGGTAAGTAGCTGGTTATAATTAAATTAAAAATGGATTTTAGGTTAGATCCCCCCTGCCCCCCCCTTGATAAGCTGTCCTTTAGTCACATCTTTCTTAACATTTCAAACCTTTGTAGCACAAGGCTTTCAAGACTCGGTTAACAATTTGTAATATTCCTTGTTGACACCCTTACTGACAAAGAAAAAACTGAAATCAAGTCAGGATAAGGGTTGGAGTGCTTACTGCAAAAATTGTTAAGAAAGATCCCTATAAGGGATAGCTTGATAAGGGGGGTGTCTGATAATTTTTAACGCCTACCTACTTATAATTATCGGTTTTAATCAGGTGCTGACTGCTGTATAAATATCGAGAGACCTTGTTAACAAGGTCTCTCCAAAGTGGGTGGGATTATTGTTGCTAATTTGTTAATCCGGTTGGGATAATTTGAGGATAGCGCTAGTGACTTTCATGCTTTCTTGATAAAGCACGTCCTGGCCCCAACGCTGTAACTGTTTACCTAGCAGAGTTTCTGTTTTTTGGTCTTCCAGATGGGACACTTGTTCAACCCGGCAAGATTGGGCCCCTCCCGAAGCTTCCATCCGCATACAGCCGGTAGTTCCCGAACAAATTACAGTGCAACAATCAGCCTGAAGATTAGTAGAAGTGAGTTTAATACTAATCAGATCTCCTTGTACTTCACCCCAATCGGCCACGGGAACACCAGCTAATTCCGCCTCAATTAAACGCTGGTCCTGACCGAGGAAACTAATCCGATGAATAGCGTAATCTCCCGACCGGTGACTATATCCCACCGGTCGCCATTGTAACCGGCTGGCCATCCAACCGAGGAACATAAAAGCTTGACAAGGATTGCCCTTTTCGTAATCAATAGTGATGCGATCGACTTCCAGAATAGCATCCCGGCGCTCCGGTGGATCAAAAGCCTCGGCGGTTAGTTCTTGCCAGGGGGCGAGACGACTCCAGTTCAGGTCAGCCAATGGTACATCTGTGGCTAATAAATCCCCCACTTGCAGCAGTTCCGTTTCCGGTTCCCGAAAAGTGCTGGAATCGACGATAATCGTATCACATTGACTGGCCAGACGTTTAAATAGTCCATATTCGCCATCGGGACTGGCTTTCCACCAGAGAAATTTGGGCAAACTGGGAATAGTTAACTCGGAAATAATGCCGCCAATTCGTTCCAAAGCTTCCGCTGTACCGCTTAAAGTAACGTATTCACAGCAAACTAAAGTGTTCTGACTACGTTTGTTAACGGGACAATAGGCAGAAACAGAGGCTTTTACCCCTTCATCGGCCTCGGCGGTGGGACAGAGGGTAATAATGCGACAGGGATTGGAAGCAGCGATCGCATCTGCGACCCCAATCGCATCCAAATCGGCGGCGTATTGACGATGATTAGCCCCATCCTCGGCGTTTTTTTCCGCTTCCCAGGCCGCCCTTAACCGAGCGACAAATTCATCGCTAGAAAGCCCAGTTACTTCTAGTTCTAGGTCCTTCTGGGCGACTTTGATGGCGGCGTGAGTCCGGGGACCGGCAATACCATCAATCGGGCCGGTGTAATAGCCGAGAAGGGTTAACAATTCCTGTACCGCGTCGGGTTCATAGACAATAAAGCTAAAGGTGGTGGCCCGGGTGGCGGCCATACCATCCTGATTATCATTATAGGATTGCCAGATATCGCGCAGTTCCTGCTCGATCACATCGATGGAAACATCTTTCGGTGCTTGCAGGGAGACAATGGGGGGGCTTTGGGTGGTCATGTCAGTTATCAGTTATCAGTTATCAGTTATCAGTTATCAGTTATCAGTTATCAGATGTGAGTTACCAGTTATCAGTTACCAGATGTGAGTTTTTAGTTTACTGATTACTGATTACTGTTCACTGTTTACTGATTACTGGTCACTGTTTTAGAGTCGTCGCCAACGACGGCCATCGCGGTTAAGGAGAAATTCCGCTTCTGTGGGTTCCCAGGTACCCGCTTCGTATTGGGGTACGGAGGCGGGATCGGCGGGGGCATCCCAAGCGGCGAGAGCGGGAGTAACGATGCGCCATGCTTCTTCTACCTCGTCAGAACGGGTAAATAGGGTTTGATCTCCTAGCATAGCGTCTAAAAGTAGGCGATTATAGGCATCGGCGCTGGTGACACCGAAGGAGGAACCATAACTAAAGTCCATTTCTACCGTGCGCGTGCGTAATTCCGACCCCGGCATTTTTGCCTCAAAACGGAGGGCAATGCCTTCGTTAGGCTGAATCCGCATACTCAGTACATTTGCATTAGTTTGTTGAGCCGCCGATTGGAAGATTAATAACGGCACATGGCGGAATTGGATGGCAATCTCGGAAACTTTTTTGGGCAGACGTTTACCGGTGCGCAGATAAAAGGGGACACCCTGCCAACGCCAGTTATCGACGATTAATTTCATGGCCACATAGGTGGGAGTGGTCGATTCCGGATTAACCCCCGGTTCTTCCCGATAGCCCGGAATAGGTTTTCCTTTCATCCAACCGGCTTTATACTGGCCGCGGATGGCGGATTTTTCTAGGTTATTAATATCGGCCAGGTGAGTCGCTTGTAGGACTTTGACTTTTTCGCCGCGGACACTATCAGCGTTAATAGCGTTGGGTGCTTCCATCGCCGTCAAGCAGAATAACTGCATCAGGTGATTTTGCACCATATCGCGCAAAGCTCCCGATTTTTCGTAATATCCGGCCCGCTCCTCCACTCCCACGGTTTCGGCCACGGTAATCTGGACGTGATCGATAAATTGACGATTCCAGAGGGGTTCAAAGATAGCGTTGGCAAATCGGAACACCAGCAAGTTTTGGACGGTTTCCTTGCCTAAATAGTGGTCAATGCGATAAACTTGGTTCTCCTGACAAACCTCTTGTACGACTCGATTGAGAACTTGGGCAGAACTGAGGTCTTTGCCAAAGGGTTTTTCGATCACTAACCGGTGTTTAATCGGGTCTTTCAGCATTCCGGCCGCGCCGAGGTTTTTAAGGCCGGGGGGGAAGAAATTAGGAGAGACGGCTAGATAAAAGACTCGATTGCCGCGGGTTCCCCGGATTCCGTCTAGTTCTTCCAGAAAGACTTTCATTTTGGCGTAACTTTCTGGATCGTCCATGTTGCCGGGGAAATAGTACAATCCTTGGGCGAAGTCTTGCCAATATTCCTCACTGCCAATCCCGTCGGAAAATTCTTCGATGCCTTGGCGCATCTGTTGGCGAAAATAATCATGACTCCACTCTCGGCGCGCTGTACCGACGATGGTTAATTCGGCCGGCAGTCGTCTTTCCCGTTTCAGTTGATAGAGGGCAGGAACCAGTTTTCTTTGGGTTAAGTCCCCCGATGCCCCAAAAATGACTAAAATTAGGGGTTCTGGGGTTCTTTCTTGTCGCAATCCCACTCGGAGAGGATTTTCGAGCAGCTTTACCATAGGATTTTGTCTAGCCGAGGTGCATTATTTTCCAGTCTAGCGAGAATACTCGACGGCATACCTAAAGTAAAAATTAATAACCACAATCAGTGAGCAGTAATCAGTAATCAGTGATCAGTAATCAGTAATCAGTAATCAGTAATCAGTAATCAGTAATCGGTCATCAGTCATCAGTAATTGGATAATATCTTTAGGCCTTTTTGAGATCAAAAAGTGCCGGCCATGGGAGTGATCGGGGGGAAAATTGGGGGACTTTTTCCCTGAAAATTAGGTAATTGACCTCCTAAAAATGCGTGAAACCCTACACCCTACCCCTAGGAAAAACTTTTTGCCGCAAACCCTGATTGAGGAGAGGCCGTTATTTTTTGGCGGTTTTAACACAATCGAGGGTACGGACGATGGCGGCTGCTGCGTAGTTACGACGGGCGGGATCGTTTGGTACAAAAGCACTACCCTGTTCGTTTAAGGGAGAGGCCACACCGCAAAATCCCGACATCTGGGTAATTAAACCGGCGGCCCAATGACCGGAAGTATCGGAAAAATTGACGGGGGTTTTAGTTTGGGCTAAATCGGGGGCTTGTTTTTGCCGAGTTTTCAGGTAGGTGGCGGCCTGTTTGAGAATCGCCATCAATTCGGCCCTGGTGATGGGGTCGGTGGGACGGAATTCGCCGTTAGCTTTGCCGGCAACAATACCATTGGCCCGGGCCCATTGGATTTTTTTGGCACTCCAGCGCGTCGCGTCCACATCGTTAAAACTGCCGCTGCCGGGGGGAATCTCTTCTAGGTTAATTTTGGTGACAGTTCCCATCCCTTCAATAATCATCGAGACAAATTGTTCCCTGGTGACGGGATTTTCGGGGCGGAAGGTGTTATCTTCTTTAAAACCAGCCACTACCCCAAGCGCAATCGCTTTTTCGATCTCAGTTTTATAGATATCGCCGCTAATATCCTGAAAACTGGCCCCAGCAGTGGGGGGAGGAGTGGTTTCGCTGACGGAAGGTCTGCCGGCGGCTGCGAGAACTTCCGCTTCTTTGCCGCTAAAGTAGAAGTGGCCTAAACTTTTGCCTTCGAAGGTACGACGGCTAAATCTCCAACCCGGTTCGAGGATAATTTTCATAAATCCTGTTTGCATTCCCCTGGTTCTTCCCACCACTAATTCCGGTCTGCGGGCATCCCGGGGAGTTCCCACTAAGTATAATTCGCCATTGCGTTCCACAATACGCAAGATGTAATCTAGCCCAAAATCCCGGCCATCGAGACGGATAGAATAACCATTACTATCGGTGGCGCGGCGACAAATGCCGGTAAAGTCAAAGTTGAGGAGCAGCGGGTCAATCATGACGGGATTTGAGCCGCTTTCGCTCCAACACTTCTGTTTTCCCTGGATTTGTTCCAATACTAGCAGGTCAAATTTATTACCTCCGTAGGGACGAGCGATCGCTATTACCTGGCTCTGCTCGATGTCCTGTTCGTCAAAGTTGACCGCTGCTGTGGAAGTTATGCCCAAGGTCATTAGGGCGGTTAGGGCGATCGATAATCTGGCTTTCATGATCTTTAATCTATAAGACGATTTTTACGGTAAAAATAGACGTGCTAGTCCCAATATTCTAAGACTGAATACTTCTGGTTGTTGTTCCTGACTGCGCCGGATTGTTGTCTGTCTGCACAAGTTTTCTCTCAATCTTCAATTTCCGAACCTATTGATCCGAGCAATATTCTGATGGAACTGGTGGATTGATCAATATTAATTCGGTTAGCTGTTGAAGCTAGGGAGATTTTGGCGAATTGTTGAAAATTTTAGCCAGCCATTCGAGTCTTAGGCTAAGATGGGGAGAGAGGCTTTTAATTGGCCGCATCCCTTGAATTCCTCACAGGATTTAAGCCCAATAATCGCCTAAAAAATTGCAATTAATCGATTGAGGGCTATCAGTGCTGCGGTGAATTATCATAGTTCATTAGCTCTAGTGAGCCATTGCCCTTTCTTTGGTGTGTGTGAGGTAAACAATTATGAGTAACTCCCCTGGCGATCCTTCTCCTCGTCCTAATCTTTTTCTGAGTCTCGGTCGATTTGTCCGCCGGCCTTCTACTTTAATTGTCGGGGGAATTACTCTCCTAGGAATTACCTCCCTTGGCTATTTTACGACTCGTTATTTAGTTTATGAACGTCTCACCCCAATTTTAGATAATATCTTCAGTGAAATGCTACACAGACCCGTCAGGGTAGGTAAGATAGAGGGTTTTTATTTTAATCGCATTCGTATCGGTAAATCGGAAATTCCAGCTACGGCCAATTCTGCCGATAGTTTATCTATTGATGCGATCGAATTGGGATTAAATCCGCTGCCCTTACTTTTAGGCCTGCCGCTGCCGATTGATGTCAAGTTAATTAATCCCAGTATTTATCTCGATCAGGATAAAAATGGTCAATGGCTCGATAATTTAGAAAAAATAGCTAGTAACTTAGATCGGGAGGCACCCATTAAGTTAAATCTGGGTTTTCAGGTGGAGAAGGCAGCTATTACTATCCAACCCTATGCCCTGAAAAAACCCATAGAAATTAAGGCCGATGGTCAAGGAAGATTTATTGATCATCAAAAGCAACCTCTCACCTACGATCTCAGCGCAGAAATCCTCAAAAGTCAAGTAAAAATTAAAGGAGAAACAGCGTTAAAAACGGGTGAAAGCCTAACTAATCTTCAGATTGATCGTTTAAACTTAAGTGAACTATTAACTTTAATTCCTGGGAGCAATTTTCAATTAAATCAAGGACAAGTAAATGCTAATATTGCTCTCAATATTCCCAGTTGGGCAAAGCTAAATCAAAGTCAAGGTAATGGCAATTTTCAGGTGACGGAAGTAGCGGGAAAATTCCAACCTTTTCAGTATCCAATTAAGTTGACAACTAAGTTAAATTTACAGGGAGATAAAGTATTAGTTGAACAGGCGATCGCAAGTATTGGCAAGATTAAAACTGAGGTGAAAGGAGAAGTAAATTGGCAAACTGGTTATCATCTCAATGTCGCTCTAGAATCGGTGGATTTACAACAGCTTTTAAGAATTATTTATCTGCAATCACCTCTAGATTTACGGGGAGAAGCACGCTCTACTTTTCAAGTGACGGGAAAACTAGATCAACCTCTAATTAAAGGAACCGTTAGCAACAGCAAACCGATTATTTTTGAGCAAATTCCTATTCAATCAATAACCAGTAATTTTCAAACAAATCTCAATAGTCTTAATTTAGATAAAATTCAAATTAAACCCGTCGCAGGTGGAGAAATTAAAGGGGAAGGAAAATTGCAGTTAAATATTCTGCAATCCCTGCAAAAAAATCAACCTCTTGACGGGACAAAAATGCCGATTAATTTAAATTTACAAGCGCATTTTCCCACAAAAAAAATTATATCTCAATTCGCAACAATTCCAGCTAAAATTAATATAAACGATCTGCAAGCTAATATTAAAGCTAGAGGTAGTTTAGGACTGCCTCAATTATTAATTAATTGGCAAATACCTGGGGTTAATCGGTCAGGATTAATTAATGTTGCCGGGGAGGGCAAAGTATTTTTAGGAGGCAACAAAATAAATTTAACCGATACGGTCATTAAAACAAATGGCGGCAGACTACAGGTTAATGGGAATGGTGATTTTACTAGCAAATTAGTCCAGGCAAAAATCACGGGTAATAACTTTTTATTGACTCCTTTTGTGCCTATCGTTTGTCAATATGTAGATAGTATTTGCCCCTACCTAGAAACCTTAGAACCCTTAAATTTAGAGACAGCGAATATTCAGGTTAGTGGCAAAATTGACCAACTTAATGTTAATACTTTAAACGCAGTTGCTAACTTAGGAATTAGCAGTAAACAAGGCACAATTTTAGTCAATAGTCAAGTATTGCAAGGAAATCTTCAGGCTAAAGCTGTCCTAGCGGGATTGCCGATTAATTCCCTATTGCCTAACTTACCAACTCAGGTTAAATTACTGCGATCGCAGATTAATTTACAAGGTTATTTAGGGGAATTACTGAATAATAAAAATAATATTTTCAGCAGTTGGCAAGGTCAAGGAAATCTGGAGTTATTAGTAGATAATAATCCTTTAATTGCCACAGCAAAACTGAATCGAGGTTTGATGACAGGTACAGTTAATACCAGTGGGATTAGTCTCAATAATTTTACAGAAAATTTAACGATTCCCGTCAGTTTAGGCAGGGCAAAAATTAACTTTGCTGGCAGGATAAATTCTCTGATTAGTGGTACTTTAACGGATTTACAAACTTGGCGCGGAGAGGGAGATATACAGTTATTTGTCAATAATCAATCCCTGAGAACGACAACCCAACTGGAACAAGGTATTTTAAGCGGTATAGTTAATACGGCTGGCATTAACTTAAATCCGTTTTTACCCAATATAAATATTCCTGTTAGTCTAGGAAAAACCCAAGTCAATTTCACTGGTGCAATCAAGGAATTGTTAGCGGGAAAAATCCCTAATTTTTCCACCGTCAATGCTAGGGTAGATACTCGCTTATTAGTAGATAATAATCCGATTAATACTGCTATTCAATTAAACAACGGGATTTTTAATATTCTCAGTAGTTTAGAGAATTTTCAGACTAATATTCCCATACCTTTGAATATTTCCCAAACCAGGTTTCAAGCAACAGGAAATGCCCAAACTATTTTCGACTCCCTGCTAGAAAAACAACTTAACTTAAGCAGTATCAAAGCAGTTTTCAACTCTCGTATTAATGTAGCCAAAGGAGAAATTAAAGCTAAGGCACAACTGAATAATAACTTCTGGCAAAGTGATATTATTGCCGCTAATCTCGATCCCACTGCCGTACTAGGGCAATTGCCAGGAATAAAATCAATCTCGATTCCTAACTTAGATTTTAGAGCTAATTTAGCGGGAAACATTGAAGAAATTTGGCAGGGAGTAACACCAATTCAGGTTAATAATCTCTCGGCACAGTGGGGAGAAAATAGCTTTGATGTGCGAGGAAATATTCTTTTAGCTAATCTTATCAGTCAACCCGATATCGCTGAGGTTAACTTAAATCTACAGGCAAAAACCGACCTTGCTGCTGTACCGCTAACTCAGATTATATCGCTTTTACCGATTGATTCTAACCTAAAACCCAGAGAATCGACACTGACAGGGATCGGAAAATTTCAAGGACAAATCACAGGAAAAAATCTCTTAACTGCTTGGCAAAAAGTGGGAAATATACAAATCAAAGGAGATATAAATTTAGCTAACTTTAGCATTAATGATCGACCCTTTGAACCTATCTTAAAAGGAAGTATGCAAGCAGGAATCGGTCAAAATATTAGTTTAAATCTGCGGGGAAATCAGGACATTATTGACCTAACTTTCGATCCTTGTCAACAAAATAATTGTCTGCTGCCCTATCTTCCCTTAGGGATAAATATTCGCCAAGCTTTTGGAAATAAAACTCCTTTTCTAGCAACAGCTAAACGAAGCGGAGAAAATTTAAATGTTCAGATTGCCGATTTTCCCCTAGAAATCCTGAAAATATCTCCCACGGCAGCCTACAATATTCCGGGGATTATTGCTGGACAAGTGAATGCTAATCTAGACATCAATTTATTTAACTTACAGGGACAGGGACAACTAGAGATTAATCGACCTAGTTTAGGTAACTTAATCGGGGAAAAATTAACGGCAAATTTGGTTTATCGGGATTCTATAGTTCAACTGCAAGAAGGTAGTTTACAAGCGGGTGCAAGTCAATATAATCTGCAAGGTTTATTTAATTGGCAAACCCAAGCAATAGAAGCTAAACTGAGGGTAGATAAAGGTTATATTCAAGATTTATTATCAGTTGCTAGTATCTATGATTTAACCAGTTTAATCACCCTTTTCTCCTCAGAGAATAACCCAGCTATTCAACTTAGTCCCCTAGGAGTAGGTAATCCCGAAGCTTCCCTAGCACAACAGGTAAATTTGCGGGCAAAAATTGAAGAAATAATCCAGCAATTAGCAGGGGAAAGAGGGGTAGTCGGCATACCTTCCGAACTAGATTTTCGCGGCCGTTATCAAGCAAATATAGCCTTAACTGGGACTTTAAAAAATCCCGAACTGAATGTACAATTTCAGGGCAATAGATGGGAATGGCGACCCCAAAGACCGACAGTAAATATTGTTAAACCTCTGGGAATTGTCACCACCGATACCCAATTAATTCCGATTGATGAAGTAACAATTAATCTTAACTTAAATCGTCAGTTGCTCAGGATAGAACCGATTAGATTAAAATCACGAGATTCTTCCGTATTTTTAGCGGGTGATTTTTCCTTAAACAAAGTAGAGGGAACTTTTGCCGTGGAAAATATTTCTCTCGATCTCTTGAGAAATTTCGTCCAGTTTCCCTTGGATGTATCCGGTAGTCTAAAAACTCAAGGACAAATTGCAGGAACCTTATTAAATCCTCGTATTCAGGGTAACTTTGCCTTTATTGATGGTGCAATTAATGCCCAAAATATTAATCAAGATATAATTGGTTTATTTACCTATAATCAGTATCGTTTTGATTTGCGGACAACCTCCTCCGAATCAATCCAAATCTATGCCAGCATTCCCTATCCTCCCTTACCGGGTAATGATCAATTAAAAATCCAAGCAAAATTAGGAACCGATGCAATCAAATTAATTGAAGCTATCAGTCAAAACGCCATCGAATGGGTTAACGGTGAGGGAGAGGTAGTTCTTTCAGCGACGGGAAGATTAGATGTAAAAGAGGGCTTAAAAATCAAAGATTTAGAAGCAAATGGTATAGTTACTCTCGATAATGCCGCTATCCGCAGTGTTGCTTTTCCAGAGATTTTAACCGTAAATGGCCGCATTGGGTTAACCCCTGAAAACTTAACAGTAGAGGAATTACAAGGCTCGATCGCTGATAGACAAATTTCTGTGGTGGGAGTTTTACCTTTCTTTCAAGCCATCAAAAATAATCCTAATCCCTTAACAGTTAATATTCAAGAGGGAGATATAGCAATTAATGGTCTTTATCGGGGATTAATTGCTGGGAATGCCATGGTAACGGGAACAATTCAGCAACCAATTATCGGGGGGAATGTGCGTCTTTCGAGGGGTAAAGTTTTTCTTCCTCGCACCCCAGAAATTAATCAAGAAACGGATAAACCAGTGAGTCGCTGGCTGCAGCCTCTCAACATTCCTCAGACGACAAATATTACTCCAGTTTTAAATAATTTCCAAGTGTCTTTAGCGGGATTATCCATCGAACAAGAACCTTTGTATCAATTTGATTTTAGTGGTGCTTTAACCTTGAACGGTTCGCTCACTCCACTGGAGAAATTACAAACCAATGGAGTGATTAATCTCGATCGAGGACGGGTTAGTTACATCGATACTCGTTTTCTTCTTAACCGACGCAATCAAAATGTTATTGTTTTCGATTCTAGTCGCGGGTTGGGACTTTTAAATCCCTTTGTTGATATTCAACTGCGAACAATTCTCAGCGAATTTTCTCAATCTCGCGATTTTGCTATCTCCCGTCCGGGGGGGGATTTTCCTAGTAATGAAATTCCCGATGATAGCCTCAATCGCATTCAACGGATCGATGTCACCCTCAGCGTTGAAGGTGAATTAAACCGCTTGCTACCAAATTTAGGTGGTAATATCAATGAAGTGTGCCAAATTCGTCCTGATAGTCCACCTTTTCCCCTAGAGGAAAACTATACAAATGCAGAATTACAAAAAGCTGCTAATTGTCTACAAGCAGTGGCTTTTGCTAGTGGTGAAGATGAGGGATTGCTTAACACTCCCCTAGTTAAATTAACCAGCACTCCCCCCCGCAGCCAAGGGGAAATAGTTCGACTTTTGGGGGAACAATTGCTGTCAGTTTTTAATGGTTTACAGGGGAAAAATACGGAACAATTGATTCAGTTTGGAGTGGTTCAGTTGGCAATTCCCCTCTTAGCCCAAGGAGTCGTGTATGATGTGGAGAATGCGGTTAGTAATGTGATCGGGGCAACGGATTTTAATATTCTTCCCAATTTGGAAACCGTCTATCGAGTTAATTCCCAGTCTTTTATCCGCTTTTCCTACGATTACAATTTGAATGAGTTTACCGTCCGCTATCAAACTCAATTTTAAAGCAAGATGGCTGGATAAAGCGGCAAAATCGGGTTATACTTAATTACCAGGAGAAATCCTCTAGCTAGATCTAGCAGTTATCTTAATGGTGAGGTATGAGATTTTTGTTTTGGGGGGATGGGAGACAGGAAACGATGCCCTATCAGGTTACACTTCATCTTGATCAGAAACGCTGTAGGAAATAAGAAATAGTCTTTTATTACTTTTTACTTGACCTTCCATGATTATTCGCGAGGCTAAAGAAACAGATTTACCAACAATTATCGAGATTTATAATGCTGCTGTTCCCACTCGCAAGGCAACCGCAGATTTAAAGCCTATTTCCCTCGAAAGTCGGCGAGAATGGTTTAAAAAGCACGCTCCTGAACAGTATCCCATCTGGGTAATAGTGATCGAAGGTCGGGTGGTGGGTTGGCTGAGTTTACAGATGTTTTATGGTCGTGTCGCTTACCAAAAAACGGCAGAGGTTAGTTTATATATTGCCCCCGATTATCAAGGTCGTGGAATCGGTAAATTATTAGTAGAATATGCCTTGGAGCGCTGTCCAAAATTGGGTATATCTAATCTTATCTGTATTATTTTTGCCCACAATCAAGCCAGTATTCGTCTCTTTGAAAAATTCGGCTTTCAACGATGGGGTTATTTACCCCAAATTGCCGCTCTAGAGGATTTTCTGGCTGATGTGGTCATTTTAGGGAAAAAAGTCGCTTAAATAGGCAATTTTCCCCATAGCTAGACTATAATTCTAGACTTAATTGAATATAAGCATTTTCTGATTCGCCTAGAGATGGTTTCTGGGTGAGAGAAAAGAGATAGTCCTCATACCAAATCTCAGAACTTCCCGCACATTTTTCATCTCTAAATAACCATTGTTGAAACACTTGTTCTCTACCATCCTGAGGGGCAACAATCTGATAAACTTTTAGAGATTTTTTAGCAATTCTCTGGCTGCCCTTGCTGGTTAATTCATAACCTAACAAGTTCAAACAATTACGAATAATCGTCAGAGGACGGGAAGTATTAGAGAGATTAATCTTGGTGATAGTTTTAATCTCGTTGCGGTTTTTAATGGCGATTTCGGCCATTTTTTGTAAGTCGGCATCATGATTAGTTAATTCTCTTTCAGGATTAGCTAATAATACGGGAATTCCTAACACTTCTAACGTCCCGATAATCACTCCTAATTGACTACCATTAAAATCGGGAATAAATAAACTTCCGTGACCTGATTCTATCAGTTTACGCGCAATTAAAGCATCTCGATCGCACAAAAATTGTCGCCCAATTGTCAAAAAGTAATGTAAGCGTAGTTCTTGATACCATCCTTGATCATCTTTAATCACTAATTGCGGTGTGACGGGGATTCCATAGCGTTTGTATAGGTCATATTTCCTGATAATTCGCCTTTCTTTCACTGACTTAATTAACTGTTTTTTAAGCCAACGATATTCTGATTCCGTGATCTCAGAAGCGCTGGCAATTGCCTCGCATTCAGAACGATAATTATGTTCCCTAATTTCTTCAATTGCTTCCGTTAACTGATTGGTTATTTCTAGTTCTTCTTCCTGATTACGTTCTTTAATTCTATGACCTTCTGCTTGTAAAATACCTAGAATTGACTGACGATAATTAAGCATATAAGCATTTACTCGCACAGCCATTTTTGCCCAGCAGAGGAGAGATTCCGCTTGAAAATTTGTATCTAAATCCTCAAGAGATTCTAAATCTGATTGGTGTAGTAAGCGAATATTAACCTCCGTTAATCGGTGTCCAGAGGTGAGAAGTTTGGGGATAGAAGTGGAACCATTACCCACCTGATTAAATCCGTACACTGCTGACCAAATATAACGAGGAATATTCTCTCTAATTCTCCCTAAAAATTGAGCGATAGAAGTGGGAGTTTGAATTCCCTGTGCTAAACACCAAACCGAGGTAAAGTGTTGCTGAATATCAATACTAATTCCCGTTTCGATCGCAGGACTAGCTAGAACTATATCATAGTTAAGCAACAACTGATTTAAATTGCCAATTGCTTGATAAGCATCGTGACTAGAATCTGGCAATGACTCTGAATCTATCCGCAGAATTTTCTTCTGAGGAAATTGCTTTCTTAGATAAGATTCTAGGGTAATTGTCCCCCATTTGCTGGTTAATTTTTGTGCTGATAGACAAACAAAAGGTTTTCCTCCCTCTTTAATATGTTTAACTAAATCCTTAACTAGCTGTTGGGGAGTATTATCAGAGTAGTTATAAACTCGCCAAGCTTCCTGATAACTGGGTTTCCACTCGTTACTAATCAAGAAAGGTTCTAGTTTAATAGCCGCTAAAGAAGTTAGATATTCTAGGGAAATATCACTTAAATTAGCATCAGCAACTAAGACTTTTCCCCCACTGCTGACCACAGCTTGTAGCAGAGACTTTAAAGACTTTAAAATTGCTACTCGATTAGCTTTACAAGTATCCCCATTTAACCCATGCCATAGGACTTGTTCGATCTCATCGATAATAATCATAGCTTCTTGCCAATCTTCCGCTTGAAATTTAGCTTGTGATTGGGGATGGAGAGAGTCAATACATAAACCATAACCGTAAATTTGTGCCGCAGGATTATCCCTAATTTTGCTGATATAGTTTAAACCAAAGCGTTGACATAGCTCCTCTACCAGTTTGACTCGATGACCAATAACTAAAACTTTTTGTTGATTGGCAATAGCCTGTTTAACTATCTTAGCTAAAAACTCAGTTTTTCCTGTACCTTTAGCCGATTTAATCGCCATTAACTGCGCTGATGTAGGGATAGCAATATCTGGCAAGTAACGGCTATTTAACTCTAGATGAGGTGAGAGAGTTAAACTATTTAAACTCGCTGCCTTCCAAATTTCCCAAGAGGTAGCTTTTTGATAGACTTGTTGGAAGTAATCTTCTCCTCGATTGATTAGTAAATCATCCACCCCTTTACCGTCAGCAGCATCCCAAGTAACTACCTTTACCTCACAGTTAGCCTGACTGAATAGATAACCCATTCTCTGTAAAGCTAAATTAACCGCTTGTTGGTTCTTTGGTTTAGTTTCTTGATCAAAAACTAGATAAATCTTTCGTCCTGAATTAGCTAATTTTTTTAGCTGCGGAATTAGATGAGATTTGCCGATTCTTCTACCTAATTCGTCCTTGGGAGTACGATAACCATTGTGAATTCCGGGTAAGGCAATTGTCGCATAACCTGCTGTTAGTAATGCCCCCGCTTTTTTCGCTCCTTCCGTAAGACAAATAGGTATCTCTGGATGTTTAATTACCCAGGACCAAAAACCGAGATCCTCTTGCTTATTATCCACTTCTTCAGTTAAAATATTAATACTGATATGCTGGGCTATCCTTTGCCAAATTTTCAGGGGAACCCGCAAAGCAAAGACTCCCGTAGGGGTTTGGGGAGGATGTTCGTACTTAATCGGTTTAGCCTTATCAAGGCTTAAACGGGGAAAATCGGGCTTAAAACAGCCCCAAAGGTCATAATTACCCGTTAATAAGTCAATTCCTGAACACCACCAACCGCCTTGACTGATATGTTCATAACGCTTGAGAATATCATCCCTAACTCTGCCATCATTGCGTCGCGGTAATTCTTGGGAGTAGAGTAGGTATTCACTGGGAGATAACCCCGCTAAACTGGTGACATTGAGATCGATTAACTCCGCATCCACCCCGCTATCACGCCATTCTTCTAAATATTTCATCCTTGTCCTCTACTGGCTAGACGCTATATATAGCGTTTTTGTCCTATTATTCTAGCGGTAAGCCACTAAATAGCGAAAAGAGAAAATTCACTCTCTCAGAGGTTCTCAGAGGAAATTTGACTTTTAATCCACTCTTGTCTTAAATTATCGAAAAGTTAAGAACAAATAAAGTCTGACCACAACCTCCTCAGCAGTTAAGCAGAATCGGATCAAAAATATTTTGTCAATCTGTTTTTAGTATCAAAGAATATTTTTTTTGTCAAGCATACAAAAGAACTATATTTTTTTAGGAAAATCGAGAATTTTTTCCAGAAAATGTCATCCAAAACACTGTTTTTAGGGAACAAAATAATCCTCGCTCTACTACATATAGAGTGATAAGATTATTTAACACGCTAGATGTTGTGTTTTCCCAGAAAATCTGATAGAATACTCTAGTACAAATAGATTAATTTGTCAAGTTTTTTAACGCCGCAATTTCCCAATTATGCAATCGAAGCCCTTGACTACTGCCGTTTCCATTCACAAAAATAACGAAGTAATACCCTTTCGTTCTACCCCTTTAGCTAATATGGGCAGCCATGGAATTAGAGTGATTCGGCGCGATGGTTCCACCACAAGCTTAAATATCGGCAAAATTCGCGAGGTGGTAGAGTGGGCTTGTGAGGGCAAAAAAGTCAATTCAATCGCCTTAGAAGCGGGTTTAACCACACGCCTGCGGGATGGGATTACCACTAGGGAAATACAGGATAATTTAATCAATTGCGCCCTAGAAATGTGTAGTCCAGAGGAACCGGATTGGCGCTATGTGGCGGGAAGATTGCATATTTGGAGTCTTTGGAAAGATACCTTAGTAGCCCGGGGTTATCAGTACGGAAATTACGAGAAAACTGTCAAAACTCAAGTTAAGAATCGGCTATACGACGAAAGAATTCTCATCTATTCTGAGGCAGAATTAAAAGAAGCTGGTTCTTGGATTAATCCCGATTGGGATATCGATTATGACTACGCCGGGGCATTGTTAATCACTAGCCGTTATTTACTCAAAAATGAGTTACCCCAAGAGGCATTATTAACCTGTTCCCTACTGCTTGCCAGTGTGGAAAGTCCTGGTAATAGACTCCCCTGGGCGAAGAAATTTTATCAGGCGATTGCCCAAAGAAAAATCTCTCTTGCCACCCCAATTTTAGCCAATTTACGCACTCCCAAAGGTTCCCTAACCAGTTGTTTTATCCTTTCCATTGACGACAGTTTAGAAAGCATTTTCGGCGAGATTACTAATGCTGCCCGCATCTCAAAAAATGGTGGCGGTGTCGGGGTGAATGTGAGTAGAATTCGCGCCACTGGTAGCTGGGTAATGGGGAAAGCTAATGCTTCCGGTGGGATTATTCCTTGGATTAAATTACTCAACGATACAGCTATTGCAGTCAATCAGGGGGGAAGACGCGCTGGGGCAGTAACTATCGGTGTTGACATCTGGCATTTAGACGTGCCAGAATTTCTGGAAATGCAGACAGAAAACGGTGATCAAAGACGCAAAGCTTATGATATTTTTCCCCAATTAGTTATCACCGATGAATTCATGCGTCGGGTGATAACTAAAGCCGAGTGGACATTAGTAGATCCCTACGAAGTTCGCACTAAATTAGGGATAGAATTAGCGGAACTATGGGGGGAAGAATTTGAAGAGGCTTATCGTTTAGTAGAGGCTAATTTAGATAAAGAGATTGTCCTCTATAAAAAAATCAATGCCCGGGACTTATTTAAAACTATCATGCGTTCCCAAGTAGAAACAGGAATGCCCTACATTGCCTTCAAAGATACCATCAATCGCGCTAATCCTAATAAACACGATGGCTATATCCCTGGTGTAAATTTATGCACGGAGAGCTTCTCAAATGTCACCCCCGATAAAACTGCCCATTGTTGTAATTTAGTTAGCCTTAATTTAGCCAACATCGACGGGGAAGAAATCGAGTCTAATTGTCAAATCGCTGTCAGGATTCTCGACAACACCATCGATATTACTAACCCTCCCTTTGATAATGCTAAAAACCACAACGATAAATATCGCACTATTGGGGTAGGGGCGATGGGATTGGCTGACTGGTTAGCTAAACGGAAATTATCCTACAATAACCTGTCAGAAATTAGTAATTTATTTGAAGAAATTGGCTATTGGTGTACCTATTCCTCGATGGAATTAGCCAAAGAACGCGGCGCTTATCAAGCTTTCTTGGGTAGCGAATGGAGTCAAGGTAAATTAATCGGTGCCAAACCAGTGGCATGGTTTTTAAATAATGCGGTGCAACCGCAAAGATGGCAACAATTAGCCGAAGATATTCAACGATTTGGCATCCGTAACTCCCATATTACCGCCATTGCTCCTAATACTTCCTCTAGTTTGGTACAGGGATGTACCGCTAGTGTTTTGCCGGTTTATAGTCGCTTTTTCTACGATAAATGGGCAAAGGGAACTGTTCCTATTGCGCCACCTTTTATTGAAGAAGCTTTCTGGTTTTATCCGGAGAATAAAAATCTCGAACAGCAACAAGTGGTGAAAGCGATCGCTACTATGCAAGAATGGATCGATACGGGGATTTCTATGGAATTATTATTCAACCTCAATGAAGGGGTTTATTTCCCCGCAGAACCCAACCGTTGTCTCACAGCAAAAGACATCTTTGATACCCTAGTTATGGCGTGGGAATTGGGGTGTAAAGCGATTTATTATGTCCGCACCGTACAAAAGGACAATTTTCGAGAGTCTGACGATAGTTGTTCTAGTTGCGCTAATTAAGGCTAAGATAAGTCTTATTCATCACCGAATCACAGCTATGGATAAGACTTTATACGAACAGGATTACTATCTCTGGTTAGAGAAAACCATATCTTTACTAGAAAATCGCCAGTTTTCTGAGTTGGATTTAGAAAATTTAATTGAAGAAATAAAAGATATGTCCAGAAGAGAACGTCAGAAGTTAGAGAGTTTACTAACTAAACTCTTGGAACATTTACTTAAATTAACTTATTGGCAATCTAAGCGCGATTACAATAAAAACAAGTGGCGACGTGAGATTTTAAATTTTCGCATTCAAATAAAAAGAATTATTAGCAACAAAAAGGATGGAACTTATAATACAAACTTAGCATCTTACCTCACCGAGATTCTTGAGCCATGTTATGAGGATGCTTGCCATCTATTTGTCGAAGGTTCTGGCATCGATAAAAGACTTTTAAGTGCTACACCTATTGGAGCAATCGACCAAATTTTAGATGAAAATTGGTTTCCTGAGTTTCTCGGAGAGGATTAAGCAATGAAAAGTGATTTATACGAAAAAGATTACTATCTCTGGATAGAGAAAACCATATCTTTACTAGAAAATCATCAATTTTCCGATTTGGATTTAGATAATCTCATCGAGGAAATTAGCGACATGGGCAAAAGCCAACGACAAAGTTTAAAGAGTTATTTAACTCGGTTATTAGAACATTTGCTAAAACTGGTTTACTGGGAGTCGGAATTAGAATATAATCAAAGAGGATGGAAAAATGAAATTCGTAACTTTCGCCTACGAATTCAACAAATTATTGAAGACAGTCCCAGTTTAAAGCCCTATCTATCGGAAATTTTCTCGTCCTGTTATCAAAATGCGCGTAAATTATTTCTGGATTTATCTGGAATGGCTGAAAATTTGGTCAGTTTAGCTCCAATTTGCACTATAGAACAGGCTTTAAATGAGGATTGGTTTCCTGAAATCTCAAAATAATGGGGGATAATTATGGAAAATAACTTATAGGAAAAAGATTACTATCTCTGGTTAGATAAAACCATATATTTACTAGAAAATCATCAATTTTATGATTTAGATTTAGAGAATTTAATTGACGAAATAAAATCTATGTCTATAAGTCAACAGAAAGCCCTTAAAAGTAATCTAACTGTGATTTTATGGCATTTACTAAAATACTTACAAGAGCCAGAAAAACAAATCAGAAGCTGGGCATTAACCCTTTTTGAGCAGCGAGAAAGAATCGAAGAAGATTGAGAAAATAGCCCTAGTCTTAAGATTTTTTTAACAGAAGAAAATTTAAAAAAATGCTATGATAAAGCCAGAAAAAAGCCGCTATTGAAACAGGGATAAACCTAGAGAAATTCCCGAAGGATTGCCCATTTACTTTGGCAGAAGCCCTAGATTTTGAATTTATTCCTAGTCAAAATCAAAACATTTGACTTTTTACCAAAAATCTATTATAACCTAAAAGTGCCATAATATCCAAGTAATCATGTCCTTACATTTAGTTAATTCTTGCCATTCGATGCCCATTTCCCCGATCTTCAATCCGGCGGGAGATGATGCGATCGAAAACCGTTCGATCTGGTTTGGTAACACCACCAACCTGATGCAGTTAAACGATGTCCGCTACACCTGGGCGGTGGGTTTATATCAACAAATGCGCGAAAATTTCTGGATCCCGCAACGCTTAGATATCACTCAAGACGTGACTGAATACGGGCATCTTACCGACGAAGAAAGATATGCATATCATGGTATTTTGTCCTATCTAACCTTTCTTGATTCCGTGCAAACCTGTAATATTCCCCACCTAAAAGGTAGCGTCACTGCGCCAGAAATTAGTCTTTGTATGGCGGAACAAATTTCTCAAGAAGCCATGCACAATCAAAGTTATCAATACTTAATTGAAACGATTATTCCCCCAGATCGCAGAGGTGAAGTTTATGACTTTTGGCGTACCGATAAAGTTCTCAGGGATCGCTGTGAATTTATTGCTACTCTCTACCAGCAATACATCGATAAACAAACTACTGAAAGCTATTTTATCGCCCTTGTCGCCGATTATTTGCTGGAGAGTTTGTATTTTTACAACGGGTTAAATAATGATGTAGCCCACTAGCATCGTGAGGTGTTAGTTAAAACTCGCCAAATTGCTGGGAAGCCCTAAAGCCCTTAAACCAAAGCGAAGTCTGAAAAGATAAGCGTAAAGGAGCGAGAGCAGAAAAAATTTAAGGGATTTAATAAAAGCCGTAAGGCAGTTATTAAAAACAATGGGTAATCAGCAGCCAAGCCTCTATTTTAAAGGGGAAGGTTCAACGAACAGAGGGTGAGTATCTTCTTCCGCTTGGTAAATATGTCAAATTATAAATGTAAAAATTTTTTTTACAGATATGGAGACTGGCGTTATTTACAAAGTGCAGAACCTTGAAAACGAAAGAGCATATATTGGGTGTACCCGAAATTTTCCACAAAGGATAGGTCAACACTTGTTGCTATCAAGTATTGGAGACGAATCATTGAGATTTTACCCAGAGTTAAAAAAGTATCCTGAAAAATTTTACTTTCAGATACTAGAGTCTGGAGTAACTCTTTGTCGATTAAGGGAAAGAGAAAGTTATTGGATAAACAAGCTTAACTCTATTGAGTGCGGGTATAACGAATGTCTGTATAGTGGGAATGAAAAAATTTCTTTGATACAAGTCAATGAAATAAAGCTAATCCTCAAGACAGAGAAAACTAAGTTTTCCGTTATTGCAGAGTTTTTTAATATTGATGCCTCTACTATATCTGACATCAATTGCGGAAAAGCTTGGTACGATCCATCAATAACCTATCCAATCAGACGCAGCACTGTAAAACGAAAAAAACTCTCTATAGATCAGTTAAGGTTAATTCATGAACTGCTGTCTGACATAAATATCTCTTTCTCTGAGATAGCCGCAATGTTCGGATGGGAATCAGAATCTGTTATCAGAAAGATTAACGCAGGAACTTACTCTGTAAAAATCTTGGATGATAATAGTTATCCAATACGCTCTATCGATTCAAGAAAAGGTTCAAGGAGATAATGGTATGTTCTAGCCCCACTCTGAAAGGATGGGTAGTTGCGTCATCTTTTTCTATAATCTCGCTTCTCGACAGTTAATGTCTGGTAGTGCTGACGTTTTCAAAATGATCAACCGGGACGAATTAAGTCACGTCCGTTTGTATCAAAAACTTATTCCCGAAGCCATGGCAACTTTTTCCCATTCCGTTGAACAGATTTATGAGATGTTCGATAGTGCCGTTAAACACGAATGTCGCTGGACTAATCACATCGTTGGCAACGACATTTTAGGTATTACCGAATACAGTACCGAACAGTACACCAAATACCTCGCTAATATTCGACTAAAAGCGATCGGACTTGAGCCTTTATACAGGGAAGAAAAGTATAACAAAAGTCCCTATAACCATCTGGAACGCTTCTCCGATACCAAAAAAGAAGGCCACACCAAAGCTAACTTTTTTGAAGCAACCGTTACCAGTTATGTTATGTCTTCTGGCTTAACTGGATGGGATGAAATTTAAAATTTACAGGACAAGAATAACCCAATTTCTTACCATAAAGTGGCAACTTTGTCAAATATTTTGACAACTTTTGACCCTCTCTTGCAGAAATACCGACAATCAGCAAATGCACTTCTGGGTTTGGGGGGTTCTACCCCCAAAAGCCTAGATTTACTGATAAAATCGGAAGTAATGACCAATTTTAGAAGATATACTTAGGGCTTGCTCAATAAATCTAAAAACCTTGTTGGATAATATTTTTAGGCTTTTTTGAAATCAAAAAGTGCCAGCCATTGGAGTGATCGGGGGGGAAATTTAGGCACTTTTTCCCTGAAAATTAGGTAATTGACCCCGGCGGTTCGACAAGCGGTTCGGACCTCGGCGTGAGACTTCGGCGTGAGCTCACCGTCGAAGCCTCACCGTCCACTCGACTGAGCTCGCCGAACGTCCTGAAAATGGGTAAAACCCTACACCCCCCCTGCCCCCCCGATGTCGTGGGGGCAGGGGGGGCCACACCCTACCCCCACGAAAAACTTTTTCAGCAGACCCTAATTATGACGATTGCCATCATAATGAATTCTCGCCCCGGCCCATTGTAATTTTTCCTGTAGAGTCTGATAAAAAGAATAGCTTTCCCGCAGGATAATAAATTGGGCGAATTTTTCGGCTTTGGTAACTCCCACCCATTGCCCGGGCCAAATGGAAGTGGCTAAAGCACCATCCATCCAGAGTTTAGTATTTAATTCGTAGTCTCCCAGGGGCCAAATACTGACCAGAGATGCCGGGGGAATGACAATCGGCCGACTGGAGAGACTCAAGGGACAAATCGGGGTGACAGCGATCGCTTCCATGCCGGGGTGTATAATCGGACCATTAGCGGAAGCGGTGTAACAGGTGGATCCCGTGGGAGTAGCCACTAATAGGCCGTCTCCTTGGTACTGATCTACTACTTCCCCGTCCACTTCGATTTCGAGGATCGAGGTGGGCATCCTATCGATACTAGCGGGTTTCACACACATCTCATTCAGGGCATAAAATGCCTCGCTCACTGGCTGCGGGTTCCTTTTATCCCCTTCATAGATTCTGGCCGTTAACATCATCCGTTGTTGTACCGCATAGTGATCGGATTGTAAACGCTCCCAGACCGTCTCCGTATCTTGGAAAATCTCAAAAGGTTCCGTTAAAAATCCCAGATGGCCGCCGACATTCACCGCTAAAATCGGAATGTCTTCGTGAGCTAAATAGCGAGCGGCGGCTAAAATGGTTCCATCTCCGCCTAAAACGATGGCGAGGTCGATTTTTCCCGATGCTGAGGCTAAAAATACTGGATAGGGATTATCTTTAAAGCCACTGGGTCCCATTAAAACTTTACACTGACGGGCTTCTAACTGTTTAGCGCATTTTTCCGCCCATGCTTTACTTTGGGGATGGTTGGCCTTGTGAGCGATGATGACTTGTTTTAACTGCACAGAGTTGAGACCTGGTTCGGAGGTTCTATATTTTTAACAATACCAAGACTGGGCAGATCGGGTGAAAAGTAACAGGTAAAAAAGGGGGTTGGGGGAATCACCTCGGCCTCACTGTAGCCAATTTGACAGAATTAATCGATAGATAGAGGTAAATGGAAGTAACTAGGATAAGTTCGCAGGTTTTAGCAATCTTATCCCCTTTTTTCCCTGTAACTGCTGTATCTGTGTCACTTTTTCCCAATTATCTCCCTCAACAGCCCTACCACTTAATTTCCCCGCAAGGTTATAATTGTATTAAGATGTGTAACAGTTCTCTGGCAAACTCTTGACAAAGGATAACAAATCTGCTCTCCCAAAAAACAGGAAAGGTTTTATTTCTATGACATTAATTCAAACCGCCCAATTATCGCTGGAAACCTCGGCTTTAGCCTTTTTTAAGCAGACAGAAGGACGCTGGCAATCCCAGAGACGTTATTACACCCTCACCCAAGAAACGGAACCCCAAGAAGTTATCAGCGCCATCGAGATTAAATATTTACCCCAAGGCAGCGAACCATTAATTCAACTTGCCCGTTTACATAATCTGGAAGATATAGCTTTATTAGGTGGCACGGAAGTGACTTGGCAAAGTAATTATCTCCGTCCCCAGAGTAAAAAACCCTCCAACGGTTCCACTATATTCGGTATTTTAGATAATATTCTCTATCGCGATCGGGGATTTGCGACGGATAAACCCGTTAGCGCTATTTATACCTTTCCTAACCCCTCTACTCTCTGTCTGAGAACAGAATACGCCGGTTCTGTCTTTGAAGAAGAAATTAAACTCATCGGTCAACAATATCGCACCCGACAAACTATTATCTCTCGCGCCGGTCAAGAATTGATGATCGGTCAATATCTAGAAAAACGGGTCAATTAGTCAAAAAATCGGCGGCTATTCCCATAATTTTGACTTTTATCCTAGAAATAGGGCTGAAATCAAGTCAGCCCTTCCCATAACTCCCCTTTAAACTGGGGTTAAATTGTCTTGATTCTGACTAGCGAGAAACTTCTCTAATTCCGTAATTGCATCGGCATCTACCTTAGTTTGCATGGGACAGAATTTCGGTCCACACATCGAACAAAACTCCGCAGTCTTATAGATATCTGCGGGTAAAGTCTCATCGTGGTATTCCTTAGCGCGATCGGGATCCAAAGATAACTGAAATTGACGATTCCAATCGAAATTATAACGAGCTATGGAGAGTTCGTCGTCACGATCGCGCGACCCGGGACGATGACGGGCGATATCTGCCGCATGAGCCGCTATTTTGTAGGCAATTAAGCCATTTCGCACATCTTCAGCGTTGGGTAAACCGAGATGTTCTTTCGGGGTGACATAACATAACATCGCCGTCCCGTACCAACCCGCCAGAGCCGCCCCGATCGCCGAAGTGATATGATCGTACCCTGGGGCAATATCGGTGACAAGGGGACCAAGAACATAGAAAGGTGCTTCGCTACACTCCTCCATTTGTTTTTTCACATTAAACTCAATTTGATCCATGGGAACATGGCCAGGTCCTTCCACCATCACCTGTACATCGTGTTCCCAAGCGCGACGCGTTAGTTGGCCGAGGGTTTTCAATTCCGCTAATTGGGCCGCATCGGAAGCATCGTGGGTACAACCGGGACGTAGGGAGTCACCGAGACTAAAAGAAACGTCATAACGCTTGAAAATCTCGATAATTTCGTCGAAATGGGTATAGAGAGGATTTTGCTTGTGGTGGTGCAGCATCCACTTAGCAATAATACCACCGCCCCGGGAGACAATCCCGGTCAGACGAGTTTTGACTAAAGGCAGGTGTTCGATGAGGATTCCCGCGTGAATCGTCATGTAATCTACCCCTTGCTGGGCGTGTTTTTCGATAATGTGGAGGAAATCTTCGGGGGTGAGCTTTTCAATATTGCCGTGAACGCTTTCCACCGCTTGATAGATGGGTACAGTACCGATGGGGACAGGAGAAGCATTGATAATCGCGGTGCGAATTTCGTCCAAATTACCGCCACCAGTGGAGAGATCCATCACCGTATCCGCGCCGTATTTAACCGCTAGGTGTAATTTTTCCAGTTCTTCGTTAATATTCGAGGAGTTAGGGGAAGCCCCGATATTAGCATTAACTTTACACTTAGAAGCAATACCGATCGCCATGGGTTCGAGGTTGAGGTGATTGATATTAGCGGGAATAATCAGTCTTCCCCGGGCAATTTCGCCGCGAATCAATTCGGGAGAGAGATTTTCCCGTTTTGCCACATACGTCATCTCTTCGGTAATTATCCCCTGACGGGCGTAGTGCATTTGCGATACATTTGCTTGTCCGCGCCGGGGGGCAACCCATTCTTGTCTCATAATTTTATTTCCTCTGTAAACAGCTTCCCTACGCTGGAATTACCCAGTCTCAGGTTCTAAGGGTCTTTCTCAGCCTGATTGCCTCAGACACCCCTAGCTATGACGGCAATTGTATCACTGTTGACGACTGAGGAGATCAAGCTTAAGATTGTTGTTTGATTAGGCGGTTATCAGTTATCAGTTATCAGTTATCAGATGTGAGTTTTGGCTCTTCTGGTTTCTGTGTGGAAACGAGGTCTATACTGATAGTTTATTTAACAAAATAGTCCTAAAAGTCTTTCCCAGTAAACATTTCACGATTTCATAAGCAAAAATTATCACACAAAGTCGAGAAGAGCCGAGTTTTCAGTTCACTGATTATACTAAATTCGGTTATTAAAAACTGATTATTTATTCCCCCTTTTGCCTCTTGCCTTCTGCCTCTTGCCTCTCCTGATATGTAGCCTATGCTCAACGGATTTAGTATTACTGTTTACTGTTTACTGTTTACGGCAAAAAACTTCCCACTTCCCCAACCCCTTGCTGATTCCGAAAAAAAGGGCAGGCAAAAGCCTACCCTAGGATTAATGATTATTCAATCAAACCTTAGACATCGTAGTAGAGAGAGAACTCGTAGGGGTGGGGACGTAAGCGCATCGGGTTAACTTCGTTATCGAGTTTGTAGGTGATCCAGTTTTGGATAAAGTCTTCGGTAAAAACACCAGAATCGGTCAAGAAAGCGTGATCTTTTTCGAGACTTTCCAGAGCTGCTTCTAGAGAACCGGGGGTAGAGGGTATTTTTGACAATTCTTCGGGGCTGAGTTCATAGATATCCACATCGAGAGGTTCTCCCGGTTCAATTTGATTTTTAATCCCATCGATACCAGCACAGAGCATAGCTGCAAAAGCGAGGTAGGGGTTAGAAGTGGCATCAGGACAACGGAATTCTAAACGTTTGGCTTTCGGGTTGCTTCCCGATAAAGGAATCCGAATCGAAGCGGAGCGATTACCTTGGGAGTAGGCCAGGTTTACAGGGGCCTCAAAACCGGGGACGAGACGCTTGTAAGAGTTGGTGGTGGGGTTAGTTAAAGCTAAGAGCGCGGGAGCGTGTCTAAGCAAACCACCGATGTAGTGCAGTGCCATTTGACTAAGTCCGGCGTATTTATCCCCAGCGAACAGGGGTTGACCATCTTTCCAGATAGACTGGTGAACGTGCATCCCGGAACCATTATCGCCAAAGATGGGTTTAGGCATAAAGGTGACGGTTTTACCGTATTTCTTGGCCACGTTCTTGATGCAGTATTTATAGGTCATCAAGTAGTCGGCAGCCCGTACTAGGGTAGAGAATTTAATCCCTAGCTCGTTTTGACCACCAGTAGCGACTTCATGGTGATGTTTTTCGATGGGAACTCCGCAGTCGGCCATCGTTAAGAGCATTTCCGTGCGAATGTCTTGAGAGGTATCGGTGGGACTAACGGGAAAATAACCCTGTTTGTAGGCGGGTTTATAGGCAAGATTTCCGTCTTTTTCGTCTTTACCGCTATTCCAACGACCTTCGACACTATCCATGTAGTAATAGCCGGAGTTGGCGGTTTGGTCGAAACGAGCGCTATCAAAGAGGAAAAATTCTGCTTCCGGTCCAAAAAATACGGTATCACCTAAACCGGTACTGCTAAGATAATCGATCGCTTTCTGAGCAATAGAGCGAGGATCGCGGCTATACCATTCACCGGTTCTCGGTTCTTTGATGCTACAGATCATGCTTAGGGTAGGTTCCTTGTAGAAGGGATCGATCCAAGCGGTGGTAGGATCGGGAACCATGGCCATGTCGGATTCGTTAATTGCTTTCCAACCGCGAATACTGGAACCATCGAAGGCAACACCATCGCTGAAAGAGCTTTCATCGATTTGGTCGTAGTAGAACGAGCAATGTTGCCAGATACCCGGCATATCAATAAATTTCAGGTCAATAATCTTAATATTGTTGTCCTGAATCATTTTCAAGACTTCTTGTGGCGTTTCGGGCATGGAAAACTCCTTTGATGTATGTATCGGTTCTTAAGCTTCTCAAAAAAACCATCCTAAACAGTCACCTTGGCGGGTTTTGTATTTTTCGATACAAAATCTTTAATCCTAGCTTGAAAAAATCTGTAATTTCCTTGTTCAGGTCGGTAATGGCTCCCAATGGCGATTTGCCCATCAGCTTCTACTGTCTCGGCTCTCTTATTCTTTGTGTGATAAGTTCAACTTAATATGGAAGCGATCAATCTTTGTGTCCTTCGTGCCTTTGTGGTTCGTTCCACATTTTACCCACCAAACCCAAGAGGGCCGGCTATTTTGACACAATCATGATAGATGTCCTTGCCTGGCATGGTAATCTCCTCCAATCACCCTCATTTTAACGGAAGAGGATAGTTCGCCTGAGAAGCTGTAAAACAGGGGAAAACACCTGAGACTCCCTGCTCTGTCAACCCCTAAGCTAGGGAGAGAAATGTAAAGATTTATAAAATTGTAGCTTTTGATACAGTTGTGAGGGGGGAGTGTGTATTGTTTCCCTGTCCTCCTTCTGTCTTGGGTTAAGCGATAGCCCAACCCAAGCTACGAGGGGGAACCTACTACGTTCTTTGTCCCCTTTCTCCTGTAACAGTTCTTGATGGGTTTGTCTGAGTTTAGCCTGATTGATAATGATAGCGAGCTTGTAAAAAATAAACCTTATTTCCTGTGACTTTATAAACCAAACGATGCTCTAAGTCGATCCGTCGTGACCAAGTGTCGGCAGCAATATACTTAAGAGGTTCGGGTTTACCCAATCCTGTAAACGGATCGCCATCCAAAATATCTGCCACTAAGTCTAAAATTTTATCGCCTTTTTTCGGTTCGTTCCGATACCACCAAGCTAGATCTGCTTTGAAATCAGGACTAAAAACGGGCAAATAACCATGAATAGGATTTTTTTTAGGTTTATCTGGCTTATTTTCTCTTTTACGACTCAATTCCTAACTCCTCTTTCAATTCAGCTAATGTTTGAGGAGTTGCATCTTCTGTCTGGGTCCATGCTAAAGAGCGAAATAAGCGTTGGGCATTTTCTGGCGATCGCAATAAATAAACACACTCTAATAAACTGGAAAGCTCATCTTCAGCAATTAAGGCGACATTTTTCTGATTGCGACGCTTAATGACGATAATTTGCGATTCGTCACACACCTGATCTAAGATACTGGCTAAATTCATTCTCGCCTGAGAGTAAGTGGTTTCTTTGCTTAACATGATTTTTAGGGGAGACTTGTACAACCTTATTGTACACTTTAAAGCTCTTGAAGTCCCCAAAAACCCCAAAATCTGAGTCGCTCGTTAGGGAGAAAAATGTAAAGATTTATTAAATTGTAGCTTAGGATACAGTTGGGGGGGAGTGTGTATGCTTGTTTTTAGTTTTTTCAAGCCAAAATACATTTTTTAAGAGGAATTTAGCCATGACATTGGCAAAACTTGTCAAAAACTCCGTGGGAGGGGGCGCAATACTTATCAGTCTGGCGGTAACTGGGAATGCACAGGCTGCTATATTGTCCTATGGCGGTGCTGGCGCAACTCAGGGCTTTAACCCTGGCACTCTCAACATTGGTCGCCAATTTACCGTCACCGGGTCGGGCATCACTGTCATAGACTTGGGCGTTTTCGACTTGGGCGGGAATGGCTTGGTAGACTCACATGATGTAACCCTGTTTAAAATCAACTCAGGTGCAGGGGCAGCGAACGCCAATGTCTCAGCCATCAATGGCGGTTCGGTCAATATCGCCAGCGGCACTGGTGCTTCACTAGAAAGTTCCTTTCGCTTTAAATCCCTTACCAACGCCATCTATTTAGCACCGGGCGATTACTCGGTAATTGCATACGGCCTGAATAAAAGTCGCGATGCCTATGGTGAAGGTGGGCAGCTTCCTGCGGGGGGCAACGTCAGCAATATTGGCTTTACTCCTTTTGAGTTTGTCACTGCCAGTAGCCCTGCTTATCCTAGCGCAGGCGATACTAATACCGCCTTGTCTAGCGCATCTTTTCGTTACAACTTAGGCAACACTACCTCTACCTCTGTTCCCGAACCCTCCTCCATCCTCAGCCTCCTCGCTCTCGGCACTCTCGGCGCAGCTTCAACCCTGAAGCGTAAACTAAAACCCTCCCAATCCACCGAAAAAGAAACCACAAAAGTAGGCTAAATTGCCTCTAAAAATACCATAAATACCCCTTCATTCAATCTTGAGGGGGTTTATTTTTGGCATCTATTAATACTTCTAAAAATTGTCAAACTTATTAATGATGTCTTGAATTTGCTGCGCTGGGATGTCTGTTTGGTCAGATTTGGCATAGATGAGGAGCATCAAAACACAACTATTGTCTTTAAGTTGATAGATAACACGATAGCCGCTACTTTTGCCCTTTTGAATATCGCTGTTTTTGAGGCGAACTTTAAAGACAGTGTAGCCTATTCCTGGTATTTTATCGCCGATGAATTTGCCTATCTGAAGGTCATCAATTAGGGGCTGTATATCAGTACGAATGCTCCGATAGCGTTTGGCGAGGATGCGAAGTCGATCCTTGAATTGCTCGGAGAAAATAAGCTTAATGGGGGGAATTTTTTCAGTCATCTATGCCATCCCACAGTTCAGAGATGGGATGTACTTTGCCCTCTTTAGCTTGCTGAAGAGAAATACGAAGACTGGTGAGGATGAGTTCTTTGGGTTCGTCGTCGGGGTCAGTGGATGGAGTGAGGATATTACGCGATACTAGCAATTGGTAGAAATCATCGAGCGCCATTCCCGTTAGTTCGGCTGCTTGTTCAAATTGAAGGCGTTGCTGCTGATAGAGCATGATAGCGATTTCCGTGAGCATTTGAGCTTCAGTCATTTGGACTGTTTGCAGAAGTTCAGTAGGAAGGATGAGGCTCATAGAGGTTTCATTAAGTGGTGGTAACTTCATTGTATCGCCATTAAAAAGTAAACCACAAAAGTTGGCTAAATTGCTTCTAAAAATACCATAAATGCCCCCTTAATTCAGTTAGTTTAGAGTGCAAAACGCCAGAACAGCAGCCGGTTGTCGAGAGATGATGTCAAATCCCGTCATACTTTATCTTTATTTCTGACCTGCTGCCTAGACAAATTAGAAAGTAAAAGTCGTGCGGATAGTACCGATAACTAAGGTGGAATTGTTGTTATTTGAGTTGGGAGAAGTAATCACGATTACCCCCGGAGTAAGGGCAATATTATCGGTGAGTTTCCACTCATAAAATCCTTCGATATGAAAGGAAGTATCGGGATCATTAGTGCCACTACCATCATTTAATCTAATACTAGAACTAGATACCCAAGGCTGCATACCAACAATAATACCGGCGGTATTTCCTTCCTTAAATAAATCAGGAAAAGCCAAAGTTATCGCCCAATTCCAGATATCTAAATCCCCGCGTTCTAGTTGTCCATCTAAAGTGCTAAGAGTTCTCGCTTTTGTGTAACCCCCCCAACCACCGAGGACAAAACCATCGACAATTCGCCAACTAAATTGTAAACCCAAACTATTATTAATTGTCGGGACAGCCTCCCCGAATAGCTCTTCGGTGAAAAATTGGAAATTCGAGCGCTGGCTTCCCGTTCCCGTATCTAATTGGTTATAACCATGAAAGTAGGATAAAGCAATGCCAAAATTCTCGTTTGGAACATAACCCAGCTGCCCTAGGGCAGTATAGGAACCGTTAAATAAACCCGCGCCCGGGTTAGGATCGTTAGCATCTCCAGCAAGATAACCGGCGCTGAATTGGAAAGCCCCATAATTACCCTGTAAACCGAGTCCAGTTTGTCCGGGGGCAAAATAAAGGGGATTGCGGGTACCAAAAGCGGAAAGCGCCCCACTAGCACCATCTCCATCCAAAAAGTTGAGGGTATTGGTAAAGTCATCTTTAGCACCTCCCGTCGCTTCTAACCAGAGTTGGATATTTTCCGTTAGGGGGAAACTGTAGTTTAAAACTTCTAGTAGTAAATCATTGCCGTCGGGTTGAGTAAAGGCTAAGGTACTTGCAAAAGTTCCCGTCGTATCGGCTAAATCGGCAATATTTCCCGTTGCTAGACGGGTATAGAGTAAATCTTTGCCTGTGAAGCTAGTATTTAATTCTAAACGGGCCCGATAACCAAAAGCTGGTACTTGGGGAATCCCTTCACCACCGTTTTTTTCTCCTGTGGCTACCCCATATAATGCCATCACCACTTCCCCAGTTAATTTAGTGGTGGTGGAAAATTGATTATTTTCCAGAAAAGCGACTCGATTTTCTAAGTTATCAACCCTTGCTCCTAGGGCTGCTAATTCTGTCTCGAATTCCCTGACTAATCGCTTGATTCTGTCTAGATCTTCTTTTAATACCGCCACTCCTTCTTGAATCAATCTTTCTAGGGTATTTAAGCAAGCATTCAACCCCGCGGCAAATTCCCAACGAGTTAAAGCGCGTTCACCGCGAAAAGTACGGTCAGGATAACCTACTATACAACCATACCTCTCCACGAGACTTCTTAAGGCCTCAAAAGCCCAGGCGGTGGGAGAAACATCCCGCAATTGATTGACACTTGTTACCTGTGCCATGGGGTTACTAGAGAGGTTTTCGAGACTATTAGCCAGTACCGGACCAGAAAAACCCAGTAATATCGCTGCTGTTAGGAAATTTTGCTTGATTTTCATTGCTGGTTCCCACACCTACAAGAATGATTATTGTTCTCAGTATAATCAGGTTAGCAAACTTTTTCCAGTCTGGCACTGTTGCAAATATTTTTCAAATGTTACTCCAGATAAAATCTGAATTGCCTAGCATTTATTGGTTCAAATAAATCTTAAATGATAATAAAAGCAATAAGTAAATAATTTTATTGTTCCTAAGAACAAGATAGAGACGCTGCTGACAGCATCTCTAAATGATTATTTTTGGTTCAATTGAGGATAAAAAAGAGGTAACTAGCGCAATTCGGCATTAAACTCGTTAAAAGAGCGTCTTTTTAACTCTAGCGATTCCGATCGAGGCAAAAGATCAAAAACCTTTCTTAAGACATCATCCACATCTTCATATTTAACATTGCCCAAACCATCATAAACCACTTTACCTTGTTGGTCTAAAACCACCGTTTGGGGAACCCCACCGCGATAATAGTAACCCGGCTCATCGGCACGATAGGAAGACTTTAAGGGGATAGAATCGACAGTAACGGGGATAATACTGGCGGCGCGACCGTAAAACTCTTGAAAACGGGAGACAATCGCCGCAAATCGCTTACAATCACTACTATCATCCAGATAATAGACAATAATAGCCGGAATTTTCCGTTGAAAAGTTTCCGCTAAATTGAGACGCGGTGGCACGAGGGAACCATTACCCGCATAGACCACAAAAATATTACCATCGAGGCGATCGTCATCGATTCCCGCGTAGGCGCTAGGGGTTAGCCAAGGAGACAAACTCGCCAGGGCCATAATAAGAAAAACAAGACAGATCTGAAGACGCAGCCGATAACGAGATTTCATGATCAACAGGGTTAAAATATTAAGACAATTTTCAGTTTGACATACCCCACGCCGTAAACGGACGTGGATTCTTCTAGCATCACTGCTGAGAATTTCTGGCTCAACGAGTCCACTTGAATTAGATTCCTGGCGAAATCCCACCCAGAGGTGGTTCTCTCCTCAGACTTTCGCTCCCTTACAGAAGCCTGTTTTCCTATGCCCTAGGATACAGTTCAAAACCTCTAAAATAATTGGTTTCTCTGGTACTTGACGCTTAGAGCTTTTACCTATAGGAGCATTCCCCTATAGAACCCCATAACTCTAGTTTTCAAGGTGCGTTCATCGGTTGATGACTGGGTTTTTTAAGCGGTTGCTTACCCGGCCCGCTATTCTTAATATCATACATCACATAAAGTCGCCCTAAAAGGGCGAGGCTTTAAACCCAATTTTTCGGTAAAAAATCTTGTGACCTTCGAGCGCGATAATTCCCAAACCACCCCGCGAGTCATTGCCGCTAACTCGCGCTTTGCCGATACTTATTATGCCATTCTAGGACTACATCCGAGGGCTTCGGTGATCGAAGTGCGACGCGCCTATCGGGAACTCAGCAAACGATACCACCCCGATACTACCGAACTCAGCCCCGAAGTGGCAAAGGTTAAATTCCAGCGTCTTAACGAAGCTTATGCCACCCTGAGTAATCCCGATCGCCGTTCCCTGTATGATTTACAGATAGGTTACTCGCGCTGGAATGTCATCCAAACCATCCCCGATAGCGATGAACCCATAGCTAATCGTAGCGCCTATCTCGATCCTACCGATCGCCCCCTATCTTCGGGAGAAATTTTTGCTTTGTTTATCTTGGCACTCACCCTGCTCGGCTGCTTGTTACTAGCGGTGATTATTGCTATGCTTCGAGGAGAGAATGCTGTCACTGTAGCCCAATTATTTTTGATTTAGATGCGATGAAGATTCCCACTGCTGATACTCCCCTCTATAATCATCCCTTACCGGCGATCGAAGCATGGCTAGTTAAATTAGGTTGTCGGAAAAATAGCGAGAATGTCCACTGTTGGATCGTCGAAAAACCGACATGGAAAGCGGAAATCTGCCTCGATATCGAAGAAATCACCGTTCGTTACTTTCGGGCAGCCAATGACGGCAGTGACATCAATCGCGCTTTTAAATACTCCCTTAGTCGCCAAGATATCGAATCGGCGGTTTTTTCTGGTCCCTAATCATCCAAACTTTTGACTATCTAACATTACTCGTTAAGACAGTGCCGGAGTTGGCAGCAGGGAGAGTTAGTCCGAGCATTTGTACTAAATTTTCCAAGACACGCTGTCAATCCAGTACACTTGTTCAGCTTGAAATCAAAGCTCCTCCACAACTGGAACCGCTGCCAGCAGTGCAACCGTAGCAATAGGAAGCGGTTTGTACCTCTGCAATTACATCTAAACTATCCGCTTGTAATAAATCCGGCAGGGTTAATTTTTGGCCTTGACTGGTGCAAGCGGCCCGATCCTCCATCTGATTAAAATCGCAGTCATAGATATTACCCAAATAATCAATGGAAAGCTGATTACGACACATCAAATGCTCGATAGTATCGCCATTAAAATAGTCTTCGAGGAATTGAAGATAGGGTTGATAGAGTTGCCGGTGTTCCAGATGGAAGCGTGTCCTTCCGACGGGTAGGTTAGTGATAGTAAATAGATTGTTAAAAGAAATATTAAAATGTTCTTGCAAGAACTTTTTGTAATCCCGTGTCAGGGATAGTTGATCCGGTGTGAGAGAAAAATTCTCTGACTTAGGAATCTGGGGATTATAGACTAAATCCACAATCAAATTCGGCTCTTGAGCGTAGCCGAGACGGTTCAACCATTGTAAAGCGGCGATTGATCGGTCATAGACTCCCAGACCGCGCATTTTATCCACATTATCGGCAAGATAACAGGGTAAAGAAGCCACCACCCGCAGCTGATGGCCAGCGCAATATTCAGGAATATCAGTAAATCCTTTCTCGAAATAAATAGTTAAATTCGAGCGCACGATTACCTCTTTCCCAGCTTTTCTAGAGGTTTCCACAATTGGTTTAAAACCGTAGAGCATTTCTGGGGCGCCGCCGGTCAGATCGACGGTTTTAATTTGGGGAAATCTTTCGATCAGTTCGATAATTTGTTCGCACACTTCTGGAGTCATTTCTTCGGAGCGAACTGGACTAGCTTCCACATGACAATGGCTACAAGCAAGGTTACATCTTTTTCCCAAATTAATTTGCAGAACCGAGATTTTTTGCTTAGTTAAAGGAGTTTTTAGTTTCTCAACAAAAGGAGTCATGGGAGAGTAATCAGTAAACAGTAATCAGTAAACAGTGAACAGTGACCAATCAATAATCAATAATCAATGATAACTGATAACTGATAACTGATAACTGATAACTGATAACTGATAACTGATAACTGATCTCAGTGGCCGCGCCACGCCCCCAACGGGTAGGGTTGATTCATGAATCAACCCTACTATGAATCAACCCTACTATGA
>LFEF01027295.1_pt1 | contig 52674 bp, 49 predicted proteins | sample 619371 | NCBI WGS metagenome assembly LFEF01 (sample SAMN03014291, study PRJNA259931) | freshwater metagenome | biome: lake; feature: waterbloom | place: China: Taihu Lake | collected 2006-08 | depth 0 m m
GGGAAATCATCATTGGTAATCGTCCCCGTCACTGCGGTAGTTGTCCCAACTGTATAACCAGTCCCAGAAGCAAGAGTTAAAGCAACAGTTTCATCACTTTCTACTGTAGTATCAGCAGTGGGGTCAACTATTACAGTAGCAGTCGCTGAACCAGCAGCAAAGGTGACACTGGTGGGAATAGAAGTGTAATCGGTTCCATTAGTAGCTGTCCCCCCAACTGTATAGTTGACAGTTAAAGCATCAGTGGTTACTCCACTACGGGTGAAGGTATAAACCAGATTTGTTGTCCCGTCTTCAGTTACGCTTGCGGGAGAAACTGCAAGGGTAATACTGGGAAGAGTCGGACTAGAAACATAGCTAAAATAACTAGCAGTTAGACTTAATCCAATTCGATCTCGTAAAATGGCAATAAGTTCATCAGGTTCAGAGCCAGGTTTATTAATGTAGAGATTAGTAGTTGTCCCAGAAACCGTCAAGAGGTAATCACTACTTGAACCGCGAAGTTGAATAACATCATCTGCATCAAAGTCAATGATATTGGCATAATCGTTTATCCCTGCATTAGTTGTATTACCGTCATCGTAACCAATCCAAGTTGCGTCACCAAGGATAAATTTATCGCTTCCTGCTCCTCCTGTTAAAGAATCAATTTCTCCTTTTCCTGGGGTGCTACTGTTAGGGTTAACCCCTGTGATGATGTCATTACCTCCCCCGGTGGTGATGGTGTCGTTAGCATTAGTCCCGGTAATTTGAAACCTTTCTATATTAGAGAAGGAAAGGTAGTCAGAATTACCACTGTTATTAGTATAGGCACTAAAAGAACCACTCCAATCCCCACTACTTAGATAGATACTGCTACTTATTCCTGCTGGATAGGTGGTTGTACCCGCGTAGGTGTTACTGGAGTAGTTGACAATTAATAGGTCATTTCCATCCCCACCATCTACGTTATCTTGTCCTCGGCCCCCGTTAATCGTATCGTCTCCCTCTCCGGTAGCAATGGTTTCATTAAAACTCCCCGTAAAGGTAATACTATCATTACCGGTTCCAGTGGTCAGGTTATTGAACCGTTCAACATTTTTGACCACATTGCCATTACTTTCAGTGAAGGTTCCCCCACTGTTATCAATGGTTAAATTGGTGGTAAAACTGCTAAAATCTAAAGTGCCGATGGTGTCTGTACCAGTCCCCCCATCAATGTTAAATACTCCATAACCACCTTCGTCAAAGTAGTCATCAGCATTAGTCCCGGTAATTTGAAACCTTTCTATATTAGAGAAGGAAAGGTAGTCATAATTACCACTGCTATTAGTATTGGCACTAAAAGAACCACTCCAATCCCCACTACTTAGATAGATACTGCTACTTATTCCTGCTGGATAGGTGGTTGTACCCGCGTAGGTGTTACTGGAGTAGTTGACAATTAATAGGTCATTTCCATCCCCACCATCTACGTTATCTTGTCCTCGTAAAGGACTAATAGTGTCATCCCCAGAAGTTCCAGTAATATTGTCATTCCCATTAGTTCCCGTAAAATCCGCCTGTTCTACTTGAATAATTTCCCCATTTATTATAATTGTTGTCTGGTCATTCTCGGCTCGTAAAGCGTCTAAGGTTGCCACATCCAAGCTATTTCCTTGAACCAACTCTGCAAAAATTGCCCCCTCATCTCCGGCGCTATCCACCTGATTAACTTGAGCATCCACATAATGCCCAATTTCTTCTAAAATTACATTAACTATCGCTGCCGACGAGGCCGTATTTAAAAAAGATGCTGATAGATAAATCTTATTGGTACTACTGGAATAGGCCCCTTTTGCCGTCCCTAAAACCTCATCACTAAGTACCTCAATCGGGGGAATTTGACTAAAATTTCGGCTTTTCCACTGCTGTCGTAATTCCGTCGCCTTAACCACATCATAATTTGTGCCAAAAGCAGTTTCTAAATTCGCCCAAAAACCATCAGATTGAGCGAAATTGAACAAAACATCGTCAACAACAGGAAGAATCGGCAACAGGGGAGAAGTCATGACATTAACAGCAGAGGTTTATTGCTAACAGTTTTAGCTCAACAATCCCCAATCTTTCAAGGGTGCTGTAACAGAAATTAACATTGATCGGGAAAACTGTATTTCTAAATCATCAGTTTTTCTGAATATTGTCTCTCAATTCCCCCCTCACAACTTAATCTAATTCATTTGCAGTTTGCAAAACCTCCTCATAAAGTTGATGACTGATGCGAAAATTTGCTTGGCTAATTAGAGACTCCATTATCGGTTTAACCTTAGAAACTAATCCTCTATTTTTAGCAATTAAAAGAACTCCTAGAATACCCGTAATTGACAGCCCCAAACGCACAGCCTCCCTCCGTCCAAGACGTTCATCAATTAACAATTCATCCGCCTTTAATTCCAAAGCAAGAGCGATTGCTTCTGCTTCGCCAAGATCTAAATTATATTCATTCCTCAAACAAGCCACAAGTTCTAAATTAGTGGCTTGTTGAACCTGTATCCATTCCAGAGAAAGCGTCGCTTTAATGCGGATATCTTCCTCAGTTAAATTGGCCAATTCATTGGCAACTGCTTGGGGAATAATAACATTAGTATAAATATCTTTTAAGATTGACAGATAACCAACAAGAGCAAGACTGCTGAGAGGAGAAGTATCGCTAATAATGATCATAGCCAACCTTTGTTTTTTAAATGCTTAATATCTTCCTGAAACTCAGCAACATCATAATGAATACAAATTCCTCTTTCAGAAAGCATCCGTTGAAACTTGATTTGATTAATACCTAATAACTCACTTGCTTTTCCCAAGCTAATCTTATCTTGTTGAAATAACATAATAACAATCTCTTTTAACAGTTCATCCTCTGATAAACCACTTGCTTTAATCACTTCTTGGGAAATAACTAGACTCATATTTTCTTCGTATTTTGACAAGAATTATACAAATGTTATCCTATTTTTCGCCGCCTGTCAAGGTGAATTGGTGAGTAATTCCCACCCTACGGTAAGAAGCATTGTCTTTGACCTCACTTCAATCAACAAGCTATAATGACAATTTTAGCGGGTCATTGTGAGGGGGATACTTCCCGCGTTAACTTTTCTCTTTCAGCCAAAACCACCCGAAGCAATCTCACCGCTTGTGATGGCGAAGATGCGATCGCTAACGTCAAAGCTAGGCAGTTAAAGTATTTAACCAATTGATTAAATCTTCAACTGTAGAGAAGTCGAATAAAGCTTCTCCTAATGCTTCGACATCATCAATACTTAACTGCATGATTTTAGTTTCTAATGCAGGATTAATCTCCCCTAACTTGCGTTTAAGTTGGCGAATAATAAACGTCTTTTCGCGTTCGATACCTCGTTCGATACCTTGTTCAATACCCCGTTCGATACCTTGTTCGATACCTTGTTCGATACCTTGTTCAATACCTTGACGCATCCAACTGGTGGTAATTTGCATAACTCCCTCCTGTACGGGTTGACTAAATGTGCTAATCTCTTCTTGAAATTGTCTCTCTTCCACCGGATTTAGATTGAGATAAGTATCAATAAATCCAGAAATCAATTGCATTCTCGCCGCATCTAACCTTAAAGTGATTAATAAGCGCAGACATTCCGCTTTTACCTTGGCTCGCTCTTTCTCGGCAATGTTCATCTTCGCCATCAACGCTGAAGCAACCGGATTCGGCTGATTGAGAAAATCTCGCCAATTTAATCGATTTAATTGCACGACTTGATAGTTAAATTCTAAGACCTTGAAATCGGGAAAATCGACCACATATTGACTAATCGCTTCTCTTTTTGGCTTTGAATAAGAAAAAATTACAATCGGATAAATCGGTAAGACAAATTTCTCATGAAAACGAGCAAAATAAGTAAACATTCGCCGGTTAAACCCCTGGCGGGAACTTTGCTGCGCCTCCAGATGAATCAGGAAAAAAGATTCTTTTCCTCGAAACTTAACCTGTGCGACTAAATCGCTTTCATGCCTTTCTCCTTCCGTGACATCGGTAAATACTTCTTTGTCTAAAAAAGTAATCGAGTCCCTATCTAAATAAGCCATTACTTGAGGAAAAAATAACTCGATAAATTCGACAAAAAAGGTGGAGATTAACTCCTTAAATAATCGATCATGGTCAATATTATTAGTCATGTAATATCATCTTAACTAATCTAAGGCTGCATTTCCTACCCGTCGGCTGGAAGCCGCTATTTTCGCCCCAGTAATTTGAGATAATTTATTAATAAACTCTGTCCCCGCATCTCCCGCCGCGACCTGACAACCGTACAGTAGAATATGATTAATCTTTGCCCAATTCTGTAACTTTTGGCGGTAATCGTAAATATTTGTTAAATTGAGTTGACAATTCCCTAAATATAAGCATCCCGGCGCACCATGAGAAACCAGGTGAATGGTGGTAATCTGGGGATTTTGTTGTAAAAAAGCGGATATTTGTTCGATTCCGTCTTGATTGGGAGTGAGAATAACGGTGGCGACTTCTGGAATTACCCCAGCTTGGAGACTTTGATAATCGGCAACACCAGCATCGAGGAAAACTACGGTAGCGGTTAAACGCTGATTTCTCGCACTATTCACCTGATTAGCTTGACTCAAGCCATCAGATTGAGCAAAATTGAACAAAACATCGTCAATAGCAGGAAAGCTCGGCAACAGGGTAGAAGTCATGACACTGACAGCAAAGGTTTATTGCTAACAGTTTTAGCCCAACAGTCCCCAATTTCTCAAGGGTGCTATAACAAAAATTTACAGAAAACGGGTTTCTCAAAGAAACCCGTTTTCTAAATAGTTTCTCGAAGAAACCCGTTTTCTCTGTTGAGAATGAAGGTTATCTCTCAATTTTCCCCTCACAATGAAAATTTTACAGGGTAATTGCGAGAAGGCGATTGACTTAATTTACCTGATGATGTGTGGTCGGTTGCTCAACTTCGGGATTGCCAGCAGCGGAGAGGGAGTCATGACTTCGACTGCAAAGGCCCACTGCGACTATTTTTTGGCAACAATCCCCAATTTTTCAAGGGTGCTATCACAAAAATTAACATTTATTACAAGAAAACGGGTTTCTCAAAGAAACCCGTTTTCTCTGTTGAGAATGTAGGATAAGGACAAGTCGAGAAGGCAGGCAATCAGCGTCGGGAAAATGTCACAGAAACCGCTTATGTTATTTAGCCATTCTTGGGGTGGTCGGTATGATTATCGGAATGGGTGGCGACCTATTTTTCGATTGTTATTTTTAATTCTCGTCGCTAACGTTCCGCGAGTTATAGCCGAACCTTTAGATAAATATTGTCTCTCACCGGTAGAGCGAAAACCCGAGACGAGATTAACATTATCCCCGAATAAACCAGCACGAGTAACAATCCCAACGCGGGGCCAATCGTTGGAGGTGGTCGTCTCCGGTGTCGATACCCTGCTACTGAAGCGGAGCGGCGCTGCAACGCCTCTCGTATCAGTGAAGGCCCCGCAATACGATTACGGCCAGATTGACGCTCTGGTTTCGACCCGAGATGGTTGGCTCTGGATCGATGGGGGACAAATCGATTACATGGCCCGGCTCGATCTGAATGCTAACCCCCCTACCCTTGGTACACCGAAGGCACTTCCCGAACTCTACGAGCGACCCTGCTCGTTTTGGCATCGTTTCTGGGGTAATTGTCTCCTCGCTCAGGGAGTTTACAGCCAGGCGTTGGATCGCGTATTTATCACTGGTCATCGCGCTACATTTTGGGGACGATCATCCCTCACCACCTTCGAGATCATTGCTGGAGAAGGGAAAGAGATGGAGTCGATCGCACGGGGTGCTAGTCTTGTTTACCCCGTTTACGATGTCCCGCGATTACGAGGTATTTTGCTCAGAGGGATAAAAGATGAGTTGTTCTTTTACGATGGGATTACTGTCACCACCATACTTTCAGGAGAAAGTGCGCGGAGTCGGAACGGTATAACTGGGTGGTACATCGACAGCACTCACTCCGGGAGAACTTTCGTAACTAACGCTGGTCGTTTCCGCGATCCTTTTCTTAAAGAAATAAAACCAGGGCCACTGACGATAGCGATCGCTGTTCCCAAGACACTCGCCGGAAGTTGGTTGAGTTTGTTTCAAAAAGTGGGTGGGGGGCCGTTGTGGGGAATTACCCGTCAGTCCCTTTTTGTGGAAATACAAGGCGCTTTCAAACCGGTCGCTACCGTTCGAGAGGGGGCTTTTCTAGAGGGACCGGCCGGTATCGAACAGTCGTCAGATGGCTCGATCACTTTCACCGTTAAGGACAAAACCACGGGGCGCTCTACCGATTACCGGCTCGCACGCTCCTCCGCGACAGGCCAGTGCGGGATTCGTTTAAAGGCCCGAGGACCGATATCGCTCACCCCGTAGTTTTTCCCGGGGTGGGCATTGCCCACCACCGTCTCTGCCATTACTTGTGAAAAATGGTATCAGTTTGTTTCTGGCATTTTTCTTGACAAAAAAACCTAAACCCTTTTCTAGCACAGCTTTCACTGACATTCAGCTAACCCTAAGTAAATCTCCTTAAGAGCGATCGCATAAGCATCATTCGCCGTCCCCAAAACTTCACGACTAAGTACCTCAATTGGGGGAAGTTGACTAAAATTTCGGCTGTGCCACTGCTGTCGTAATTGCGTCGCTTTAACCACATCATAATTAGTGCCAAAAGCGGTTTCTAAATTCGCCCAAAAACCATCAGATTGAGCGAAATTAAACAAAACATCATACACAGCAGGAAAGCTCGGCAACAGGGTAGAAGTCATGACATTAACTGCAAAAGTTTATTGCTAACAGTTTTAGCCTAACAATCGCCAATTTTTCAAGGGTGCTGTAACAGAAATTTACAGAAAACGGGTTTCTCCGAGAAACCCGTTTTCTCAGTTTCTCGTGGTGGGACAGAAACAATTCCTAATCCTGCCATTTGACGAATATGATCATCAAAAGCGAATACCTTAAATATTTGTAACTGGAGTTTAGACTAACTCCCCCCAATCATACCGTACAGTCTATTCCACTCAGAGGGGGAGTATGGGGGAAGAGGAAAATCAAGAGATAATGAGGTAAAGTTACTCAATAATCAAAAGCCTTGAATCAATCTCTCCAAAAACTCCAGAATTTCAGAAAGGAAGCCTATCAACTCCTAGGCCCGGCCAAAGATGCCACTTTTGACTTAATGGATGCGGTTTTGACCACCCGAAAAGTCGATTCTTTTGCTGAGTTGTCCCTATCGACCGTATTTCGGAGAAAGTGGCCGAGCATCTATGAAGCCCTAGATGATTGTCGTCCCAAAACCAATAAATTAATGGAACTTTATCTGAAGCAAATACCGACACCAAAACCAGAGCAACGAATTATATTAGCAGGAGATCATACCCCATGGCCGAGGACTGAAGCTCCAACGTTAAAGGATAGAACTTATGAACATGGAGCTAAAGTAATCTCAGGAAAACCGATTACTTTGGGACATGGTTATAGTACCTTAGCTTGGATACCAGAAGGTGAAGGCAGTTGGGCATTACCCTTACGTCATCAGCGAATTTCTTCCCATGAAACCCCAATTTCTAGAGCGGTTTTACAACTCAAACAAGTATGCAGACATCTTCAACAAAGACCAATAACGCTCTGGGATAGTGAGTACGGATGCGCTCCCTTTGTTAAAGAAACAGCAAACATTAATGCAGATCAACTAATTCGGCTACGCCCTAATCGCTGTATTTATGCAGAACCTCCCCAATATCAAGGAAATGGGAGACCGAAAAAACATGGTGAAAAAATGAAATTATCTGACCCAGAAACTTGGGCAGTTCCAGTAGAAAGTATTGAGATTGATGACCCAACTTGGGGGGTCGTAAAAATTTCGAGATGGAATCGTTTTCATTTTGAACAATCGGCTGATTATCCCATGTCTATAATCTTGGTTCAACCTCAGGGGAAAAAACTCTCTCAAAGGTCTACTACACCAATGTGGTTGGCTTGGATAGGAGAAGAATAAATATGCTCAATCGACCTGTGGAAATTGTATTTAAGACGCTTTCTCCTTGAGCATTGTAATCGTTTTATGAAGCAAAGATTACACTGGACTTTACCTAAACTAGGAACCACTGAGAAGGGTCAAAGGTGGAGTGATTTAATCCCTATTATGACATGGCAATTATGGTTAGCTCGTGAGATTATAGAAGATAATCCCTTACCTTGGCAAAAGCCTTTACCTGTGGAGAAATTAACCCCTGGAAGAGTGGCACAAAGCTTTTTGGGACTTTTGGTCGAGATAGGCACACCCGCCAAACCGCCAAAACCCAGAGGAAAGTCCCCAGGTTGGGAGAAGGGAAAAAAACGTCACAAAAAAACTCGTTATCCGACGGTGAAAAAGACAGTTACTCGACAGAAAAAAGAGACAAAAGAGGTAGCTTAAAACAAGAATTGATCATATTTCTGACTATTCTTAGCTTTCTGACAGGCTAAGACAAATTTTAATGTGCTTCCCCCGACATCAAACGGTACAGTCTAGTCTAAACTCCAGTTTAATGCTACAATTGGGCTAGGCTGAATATCAGTAAAATAAGACGGATTTTAACCGCCCATCCTTAGATTAGCTGAATCTTCTCCCCCTGCCCCCCCGATGTCGGGGGGGTGCCTTTTCTCATCTTAAAAAAACAGGAGATAGGACAATGACATCGATCGAATTGCGGCAAAAACTAATCAACCAAATTGAGCGGCTGAGTTTTGAAAAACTTCTCGTTTTAGAAAAGCTGATCGAAAGTTTAGAAAGCCATTTACCAGAAACCTCAAAAAATATAGATGCTGCTCTATAATTTCCAGCTTCAACAAATATTTCTTTAGAAGATGATCCAATTATAGGAATGTGTTCTGGTGTAATTACTAATCTTTCGGAGCGGGCGGAAGAAATTTTATAAAAAGACCTTATAATCAGTGAACAGTTATTAGTTATCAGTGATAAATTATCAGTAGCCTATTCTATGAAAAAACCTAGAAATTAGCGATTAGAATTGTCAATGCCCATAAATATATTAGTATAAGAGAAAAAAGAATTTATCTTATCCAAACAGCTTTTGAGAAGCGGAACATCCATTTAAACAGGATTTAGTATCACTGGTTCTGAATCACCACATCTCAAATTAGCCAAATTTATCGACCAAAATAAGCTAAACTAACAGCAAAGATAATAGATTTTTTTCATCGGGATCACTTATGGACGGTATCTGCACCCTAGCCAACGATCGCATTTACGATCAATTAGTCGCCCTACTCAACAGCATCGAGATCAATGCAGGAAAAGATATTCCTGTTTGTGTCTATCCCTACGATGACAACACCGAACGTATCAAGGCGGAAATTGCTCAACGTCCTAATGTACAGTTATTTGATAATCAGGAGATTATCGAACGCTGGGAAAATTTCGCCAAATCGATTTGGGATAGCCACCCGCAAGCCCGCGAACGTTGGTTGAAATCGGGTTGCACTGACCGATATTATCGTATGGGAATGCACCACCGTTTTATTGCTTTTGATAGTCCCTTCGATCGTTTTATCTATATGGATGGGGACACCTTGCTACTCGATGCCGTTGATAAAATCTTCGCTATCCTAGATAGGCACGATTGTGTTGTTTACGACTTTCAGCACAAAGATCCCACTCATGTCTACGAAGTTTCTCAGCCAAAATTATTCGAGGTTTTTTCCCGTGATCGGATCGAAAAGGAGATTTTTTGTGCGGGTTTCTACGCTTCTAAAATTGGTTTATTCGATGAAAATCAGCGAGATTGGCTCATAGAACAATTGCGAGCAGGAGAAGCGGAAATCCTCTATCCGATGGCTCCCGATCAAACTATCGTCAATTATATGATGATGCGATCAAATTTTTCTATATATAATCTAGCCCTTCAATTGCCTAAAGAAGAACGCGCTGGCTGCTGTGTCACCTCTCCCCATTTTCAGGCTTTAGATAATATTCTTTACGATAAGGGCAACCGTTTGACATACATTCACTACATTGGTTTATCTTCCTCTCTGTTCACTCGACTTTGTAGTGGTGAAAATCTCGATTTTCCCTATCGGGATATTTTCTTACACTATCGTTATCTCTACGAACCTAGTCAACGTCCTATATTTACCGATAGTCCCAAACCCTATCAACCACCTACCCCAACCTTTTGGCAAAAAGTAACCAGAAAACTCGGCTTAGGAAAATAAAAATTAGGAGTGAATAATCAGGTTTCAGGCTAAAAATATTGACCAATTGACTTAAAACTAGAAATATCACTTCATATTTCCTGGCGGCAGTAATTTTTCCAAGACTTACAGGAAATCACGAAACTTTCTGGGTTAGATATTGTCATGGCTACTTAATGATCGTTGGGATTTGACAGTGGAATTAGAGAAACGAAAACAAAGATAAAAGATCAGATAACACCTGACAGAATTGCTAATAGCATTCGTTTACTATGCCAGGATCATGAAGGAGTTTTTTAAATTGTTGAAGGCTATAGTGATAGACTTATTTATGAGCGAGTTAAATGAGCAAGAGGTTAGGCTGACAATTGCCTCTAATAAAAATAATGCTATCAAAGCATTATCCATCTTAGAGAAGAAAATTTTCGCCGATTTGTTGCTTAGATGCAGATTTTTTGAGAATATAACAGAAAATTACCGACAGTAATAATCTCTTTTTGACCGATGAACATGATGGGGAAATGATGTTAATTAAATCTGTTGCTTTCGATCAATTATTAAAAGAACGAGGAAGTGAAGAAAAAATTCAAGCTTTCCCCAAAGATAATAGAGAAACTTTGCTAAAATTAGGGCAGCAAAAAAGAATCTGTCAATCAATGTTGACCCATGGCAATCTAATAATCATCCTGATAAAATATTCTGATTCAGCTTATTGCCTTAAGTTTGAGATGATATATTTAACAAATCTAATCTCACTGAAAGATTAATTTAACCTTGATCGGTCGCCTTGGGGGATTGATTCGATTTCTTAACCTTTTAATAAATTGATTTTTTCCCCTAGTCAGGCTAGAATCAGTAGGATTAGCATCCAAGATAATCGGGGTAACTTGGCTTAATCTGGGGCAGTGTAGCCTAAAAAAACGGCCAAAATAGTAAAATTCAGGCTGAAGAGGCTTGTTTCTAACTGTTTAATCTATTATTTAGGTATTAGACTCTATGGCTAAAGCGTCCACCGTAACTTCCGAAATCGATCTTAAAGATTCGCAATATTACTTTAACCGAGAATTAAGCTGGTATGAGAATTAAACAAATTACAGTTAAGCATCTTTTTGGTATATTTGACCATACAATTAATCTCAATATGGAGGAAAGAATAACTATTATTCATGGTAAAAATGGCTTTGGTAAAACCTCAATACTGCGATTGGTCAATGGCTTTTTTAACTTAAAGTATTCAGATATAAGAGCTATTCCTTTTCAAAAATTTACTATAATTTTTGACGATAACAGCTTTGTAGATGTTGTCAAAGCTTCCACCAGTAGGAATAAAAAAAGTAATGCAAGACAAAAGATTGATTTTAATTTTACTTCCTCCGATCAAAAAGAAAAACTGACTTTTTATCCTAATTTACTAGACGGGAAAACAATCTTTTTCCCTCTCAGCATGATAGATGATTTCATACCTGGTTTAGATAGAGTTGGATCAGAAAAATGGCTCTATACCCCCACAAAAGAAATTCTGGATTTAGAAGATATTTATGAACGATTTGGAGAATATTTACCCAAGCAATTCCAGAAAGAATATCCTGATTGGTTAAAGAAAATTATAGACTCTATTAATGTTCGTTTTATTGAATCACAACGTCTATTAGATATTTCCAATAGTGCCAAAAATGGCAGAACTATAAGGATGCCGATGACATTGTACTCTGTGGCCAGCTATTCTGAAGATTTAGCAGAAAATATTCAAACTAAATTAGCAGAGTATGGACAACTATCTCAAACTTTAGACCGAACCTTTCCAGCGAGAGTTGTACAAAAAAAGGCATCATTGACCGATGATGAACTAAGGGAAAAAATTGATCAACTTGAAAGCGAAAGAAATCAATTAATTAGTGCAGGACTATTGAAAAAAGATGAAGATTCTAACTTCCAAGTTAAAGATAGTATTGATGATAGCACCAGAAAGTTATTATCGGTTTATATTGAGGATGTAGATAAAAAGCTCAATGTATTCAATGACATTTATCCTAAAGTAGAGCTATTTAAAAATATAATTAATAAAAAATATTCTTTCAAAAGTGTTACTATTGATCAAAGCAAAGGGTTTATCTTCACTACCCAGGAAGGGGAGGTTTTATCGCCAACAGATTTATCTTCTGGGGAACAGCACGAATTAGTAATTTTATATGAATTGTTATTTAAAGTTAAACCTAATACTTTGATCTTAATTGATGAACCAGAAATGTCACTTCATATTTCATGGCAGCAGGAATTTTTAAAAGACTTACAGGAAATCACGAAACTTTCCGGGTTAGATATTTTGATGGCTACCCATTCTCCTGATATTATTAATGATCGTTGGGATTTGACAGTTGAATTAGAGAAACCAAAGCAAAAAAGCAAAGATGAGAGAACAGATAACACCTGACAGAATTGCCAATAGCATTCGTTTACTACGCAGCGATCATGAGGGAGTTTTTTTAATTGTTGAAGGTCATAGTGATAAACTTATTTATGAGCGATTAGTAAACAAGCAAGAGGTTAGGGCGACAATTGCCTCTGGTAAAAATAATGCTATCAAAGCATTATCCATCTTAGAAAAAGAAAATTTTCGCCGAGTTGTTGCTGTTATAGATGCAGATTTTTCGAGAATAGAACAGCAAATTCCCGACAGTAATAATCTCTTTTTAACCGATGAACATGATTTGGAAATGATGTTAATTAAATCTGCCGCTTTCGATAAATTATTAAAAGAACGAGGAAGTGAAGAAAAAATTGCAGCTTTTTCCAAAGATATTAGAGAAACTTTACTAAAGTTAGGGCAGGAAATTGGTAAATTAAGATTGCTATCTCTTAGAAATGAGTTGAATTTAAAGTTTGAAGGATTAAATTTTAGTAAGTTTATTGACAAAAAGAATCTGTCAATAGATATTGACAAATTAATTATAAGTATCAAAAATCATTCTCAGAAACTGTCCTTAGACGAACAGCAAATTAAACAGGATTTATCGGTAATTAGCGATGAAAATCATGATCCGTGGCAGCTATGTTGTGGACACGATTTTATCAGTATTTTAGCGATCGCACTCTGGAAGGTTTTAGGTACACGGAATGCTAATGATGTTAAAAAAGAAGACTTGGAAAGAGAGTTAAGATTAGCTTATGAGTTATCTTATTTTTATCAAACACAAATATATCAACTAATGGTCAATTGGCAATCTAATAATCATCCTTATCAAATATTCTGATTTGGCTTATTGCCTTAAGTTTGAGATGATATATTTAACAAATCGGCTCGACTTTGTGTTATAATCAAAGCAAGGCTTTAAAGACGATATTCTCAGCAAATTATGCCTATTGTTCTTCCTGGCACTCTAATTTCACTGAAAGATTAATTTAACCTTGATCTGTCGGGATTGATTTCTTAACCTGTTAATAAATTGATTTTTTCCCCGGTCAGGCTAGAATCAGTAGGATTAGCATCCAAGATAATCAGGGTAACTTTGGTTAATCTGGGGCAGTGTAGCCTAAAAAAACGCCCAAAATAGTCAAATTTAGGCTTAAGTGGCTTCTTACTAACTGTTTAATCTATTATTTAGGTATTAGACTCTATGGCTAAAGCTCCTAGCGTAACTTCCGAAATCGATCTTAAAGATTCGCAATATTACTTTAACCGAGAATTAAGCTGGTTAGAATTTAATCATCGCGTGCTTTATGAGGCACTTGATCCTCGGACTCCCCTACTAGAAAGATTAAAATTTACCGCCATTTTTTGTGCCAATCTCGACGAATTTTTTATGGTACGGGTGGCAGTTCTTAAACAACAGGTAGAGGCAAATGTAGCCGTTTTAAGTGCCGATGGCCGGACTGCCTCGGAACAGCTAACCGAGATAAGTAAACGTCTGCGTCCCCTTGTACAACAGCAGGATCATCTTTTTGAACACACCCTGAAAAACCTCTTAGTAGAACAGGGAATTCATCTGATTAACTATGTAGATTTACATCAAGAACAGCGCAATTATCTCCACGATTACTTTGAACAAAATATTTTCCCCGTTTTAACTCCCCTGGCGGTGGATCCTAGTCATCCTTTTCCCTACATTTCTAATCTTAGTCTCAATTTAGCCGTAGTCGTTCGCGATCCCGACACCGATAAAGAACTATTTGCCAGGGTGAAAGTACCGCAGGTTTTCCCACGTTTTCTGGCATTATCCAAAGAATTACGCCACCAAGACGGAAAAGCTTCGATTTGGACGGGAGTACCTCTTGAACAGGTGGTAATGCACAATTTAGAGGCACTTTTCCCCGGCATGATCATCCAAGAATGTTATCCTTTTCGGGTGACGCGCAACGCTGACATCTCCGTCGAAGAAGATGAGGCCGATGATTTATTATTAGCGATCGAGGAAGAAGTACGCAAGCGCCGCATCGGTAAATCGGCAGTACGTCTGGAAATTCACAGTTCTACCCCTAGCAATATTAAAAACCGGATCATGCGCGATCTGGGACTTGAGGAGATCGATGTTTACGATGTGGATGGACTGCTGGGACACAAAGATTTATTTTATTTTCTGTCTTTACCCTGTCCCGAACTGAAAGATCCGCCTTGGAATCCTGTCACCCCACCGGTTTTACAGGGATTGCGAGAAATAGTTGACGGTAACGAAGACGGGATCCTAGAACAGGATGGCGAAGATATTTTTACTTTAATTCGCAATAACGATATTCTCGTTCATCACCCTTACCATTCCTTTAGTGCCTCAGTACAACAGTTTATCGCCCAGGCTGCCCATGATGCCCATGTTTTAGCGATTAAAATGACTTTGTATCGTACTTCCGGAGATTCCCCGATTGTCAATTCCCTGATTGCAGCGGCGGAAAATGGTAAACAGGTAGCGGCGTTAGTGGAACTAAAAGCACGCTTTGATGAGGAAAATAACATTACTTGGGCGAAAAAGCTCGAACAAGCCGGAGTTCACGTTGTTTATGGCTTAGTTGGTCTCAAAACCCATACGAAAGTGGTTCTCGTGGTCAGAAAAGAAGGGGATAAAATCCGTCGTTATTTCCATATTGGCACGGGCAATTATAACCCAAAAACGGCTAAATTATACACTGATTTGGGTTTACTTAGCTGTCGCGAGGATTTGGGGGCAGATATCACCGATTTATTTAACTTTCTGACCGGATACTCCCGTCAGCAATCCTATCGCAAACTTTTAATTGCCCCGGTGAGTTTGCGAAAACGGATGTTAGCAATGATCGATCGCGAGGCCAAAAACTGTAAAAATGGCGGTACGGGGCGCATTGTCGCAAAAATGAACGCTCTTGTCGATAAACCGATTATAGAAGCTTTATACGCCGCTTCTCGTGCCGGTGTGCAGATTGACTTGATTATTCGCGGTATCTGTTGTTTACGGCCCGGATTGCCGGAAGTGAGCGAAAATATCCGAGTAATTAGCATTATCGGCCGCTTTTTGGAACATTCCCGCATTTTTTACTTTTACAATGATGGTCAGGAGGAGGTTTATATTGGTAGCGCCGATTGGATGACGCGGAACCTGACTCGTCGCGTGGAAGCAGTGACACCCATTGATGAACCAGCGATCGCCAAGGAACTGGAAGAAATTCTCGGCATTATGTTGTCAGATAACCGGCAAGCATGGGAATTACAATCCGACGGCAGTTATATTCAGCGTCGTGCTGCCAACCAGGGACAGGAAAGCAGTACCCATGTAATTTTAATGGAAAAAGCCCTTAAATCTGCGGGTGTTAGTCAATAGGAACAGTTATCAGTTATCAGTTATCAGTGATCAGTTATCAGTTATCAGTGGGTAAGTTATCAGTTATCAGTTATCAGTGGGTAAGTAATCAGTGATCAGATGTGAGACTAAATCTGGTTATTAAAAACTGATTATCTATTGCTCCTTTTGCCGTTCGGCTGAGCTCACGGCCGAAGCCTATTGCAAGAGTGCCTATTGCCTCTCCTGATATGTAGCCTATACTCAACGGATTTAGTATGACTAACTGGTTGAGAGGTTAAACCATCTCAAAAGCTGAGAGCAAGCATCTTGATCTGTATTTTCTCAACCAGTCAAATCAAGCAAGAATCCTAATAATAATTACCGACTTTGCGATGGTGAACAGCCGTTAAACTATCAGGTTTAGAAACGCGACCATCGGTGACTTTATTGTAAACAATCCAGTGGTCAGCACATTCCATACGACTAACTACCTCACATTCTAAATAAGCGAGGGCATCGGCTAAAATCGGCGAACCATTATTAGCGGTGCGAGTATTGACTCCTGCAAAACGATCTTCCCCCGGTCCGAAACGTTTTAAAAAGTGTTTCATCAGGGTTTGATAATTGCCTTCTTCCAGAATATTTAAAATGAATTGATCCCCCACTTGCATTAAAGACTCGATCGCCCGATCTTTGGCCACAGCAACGGTAAAACCGGGAGGATCAAAACTTGCTTGAGTCACCCAAGAAGCGACCATTGCCCCGCTTCTGTCTCCTTTCTTGGTGGTAATAATATATAGACCACCGCTAATCCGTCCGATGGCTTTATCAAGGTCAGTATCGAGGGATTTTCTTTGTTTAACTTTTACCTCTTGGGTTAATAGTTGTCCCATGTCTGTACCCGCTTCTTCACAGCGTTGATAGAGACTCTCGTTAGGGGTTTCTGTGCTACGAATGGGATCAAAAGCTTTGGTTAAGCCAACTTCACGAAACTTATTAAATAGAGGTAAAATCGGTTCATCATCACCCCCTTGACATTCAAACATTCCGATGTATTGTTTGGGGTTAACCGAGGCGAGAATTGTGCCTAGATTCCCCGTAATTTCTTGGGCATGAATACCAGAAACGGGGGGAGTCCCGATGACGATTCCCACCGCAGAAGAAGCTAATTCTTTTACCTCTTGGGGATCGGCGGATTTCAGGTCTAGAGTTTCTACAGCCACACCGGTTTTAGTAATACCTTTGGCAATAGATTGGCAGAGGCGATCGCTATAACCATAGTCGGAAATATAGAAAACAGCAACGGTTTTTTCTGCCTTAGTTTGTGCCTGACTCCAATCACGATAATGGGTCAATAATTCAGTAACATTATGTTTTAATAACGGTCCATGACCATTAGCCACGAGATTAATATTACCCAGGGGTTCCATCCTTTTCATCGCCGCTAGTACGGAACGAGCATTAGGAGCCATTAAACATTCATAATAGAAACGATAATCTGGTTCAATAGCACTTAATTGCTCATCGTAAAGATCATCGGAACAGTAGTGCATTCCAAAAGCATCACAGGTAAATAAAATTCCCGAACCGTGATCGTAGGTAAAAATAGTATCGGGCCAGTGTAAATTAGGAGCATTAACAAATTCGAGAATGTGACCGTTGCCTAGGTCTAACTGATCGCCATTTTTGACCAGTTGACGTTGAAAGGGATGATGAACTAAATTCTCTAAAAACTGAATTGCTACTTTCGACCCAACGACGGTAATATTGGGGGCAAGTTGCAATATATCTCTGACTAACCCACTGTGATCGGGTTCGGTATGACTGATAATTAAATAATCGATTTCTTGGGGGTTAATTAATCCGTTGAGGCTATCAAAATATAGTTGACGGAATTTTTCGTGAGAGGTATCCACAAGGGCGATTTTTTCCCCACGAATCAGATAGGAGTTATAAGTCGTACCGTTTTGTAATCCGAATTCAATATCGAAGCGATCGCGATCCCAATCTAGGGAACGAATAGCGGTGGTGTCTGCGCTGAGATCGGCCACCTGCATGGTGAGACGTTTTGTTTTCACTGGTGTAGCAACCATCGAACCTCTCCTTATTGTTAAGTTTTTTATACTTTGTCTCTATTGTGCCACGAGGAAATAAGGTATGGAGATTTATTTTCTCATAATTACTGATAACAGTTATCTTATACCAAATCCGTTTTTAATATTGTGATTAACTCTCAAGTTATGAATTGTTTCTCCCCACACCCCACACCCCACACCCGTTCGGACCTCGGCGTGAGCTTTTGTCGAACGCAAAAGCTCACGGCCGAAGCCCACACCCCACACCCCACTATCCTATACTTTTTAAACAGGATTTAGTATTAATGCTCAGATGGGAGTCGATCGTCGATACCGAATTAGCTTATACTTCATCTTTATGATAAAAGCTCTCTAGGGGTCTGTGTGGGGAAATGGGTCTTATACATTCCAGTCAAATTAAATTTGACAACTAGAGATCGCTTTTCTGCGGGAACATAGAAACGGGTAAAATCGATCAATGCAGTTGTTTTCTTTCGAGGTGTCATCATTACTAAGAAAGCTACCCGTTCCTTAGCCGGTATTGCCGGAATTGTCGCCGTTGCCACCTTAATCAGTAAGGTTTTTGGTTTAGTCCGCGAACAGGTAATCGCCGCTGCCTACGGTGTTGGGCCAGTGGTGAACGCCTACGCTTTTGCCTACGTTATCCCCGGTTTTCTGTTAATTCTCCTCGGTGGTATTAACGGCCCTTTTCACAGCGCTTTGGTCAGTGTTTTGGCCAAAAGGGATAAATCCGAGTCCGCGCCGATTGTCGAGACTATTACCACCCTAGTCAGCGCGATTTTATTAGCTGTCACCGTCTTTTTAATCGTTTTTGCCAATATTTTTATCGATGTTCTCGCCCCCGGTTTAGATGCCGCCACCCGTAGTATGGCCATTCAACAACTGCAAATTATGGCCCCCATGGCGGTTTTAGCCGGTTTAATCGGCATCGGTTTCGGTACTCTCAACGCGGCAGACCAATACTGGCTACCGAGTCTCAGTCCGCTTTTTTCCAGTGTGGCGGTGATTATCGGGGTGGGTTTGCTGGCCTGGTCACTTGGCGATCGCATTGATGAGCCGCAATATATTCAACTGGGGGGTTTTGTCCTCGCCGGCGGTACTCTCATCGGGGCGCTCTGGCAATGGTTAGCACAAGTGGGCGCACAAGTCAAGTCAGGTTTAGGAAAATTAACATTTCGTTGGGATTGGCGGATACCGGGGGTGTCGGAGGTGTTGCGGGTGATGATTCCAGCGACCTTATCTTCAGGAATGTTGCATATTAACGTTTATACCGACCTCTTTTTCGCTTCTTTTATCGAAAATGCCGCCGCTTCCATGCGTTACGCCAGTTTTATCGTTCTCACGCCCTTGGGCATCATGTCTAACATGATTCTCGTACCGTTTATGCCGATATTTTCTCGACTGACGGAACCGGAAAATTGGGGAGAATTGAAGCAAAGAATCCGTCAGGGTTTATTATTGACGGCTTTAACCATGTTACCCTTCACCGCTATCTTTATCGCCCTCGCTTTCCCTGTAGTGCGGGTTATCTATCAACGGGGTGCCTTTAATCTGGCTGCCTCGGAACAGGTGGTTCCCGTATTAATGGCCTACGGTTTCGGGATGTTTTTCTATCTCGGCCGCGATGTTTTGGTACGAGTGTTCTATGCTTTGGGTGATGGCGACACTCCCTTTAAGGTGAGTATGGTGAATATTTTTCTTAATGGTGTGCTGGATTTCCTCTTGTATAAACCTTTTGGTACCCCGGGTATTGTTTTAGCAACCGTGGGGGTTAATATCCTTTCTATGGGCATTTTTACGGTAATTTTAAATCGTCGTTTAGGGGGTTTACCTCTAGGAGAATGGGGTTTATCCTTATTGGGATTAACGGTAATTACAATACTTTCTGGTGTTGCTAGTTGGGGAGCTAGTTGGGGTTGGGAAAAGGTTTTCGGTGCTGGTAATATTTTCTTACAATTGTTACAGTTGGGTTTTGCTTCGACCGTAGCGGTGGGTTTATTCCTCCTCGGTGCGATGTTATTGAAGTTACCAGAATTAGACCTGTTAATCTCGCGAGTTCGTCAGAAGTTCTTGAAAAAATCTTAGGTTTAAGTTGCTGCCTCACCTCATCATTACATAGGGTTTGCTGAAAAAGTTTTTTCTGGGGGCAGGGTGTAGGGTGTAGGGTGTAGGGTTTTACCGATTTTCATCTGGTCAATTACCTAATTTTCAGGGAAAAAGTCCCTGAGATAATTAGAACCAGATATTTTCGGAGGTAGGGGTGCAGAATTGCGAAAGGTTATTTACTTTTAGGAATTGGGGGCAGTTGCGGTGATTTTCGGCGAGAATTAGAACCGGATATTTTCGGGGGTAGGGGTGTAGAATTGCGATTAGATAAACTTTGAAGGCTCTTTTTCATATTAGCAGGTTCCGGCAGTTCTAGAGTTACCCCTTCTCTAGCAATCATTGTTTCCTCTGGTAGGCATAAATCAAAAACAAAGGCAGAATTATTGGTTAAATCGGCAAATTCTAATTTTATCATCTCCGCAGAGGATTCTTGTGCTAATAAAGGTTCAATTTCGGTCTTAATTAACTGTTCTAATTGAGCCAGATAATTGATCTTAACAGGAGTAACAATTAAAGTTAAGGTTTCTTGCCAACCTTGCCCCCCCAATTCTGCCAGAATATCCCCATAACAGCGAATTTTCCAGCTACCTATTCCTAAATCTCGATAGGAAAAAATTTCTAGCCAACCCCCGGCATCCGATCGATAATAATGGGTATATCGTTCACTACTTTCGGGAGATTCGTAATCGATACGCACTTCGATATTGACAAAAGGAGAATCCAGACGGGCCAAGAGACGATAGTTTCCCGAGACAATTTCTAGAGAATTAGTAGAAATTGTGCTTCCGTGATTCTCCCCTTGTTTTTGCAGTATAAATTCCATAATCTTAGCCTAGGCCTAATGTTTGGCCATGACGCTAAAACTTAGGATTTGTGCCGAGAGATTTGCGCTTTTAATTCCCTTGCTTGTGTCAATAAATCCGCTTGGGTTAGACTAATTTGTTCTTGGGTGGCCATCCATTTCAGTTGTACCGTGCCATTTTCAGCCTCAGCATCCCCCAAAATTATACAGCCCACGGCCTTAGCTCGATCGGCCCGTTTAAATTGTTTTCCGAAAGCGCTGCCGCTTAAGTCTAACTCGACGCTAAACCCCAATCCGCGTAATTGCTGCGCTAACACCGCACTGCGTGCCTCAGCTTTTTCTCCTTTGGAGACGAGATAAAAATCGGGAACCAAAAAAGATAAAGATTGCTTTTGTTGTAATAATATAATCAGACGTTCTAAACCGATCGCCCAACCCACTGCTGGTGTGTCTGGTCCGCCTAATTGAGCTATTAAACCATCATAACGACCACCACCGCAAACCGTAGCTTGAGCGCCTAAATCATCGGACTGAATTTCAAAGGCCGTATGGGTGTAATAGTCCAATCCTCGCACTAAACAGGGATTAAGATTATAGATAACTCCCAAATCGGTTAGTAAAGATTGCACCCGTTCAAAATGCTTTTGAGAATCACTGCCGAGGTGTTCAAGAATACTGGGGGCATTCTTACAGATAATCTTGGTTTTCTCGTCCTTACTATCCAAAATTCGCAGGGGATTTTTTTCTAATCTCTGTTGAGAATCCGCGTCTAAATCAGCTTTGTAGGGAGTCAAATAATCTAGCAGGGCCTGACGATAATTTTGCCTATCTTGGGCATTTCCCAGGGAATTAAGGTCTAATTTTAGGTTTTCTAGCCCCACAGCTTTTAATATCTCGCTGGCAAGGGTAATTACTTCCACATCCGCCCTAGGGTCATCACTTCCCAACAATTCGACCCCGATTTGATGAAACTGTCGCTGCCTACCCGCTTGCGGACGTTCATAACGAAACATCGGCCCCTTATACCAGAGTCTTTGTACTCCTCCGGCGGCCTGTAATTTGTGTTCAATATAGGCGCGAACGACCCCAGCCGTTCCCTCCGGTCGCAAAGTCAGGGAACGTTGACCGCGATCGAGGAAAGTGTACATTTCTTTACCCACCACGTCCGTCGCTTCCCCGATACCCCGTTCAAAAAGTTGCGTCTGTTCAAAAATGGGAGTTCGTATCTCTTGATACAGCGCAGTCCCTAAAATTCTGCTGGCAGTTTCCTCTAACCACTGCCAGTAACCGACCTCCGCCGGTAAAATATCTTTTGTGCCTCGGATTGCCTGGATTTCGCCCATAGTTATCTGTATTTTTATCCCTATTTGAACAATCTTAAACCGCTTAGAGTCACTAATACCGTCGATCCTTCATGACCGATGACACCTAGAGGTAAAGTTATATCACCGGCAAAATTGGCTATTAGCAATATGCCGATAAACGCGAGGGCGAAAGTGATATTCTGTTTAACAATGCGATTGGCACGACGACCAAGGTTAATCGCGCTGGGAATTTTGGCTAAATTATCGGACATAAGGATAATATCGGCCGTTTCCAAGGCCACATCACTACCAGCTTTTCCCATGGCAATCCCCACATTAGCCATAGCTAAAGCGGGCGCGTCATTAATGCCATCCCCCACCATAGCGACAGTGTGATATTTTTTTTGCAGATTTTGGATAACGCTTAACTTATCTTCGGGCAGTAAATCAGCGTAAACTTCCTCAATACCGAGTTTTTCAGCGACTTGATCGGCACTTTGTTGATTATCACCCGTAATTAAAACGATATGTTCGATACCGATCTTTTTTAGCTGCTTCACCAGATTAACTGCCGATTCCCGCAGGGTATCGGCCACAGCGATCGCACCGATTATTTGATTCTCTTGTACTACCCAGACGAGGGTTTTACCTTCTTTTTGTAAACGTTCGCGGATAGCTAAGATATTCTGGTCAAGATCGGAAATATGGTCACGAATATAGGCAAAATTGCCCACAGATACCGACTTATCGGCAATTTTTCCCGTGATACCCCGTCCCGATACCGCTTGCACCTGATTAGCACTGAAGAAATTTATACCACGTTCCCTGGCTGTGGCGGTAATAGCGGATCCGATGGGATGTTCGGAACAGGATTCTAGGGATGCAGCCACCGCTAACACCTCATTTTCGCTGACTGCATGGATAGGGATAATTTCCACCACTTGCAACTTACCAAGGGTGAGAGTGCCGGTTTTATCAAAAGCGATCGCTCGTATGCGGCCGATCATCTCCAATCTTGCGCCATTTTTGAATAAAATCCCCTGTTTTGCCCCGTTAGCGATACCCGATAACAAAGCTGGCATAATTGAGGCCATTAAAGCACAGGGAGAAGCCACCACGAGAAAAATTAAGGCCCGATAGATAGTGGTTTCCCAGGTCCAACCCCAGAAAAAAGGCGGTAAAATCCCGAAAATTAAGCCCAAAATCACGATAATTTTCGCATAACCCCGCTCGAAACCTTCGATAAACTGTTGGGAGGGAGGGGATTCATTTTGCGCTTTTTCTACCAAACGAATCACCCTCTCAATTAAGCGACTTTCGGGGGGAGTTTCCACCTTTAAACGTAGCACTCCCGCACCGTTGAGAGTTCCCGCAAAGACTTCTTCCCCGATGGTTTTATCCACGGGAAGCGATTCTCCGGTAATTGGCGCTTGATTAATGGGACTGTTTCCCTCCATAATAATGCCGTCAATGGGGATTAATTCGCCCGGTTTGACTAAAACTGTGTCACCGATCCGTAATTGCTTGATAGGAACCTCTTTTTCCCTGTCTCCCGTGATTAATCTGGCAGTATCGGGAGTCATGGCCATGAGAGAACGAATATTGCGATCGGTTTTCGCCATGGCAATCTGTTCTAATGCGCCACTAATAGCGAAAATCAGGATTAAAACGGCTCCATCGATGATTAGATAGTAATTACTATCCCAGAGTCCCAAAATCGCCGCCCCTAACGCCGCTACAATCATTAACAGGTCCACATCCAGTTCTTTTTCCTCGAATAAAGTCGTTAATCCTGCTTGGGTACTCTCGTATCCTCCCACCAGATATGCGATCGCTAGTAGGATGAAAGCCGGGCCGATCAGATTAAGGTGTAGGCATAACCAACCAAAAAAGACTAAAATAGCGCAAATTCCTGCGGCAACTGCCGAGGAATACTCAGACAACCAAGAGGACGAGATACTCTGAATCATGGATCGATGGCAATTAATTCTCTCCCCATTCTAGAAAACATTGGATCGATGCAGAAAACCCCTAGGACGTTATCCCTCGCAGCTAACCTAACCGATAATAATTGGAATTTTGCGGCGTTGTCAGATCAGAAGAGGAAAGATGCAATGCTCCGGTGCTGATTCGGAGCATCTCTCAATTTGACAACGCCAATTGTAGGGCTAATTCATGAATTAGCCCTACGCCGATGTAGAGCTAATTCCACTTAGCTCAGGGCAAGTCAAAGTAATTTCAGTTCCGGTGCTGATTCGGAGCATCTTTCAATTTGACAACGCCAATTGTAGGGCTAATTCATGAATTAGCCCTACGCCGATTGTAGAGCTAATTCCACTTAGCTCAGGGCAAGTCAAAGTAATTTCAGTTCCAGTGCTGATTCGGAGCATCTTTCAATTTGACAACGCCAATTTTGCCGAGGTTTGGATCGATACGCTGCTATCTCCCCCCTATATCTTGCTTTTACTCGCTGAATCTTCAGGAAACTATCGCGTTTACGATCCCTCTGAGAGTTATCAGGTGGTATTTACCGGTGCGAGTTACGAGGAAGCGGAAAATTGGCTACTAGAGGACGAATTTGAACCAGTAGAGGGACGAATTTCGGCAGTAGAGATATAATTTCCTTATCTTCCTTTCCCCCTTTCTTCGATGCTATCCTTACTAAAAAAGCTCTGGAATTGGCTAAAATCGCTCTTTATTGGCAGTCCAAAGGCAATTAACCCCAAAGAAGTCAAAAATACTCCTCCAGAACCCAGCGATGGGGAATATGAAGGGATATTGATGGGGTTATTCGAGCAGGTGGCGGCGGGAACCACTACCGACGGGTTACGGGAATGGCTATACAGTCGCCATTGTAACGATAAAAAGCTGGCGCGGTGGTTAGAGGTCAAAAGCGAGGAATGGCTACTGTATCCAGAAGATTATCAAACTTTAGGGCGGGATCTGGCGGCTTTAGGCAAGGTGATGACGGGAAATCTGGGGGAAGTATCCCAACGGATTAGCCTCCAGTTACGCGACGCGGTGAGGGATGTTTCCGGTGTGGAGGGGGAAAATCTAGGCTCAAAGGAGACGGATTTAACGGAAGTGGTTCAGGATGCCGAATTCTGGTTTGAGCAAGGAAACCAGAAATACATGAATGGGGATTTTATCGGCGCGATCGCATCCTACGATCGAGCTTTAGAAATTAAACCCGATAAGCATGATGCTTGGTACAACCGAGGGATTGCGTTAGCTAATTTAGGCAGATTTGAAGACGCGATCGCATCCTACGATCGAGCTTTAGAAATTAAACCCGATGACCATGAAGCTTGGTACAACCGAGGGGTTGCGTTAGGTAATTTAGGCAGATTTGAACAAGCGATCGCATCCTACGATCGAGCTTTAGAAATTAAACCCGATGACCATCAAGCTTGGAACAACCGAGGGGTTGCGTTAGGTAATTTAGGCAGATTTGAACAAGCGATCGCATCCTACGATCAAGCTTTAGCCATTAAACCCGATTTCCATGAAGCTTGGAACAACCGAGGGAATGCGTTAGCTAATTCAGGCAGATGGGCAGAAGAGATCGCATCTTACGACAAAGCTTTAGAAATTAAACCCGATTTCCATCTAGCTTGGTACAACCGAGGGAATGCGTTAGCTAATCTAGGCAGATGGGCAGAAGCGATCGCATCCTTTGATCGAGCTTTAGAAATTAAACCCGATGACCCTGATGCTTGGAACAACCGAGGGATTGCGTTATATAATTTAGGCAGATTTGGAGAAGCGATCGCCTCCTGCGTTCGAGCTTTAGAAATTAAACCCGATTTGCATCAAGCTTAGTCTGACCGAGGGTTTGCGTTAGGTAATTTAGGCAGATTTGCAGAAGCGATCGCCTCTTACTACCAAGCGGTAGCCATTAAATCCGATGACCATCAAGCTTAGTCTGACCGAGGGTGGGCGATTTGTTCTCTGGGTAAAATAGGGCTAGATCAACTAACAGAATACAGCGATCCTTACCATTGGGCAGCCTATACCCTGACTGGACAGGACTAACTTATGGAAATTCCCAAAACAATTATCGATCTTGAAGCGCTGCTAATTGCCCTCGCACAGCAGACTGAACCCTTGCCAGAATATCTACAGCGATCGCTCAAAGAAATTGGACGATTACTAAGGTGTTAGGTTTCATGCTTCAACTCAACCTAAGTTCTATAAAAATTATCGGTAAACCCAAAAAAAAGGAAGCTAAATCATGAAAATTACTATCGATATTCCCGATGAATTGCTTCAACATTACAACTACAATAATCTTACCCGTGAAATTTTAGAGGCTTTGGTGGTGCAGGCCTACCGAGCGGAAAAAATCACCAGTGCCGAGGTCGGAAGTATTTTAGGTCTATCTTCTCGTTGGGTGGTGGATGCTTTTTTGAAAAACCATGATGCCGATTTACATTACAATGAAGTCGATCTAGAGAGCGATCGCAAGACTCTTCAGCAACTTCGCAACAAACACGATCATAGTCTTTTATGATAGTCGTTTCAATTAAATTGAAGATAGATTTCGCCTTTGATACCCCCTTGATCCTAGGGTTGATTCATAGTAGGGTTGATTCATAGTAGGGTTGATTCATGAATCAACCCTACTACCCTTAATAAGGGGGGCGCTGATGGTTTTTAACACCTACCTACTTAAAACTACATTCCCATAATTTCGTAACCGGAATCTACATAAATAATCTGACCGGTAATACCACTAGCAAGATCACTGGCTAAAAAAGCGGCCGTATTTCCCACTTCAATTTGTGTCACCGTGCGATGTAAAGGAGCGATTTCTTCCACATGATGGATCATATCAAGAATTCCCCCCACGGCCGAAGATGCCAAGGTGCGAATTGGACCGGCGGAAATACCATTAACTCGGATCTTTTGGCCACCTAATTCCGCGGCTAAATAGCGAACACTCATTTCTAAACCGGCTTTTGCCACCCCCATTAAATTATAGTTAGGAATTACCTTGACACCGCCGAGATAGGTAAGAGTGATAATACTTCCCCCTGCCGTCATCAAAGGTTTAGCTGATCGCGCTAGACGGGTTAGGGAAAAAGTGCTAATATCTAGGGATTTAGTGAAAGCTTCCCGAGGGATGGCGGTAAAATCGCCCGTTAAACCCTCTTTATCGGCAAAAGCGAGACAGTGAATCAAAATATCCAGTTTGCCCCATTTTTCCGCCACTGTAGCGAAAGTATCTTCTACCTGTTGGTCATTTTGGACATCGCAGGGGACATAAAAAGCGGGATTAAGTTCATCGGCCAATTCTCGCACTTTTTTCTCAAAACGGCCTTTTTCGTCGGGGAGATAGGTGACACCGATATTTGCACCAGCTTGATGGAGTTGTTGGGCAATTCCCCAAGCGATCGAGCGATTATTGGCAATCCCCGTCACTAGGGCGTTTTTTCCCGTTAAATCTAACATAGTTCTCGTTTCTCTTACAAAAATCTCCCCAATAGCCGACCCCAGCGAGATTCGGTATAATAGGGATACAGATAAAGGGGCAGCAATGATCACCCCTCCCCCATTGTCTGGCAAAAAGCGCCCAAAACTTTTCCCAGTTTAGGGAGCGGTTATGTTTAATAGAGGTGACACTCGTTGCATAATAAAAACAATTTTCCCCTTTTTTGGATGTGAGATGGACTTATCCCTAATACAAGACAAACCCCTAGCAGATGTGTTCCGTCGAATCGGCAGCGGCAATTTCCCCCCGGTGGTGGAATTGTTCGAGCGTGGCAAAACGATCTTTTTCCCTGGAGATCCCGCCGAAAGAGTCTATTTTTTGCTGAAAGGAGCCGTTAAGTTGTCGCGAGTCTATGAAGCGGGAGAAGAAATTACCGTGGCTCTACTGCGGGAAAATAGCGTCTTTGGTGTGCTATCCTTACTCACCGGCCAGCGATCGGATCGTTTTTATCATGCCGTGGCTTTTACTCCGGTAGAATTACTCTCGGCCCCGATCGATCAGGTAGAAAGATCCCTCCGCAATAATCCCGATTTATCAATGTTGATGTTGCAGGGGTTGTCCTCGCGGATTCTGCAAACGGAAATGATGATCGAAACCTTGGCTCACCGGGATATGGGTTCCCGTTTGGTCAGTTTTTTATTGATTCTCTGTCGTGATTTTGGGGTTCCCACCACCGATGGCATCCGGGTGGATCTAAAATTGTCTCACCAAGCGATCGCAGAAGCGATCGGTTCTACCCGCGTCACTGTCACCCGTTTATTGGGAGAGCTGCGGGATCAAGAAATGGTCTCAATTTACAAGAAGAAAATTACCGTCCATAATCCCGTCGCTCTCAGTCAACAATTTACTTAAATTCTGGATGACTAGCGCTTATATTTTGGTTTTGGCCATCGTGGTTTTAGGTGGTCTGATAGCGGCGGTTGGCGATCGCATAGGGAGCCGTATCGGTAAGAAAAGGATGCGTTTATTTAATCTGCGTCCGAAACAAACCGCAACTTTAATGACGATTGTAACGGGAATTTTGATCGCCGGCTCCACTTTAATTGTCTTGTTTGCTTCTAGTAAATCCCTGCGTCAAGGGGTTTTTGAACTGGATCGTCTTTTAAATGAACGTCGTGCCGCTATTAAGGATTTGGAAAGTCAGGTGAGAAAAACCACCGAACAAAAAAATCAGGTGGAAAAGGCTTTAAAAACGGCTAAAAGTGAACAGATAGCCGTGCAGAAACGTCTAGAGGTTCTTAACAAAAATTATCAAGCTTCTCGTCAACGTTTGCGATTAGTTTCGGGACAGTTGGAAAAGTTTCGGAAGGAAGTGGCTAATTTAAACAATGAACGAGTTATTTTAACTAATCAAAAGGCACAGTTAATCAGTCAACGGGATCAATTGTCCCAACAAAAATCAATTCTTTCTAGTCAGATAAATCAACTACAAACCACCGTTCAAGTTAGAGATAAAGAGTTGGCTAATCAACAAAAGTTATTAACGGCCAGACAAGCGCGACTTCAACAGTTGGAAACCCAGCAAAAAACCCTACAGCTAGAAATTGATCGCCGCGATCAACGCATTGGAGAACTCGATAGCTCGATCGTCGATAAAAATTTAGCTTTGGAACAGCGCGAAGGAAAATTAAAAGATTTAGAAACCCAAATGGCTTTTCTTAAGCGGGAAGTGGAAGTTTTAGAACAATACTATCAAACCTATCAAGAATTGCGGGAAAAACAAATCGCTATTTTCCGGGGACAGGTGTTATCTTTTGGAGCTTTTCGTATTGTTGATCCCCAAGCTATTGTCACAGTTATCGATAAGTTATTGCGGGAAGCGAATATAAATGCTATCCGTGCCACCCAACCGAATCAGCCTAATTTTGACCAACGTTTAGTTAAGATCACAAAAGCACAGGTAGAACAGTTAAGTCAACAATTACAGGACGGTAAAGAATATGTGGTGAGAATCCTTTCAGCAGGTAATTATGTCTTAGGAGAAACCGAGATTCGTGTCTTTGCTGATGTGGTTCCCAATCAAAGAGTTTTTGAGGAGAAACAGGTAATCGCTGCCGTTTCCATCGATCCCGAAAATATGACAGAAGAAGACCTACAAAAGCGCTTAGATTTACTCTTAGCTTCGGCTCAATTTCGCGCCAGAAGTGCGGGAGTTTTAGGGTCAATTCAGGTGGAAGATGGGTTATTAACTACGGTAGTTAACTTTATTGGTCAAGTCAAAAAGTCGGGTAATTCTATCGAGACACTTGAGGCAATTGCTGCTAGTAAAACTAATACGGCCGGCCCCTTAACTTTGCGTTTAGTGGCGGTAAAAGATGGTAAAATTGTTTTTAGTACGTCCTCTTAAAAGATAGCCAAAGTTAGGAGTTGAGATTAAAATCAATTCCTTCGTAAATATCGGCAATATTTAAGCTAATTCCTAAAGAATCTAGGGATATAATTCCCCTGGCTGGGGTGTATTCTTGCAGTAACCAATTATTCTCTGATGTTTTGCTATAGGATTCTATTAGTATCTCCCCTTGACTGACGAGAAGATATTGGTTTAATTGGGGTATAGAACGATAATAACGAAATTTATCACCCCGATCATAACCAGAGGTGGAAGGAGATAAAACTTCGATAATTAGGCAGGGATTTAAAATTTCATCATTGCGATTATCACTGAATAATGGTTCCCCGGCAATGATCATTAAATCTGGGTATAAACCGCGATTATATTGGGGTATCCATAGACGTAGATCGCTAGATTGAAGACGATAATTAGTTCCTCTTAAAGCTAATTTTAGCAGGACAATAAGATTAATGAGAATACTATTATGATTGATGCTTCCCCCTGTCATCTCGATAATTTCCCCGTCGTGATATTCGTGTTTAGTTTCCGCGCTAGTTTCTAGGTTGCGATATTCTTCTAAGCTGAGAATTTCGGGAGGAGATTGAGTCAACATTTTTCTAGATTAGAGCTTATTTTATTTGATCATAACATAATTAAGTAGGTAGGTGTTAAAAATTGTCAGACACCCCCCTTAATAAGGGGGTATCAAAGGCAAAATCTATCTTCTATTTAATTAGAAACACTTACTTAATGCTACCTATTTAATCCTAATTCTCCTTGCAGAAAATCAATAAATTGTCTAGCAGTTCTTCCCGATCGCCCATTATGTTGGGTTGCCCATTGTTTGGCACGAAATTCTAAGTCTTCTAAGCTAATTTTTAATTTAGCTAAACTGGCTAAATGACGCACTATTTCCAAATATTTTTCTTGATTAGCTGGTTCAAAAGTGAGGGTTAAACCAAAGCGATCGCTAAAGGATAATTTTTCTTGTACTGTGTCCCAATTATGCACTTCATCCCCATCTTTTGGTTGTGGTCGATCCGCAAAAAATTCTCTGACTAAATGTCGGCGATTAGAAGTGGCATAAACTACGACATTTTTCGGTCTAGCGGTGAGACTGCCCTCTAAAATAACCTTTAAAGCTTTAAAAGCTTCATCGTCTTCTTCAAAGGATAAATCATCGACAAAGATAATAAATTTTTGAGGCAAATCTCGCAAGATTTCAATAATTAATGGTAGGTCTTTTAATTGCGATTTTGCCACTTCAATTAAGCGCAATCCTTGACTATGGTATTTTGGCAGCAATCCCTTGACTAGAGAGGATTTTCCCGAACCACGGCTGCCATAGAGTAAGACATTTAAAGCAGGATAACCTGCCAATAAAAACTCAGTGTTTTTAATCAAGGTTTTCTTAGCCATTTCATAACCGACTATGTCTTGAATCTGCACGGGATCGGGATGAGTAATTCCTTGTAATCTGCCTTCTTGCCACCTTAAAGCTTGATAACGGGCAAAAATTCCTGTACCACATTCGCGATAATAATCTGCTAAATCTTCGACTAATTCCGTCCAATCTGAACTGGAATGCAGGAAACTTTCTAATTTATTGTCCACTTCCCAAGCAGGGAAAATTAGAAATTTAATTTGTTCAAAAATTGTCGAACTGCTTAAGCTATAAATGCTAGAGTTATAAAGAGATTGGAGGATAGATAAATCCTGTTTAACGCCATTAATTAAAGATTCGGGTAACTTCCAAACACTTTTTTTCTGTACCTGTTGACTAAAGGGATTATCATCTAAGAGAATTTGTTCGACTAGAAAATCATTCCAACTGATATTTTTAGATGCTAAAGCTTGAAACCATTGACCATAAGCTTTGAGAAAATCGGCAACATTATCCGTAGCTAATAGGGTAATAAATGCCTGGCCAATAGCATTATCAAAAACCCCTTGATACAAAACCAACAAGCTGACTTTTTTGTAAATTTCAGAGATCATTTTTTCTTCTCCACTAATAACTAACATTTCATGGCCGCCTTTTGGCAATTCCTAATCCGATTTAATAATTGCCGCCTTGTAGCCGAGGTAATGCCAATCAGTTATTATTCTACCAAGATAGGGGAATCTCTGCAAGATTAAGGTTAAAAGGGAAAAATGCCTACCGACTAATTCCTAGGATTTCTTGAATTGATTCTCGATGAAATTGATAACCTATAGCAGTTATCTTCATGGTGAGGTGTGAGGTTTTCGTTTTGGGGGGATGGTCGATGATGCCCTGTCAGGTTACACTTCATCTTGAGGAGAAACGCTATATTTGATGAAATTTAACCAATCTTGGATTTCCTGTCCTAACCAGAGACATTCATCCTCGCGGAGATTCTGACCGATAAGATAATAATTTTTAGCCGTCCGCAGACGAATCTGATAGTTACCTTCTGTGCCATTGCTATGGAGAAAAATACCCCATAAATCTTGAGTTCTGAAGGCAAATTTTTGGTAGATAAAATTTAAAACTTTATATTTAATTAAAACTTCTTGAGTGGTAAGAATTAATTGCATCTCACGCAAACAAATAAAACCAATTAGAGCTATAATAAAGGTAAGAATCGGGGAGATAAAGATACTGACAGTAAGGGCAATCGCCAAAGACCAGAGAGTAGCTGCATCGGAAGGTAGCTTAATTTTTGGGGGTAAATTAATCTCTAAATTATCCCGGTGTTTAGCGATACGGATGGAACTGTGGGGAGGTTTTGGTAATTTCTTAGGATCGATTAAACTTGAGGCTTGGCGATAGTAGGGATGTTGGAGAAATTTCAGGGCTTCTCTGGCACTTTTAAACCGCTTTTCTACCGCCATATCGGTCATAGTTTCTAACCAATCGATTAAATCATCATCAATTGTCACCAGTTGGCGAAATTGAATTTTAGAGTCGCGGTGGGGCAGTTCTATCGGCACAATTCCCGTCAATAAATGAATTAAAGTCATGCCCAAGGCATATAAATCAGAACTGGGAACCGCCCGGCCCCAAAATTGTTCTAGGGGTGCATAACCACTCGTTCCCACCACGGTAAAAGTAACTCCTGTTGCTGCACCCCTGGACTGGACTGCGCCAAAATCTACTAAATAAACGTTATTTTCTAGGTCAATAATTAAATTACTAGGTTTAATATCTCGATGTAATACTGGGGGCGATAATTCGTGCAAATAGATGAGAATTTCGAGAACTTCTTGGGCAATATTCCGAATTACCGTAGCGGTGAAACCTTGCCCCCTTTCTAAGCGATCGCTTAAGGATTCTCCCGGTATATAATCTTGTACAAGTACAAACCAAGGAATCCCGTCACCTTGATTTTTATCGAGGGAAAAATAATCGCGATAGCGGGGAATACGGGGATGATAGAGAGAAGCTAAGACGGCTGCCTCCCGTTCAAATAATTTTAATTCTTCCCACTCCATCTGGGGACTAAAAGCGAGGAGTTTAATAATTACCGATTCCTGGGATAATACATCGGTAGCTAACCAAGTTTGACGACCGATAGCGGTATTTCCCAGGCGTTGTTGCAGTTGGTAACGTTCAGCTAAAAGAGAATCAGAAGTAAAGGTCATAGTGGCTTTTCCCTTATTTAGACCTGTTTTTTGTCAGGAAAACTGCTGTGGAGGTACTAATTGATATCGATTTGTTTTTTTGCTGTCCAACAAAGGGCGATTCCTTTTTCTTTATAGGAAGATTCTCCGACAAAGATAGGATATAGTGTAGATTCCCCACGATAGATAATTTCTTGACCATCAAATCCTAGAAAAATCGGTTGATTGGGTTGAATTGCCTGATAATCTCGTTGGAGAATCTGAGGATGTAACATGGCTTTAATTTCACCCTGTTCATTTCTAGGATAATCGATCGAGCCTAAACGTTGGTAAACTGTTAGGGATTCGCCGAAAGTATCGAGACGGGCAGCCAGATAATTTTCCTGTTCGATATAGTCTAGGATTTGATAGATGAGTGTTTCGGTTTGACGAAAAAGATAGGGACAGATAACACCATGGTTAATTGGACCGATTTCTAGGGTAAAAGCTAGGGGACAAATTCCTTTTAGAAAATGATTTTCTTCCTCGCTGACGGGATGATAAATTAAGCGCACATCAGGATTAATTTTAGTCAGATAGGTAAAGAGTTTTAATAGCCAAGGATGGGGGTTAGAATAAATAATTGCCAGCATCATGTTAGATGTGGTGCTGTGAATATCGATTAATAAATCAATGGATTTTTCTCGGATTTGTTGATAGATATCTTTCGCTATTAGTTGCTCGTATTGCAGATAATTAGGATTGGCTAAATCTTTTTGGTTAAAACAACGATTTAAATCCGTATCGATATATCTAACCCGTTGCTTTAGGGCTAAGGGATTAGCGATGAGAGTGTGGGATTGAAAACTGTTGCGGGCCAGGAGATTAGGTGAGTTTTGCAGGTATTTAACCAAATAAGCGGGAGTTAGTTCATTGCCATGCACACCGGCAATTAAAGCCAGATTTTTAATAGTAGTTTTCTGCTCGATCATTTTTTATAATTTTTGAAAAGTTGTAATTATTTATGGTTTGCTAAAAAAGTTTGTTGGTGGGGTTAGGAGACAGGAGACAGGAGATAGGAGATAGGAGACAGGAGGCAGAAGATTATTTTTATTTATTCTTCCCACACCCCACACCCCACACCCTACACCCTACACCCTACACCCTACACCCTACACCCCACACCCCACCCCTATAACTGATTTAGAAAAACCAGCCGTAGGAATGAAGACCTTTACCTAAAAGATTCACCCCTAAATAACATACCCAAACCACAACAAAACCACTCGCTGCTAGAATAGCTGGTTTTCTTCCCTGCCATCCCCGGGTAATGCGGGCATGGAGATAAGCGGCAAACACTAACCAAGTGATTAGCGCCCAAGTTTCTTTCGGATCCCAACTCCAATAGGAACCCCAAGCTTCATTCGCCCAAACCGCCCCGGCGATGATGCCGATAGTGAGAAGGGGAAAACCGAGACCAATGACGCGATAACTGATATTATCGAGGGTTTCTGCCAAGCTGAGACGTTGGGGTGAAAGAGTCGCCATCGCTGTTAAGGTGGGAGTTAAAAGGGCGGTTGTGCCACCGTTAGCCGTTTCCAGGAAAATTGGGGCGGAAAGAGTGGTAGATAACTTATTTTGCAGACGATAGGCTCCCGTACCCACGGAACTGCCTTTTAACTCGATATTTTGACCTCTAGTGACGATCAGAAAAGCGATCGCCATCAGGGAACCCACCATCAAAGCAGCATAACTTAACATCATGACGCTAACGTGCATCATCAACCAATTCGATTTTAAAGCTGGAACCAAGGGCGCCGAAGTTTGCATTTCTCCGGGTAAGGACAAAGTGGCAAAAGCAGTAATCCCCATGGCTACAGGAGTCGTCACCACCCCCACCAGGCGACTGCGGCTATTGTACTCAGCAATTAAATGAACCGCAGTTACACCCCAAGCGAGAAAGAATAAAGATTCGTAAAGATTGCTAATGGGGAAATAACCCGCTTCTAACCAGCGCGCCCCCAATAAAGCGGCGATACAGAGGTTAGCGATGGCCACTCCCGTGCTGCCCAGGCCGGGCAACAAAGGTATGCTAGGAAAGGCTGCCCCGGCCCAATAAACCAGCATGGTTAAAAACAGGACTAAAAAAGAAGTGTTATCGAGAAAGTTCTCTAAGCTAACTAAATTCATGGGATTTCTCTCGTTTGTCGCTCGCTCGCTACCAAGTATTCCATCCTCTATCCTATCCCATCGGTAAGGCGATCGAGACAGGGAATTGTTAGTATGAACTTTGTATTTTCACTCTCACCCACCCTAAAAATTATGACTAATCAAGAAGATAATAAATTTTCCTGGTCGCGGTTGCCGCGGTTAGGCAAAATCCTGATCATTTGTTCTGGTGTTGCCGCTTTAGGCTATTTTCTTATCCCTCGTCCCTCAGAATTATCCAATATTCCCCTCGAACCCTACAGCGAATTTATCAGTAGAGTGGAACGGGGCGACATCAGTAGGGTCAGAATTGGCAATCAAGTCATCTTTTATCAATTAAAAAATCCTTTAGAATCCCTGCCTATTCCGGGTAATCCCCCCCTTAATCCCCCAGAATCAAGTAATCCCTTTCACGGTGATTCTAGTTCTCTGGTGGGCAAACCGAGCAGTAATCTAGTCTCCGAACGAGTCTTGGCCACGATTCCAGTTTATAACCCCCAATTACCCCAACTATTACAGCAAAAAGGCGTAATCTTCGAGGCGATTCCCGTGGCCGAAAACAGTTGGATCACCACTCTCCTCGCTTGGGTGGTTCCTCCCTTAATTTTAGTCGCCGCCATGCAGTTTCTGTTCTATCGCAACGATGACACGCGTAAATCGCTGCTTTTTAACAAAAATCTCGCTAAAGTTTATGGAGACGGCGAAAAATATCCGATTACCTTCAGTGATGTGGCCGGGGCCGAGGAAGCAAAAACCGAGTTAAAGGAAATCGTCGAATTTCTCAAGGATGCCGAGCGCTTTAATAAAATTGGGGCGCGTATTCCTAAAGGTGTTCTCTTAGTCGGACCGCCGGGGACAGGAAAAACCCTCTTAGCAAAAGCGGTCGCGGGAGAAGCGGGAGTGACTTTTTTTAGCATTTCGGCCTCGGAATTCGTGGAATTATTTGTCGGGACCGGGGCAGCCCGGGTGCGGGATCTATTTGCCCAAGCGAAGAAAAATGCCCCTAGCATCATTTTTATTGATGAATTGGACGCGATCGGTAAATCGAGAAGTTCGGGATCGGGAACTAGCGGCAGTAATGATGAGCGCGAGCAGACTTTGAACCAACTTTTGACAGAAATGGACGGTTTTAGCCCCAAAGAAGCCGTCGTCATCGTTTTAGCCGCCACCAATCGCCCAGAGACTCTTGATGCCGCTTTATTGCGTCCGGGACGCTTTGATCGTCAAGTTTTGGTGGATCGTCCCGATTTAGCGGGAAGATTGGCAATTTTGCAAATATACGCCCAACGAGTCCAGATGGGTGAAGATGTTAACCTCAAAGCGATCGCCACCCAAACCCCCGGTTTTGCCGGTGCCGATTTAGCCAATCTCGTCAATGAGGCGGCTCTCTTGGCTGCCCGTAATAATCGGGAAAAAGTCAGTCAAATTGATTTTAAAGAGGCGATAGAAAGAGTTATCGCTGGTTTAGAAAAGAAAAGTCGGGTTTTATCCGAAAAAGAAAAGAAAATCGTCGCTTATCACGAGGTCGGCCATGCTTTAGTCGGCGCTGTCATGCCGGGAGGTGGTCGGGTGGAGAAAATTTCCATCGTTCCCCGGGGTTTATCCGCTTTGGGTTATACCCTGAAAATTCCCACGGAAGACCGTTTTTTGATGACAGAAACCGAATTTAAAGAACAAATTACTATGTTATTGGGCGGTCGGGCAGCCGAAGAATTAATCTTTGGCAGTGTCACTAATGGCGCTTCCGATGATTTACAAAGGGCGACGGATATTGCGGAAAGAATGGTGACAATTTATGGTATGAGTAAATCCCTGGGACCCCTAGCCTACGATAAAACAGGACAGGCTAATTTTTTAGGTAATAATCAGGGTAGTCCCCGCCGTTCGATCGGGGAAAATACGGCCAAAGCGATCGATGAAGAAGTTAAACAAATTATCGACGCTAGTTACCAAAAAGCTCTAGCAATTCTCAGTCACAACCGCAATTTATTAGAGTCGATTACCGCTAATCTTTTGACCACGGAAGTAATCGAAGGAGAAGAATTGCAAGAATTCTTAAATCAAGCGCAAATGGTCTGATCAATCTTCATAAACAGTCCAGAATATCTAAGTAGTCGTGCAAAATTAATTTCCTAGTGAAGATAGGCAAAAGGCAAGAGGCAAGAGGCAAGAGGTGGTTAGATATGTATAATTAATTTTGCTTAGGTACTTAACTTAAGGAGAAGACAGGATCAAAGCATTAGAAAATTGATATTTACCTGCTTTGACGGTTAATTTGCCCTTTTTCCATGACAAAGAAACGGGAGAGTTATCTCGACTTAAACTGTTATAAAGGGCGAAATTTTTTGACCAATCGTGCTTTTGACCGTTACGAGCTAACATCGGCAGTAGATTGATTTGATTATAGGTCAATTGTAAACTCTGCCCTTGACTGCCTTTAAATAAGACGCTGCCTTGGTTAATTTGAGTTAAATTTACTTGACTTTTTTGCTTAAATATGCTCTTGAAATTCTCATAACTGCCCTGGGTTGCCGCTTCCCCCACTTCCAGGGCAAAACCCGCATAATTGTTACCTGTGGGTAAAGCTTGGTAGGTATTATCATCAGGATAAGGGGAATTAGGAATCTCGATAATTTCAGGAGAAGAAAGATTAATTAATCTCAGGGCTAACCAAGTTTTTTCTAATTGAATAAACCAGATATTATCATCTTTTTCTACCTTGGCCGTTTTCGGTAATTGCCAGAAAAAAGCTTGATCTGCTGGTCGTAACCAGATTAAAAGATTACGATATTGTCCGATTTCATCCCCGGGATTTTTGCCCGGTTTTACGCCATTTTTGCCAGTGTTAGCCACAAAAAAATCCACACCTTTATGTTGATTAAAGGCCATTAATTTAAACGGGGCCACATCGCCATCGGGGAAAGTTCCCGCCAGACTACCCATTTGATAACTAGGGCTGATAAATTGAGTTTCCCAATAACCCGGACTTTGATTATTGCCCGGTTTCCAGTTTTCATACAGGGGTTTACTGGCGAGAATTTCTACCGGTTTATTAAAGTTTTTTCGGGCTAATTCCATCACTGCCAAAGGAGGACGGTAACGACTGGTAATTAGATAAAGAGAGTCCAATTCCGGGCGATTATTGGGGACAGGGGTATCACCAAAGTATAACCAAAAAGTACGGGCTGCACCCGATCGCATTACCTCATTACTACCACCATAATCGCGTTTTACAGGGCCACCCCAACCACCGCGATAATATTTAACACTAGCGGCCATGGATAACCAATCTAAGGCCATTTTTGCCCATTGTTTAACTTCCGTATCTTGAGCAAAATCGTAGAGATTGAGATAGGGAGCAAAGGTATGACCGTGATAAACTTCTGAATCCCATTCTCCCATACCGATGTTATATAAAGCTGAAACGTAACGCTTGATTTTACTTTTATAAATTTGACGAGTTGCTTCATTTCCTGTTTCTTCCGCCATCAGATAAACCGATGTTTCGCGCATCGCTCGCAGGTTATCAGTATTGCGACCATCTACCCATAAACCCCGTCTTGTTATACTCCAATCATTACCCGTTCCTTGGCCAGTACCGTGGATAGGGTGGGGCCGTTGTAAAGGGTCGGTTTCTGTCCAAATTTTCGCCGCATTATACATTCTCTGACGATAAACTGGATCGAGATACTTTCCGAGAAGAAAATACTTTCTAATTTGTCCTTTTAGGGTAAAAGAAAAATAATAATCTATATAATCAGTGTGGGCCTGTTCTCGTGTTTGTGGGTCATCCTGCTGCAGGAAATCTAGGGCTTTTTGCCGGTTTCCTGCCAAGAAATCAAACATGGCCAGATGATAGGATCTTTTCTCGTTTTCTCCCCACAAATTGCCATAATTTTCCCGATTAGCAAAATGGTTAATAACTTGCTTTGCCCTTTGTTGAAATTCTGCCTCTAATTCCGGTGTCCAATCGTTAAGATATTGGGTTTTAACTTCGGCAACGGGGAAGGAAGCGATCGAGTTTTGAGAAACAGAATAGAGGGAATTAAAGCCAATAGTAAATAGGGCAATTATTCCCGCTAAAATTAGATATTTAATTCTAGATCCAATCGTCATCTTCGGCAAATTCATCGATGTTTCCTTGATTTTCTGGGGACTGAGGTTGATTCTCTTTATCTAATTGTAAAGGAACCGGTTCAGGAGCGATAATTTCTGGTAATAATTCTTCGGGTTTTTGACCATCTACCTCCACCACAATCATTTCCGTGACGGGAAACCAAAGTATCCGGCCTTGATCATCACAAACCGTCAGCGATCGAGATTTATCTGGAGTCTCGGTTGCGAAGAAATCTCCTAACATTTTGGTGGGTAAAATATTCTTACTTTCACCCCCACTAACTCCTAGGAATATATATTCGTTACCTGTGGTCAAATGTTGGACAATAATCGCCATAGTTAAAAAATTCAGTCAATGAAATGTAAGTAGTCGTGTAAAATAAATTTCCTAGGGAAGATAGGCAAAAGGCACTCATGCAAGAGGCAAGAGGTGGTTAGATATGTGTAATTAATTTTGCTTAGGTACTTACCTATTGATAGTTGACTCTTGAATTATAGCTTTCAGCCATAAGCTTTCCACTGATAACTGATAACTGATAACTGATTACTGCTTAACTTGACTGCCGTGACTGCGGGGATCGGTTTGACTAGCGCCCGCAAGGATATTAAAATCAGAAGTCTGTCCCGTAGTGGTGGCATAGGGTAGGGTAGAATTAGTTAAAAGTGCTTCTAAATTAGCAGTTAAAATTGATTTTGGTTGTTCTCCGATCGCTTGGGCAACTGGTTGTCCTTGGTTATTTAAAAAGACAAAATGGGGAATACCATCCACACGATAACGGAGAATTTCCGGCAACCATTTATTATTATCAACGTTGAGCATGACAAAATTAATGGTATTACCGTATTGTTTTTTAATTTCGGCAATTTCAGGGGCCATCGCCTGACAACTGGTACACCAATTAGCATAAAATTCTGTCAGGGTGGGTTTACCATTGCTGAGGGCAAGATCGAAAGGTGTCGCTTTTTCCGCTTGCGCTTCCAAAGATACAGAACTAGCGGTGGTTTGAAACCCGAAGAAAATCGCTACACTAAGGATAACTGCCGTTACTGCCAGCAGCAGATTTCTGGTTTTGTTGGTGGGTGTGGTGGCTGTCATGGATAGTCTCTCAAAAATTATTCCTATCCTATCCTAATGAAAAAACGCGTTACTCTCACTTTTCCCAAAAAAGCCGTCCATATGCCCGTTACCTATCGACTGGCGAAGGATTTTAACGTCGCCGCTAATATTATCCGCGCCCAAGTTGCCCCCAATCAAGTGGGAACATTAGTATTAGAATTATCGGGAGATATCGATGAGTTAGAAGCGGCGATCGAATGGTTACAATTACAAAATATTGGCGTTTCGCAAGTTAGTCGCGAAATCGTCATTGATGAAGAAAAATGCGTCGATTGTGGCTTATGTACGGGAGTTTGTCCCACGGAAGCTTTAACCCTTGATCCCGAAAGTTTTCGTCTCAAGTTTTTGCGTTCCCGTTGTGTGGTTTGTGAACAATGTATCCCCACTTGTCCCGTGGCGGCAATTTCTACAAACTTGTAAAGTAGCAGTTATTAAATTAATTTTTTTGCCCATTTAAATAATAGCCATCTCTGGAGATTTTAACCCCTCATTTGTCTCCAACGCAGTTAATCGTCACAAATATCCCCTTCCCTTTCTGCCTAAAGACCCTTTCTCCGATATCATAGTTAAAAAGAGATCCTTGACTCTGGCCACATCTGTGGGGATTACATACCATTAATCATGGTTTTTTTGCAAAAAATACAAAAAACTTGACATGACTTCTGCCGTTCCTCGCCTTTCCTATCCTGATAGTCCGATTGCTGATCTTCGCGGCCTCTATAACTTTATCCTCAACCCGCAACTGTTAGCCGCAGAAAAGGGAAATCCGTCGTTCGTTAGTTTTTGTCAAAAAATTTCCCCCGTTGATCCCCTAGAAATTCTCTCTCGGATTGCCCCTAGCTATGCCACCCATTGTTATTGGGAAAATCCCGAACGAGAAACCGCTTTTCTCGGCTACGGCATCGCCTTTGCTGCCACTTTCCACGGCAAACAACGTTTTTTAAAAGCTCAAAAATTTATTGAAAACTGTCAACAAAGAATTATTAAAATTGATAACTATAGTGATATTACTCCCCGCATCTTTTGCAGTTTCACTTTTTTCGACTCGGCAACAGCTACCCCCTTTCCCTCAGCTAACCTAACCCTGCCTAAGTTTCAAATTATCAAAAAACAGTCGGAATATTTTTTCCTTACCAATCTCTTAATCACCAGCGAAAAAGAAATAGAAAACTCCCTCGAAGAAACTATTAATAACCTAAAAATTATCCAAAATAACTCCAGCAATTGCCGACAAAATCCCCACCAGGCTCCCTGTAGTTATTATATTCATCCTACCTATAATTTTCAAGCGGCTGTTGCCGATGCACTCCAATGGATCCAGGCTCAAAATTTTAGCAAAATTGTCCTCGCTCACGCTCTTGACGTGATTTCTCCCCGTCCTTTTCATCTGGTAAACTGTCTCGATAATTTGCGTCAGCGTCATCCCGATTGCTACACTTTTTCCCTCGGCAATGGACGGGGAGATCATTTTATCGGCGCTAGTCCCGAACGCTTGTTAACTGTCCATCAGGGGCAATTAATCACCGATGCTTTAGCGGGATCCGCCCCCCGGGGAGAAAATGCGATCGAAGATGCTCTTTTAGCCAATAAACTCCTCGCTAGTGAAAAGGAACAACGGGAACATCGGGCTGTTAGTGACTTTATTAACCAAAAACTGCGACAAATTGGCTTAAATCCTCAAAATTCTCCCTCTAGATTGTTAAAACTCTCCAATATTCAACATCTCTGGACTCCTATCCATGCTAAACTAAAACCCTCCATCCATCCCCTCGAAATTGTTGCCCAACTACACCCCACTCCTGCTGTTGCTGGGGTTCCCACCGAGATCGCCCTAGCACAAATTCGTCATTATGAAACCTTTGATCGCTCTCTTTATGCTGCTCCTTTGGGTTGGATCGATTGTCAAAATAATAGTGAGTTTATTGTTGGTATTCGTTCGGCCTTAATTAAAGGTGATCGAGCGCGATTATACGCCGGTGCGGGTATTGTTGCCGGTTCCGATCCGGAAAAAGAACTAGCAGAAATTCAGCTTAAATTTCAAGCTCTCTTAAAAGCTTTAACTTAAACTGTAAGTAAGTAGTTATAATTAAATTGAAGATAGATTTTGCCTTTGATCCCCCCTGCCCCCCTTAATAAGGGGGGTGCCGATCCCCCCTTAATCCCCCCTTAATAAGGGGGGTATCTGACAGTTTTTAACACCTACCTACTTAGCTTTTTACCGAACCAATAACTTAAATAAGCTTAACTTCCCCTTAAAAGGCGGATATTTTAAAGCGGGATTGAACCAAAGAGGTGTTTTCATAATGGCTTTTTGGTGACTAAAGTTTTCAAAGGAAAAACGACCATGATAGCTACCAAAACCGCTATTTCCTCGACCACCAAAGGGTAAACTAGGATTAGTAAAATGAAAACTATTGTTGTTAATACAACCTCCCCCAAACTGGACTGATTCTAACCATTTCTTTTCGGTCTTTGCCTTGGTAGTAAACAGATAAAAAGCTAGAGGGTTAGGGTTTTTAGCAATAATTGCTAAAGCTTCCTCAAAAGTGCTAAAGGCAATGATCGGTAAAATCGGCCCGAATATTTCCCCTTGCATAATAGGAGCATCGAGGGAAACATTAGTTAATAAAGTTGGTTGAATATATAAATTTTCTCGATCGGTTTTGCCTCCAAAAACAATCTCACCATCTTGGAGAAAGTCAATCAGGCGATCAAATTGTTTTTCGTTGATCATTCTACCATAATCAGCACTTAATCTGGCATCCTCACCGAAAAAATTAACAATAGTGTTTGCTAATTCTCTGATAAAATTCTCCTGCTGGGATTGATGTACCAAAATATAATCAGCTGCGATACACATTTGACCAGAATTAGAGAATTTTGTCACGGCAATGCGACGGGTTGCCACGGAAATATTAGCATCAGCTTCGATAACACAGGGACTTTTTCCCCCTAATTCTAGAGTAACAGGAATTAACTTTGCTGCCGCTAGTTGATAAATAATTTTTCCTACCCTGGTACTGCCGGTAAAAAATATATGATCAAAGGTAAAACTGTCCAAGATATTCGGAATTACTTCCCCACCATCTCCCGAGACAATTAACACATATTCTTCTGGGAATATTTCTTGAATTATTTTAATTACTAATTTTTCCGTCGCTGAGGCAAATTCACTCGGTTTTAATACCGCACAGTTACCAGCAGCAATAGCACCAACTAAAGGCACTAATAACAATTGAAGGGGATAATTCCAAGCACCAATAATTAAAACCACTCCTAAAGGTTCCCGAATAATCTGACTGGAGGAAGGGAAATTTAAGAGATTAGTTTTAACAGGTTTGGGTTGCATCCATGAGCGCAAATTTTTTAAAGCGGTATTAATTTCCACCAAAAGGAAACCATTTTCAGTAATCCAACAATCTTCGGGACTTTTCTTTAAATCGCTATATAAAGCTTGATAGATTTCTGCTTCATATTTAATGATTGCCTGTTTTAACTTCTCTAACTGCTGACGACGGAATTGATAAGAACGAGGGGCACCACTAACAAAATACTGACGCAATTTGGCTAATTTTTCTGAGTTTGACAGCATCGAAATAATTCCTAACTTAATGATGGTAATTCTATGGCATCCACTGGGGACGAATTCCCGCTAGAGGTAATTCAATTAAATCAGATTTACTTGCTTTTACTCCATCTTGTAGGGGAGGAATTAACATCCACAAACGACCACCGATAATTGTTTCTCCTGAATCGGTAGTCAGGGGATTAGTTGGATTAGTATCATAACTGGTGCGAAGTTGATCAAAAATAATTGCTAAACCATCGGGAGATAAACTAATGTGAATATCACGATAATCGGCTAATTCCAGTAGGGGAGTCACTTGACCAGTCTTCACATCTATTTTAGCAAAATAGGGTTTTTCTTTGTACTCTTGACTGTTAGTAACTAACTCGGTTAACAAACAATACAAATCGCTACCGGTAGCATTAAATTGACAATCTATAATCGAACCTTGTAGATTGAGTAAGCGTTTTTGTAATCCTTGATTATTGACATAAAAAAGCGATCGAATATAACGCATTTTGGCATTATCAGTATTAAAATTCACCATCGCTGCGGCCGTACCATCAGCAGAAAAATTCAAAATTCGCCCAAATTTTGGTAAAAAATCTAGGGGTTTTGTCTCGGTTTTTAAAGGCAAAAGGGCGATTCCTTCCCCCTGGGTGACAGCCAAAGTTTTACTATCAGGTGCAATCAAAAATTCCCCGCCTTGGATGTTTAATTGTTGGGGGTTTTCCCCCGATTTAACTGCCCATAAATCGAAGTTAATTGGATTGCGGCGCTCAATTCTCTGCACGACAATAGTTTTCCCATCTTTAGCTAAATCAAAATGATTATTTTGATAATCTTTATTGTCTAGCACTAACTCAATTTTTGCCGGCGATTGACTGCTATCAACTTGATAAAGCTGCAGTTCACGAATTCCCTGTATCCCCTGATTTTTCGCCACGGCCGAAAAGAGGATTTTTTTACCATCAGGATAGAATTCAAAAGCCATAACGGTCAAATTTGCGGGGGTTAAGAGGGTTTTCTTCTCCTCGGTCAGGTTATAAAAAATTAATCTTCCCTGTTCTTCCCCATTAGTGCCAATATAGGCAAAAGCACGATCCCGACTTTTAAATTCTCTTTCAAAGATTGCCAGGGTTTGTCCTAATCGATTACCGCTGCGAAATTGTTCCCGCGCACCTTCAATTTGCAGATGATATTTTTCTCCGTAGGGAATGGGAGAAGTGAGGGTATAAGCTAATCGTCTTCCGGCCCAACTAAACTTCCCCGGCAGCGGAGGATCGATAACTAGATTTTTTTCTACACTAGCATGATCCATAGGGCGATCAAAAGTGATAATAAATGCTTGATCTTCCGAGCCAATTTCTCGATTTTCCCAGCTAAATTCCTTGACCCTTGGTCCGGTTTGTAAAAGACATTGATTACCACAGCTATTACCTAACCAAATTAAGCCACCAATTACTAAGGTTAGGGATACAATTAATGTTATCGCTAATTTATCAATTGGTTGTAGTTGTAAGGTCTTGATCATTATAGTAGATGGTTAATAACAACAACTGCTCACTGGTCACTGATAACTGATAACTGATAACTATTAATATCCGTAGGGATCCACAGGAGTGGGTATAGATTTCACGGATTTAGCCTTAATTACTAATTGTCTTCTGGTGGTTGATTTTCCTACCTCTACGGGTAAGGATTCCGTGGCCATTTCTCCGGTGATTTCTAACCAAGTGTCATTGGGATATTGACCGCGACTTCCTGATAGTTTCACCGGTAAACCCACGGGATAAGCATCCACGGCACAACAGGTAAGGATAAAGCGACTAATTAATAAATAATTATCGGGGAGTTGGGGCAATTGCACCACAAAACCTGTGACTTTTACCGGCTGTCCTGTGTAAGCATCAGGTTCGGGGTAAGCATTCAAAGTTCTTACCCATTCAATTAAACTTTTTTCCTCTGGTTTAACGGTAGTGCCAAAGGATTGAGTTTGCACGCGAGTTAGGGGTAAAGATTCACTAATTCCCCTCTGTAATGCGATTTGACTGCTGAGGGGCTGCGGGGCGATAAATAGGCCTAAAAGGGCAGTGATTACTAATAAACCTGAGCCAAAATGTTGAGGAAGAATGGTAATATGCGATCGATTATCGTTACTATCTAAATTAATCTTTTTTTGCCACTGCTTTAATAATGTCCAAAGCTTGACTATTCCCAGAACAAATAAAGCAATACTGGTGATGAGAACCAGAAAAAAATAATTAGGATGGATCAGTAAATTTAACTGTCCAGTTATCCAGTATTTAAATAGTAACGAACCCCAACCGATTAGGGCAATAATATCGATAAATTGGGGGGCGATTATTTTTAGACGTGATGAATTCATGGGAAAAACTATCAAGGAACTGACCTAAAATAAATAACTGTGAGCTAAGGTGAGTAAAAAAGTCATTTGCGCTGCTAAAGCAAAGAGATAAATTAACATTCTCGGTTTAAAAATAGACAACATTAAACCAATCCCTTTCAGGTCAATCATCGGACCGAACACTAGAAAAGCCAGCAGGGAACTACTGGTAAAACTAGAGGCAAAGGAGAGGGCAAAAAAAGAATCAACCGTGGAACAAATCGAAACAATGACAGCTAACAGCATCATTGCCAAGATCGAAGTAATCGGATCCTGACCCAAATTAAGAACAAATTCCCGGGGAACAAACACCTGTAAACCGGCCGCTATAGCACTTCCTAAGATTAACACTCCTCCTAATTCGCGTAATTCCATCACCACGTTTTCCAGAAAAGTTAACCAGCGCCTTTTCATCGGGATAGCTTGCACTGCTGGTAGGACAGCAGTGGCGGCAAAACTTTCGTCTAAGCGCAAAGTTTTGCCAGAATTACCGATCAGAAAAGAACCAGATTGTAGTAGTAGTGGGATAGATTCTTTTTCCGGTGTTTGCGGTTGCCAATTGAGACTTTTTGCCAAAGAGGTTTGGAGGAGCGGTCGGGGATCTTTTTGGATACTAAAGATAATACCGATAACCGTAGCGATGAACAAAGAAAAGATAACTCGATAGAAAACAATTTCCGGTTGATCGCGAAAAGCTACCCAAGTGGACCAGATAACAATCGGGTTAATTGTCGGCGCTGCTAAGAGAAAACTAACCGCTACTGCATTCGGCATTCCTTGCACAAGTAAACGTCGCGCCACCGGTACATTGCCACACTCGCAGACGGGAAACAAAAAACCAATACATCCCCCCACAAATGCTCCTAAAACAGCATTTCGAGGCATCAAGGCAACTAGGCGACGTTCATCGACAAATATTAAAAGAATACTAGAGAGAATCACCCCTAGCAGTAAAAAAGGCATCGCTTCCACCAACAGGCTCAGGAATAGGGTAAAGGCATTTTGTAGTTGACTCATCTATCCTCGCCTTGGGAATTGGGGGTTTAGGGGTAAAGACTTAGGAACCCCAGAAAAAGGTTCATCAGTCCGCTCCCCGGCTTTTTAACATTTTTTTAATATATCTGATCGAGTGACCAATTATCAGTTATCAGTGACCAGTTATCAGTTATCAGTGACCGGTTATCAGTGACCAGTTATCCGTTACAGCCTTTCTCGCTGAGATGAAGTATAACCCTGTTTGGTATTGACCACCGACGACTGGCTCCCCAAAAGGAAAACTTCGTACCTCACCATTAAGATAACTGTTAGAGCAGAACGTAGGTTGGGCTTCGGCCGTGAGCTCAGCCGAACGGTTGAAGCATGAAACCCAACGCTGTTAGAGCAGATTTGAGTTTTCAGTCCACTGTTTACTGTTCACTGTTTACTGCTGAACTAGAGGACTCGATTAAGCTTGCCGCTTTGATAACCTTCTAGATCGAGGGTGACATAGATAAAGCCTAATTTTTGCAGATCAGCGACTAATTCGCTTAAATTTGTCCGATTAATAAAGTCGGGAATTTCTGCTGCCGGTAATTCAATCCGTGCCGTATCGCCGCTCGATCGCACCCGTAATTGACGATAACCTAATTTTCGCAGATAAATCTCCGCCCGTCCGACTCTTTGCAATTTCTCCAGGTTAATTTCCTCCCCGTAGGGAAAACGGGAACTTAAACAGGGTTGCGCTGGTTTATCCCACCAAGGTAAATTTAAGTAACGAGATAGTTGACGAACTTCGCTTTTTGTGATAGCAATTTCCGCCAAAGGTGAACGAGCGCCGCGTTCCCTAGCGGCTTGAATCCCGGGGCGATAATCCCTTAAATCATCAGCATTAACGCCATCGATGACGTAGGAATAACCACGAGCGAGAGCGATGGGTTTAAGGGTGTCGTGTAGCTCACTTTTGCAGAAATAACAGCGATTAACGGGATTACTGGTGTAATTGGGGTTATTCATTTCCTCTGTTTCCACCAATTCGTGCAGAATACCGATATAATCGGCTTGGGCGATCGCTTCTTCCAATTCTTCCGGCAGTAGGGAAGGGGAAACCGCCGTAATTGCCAATGCTTGACTCCCTAGCAGATCATAAGCCACTTTTGCCACTAGGGTACTATCCACGCCCCCAGAATAGGCAATCAAGGCTTTTTCACTGGTTTTTAAGAGGTTTTGTAATTGTCCGAGTTTATCAAGTAATTGACTGTCCATGGCGGCGATTTTGGCAACTGGTTTAGGGAGACCGTTTTTTATTATATGCCGTGCCGTAATTAATCAGGGCTACCGATCGATTTATGCTGCCATAATTTTGTCAATAATTGGGCTATTTTTGGCAATTTTTACTAGAAAATAATCTCGCTATCATAAGGATAGGCGGTTAAAATGTATCTTAGCTTATTGCTGATCCCAATTATTTTAGTAGGTATTTAGTCATAAACTTCACTTCTATGACCTACTCTAACAATAATAATTATCCTACTCTCTCGATCAAATTCATAAATAACCCGATAATCTCCTACTCTTAATTTGTAAAACCCTGACCATTCTCTCGTAAGAGGTAGGGGAGTTATCTGTTCAAAGTTGATAGCTAACCATTTAATTTTATTAAGAATCCTCAGTCTGATAAAATCTGTGATCAAATCTAAATCAGTTATCGACTCTGGTTCAAAAGTAACAGAATAGCTCATTTAAGGTTCTATCCCATATCTTTTATCCACCTCAGCTGCGGGAATAGTCGCTCTTCCTTGTAGTCTTTTTTGTCGGATTTCTAATAACTTTTCTTTAAAAGATTCCTTAACTTGTTTTCCCTCATCTGGATCACCAAAGTATTCATCTAGAGTATCATCTACTGTATTACGGATTAAACTTTGTAACTCTTGGGGAGTCATGTCTTTTATCTGCATATTTGCCCCTATTCAGAAAAGATAATTGACCTATCACTCCCGATTATATCAAGATATCGGGGCAACCCCTCTGTAGTTGCCCCTGCCAAGGATAATTTATCCCCGACGACGAAGGGAAGCGGCACCCAACGCACCAACAGCGATTAAACTCACTATACCACTAGGTTCCGGGGTTGATACAGCACCGCCACCAGTAGGAGTGATATCCCCATTAAGAGCCACAAACCCACCCCCGGCAACATTAGCGGAGTTTCCAGCATAGAAGTAGACACCGAAGGAGTTAGCATTCAGTCCATAGAGACGGAACTGCACCGGGCCGGTTTGGGGTGCTAAACTGCTTAGGTCAAAGCTGTAGGTATTAAAGCTAGTTGTTAAGCTAACTTGTGTCCCTAAATTACTGGTGAACCCATCAACACTAGAGCGCAAGACCAAATTTAGCTGGTTTTCATCATGCCTCGCATCGAGTTGTAAGTTAGTAAAATCGACCTGAAAACCTGCACCGGGTTGTACGGCAAATTCCACGTATTGGTTGGTATCAACAGTGCTACCTGTATTCCAACCGCCAGAACCCAAACTACCCAACAAGAATACAGAATCATCCAGCCGATTTATCCCGGCGGTATCTAACCCAGTGCTGGTTATATTCGCACCCACATTATCCGCCGCTTTGGGATAGGTTGCCGTAGAAGCACTAAATTGATTCCAACCAGCTACTATTGCCGCTTGAGCAGGAGTAACCCCGGCCAACCCCATCAGAGTCAAGGGGGTTAAAATTGTCAGTAATTTTTTCATGGATTTGATGGCCATAATAGGACAGAAATATGGTCATATTTAACGCTAGTTTTGCGCCAATATCCTGCAACGAAAATATCACAAAGGGGGGGGAAGTCAAGGGTTATTTAATCATGATTTTTTATTGATTTTTATATTTAAGATAGTTTTGGGTTATATAAATATTTTTGACTGGTTGCAAGGTTATAGCTTGGAATGCAGATAAGCGAGGTTCTACCTCTACTTATTTCGTTGACCGAAATGATCAAAATGAACTGCTTTGGTTTTGAAGTTAAATTTTAGGGGGATGCCATCCTGCTAAGATCCATTGTTGTCTAACTGTGGTGGCAATCAAATTATTGAGTTTTAATGCCATAACCGTTGCACGTCCACAAGGGGTTTTTCCTAAAATTTGTGTTCCCTCTTGACTCCATTGAAAATGTTCTGACCATATTTGTTTTCTTGGATTAAAAAGGGGAACAATTTGCTCAGTTTCTGGGTCTTTTGCTTCGGTTTGTCTGCCCTTATAGCCATTGCATAAACGACAAGCTAACCAGAGATTATGTTCATCATCGCTTCCCCCTTTAGCTTTAGGAATGATATGTTCAATCTCCAGCAATCCTAACACATATTTTTGTAAACTTAAACAATACCCACAGCGATTGTTAGCTTGTTGGCGAATTTTATCTTTAATATAGTCGGGAATAGGGCTAGGATTCATGCTTCTAAGGGTGAAATTAATCCTCTTTTCACCGCTTCATTTAATCCTTGAGACTTCTTTAACAAGTTTATTTGATAAATTTGCATCAATGACCAAAGTTCCCTATTTTCAAAGGTTGATAAATCCCCCTCTTGTTGTTGATTGAGCAACTCGCTTAATCTTTGATCCTGTTCTGATGCCATTTGTAATTGAGTTAATTTGATAATTTCTTCATCTGATAATGAATTTAGGGATGAGATTTTTTCGCCTTGATAATTGGGACTAATAGAAAAAGCGATCGCTTCTACTAATATATCATTAAGATCACGGTTAATTGAATGGGCTAAGGATTGAGCTAGATTAAAAATCTCATCAGGTAGGGTTAAAGTAATTGAAATGGCCATAAGCCTTTTTTATGTGGGGTTATAGAGATATTATGATTATAGCTCAAATTCTTGTTACCCATAAGGATAAACTGGTTCAAAAGTAACAGAATAGCTCATTTAAGGTTCTATCCCATATCTTTTATAAACCTCAGATTTCCAGGCAAGATTTACCGATAACTTAACTCACAGCAAACCCAGTTAACTTACGAGTTTCCAGATCATAAAAGGCTAAAACTATATCTTCTTTAGAAATACCCTCCCTTAATAATTCCGTAGCGATACCTTCCTCTGTCCAATCCTCCTCAATATAAATCTTCTCATTTTTAATCCTAATATGGACTTGAATATTCCTGATTTTTTTCTTGCCTTCCCAACCCATAAAAAGCCAAAAATACTGATCATGTATCTCGTCAAAAACCAGACAACTTTCTTGATCTAAATTAGCAGAACCAGAAACCCATTCGTGATATTCTGTTAATACTTTTTTAATGGCATTGCGATATTTTTCTAGTCTATCCATTGTAAAATTTTCTCCTTTTCCATCTCAACAACCAGCAAAAGTAATTGATTTATTTTCACAATAGCCTGAATTGATTCTCGTTGGAAAAAATTTTCATAAATGCTGTCTTTAATGGCTAGATAAATTTGATATTCTGGTTCGGTAAGACTGATTAAATTTCGATATAAAATATATTGTCCTAAAGCTAGGGACTTATACTAAATCTGGTTATTAAAGACTGATTATTTATTCCCCTTTTTGCATGAGTGCATGAGTAGAAAACGGGTTTCTCCGAGAAACCCGTT
>LFEF01011831.1_pt2 | contig 52514 bp, 36 predicted proteins | sample 619371 | NCBI WGS metagenome assembly LFEF01 (sample SAMN03014291, study PRJNA259931) | freshwater metagenome | biome: lake; feature: waterbloom | place: China: Taihu Lake | collected 2006-08 | depth 0 m m
TTAAAGACAAACAAATCTATTTAGCTAAATGCACAGAACCTTTACCTATTCGATGGTCAAGACAAATACCAGAAAGCTGTGAACCAAGCACAGTAACAGTCAGATTACATCCTTCTGGACGTTGGCATATTTCAATTAGATTTGATGACCCAACGATTAAGCCTTTACCAGTAACAGATAAAGCCATCGGAATTGACTTAGGAATTAGTAGCCTCGTGATTACTAGCAATGGCGATAAAGTATCTAATCCTAAGCATTTTAAAAAGCATTATCGGAGACTGCGAAGAGCATCGAAAAATCTTTCTAGAAAACAGAAAGGGTCAAAAAATCGGGAAAAAGCAAGAATCAAAGTAGCCAGAATTCACGCTCAAATCACCGATAGCAGAAAAGACCATTTACATAAGCTAACCACTCAATTAGTTCGTGAAAACCAAACGATTGTGGTTGAGAATTTAGCCGTCAAGAATATGGTCAAAAACCCGAAATTATCTCAGGCAATATCTGATGTAAGCTGGGGAGAAATCACCCGACAATTAGCCTACAAATGCCGTTGGTATGGGAGAAACTACATCGAAATAGATAGATGGTTTCCTAGCTCTAAAAGATGTAGTAATTGCGGGTATATTGCTGAAAAAATGCCGTTAAATGTTCGAGAGTGGGACTGTCCAAACTGTGGGACACACCATGACCGAGATATTAACGCCAGTAAAAATATTTTGGCCGCAGGGCTTGCGGTGTCAGTCTGTGGAGCGACCTGATGACCAGAACAGAGTAAATCTGTTAAGGCAGGTGCGAAAAATCCTTCGGGAAAGAAGCAGAAACCGTTCGGACCTCGGCGTGAGCTCGGTCGAACGCTGAGCTCACGGCCGAAGCCTAAATCGTGAGGTTTGGGAATCACCGTCCGTTTACGGCGGTGAGGATGTCAAGGACGGAGCCAACAATACAGAGCCTGGTTTAAAGCAATACAATACTAAAGTATTACTGGGTACAAACTCCTGAAATCCTTACGCAGATAGGGTTTGAAGTCAAATTTTTCAAATTCGACCTTTCGACCATTATAGCTTGTTTGGGGGCAGAAAATCATCAAAAACTTTGTATGGGCAAAGTCCAGATCTTAACGCTATTGACGCTCCCATCGCGCTCACGCGATGGGTTCTTGGTTCAACAAGTCCACTTACTTTAGATTCCTTGGGTTATCTAAAACAGAGGTGGTTCTTACGCCTGCGCGTTAATTTTCGTGGGATCCCTCTTGCCCCTCCGACATCGGGGGGGCAAGAGGGGGGTGACAAAATTTGCTTGAATTGAAGCATTAGCTTCAAGTATTGTGTTGTCTAGTTCCTGCAAAGATTTTACCTACCTACGAAGCCCAAATCGTGAGGTTTGGGAATCGCGGCCGTAAAACGGACGGCAAGGATGTCAAGAATTGGCTCTTCAATTTTCGGACAGGTCTATTGAGAATCCTTCTGATAAATCAAGAAGGATTCTCAAGGGACTCTCGCCACTGAACATTCAGGCGATTCAGGGCAGCACTACAGGTACTTTCAAGATTTTCCAGGTAAAAGCGGACTTGACCTTGTTCATCAAAGACAGATGCCTCGTAAACAATCATCTGAGCATCACTTCTGACAACTCGAAAAGCTACCCGTAGCCTGCCTGTTAGGGGCGAACTACCATAGCGGATGACTCTGCCTAGCTTGGAAGGCAAAGCACTACTGTCCTGATAGAGCCGAGACCAGACTAAAGCCATTTGTGGTATAGTATCCATAAAGCCTGGGTCGAACAGCCAAGGGGGGACGACAGTTGCAGAATCTTGCCCTACCCAAGCTGAAGGCTGGCTGGGCTTCACCCAAGCATCAATTCCCTGTTCGTCAATCGCTATAATCTCACTCATCAGTTGAAATCGCTTGCCGTGAAATAGATACTCTAGGTAAGCAAATTGAGGGTCTAGACTCCTGCCTGATTTGAGCTTGACGGGATGAAGAGAGGGAGGAGCTTCTATCTCTGGGCGCAGAATAACAAGAGCGCGATATAGTGGCATCCTAGTCTCAGGCTCTAGGATTTCGGCAGTTACCTGCAAGGTCGTTGCATCTGCGTGACTAGAAGAACGGGCGACGAAGAGAACTTTACGGCTCCCTTCGACGGCCATGGATACTCCCCGCAAGACCCTCAGATCAACGATTTCACAAACTTGCCAGTCGGGCCAGGCAGCTTGGGTAAATTCAGCAATCCATTCCAAGGCCCCGGTTGCCGGCAAAACAGCTTTGCCATCCAAGCAGTGATCTTCAAGATAGGGATCTGCCTCTAGAGAAAAGATGTGTTCCAGAGTCACTTTACTGTCAGGTTGCAGTTGAGGGACAGTAGAAATGAAGGGAAAAGGACGGTTAGCGGGAAGGAGAGCGAGTTTTCCGGCCTCAGCTTCATGGGTTTCCCACGGAGCTTCCCCGGCAATTACTTCTGCTGTTCCCTTATCTCCATAACTCAATTCTTCCTGGAAAAAGCGGCGACCACCGACTAGAGAAATTGGGATTACTCCCCGTTCCCGAAACTGACGCTTCACTTCTTCAGAGGCCATGCCCTTAGTATCCCAGGGTCCCCAATTGATGGCGACTACGCGGGTATTCAACCAGCGCTGGTCAAGCTGCCAGGCCAGACGATTCAAAATTTCATTGGCAGATGCGTAGTCAGATTGCCCACGATTACCGTAGCGACCGGCAACTGAACTGAAGAAAACCAGCCACTTCAAAGACTCTGGACGCAGATAGCGGCTGAGGATCAAGGCACTATCCACTTTCGTATCAAAGACCCGCTCAAAGGAAGCCAGTTCTTTATCGACAATCAATTTGTCCTCAATAATTCCCGCCCCGTGGATGGCAGCATCCAACCGTCCGTAGCGGGAGTAAATGCCTTCAATAACGGCAGCAAAAGCCTGCTCATCCTTCACATCTGCTACTATATACTCCACCTTTGCCCCTGCTTGTCGGAATCGTGCCAAATTAGCCCGAATTTCCCGCTCCCTCAAGATTAACTGGATGTGGCGCTCGATCTCAACGGGGGTGGGCAACTTGCCTTGGGAACGAGCCTGAGCCAGTAGGAATTGACGCAAGCCAGTTACATCTTCAATATGGGCTGTTGCTTCGTTCTCTAGAGGAGCCCGTCCCACCACAATCATCGTCAGGCCAAAGGAGGCTAAATCGCTGGTTACTTCCGCAGTAATGCCGCGAGCGCCGCCTGTAATTAAAACGACCCAATCGGGAGTGGGTGTAAATTTGGCAACAGTTGCCCGGGATGAGAAAGGAGCCGGCTGGGTGCGGAAAGTGGTACGTTGTCCTTGGGGATAGCCAACTTCGATGCGCCCCCCAGGTAATAACAGTTCTGAGACGAGGCATTCTGCCAGCACCTTTGGGGAAAGGTGGGCATCGAGATCTACTGCCTTGGCATGGAGGTTAGGCCACTCAGCTACTAGGGTTTTCAAAAGCCCGTTGCCACAACCGGCAATTGGCAAACTCGTCCCCCAGTTACCATCCCTGCCAAACTGTCCTCCCAAACAGGAAGCCATGAGGACGCGGCCTGGCTGTTGCCCTTTGCGGAGGTCGTCAGCACACAACTGGAGCAGGTAAAACAAGCTCTTAGCCTGTATTTGCGTATATTGCCGCCACTCAGATAGGGTAGTTGGCTCAGCCGCTTGGCTTAAAGCAGCCAAGTGGACAATCCCGGCGACCAGCCCATGTTTTTCCCGTTCCCTGCTGACTGCCTCAGCTAACGCCTTTGGTGTTGGCAAACTAGCTCGCTCAATCAGTGCTACCGCCAGCCCTCTTTGCCGCAGAGACTCTGCCAAGTAGGGAGCGACGCTAAGTTCGTCTTCAGTAATAAGAAAAAGCCCTTGGGGAAGCGGCCACTGACCGGTGGGTAGGGGGTCTGCCTGTGCTTGCATCAGGTAACGTGGAATCGATTCTCCCTGGGCTAGAACTTTCCCAAGCTGTTTTCTGGTTCCACTGTCCCAGACGGTGAGAGGGATAAGACTTGTTGAACAATGCCGTTGAGGGATTTAACCTTGGTCAAATTTTCCATCTGGGACTGCATACCTTCAGCGACAGCAGCGGGCAAACTTTTCTGTATTGCTCCCAAAATTTCCACTCGCTTGATCGAGTCAATTCCTAGTTCTGCTTCCAAATCCTGATCCAAGCCCAACATATCAATTGGGTAGCCAGTGCGTTCACTGACTAATTGCAAGAGAGTTTTGGTCACACTCTCCCGTTCGAGCAGGACAGAGGGGACAACGGCATCGGCAGGGGTTGGCAGATTGGGAGATGCTGCTGCTGGCTGGGGCTTGAGCACTGGCTCTTGCTGCTCAATTGTGGGACTAACCGATGTGGGACTAACGGATATCTGAGGCGGTGCAGCGGGTCGGGAAGGGGGTGGGGAAATTCGGGGGGGTACTGGCGGCGAAGCAGGGGAGAGGTTAGCACTTCCCCCTCCATTGGAGCCAAGGGAAAGTACAGGTTGGGCTGCCGGCCGGCTCCGCTCTGGCATAGCCACCAATCTTGAAGGAGTCATTCCTTCTACCTGACTGGCTTGGAGAAATTGCAGCATTACCTTCTCCTGAAGAGTCAAAAACTGACGCATGGTCTGCTGGTAAGCTTGATAGGCTTGTAAAGCCACCGAGCCAGCAACTGAGGGTTCTTGGCTAGTAGAATAAGTCTGTGGAGTTGCCGGTTGGGAGAGCGGGGGAAAATTTTGTTCAGACATTGTTCGCTCGATTTTGGGTTGCGGATTTGAATTAGTAGGAACTATGGGGTTTAACCCGGTGAGTTGGGAAGGGGAATGGGCATGAGGGGCAGGACTAGGCGGCTTGACTGGCTCAAATCGCTCTATCCCTGAGTCTGGCTTCGCCTCGGTGTTACCGTTTTGCCCTTTTTTGTCTTGTCTGCCTAGGATAGACGTTGCCAAGGACAGGGGGGGGAGCTTGCCGCTATAACTATTGGTAGCTCCTAATGACCTGACACCACCACCGTTAACCAGCCAAGTGGTGGGTGCTAATTGAGAGGGGCTCGTTAGCTCTGCCAGTCGAGATAATTGCAGCTGCTGGACTTGGCGTCCGACAAACAGAGAAAGGAGTTGCACCTCTAGCCCTCTGGTAATTAGAGTCCCTAAGCCCAGCAGAAAGCCTCGCAGTCCTCCCCCTTGCCCATCTAAAGATACGCAAGTATGCTCTTTGTCTCCTAAAATTTGACCGACGAACTTGGTCAGGATGCTTTTTGGACCGACTTCAATAAAGGTGCGAGCGCCAGCTTCATATAAAGCCTGAATTTGACTGACGAACTCTACTGGACGGAGAGCCTGTTGGCTTAACTGGCCACGGATGCCATCGGCATCTGAAGGGTAAGGAAGGGCTGTAGCGTTAGCATAGACAGGAAACTGGGGGGACTCAAAGCAGCCAGAATTTAACTGACGGGTCAACTCTTCCTGAACCTCTGCCAGCAAGGGCGAGTGAAAAGCTCCGGCCACAGGCAGCTTTCTAGCGGTAATGCCGTCCGCGTTCAAACTGTTGATTGCTTGTTCGATCGCTGCTTGTGGTCCGGAAATGACGGACTGAAGGGGAGCATTGTGATTGGCTACCACAACTCCTGGAAAACTGTCAAGATATTGTGCCAATTCCTCGCGGGTGATTTGCACGGCAGCCATAGCTCCCTCAACCCCCTGACAAGCTTGGGACATAATCTGGCCTCTAAGGGCAGAAAGATTGAGAAATTGAGCTTGGGATAGCACACCGGCAGCGTAGAGGGCTGTATATTCGCCATAACTGTGTCCTGCTGCCAAATCTGCCTTAATGCCCAGCTTGGCCAGCAAGGCTAGATAGCCCGATTCCACGGCTCCTAGAGCGGGTTGAGCTACTTGAGTCTGTTTAAGCTGTTGTTCATTGCTAATTTCGGCCGCTTCTGAATAGGCACTGGGGGGATAGATATACTGACTCAGCAATTTTGGGAAGCGATGGCCCAGATGGCTGTCGGCAAATTCCAAAGCTTGGCGCATCTCTTGCCTATAGAGAGCAACTTCCCTGGCCATGCCGGGATATTGCGCCCCCTGCCCCGGAAAGAGAAAAGCAGTGAGAGCTTTTGTCCCAGTGGGGGTGTGGCCTTCGGAGAACTGAATCTCAGGGGGCAGGGGACTGGCAGAATCGCCTGCCAGATAACTAAGAGCCGAGGACAAGCTGGCGACTAACTCTGACAAATTACTGGTCACGATGGCTAGGGTTGCTCCCCTGCCTAGGTGGTTTGTCGCTGTTAAAGCGCAACTGTAGGCCAGATCTCCCAGTCGCGGTTTTGCTCCTCCTTGCAAAGCTGTCAGCAGAGACCGCACTTTTGGCAATAATTCTTGGCGATTCTCGGCAGCCAAGATCACCAATTCCCAAGGCCAGTTATCTCCTCCCACGGCTGGTCTCTGAACTGCTCCCCCATACTCCTCGAGAATGGCATGAAAATTCGTCCCCCCAAAGCCAAAAGCACTGACCGCTCCCCGGCGAGGTTGGTTGGGATTAGTCAGCCAAGGATGATTGTCTTTTAAGAGATAGACCGGGCTTTCTGGCTCCACAATCGGGTCTAAGGGGGTGTCAACCCCAAAGTGAGCGGGTAGGACTTGGTGATGTAGAGAGAGGGCTACTTTTATTAGTCCAACGACCCCAGCGGCACTTTTAGTATGTCCGAGCAAGGTTTTAATGGAGCCAATAGCGCAGGATTTTTGCCCTGCCCCGGAGGCTTGTAGAGAACTGGTAATTGTTTCTAATTCTGCTCGATCGCCGGCCACCGTCCCCGTGCCGTGGGCTTCATAGAGTCCTAGACTAGCGGGAGAAAATCCGGCTTTGTCGTAAGCTCTCTGTAGCGCTCGCTTTTGTCCTGCTGGCAGGGGAGCAGTTAAACCCAAGGCCTTACCGTCGCTGGAACCAGCGACCGCTTTGATAACTGCATAAATTCGGTCTCCATCCCGTTCCGCATCTGCCAGACGCTTGAGAACAACGATGGCAATACCTTCGCTGATGACAATCCCGTCGGCAGCTTTATCGAAGGAGCGGGGTTGACCTTGGGCAGAGAGGGCATGGGTCTTGCTAAAGCAAAAATAAGCAAAAGGGCTTTGCCCTGTGTCAATGCCCCCTGCAATACAGAGATTGCTTCGTCCCGTTTCCAATTCTGTCACTGCTAGGTCAATAGCAGCCAAGGAAGAAGCACAGGCCGCATCAACAGTGAAGTTAGAGCCTCCACAGTTAAAACGGTTGGCAACCCTGCCAGCTGCCACATTCAACAGTAAACCTGGAAAAGTTTCTTCCGTCCATTCTGGTAGACGATCCCAGATCTGTGGGGAGGGATTTTCAACCACCCTCGGCACTTCTGCTCGCGCTGCATACTGCCCGCCCAGATCTCCTATCCCTCCGCCCGCACCCAAGATGACTGAGGTACGTTCTCGGTCGAAATCTCCTCCCCCGTAACCCGCATCTTCTAAGGCTCTTCGCACAGCCTCCAAAGTCAATAGCTGTAGTGGTTCGATGGACTTGAGAGATACGGGAGGAATCCCAAAGCGCAGAGGATCGAAGGGAACCTCATCGATGAAACCACCCCATTTGGAATAGACCTTATCTCGTGTTTGTGGGTCAGCATCGTAGTACAAACGCCAGTCCCAACGGTGAGCGGGAATTTCGCCAATAGCTTTTACCCGGGAGAGGATGTTTTTCCAAAAAGTCTCCGGTGCGTCTGCTTTAGGAACGAGGGTCGCCATGCCAACGATGGCAATATCTGAGGGTCGGGTTGGAGCGGGGACTTTCTCTTCACCTGCTGGGGAAAGAGAAGTCAGGAGTTGGCCGCTGCCTTCAGCTACTTCTTGGTGCAAGCTACTGACGCTGATCACTTGATGGCGCATGGTTGCCACCTGACCGATCATGTACATCCCTTCGCTAACCTGTTGCTCTTGGTTGACCGAGACTATTTGGCCTGTCTCATTGCGCCGCAAACCTTTGGTAGCTATCCGTAACCGTCCTAGAGTCAGGTCTTCCAAAACGTTCTTAATTTCTTCGGCAGAACTGCCCCGGGCTGCCATTTGCCGGCGGGTGTCGTAGAATTCGCGGGCAAATGGGGTGACAGCGCAACGGCTGGCATGGCCCGGTCCGGTTTCTAAGTTGATGGTCGATTGGCAACTGAGGGCTTGGGCTTGAAACTCTGGCAGGATTGCTCCACAAGCCACTGCTTCCTCAGTAAAGAGGTAGGCACTGCCCATTAACACGCCAATTTTCATGCCCCTTACTGCCAAAGGAGTGGCCATGGCACTGATCATAGCGGCCGAGAGAGCGTCATGAATCCCACCGGCGAAGATGGCGTGAATTTGCTGCTCTGCTCCAGCTGGTACTTTCTCTAACAGGGTAGCGATCATGCTTTCCCAGAGGACAAAACTGCTCAGTGGCCCCACGTGTCCTCCGCATTCTCGCCCTTCAAAAATAAACCGCCGCGCCCCCTGTTCGAGGAACATTTTCAGGAGTGCTGGCACGGGAACATGGAGGTAGGTGGCAATTCCTTGGGCTTCCAACCTCGCTGCCTGATCCGGCCTGCCCCCGGCAATCAAGGCAAAAGGCGGCTTAATTTTCTGGACTTCTTGCAGTTGTTCTTCCCTAATTGCCTGTGGAACAAAGCCAAGGATGCCAATACCCCAAGGTAGCTCTCCGAGAAGGGCTTGGGTTTTCTGCAACAGTTCCCCGACCTGTTTTCCCCGCATCAGAGCCAAAGCCAAGAGGGGCAGTCCGCCTGAGCGAGCAACTGCATGGGCAAATTCTGCCGTATCGCTGACTCTAGTCATTGGCCCCTGGACAATAGGATATTTGGTGCCGTGGGAAACTGCCAAGGGAGTTTCCGCTTGTAGAGGTTTTAGCTCCTGGGCTGTCTGCACCTGTTCCTGACTGCCCTTGAGCAGGGCTTGCACAAATTTACCCGTGGTCTGGTAACGCTTGCGGAAATCAGCCGCTAACCCGCTCGCTTGTCCCATTGGCCAAGCTTGAGTAGCAGGATTTTCCCAGCCAATCAGGGAGGTGGCTCGTTGCTGCCAGATCTGGCCAGAAACTGAGGCTTCTTCTTGAATCTCTATCTGTCCCGCCATTTCTTGCAACTTGGCAACGGCAGCAAAACCGGGACGGGACAATACACGACAAGCGCGCCCCAACCTCTCGCCGATGGCGCTCGCTTCTTGCCCGTTTAAGTAACGTAAGTATTCTTGCCATTCTCCAGGAAGAGGAGATTCGGGCATCAGCCATAATTGATCGTCTAAGACGACGCCCGCCGCACCGGCAGCCCGACAGGCGGACGCGGTATGAATACCGATTCCTCCTTGCACATAGATGGGCAGGGAGGAGGTTTTCAATAATTTCTGAGTGAGGATGAAAGCGGGATCTTCTCCTACCCAACCGCCACTTTCCTGTCCTTTGGCTACCAATCCAGCCAGGAAAGGAAACAGAGAAGCTAAGAGAGGCAGTTGATTGGCATCGGTTATTTCCAGCAAAATTAGGCGATTTTCCCCAGAAAGAAGCTGTAATTTCTCTCTGAGCGTTTCAGCAGTTGCCTCTTGCCAGCCACTGAGAATCAACCAGTGAGATTCCAGTTCCAATCTAGCCAAAAGTTGGCTGCTCTGCTCGATCTGTGTTAAATTCAGTCTCAGTCCGGCTGCTCTAGGAGCATTTTTTAAAGCTAAAACCTGCTCTAGATTACTAATTGCTCGCTCTAGATTTTCTGGTTGACAAAATTCTCGATCGAGTATCCCGATTCCCCCAGCCCGAATGCTGGCGATGGCTAAACCAGGGTGTTCTAGCTCAATGGGACTCAGAGAAAAGCAGTTGAATTTATCCATCATAACCTCTAATTTTGATTAATTTAACTATCTTGACAAGCCTGTAATTGCTGGATGATAGCTGTTTGCTCTTGTTCTAAGTTGCGACCGATAAAAACCGCTTGCGTTGGCATTTTTCCGCAGATATCGGGGGCCACAACCTGAAAATCAAAACGACCGCAAATAAAATTAAACAGACAGGATGTTGCTCTATCATCTAAATTGAGAATTCCTTTGGCACGGTAAACTTTTGGGGAAAGTTCTCCGAGAAATTGCTTGAATTTATCCAAGTTCACCAATCGTTCTGTCTGATAAGAAAAAGAGGAAAAATCTTGATGGCTGTCGCGGAAACCATGAGCAGATTTGGTTACTTGAGTTTCCAGTAGCTTTGATTGCCTTCTGTAAAGATTAGCTCCTAGGGCGAACAATAATTTGGGATCGATATTGCTGTGAGTAGTTTTAAATAAGGGGGCTCTTTGATTCAATTGACGGAGATGGCTTTCGACTCGCTCAATTTCTAGTTCTGTCACTAAATCTGTCTTATTCAAGATCAGAAAATCTGCCGCCCTTACCTGCTCGTTGAGTACTTCTTCTTCGGCTGCCAACCGCAAAAACTCTGAAGCATCTACTAAGGTGATTACTGAATCGAGAATGACATCGAGATAATGGAGGCGCTGGATCAGGGGAAAGGGATTTGCCAGTCCAGTGGTTTCTATGACTATTAAATCGGGCTTTATTTGTTCTTGAATTTCCCGAAAGGCGTTGTGTAAAGAGAAGATGTCAACACTACAGCAGACGCAACCACTGTTCAATTCTACTACTTTATCTATACTTTCAAATCCTGATACTACTTTACCATCAATTCCCAAGTCGCCAATTTCATTCATGATAATCGCCACGCGCTTCTCTTGAAAGACTTTTTCTAGGGAATTTCTTAAAAGTGTAGTTTTGCCACTGCCTAAAAAGCCGGCGATTGCGTTGCAAGGTGTTTTAAGCATAAACCAATTTTCATAAATATCTAAGGTTATTAATAGTCAAAAATCACCTCTAGAAAGTTCAGTTTTTCACGGCTACTATCTCCAACCAAAGTCGGGGAATTTCTTTGATTTGTAGATTGTTTAAAGTAACTGCCGCCGCTTCTTGCAAAGCTTCACTAGCTATCTCTACCGGATAGCCACTTAAGGCGACTTCAGCAAACCCTGCATAGGCGCCAATGGTTTCCAAACTTCGCTGGGTCAGCATGACAGTACGCTGCTTATCCTGAATAATCTCTAAATGGTGACTATTGAGCAAATCCCGCCATTGAAGTGGAGAGAACCATTCATTGCCAAAAGCTCGATTCCCCTTACCGCGCTTTCTGCGAATGCCTTCTTGACCAGCTTGCTGCAATTGGAGCAGTTTCTCGGAGACGATAGCTAAGGCTTCTTTCATCCATTCAGTATAGATCGATTCTGTTCCCTCGGGATAGGTGCCGATAAAAAAGCAAGAATTAAAGGCAAAAATTCCGCCAGGACGCAAGACTCGACTGATACTTTGGATTAATTTCTCTTTGTCGGGAAGTAAATGGATGGCATTGCCCATCAGGACGAGATCCATGCTTGCCGGTTCTAAGTCAAAATCATCAGCACTACCGACTTTTAGAAGCACAGCACTTTGCCCGGATTTTAAAGCTGAATTAAGCGCGTCATGGTCTTGAACGAGCATCTTTTTTTCTTTAAATAATTCCCGCGCAATCTCGAGAGATTCTGTCGAAATATCTATGCCAACAATCCCTACCTCTGGTTTGATTTCTAGGAGCAATTCACTGAGAGTTCCTGTACCGCAAGCAAGATCGAGAACCTGGCTGACATTTTCTAAGGGCAAACTGTGTAGAAATTCTCGGTTTGCTTCTAGGTATTCGGGTTGCAGGGAAAATGGTTCATAAGAAGTAATGACTGGCATATAACAATTCCTTGTCTTGGTTTTATTTTAAATTTGGGGACATAATCCTTCTAAGAAGGGAACTTCAAAGCATTTTTCGTGCATCACAGGCCCGTGTCCGAAATAACCGTCTTCTCCAAACAACTCTCCATGATCTGCGGTGACAATAATGTGAGTGTTAGCAGGACATTTACGAAATAGCTCACCTAGCAAACCATCGACATACTCAACACAACGAATTTGCTGTTTGTGTAGCTGCTCCATTTCTGCTGAATTGAAAAATGACTTTTCGGCTTTTTTTTCTGTCTCGGTTTCAGTTTGCAGCAGATCGTCCATTCTCTTAAAAACTCCATGCACTCCAGATATATGGGGCAGTTCATCCTCTTCCAGCATATAAGGATAGTGGGTTTCTCCTAAGTTAAAAAAGTAAAACTGAGGTTGTTCGTCGGGAAATTCTACTTCCTCAACCATTTTGGCAAATTCATTGTGAGTGGGCATTAGTCGATAGTCATCAAAGTACTTATTAATACTCGTAAATTGGTTGAGAACAGGTAGAGAAACTCGGCCAATAGTTTTATAACCTTGGTTTTTTAAGACTTTCGGTAAGGAGAGTTGGGGAATAAAGGTTTTAAAGGACAAGTCTGGGATTCCTAAACGATCTACCCATTTAGCAAATTCTTGTTTATAAACTTCAGAGGCAAACACGCCCCGAGGACTTTTGTGAGGAACCATGCCCATCAACATAGCATAGTGGGAAGGGGATGTCCAAGAAGCATAGCTATACCGGCGTTCAGCCTTACCCAGCCGATCCATATTGGGAGTTGATGCCGCAGAGTAGCTGTCATGACGGCAGCTATCCATAACAATATAGATGAGATGGTTAATCATGTGTATCTATATACAAAATGTTCCTCACCAATGTAGTTAAAAAATCCCGCAATGTCAAGAGATAACGGTTAGGCTTACCCTAAGCCTAACCTATTTAGTCGATTGTTGCTTAACAACTGAGATGGCAAATTCTCCTCAAATATGCCTGAATTCTGGGTAGGCAACTTACATCACATAAAGTTCATTTTGTTAATAATTGTTAAGATGCGATGACCTTGTTAATCTTGGGTATTGCATTACTCGGAAAAGAAGCGGTATAATCGGAAGGGAAATATTTGATGTGGAGGAATCCTTCAATGTCGTTTACGCCGCAAGTCAAGCGAGTTACCAAGCCTACTCAAAAAAGCTCATCAATTAAAACAGCGTCTCAACTAATGAAGGAAAAGCGCTATGATGAAGCTCGGGAGGCTTTTGAAGAAATCCTTGAAAAAGACCCAGGCTCTAAGCAAGCTCATCTTGGTATAGGCAGCATCTGTTTAAAACAAAAAGATTATGAAGGAGCTTTGATCCACTTCGGGTCGGCGAGGAGAATTGACCCAATGATGGCTAAAGCTGCTCTTGCCGTTGGCAATGTTTACTACAAGCAAAATGAACTGGACTCGGCCATTGAAGCTTTTAAAGATGCCCTTAATATCGACCCTACTACCCCTGCTGGTTATCTGGGGATGGGGAGGGTTTTATTAAAGCAAAAGAAATACCCTCAAGCTAAAGAGCAAGTTCAAAAAGCACTGGTCTTTAACCCTCAGTTAACTCCAGGGCGCTTGCTCATGTCTCAGATTTACCAAGAACAAGGAAATACAAAGGCAGCAATTGATGAAATCGAGTCTGCACTGAGGATGAATCCAACAGCTTGGAGTGCTTATCAAGCCCTAGGAAATATCTACCTAAAACAAAAACAATATAACCTCGCCCGCAAAAATTTTGAAGGTGCTCAGCAATTAAATCCTAAAATTCCTGTCGTTGCCAAAATGGGTTATATAGAGGCTTTAATTGCAAGCAATGCTCTCGATGAAGCAGCCGAGATTTTACGCGATCTGCCGAACAAAAAACCCATAGAAGCCAAAAAACAAAAATTATGGGGGGATCTTTATACTCGTCAAGGATTTACCAAAGAAGCGGCAGAAGCCTATCGAGCAGCCAATTTACTGGCGGCAGAACAAGGAGAGGTCGCCAGCGAACTTTCCACTTTAGATATGCTGATAGAAGAAGATGACGATAAATTAGGATAAATCCTCGAGACCTACAAAGAAAAAGCAACTCAGCAAATTGCCCAAACCCAATTTAGTAAAAATCCCTAAATCCCCAGACAGTATAGTCTTTAAAGACTATACTGTTAGTTCCCGCAAAAAAGCCAAATAATGTTTCTTGATTTTCAGAGAGCTTCTCTCAAAAAACAACAGATATTGATAGCTATTATCGTTACTTTATCTGTCTTTATAGCCGTGTTTCTAGCAATTCATGCCTCGCTCCAACTTCAGCAGCAGTCTAGTAATCTTCTCCCATCCCAACTGCCGTGGCAGATTTTCCTAGCGTTCCTTGTGGCTATTCTTGTAGGAGGATTTACTTTTGCTTTGGAATTAATAACAATTAATCAAATGGAGCGGGGTTTCAATCAGATTCAGCTTGAGTTGAGGGCATTAGGGAGTGGAGATTTTAATCCTTCCACTCATCTAGAGTCACTAGCTTTGCCCAAAGAGATGAGGGAAGTAGGGAGCTATTTCCCTCATCTGAAGTTAGCTCTCTCAACAAGCTTGAGCGAGCTACAACAAAAACTTGAGGAGCAAGGAACAATCCGAGAAAGCTTGCAAGCTGAACTGACGGGACTTGAGAATACTCTTGCAGAGCAGAAGCTCTCCAACGAAGGTTTGCAATCTCGACTAATTCGGATACAACAAGCACTTGAAGAGGCTCTCGAAGAAAATCAAGCACTAGCAAGAAAAGTGAGTCAAAAGAGAGCAGAAGTCGAGCAACCCGAAGGGGAAGTCGGAGATTTTATCGCTCAGATGCAAGGCGAATTTCAACAGGCACCTAAGTCGGTTGCTTCTCTGACTTCCAGTTCCCTAGAAGAGATTGTCCAGTATAAGGAGGAGCTTGAATATCGCATTACTTGGCTGCGGACGCTACTTGAAGATGCAGAAAAAGAACTCAAACTAATTTGTATTACCTATGAATTATAAAAACAAGCTTAATTTTTTCAGACTTGAGAAAGTCCATAAAGATTGAGGTTTATAATTAAAAACTAGAATCTTGAAGAGGAGAATTAACAATGAAAACCCTTGTGCCGATTTCTTGGTATTCCGATCCCGAGATTTTCAAGAAAGAGCAAATAGTTCTCTTTCAAAACCTTTGGAACTTTGTCGGATTGACCACCGATTTAGAAAATCATAATGACTATATTGCTAAAGATCTAGGAGGACAAGCTATTTTTGTCCAGAATTTTCGTGGAGAATTACGAGCGTTTGATAATATCTGTTCCCATCGTTTTAGTAAGATTCATCAAGAGGAAAAGGGGAATGGGCCAGTTAGATGTCCCTACCACGGATGGATTTATGACAGTGCTGGCATCCCGATTAACATTCCCTTACAGTCCCGCTTCGATTTTTCCGATTGTACACCGGAATCTTTCCAATTGAAACAATGGTTAGTTGATACTTGTGGCTCCTTTGTTTTTGTGAAAAAAAATGATGATGGTCTGACCCTCAAAGAGTATTTAGGAGGGATGTATAGTCGGTTATTAGATTTTTCAGAGTCAATGGGTGAGAAAGTTGACTGTCAAGAAATGATCATTAAAGCCAACTGGAAAATTATCGTTGAAAATACTTTAGATAGCTACCACATCTGGGATGTCCATCCCAACTCTCTGGGCAAGTATGGAGCAGTTGATGGGTATTATTGGAATGACGACTTCCATTCGACTTACCTCAGTAAAGCGAAAAAGCTAGATGCAAAAGTCAGAAAGTTTACCACAGCTTTTGCAGATCGAAAACTGAAGATAGATGGCTACCAGCATTATTTGATTTTCCCACTTTTAACCTTGTCCACTCTGTTTGGGATGTCTTTAAATATGCACGTTTTCACGCCTCTTAGTTCTACAGAAACCAAGGTTACCAACTATACCTTTATGGGAAAACTTGATAATGCCAGTCTGGAGAAAATTCTATTTGATATGAGTAGCAAAGCCTCAGCTAACTTAGTTACTCAAGTTTGGGATGAAGACAAACCTGTCTGCGAATCAGTCCAGCTAGGAATGGTTTCAATCGATAACTCAAGGGATTATAAGCAGGGAATTCTTAGCAGTGACGAGCGCCGTCTTCATACTTTTCAACAACCTTATCTTAAGCTGATGAATTTGGTGCCATCCGCTGCCTGAAAAATGTGACATCTTCCCACGTCATACGTCATAATTTTGATTTGGCGTGGGTTTCTTGCTCTTGACTTCGATTTTGAACGTTTTTGGCACAGTTTAAGATCAAATATGATAGTCTCGCCATTATAGTTCTCATTCAAGCAGAAGCCAAGACGGATTTTAACCGCCTATCCTCTTGCCTCCTGCATTCCAAAACGCCAAAAAAATAGGGTTTTAAAAAAACCAGAATTCAAAATAAGAAATAGCGTTGGGCCATGGGTAAAACCGTAGCAGGTTCACAGATTAATAATTCCCCGTCAGCACGCACTTCGTAGGTTTCGGGATTAACTTCCATGCGCGGTAAAGCGTCATTCAGCTTCATACTGGCCTTACTGATATTGCGCGTATTCGACACGGCCACGGCGGTTTTTTTCAGCTTTAACTTCTCAGGAATGCCCGCTTTCATAGCATATTTAGAAACAAATGTCAAGGAAGTTTTGGCGATCGCACCACCAAAAGAGGCAAACATGGGACGCATATAAACCGGTTGCGGTGTGGGAATACTGGCATTAGCATCGCCCATTTGCGCCCAGGCGATTAAACCGCCTTTCAGGACAATTTCCGGTTTTACGCCAAAAAATGCCGGTTTCCAGAGAACCAAATCGGCTAATTTGCCCACCTCGATGGAACCGACATAATCGGAGACACCATGGGTAATAGCAGGATTAATCGTATATTTAGCAATATATCGTCTTGCCCGCAGATTATCATTCTCTCCCGTTTCCCCGGTCAGTCTGCCCCGTTGTACCCGCATTTTGTGGGCAGTTTGCCAAGTGCGGATAATTACTTCCCCCACCCGTCCCATAGCTTGAGAATCGGAGGAAATGATGCTAAAAGCCCCTAAATCGTGGAGAATATCCTCGGCAGCAATAGTTTCGCGGCGGATGCGGGATTCAGCAAAAGCCACATCTTCGGGAATACTCCGGTCTAGATGATGACAAACCATCAACATATCGAGGTGTTCCTCTAAGGTATTCGTCGTATAGGGACGGGTGGGATTAGTAGAGGAGGGTAAAACGTTCATTTCCCCGCAAACCCTGATAATATCGGGAGCATGACCACCGCCGGCCCCTTCCGTGTGGTAGGTGTGAATGACGCGATTTTTAAAAGCGGCGATAGTGGCCTCAACAAAACCGGCCTCATTGAGAGTATCCGTATGAATCGCCACCTGCACATCGTACTTATCGGCCACGCTTAAACAGGTATCAATGGCTGCCGGAGTGGTTCCCCAATCTTCATGGAGTTTTAAGCCAATTACCCCCGCTTTTACCTGTTCCGCTAGTCCTTCCGGCTGACTGCTATTGCCTTTACCCAAAAAACCCAAATTCATCGGGAAAGCTTCGGCGGCCTCTAGCATTCGATAGATGTTCCATTCTCCCGGGGTGCAGGTGGTGGCATTAGTTCCCGTTGCAGGTCCGGTCCCGCCACCAATCATCGTGGTAATCCCCGACGCAATCGCTGTCTCAATTTGTTGGGGACAGATAAAATGAATATGGGCATCAATCCCCCCTGCTGTCAAAATCATCCCTTCCCCGGCTAATGCCTCGGTAGCAGGACCGATAATAATATCGACATTGTCTTGAATGTGGGGATTGCCCGCTTTACCGATTTTATAAATTTTGCCGTCTTTAATGCCCACATCGGCTTTAACGATGCCCCACCAGTCGAGAATTAAGGCATTAGTAATCACCAAATCTACCGCCCCATCTTCCCTAGAAATGGGGGATTGGCCCATACCATCGCGAATTACTTTACCGCCGCCGAATTTTACCTCATCGCCGTAGGTGGTGAAATCTTTTTCGACTTCGATAAATAATTCCGTGTCTGCCAGGCGAACTTTATCTCCGACGGTGGGGCCGTAGGTTTCTGCATAGGTGCGGCGATCGATGCGATAATTCATAGGGGTAATTCTCTCAAATCGACATTGATTATACGATCGATTTTCCGGCAATTATCGCTTTTTGGGGATTTTCTTCCATTTTTAATCTGGCTCGTTTTCGAGGATTTCTTTGGCTTTCAGTAAAGCTTGGTGATGTTCTTCGGTGACGGTGGGATATTTTAAACCAAGGGATTCGAGGGTGTGATAAATAACCGCCCCCACAGCTAAACGGGTAAACCATTTGCGATCAGCCGGGATAATATACCAGGGGGCCCATTCGGTACTGGTATGATTGAATACCTCCTCGTAGGCTTTCATGTAATCACCCCAAAAAGCTCTTTCTTTGACATCATTTTCAGAAAACTTCCAGTTTTTTTCAGGGCGATCAATTCTTTCTAAAAAGCGTTTTTTCTGTTCTCCTTTAGAAACATTGAGAAAGAATTTTAGGACAATAACCCCATTATTAACCAGATATTTTTCAAAATTATTAATCTCCTCAAAACGTCGCTGCCAAACTTTCTTGGTTCTGTCTTCCGGGGGGAGTTTTTGCCGTTCCAATAAATTTTGATGGACGCGCACGACTAATAATTCTTCGTAGTAAGAACGATTAAAAATACCGATACGACCCCGCTCCGGTAAGGCTTTATAATATCGCCAGAGATAATCGTGATCTAGTTCTTCGGCCGAGGGAACTTTAAAGCTAAATACCTGACAGCCTTGGGGATTTAAACCCGACATAACGTGCCTGATCGTACCATCTTTACCCGCCGCATCCATGGCTTGCAGATTAATTAACAGGGCATAGGTATCCTGAGCATAAAGTTTATCTTGAAACTCGGCCATTTTTTCGATCCCCTGTTGCAGCAGCAGCGTGGCATCTTCTTTGGTAATGTAGTCTGGCTTAAACCCGGGATCGTAGTCTTTGTGCAGAGAAATTTCTTTACCCGGTGGCACGATTAAGGATTGTAAAAATGCTTGGCGATCAATTTTGCTGACCATGCTCTTCTCCTTGATTGTTTTGAACCCTAAGATTACATTGTAGCACTTTTGCTCGGAAAATATCTAAACCTTGAACTGGCGAGCCAGGGATGAAGTGGCAAAAGTATATTTAAATAGCTGTCAGTCCCTAAGCAAAATTAATTACACATCTAAGCTGTCAACCGTCTATCAGTTTTATGAGAAATGCTGTAGATGTATTTTTACTGTAAAAAAAGGTTAATTGCATCAATAAGCTGCTTGAGTTGTTTAATCTTTTCAACTAGATGCAAATATATAAACTCATAATTTAGGATACTAGCTATTTCTTCCACAGTCGTTTCGCTTTTATCATAGCTTCGTTGTATTAATTGATAAATACTGTCCAGCACTTGACTAGGATGTGGTATTTGTTCTACATCTAGGGCATTTAGATCGAAACCTAAATTGTCTAGAATAAACTTAGATGTTAAACAACTATCTATTTTAGTCAGAAAACTGTATTCACCTAAAAACCAAGCTTCAATTTCCATAATCACTAAAATCATCGAAATGGGAATTCCCTTGTTCTGAAGTAAAGGTTTTAAAAATCCTTTAATGCCATTTTCTACCTTAGTTCTATTTTCTAGAGTTTCGGGATATAAATCTCGTAAACCTAAAATTTTTTCATAACCATTATTAGTTAAACTAACATATTGTTTTTTTATATCGGAAAGTACATGAGAACCACATCCGCAATCATACAAAAGAATAAAGAAAGGAGCAACTTCGATAGAATTTGATTTTAGCTGTTGAATTTTGCGATTAGCTTTATCCCCGCGCACTTGATAAACTTCCACAGAAACTTTTTTGTATCCTGCAATTTCTTGAAGTAACCTGGTTATCAATATTCTTTCGGTCTGTCCTTCCACAAAAATCGCTAGTTTTTTCTGTAACATCAATCTATCACTTCCTCTGAATTAGGTTCCTGCAAGTAGTATTCACTAGCAAAAAAATCAAAGTTATTCAGTCCAATATGTTTAAACTGTTCAAATTGTTCGGGAGAATTAGCATAGTTATGTAATTTAGCGACTCCCGGTTGTCGTTCGATAACTGACCAATACTCAAGAGGAACACCATTCATGATATTCTCATCATTAGTGGTCATGATAAGTTGCACTAAGCCTGTTTTCGCCTTCTCAATTAAAAGTTTAATTATAGCTGAAGATCGTTGAAAATCCAAACCCTCCCCGATATCATCAATAATAATACAACTAGGCTGATCTGACAAAATAGCGTAATTAATCTGAATAAATAATGATAAAGCTCTGAACATTCCTTGAGATATTTCCGATTGTTCCGTGACAGACTTTAACCCATCTTCTTGCACATACAAAAACTTTGGTAAATTGTATGAATCCTCGTCTAAATTTTCAGGAGGCGAAATATTAGACTTGATAAAACTCGGTACTTTAGTTTCTATCTTTGTAATTTGATAACCGATTCTATTCATATCGTCAATAATTCTTTGAGTGAATTCATGATGATGTTCTCGTTTTCCCAGCACAAATATTTCAACAACATAATCAGAATCTTTAGTATCTGTTATAGCTTTTAATAATTCTGTTGTTGGCGGCAATTTAGCTAAGGTATTTTTTCCCAGTTGTGTTCCAAATTCATAGAATCTTAGAGAGCTAGACCATTTATAAATATCTTCCAAGAAAGGATGCTGGATAGTATCTCGACGCTTGACTACTGCTAATTCTGTTTTAGGTGTTTGAAAGCGCATATACTGATTAAGTTCTTGGGCAAAAATTCTACCTTCTCCCGACTCATTTCTTTCTAAAAGTTGCTCGCTACCAATAATTAGCTTTTCTTGGAGAACTTCTCCATTTTCTGATTCTAGAAAATATTCTGTTTTACAATTTGTGGTGCAATCAAAAAATAAATGCCATGTATCCTTTCTAAAAGATGGATCGAATTTTTCACTTCCAGATAATAGTTCTGATAGCTTATATATACTTTTGACAATTCTTGATTTTCCACTGGCATTTTTACCAACGATTAAATTAATATTGCCTAACTGACATCCATCAATAAGCCATTCATTAGGTTCGCCTCGGTTAGAAATATATTCAAACTGGTCTAATTTCATGATTTTAATCTCCTTGGTCACAAAAATCGTCAATAAGGTGAGCTTTTCATAGCTCACCCTCAACTTCATACTAACTCAAAACACCGGAAGGAATCCCTAAGATATCCTCAATTTTAGGTAAATCTTCTAGGGGAATTACCCGGCCTTCATCCTCAAAACCAGCGATTTCATTAAAGTTCAAATAGCGGTATAAATCGCCAGCAAAAGGATTAATTTTCTCGGTGACAATTGCCAAGTATTCCTCGACGGTGGGAATGCGTCCTAGCAGCGCACAAACCGCTGCTAATTCGGCGGAACCGAGATAGACTCGCGCATCTTTTCCCATGCGATTATTGAAGTTACGAGTCGAGGTAGAAAATACCGTCGCTCTGTCTTCAACCCGCGCTTGATTACCCATACAAAGGGAACATCCAGGCATCTCGGTACGCGCCCCAGAAGCGGCAAAAATGCCGTACATTCCCTCATCGCGCAATTGTTTTTCATCCATGCGGGTGGGGGGACAAATCCACAGTTTAGCCTTAGCAACTCCTGCTCCTTCTAATATCTTAGCGGCGGCGCGATAATGACCGATATTAGTCATACAAGAACCGATGAACACCTCATCGATTTTATCCCCGGCGCATTCCGACATTAACTTGATATTATCGGGGTCATTGGGTGCGGCGACAATGGGTTCTTTAATCTCGCTTAAATTGACGGTGATAATATCCGCATATTCGGCATCCTTATCCGCCTCCATCAGGACGGGACTAGCTAACCATTGTTCCATTTTTGCTACCCGACGTAGGATAGTTTTGGCATCACTATAACCCCGGGCTGCCATATTTTTTAACAGGGCCACATTAGAGCGTAAATATTCCGCCACTGTCTCGGTACTTAACTTAATCGTACAACCGGCGCAGGAACGTTCCGCCGTGGCATCGGTTAACTCAAAAGCCTGTTCTAATTTCAAATCCGGCAGCCCTTCCATCTCCATAATGCGACCGTTAAAAACATTTTTTTTGTTCTGTTTTTCCACGGTTAATTTGCCTTCTTGGATGGCGACGTAGGGAATAGCATTAACAATATCGCGCAGAGTTACACCGGGTTGTAATTCCCCCGTAAAACGCACTAAAACCGATTCCGGCATATCCAAAGGCATTACTCCCAAAGCGGCCGCAAATGCCACTAAACCCGACCCCGCAGGAAAGGAAATTCCCAGGGGAAAACGAGTATGAGAATCGCCTCCAGTCCCCACCGTATCCGGCAATAACATCCGATTTAACCAGGAGTGAATAATGCCATCTCCCGGACGTAAAGCGACCCCACCCCGGGTAGAGAAAAAGTCGGGTAATTGGTGATGAGTTTGAATATCAACCGGTTTCGGATAGGCTGCCGTGTGACAGAAACTCTGCATGACTAAATCGGCGCTAAAACCTAAACAGGCTAACTCTTTTAACTCGTCTCTGGTCATCGGGCCGGTGGTATCCTGAGACCCTACCGTAGTCATAATTGGGTCACAGGAAGTACCCGGCCGCACCCCGGGTAAACCGCAAGCTTTGCCGACCATTTTTTGCGCTAGGGTGTAACCTTTACCCGTGTCACTAGGCATAGTTGGACGAGTAAATAGGGTACTAGCCTCAAGTCCCAAGGCGTGACGGGTTTTATCGGTGAGACTGCGACCGATTAAGAGGGGAATACGACCGCCGGCCCGCACTTCATCCAGAATTGTCTCAGGTTTGAGGCTAAAGGTGCTAATAGTTGCGCCCGCTTCGTTGGTGATTTTGCCTTCGTAGGGATAGATTTTAATCACATCCCCCGTGTTCATTTGGCTAACATCGCATTCAAGCGGTAAAGCGCCGGAATCCTCAGCAGTGTTAAAGAAGATAGGGGCGATTTTACTGCCTAAAATATAGCCACCAGCACGTTTATTAGGCACAAAGGGAATATCATCGCCAATATGCCATAGAACCGAGTTAATCGCCGATTTTCGGCTGGAACCAGTCCCGACCACATCCCCCACATAGGCGACCGGATGGCCTAATTTTTTCAATTCGGCAATGGTTTCTAAAGACCCCGGTTGACGGGTTTCTAACATTACCAAGGCATGGAGGGGAATATCGGGCCGGGTGGTGGCATGGGGAGCGGGAGATAGGTCATCTGTATTGGTTTCCCCGGGTACTTTGAAAACGGTGACGGTAATTTCTTTAGCAAGTTTCGGTTTAGCGATAAACCAAGCGCCATTGGCCCAAGCATCGATAACCTGTTTAGCATAGGGATTGGTGTCGGATAATTCCAAAACCTCGTTAAATGCGTCGAATACCAGCAGGGTTTTACTTAAAGCGCTGGCAGCAGCGGCGGCGATATTAATATCTCTGGATTTCAGCAGTTCAATCAGAGAATGAACGTTATAACCACCGACCATGGTTCCCAGTAAGCTAACCGCACCCTGGGGGGAGATAACGTTAGATTTTATTTCACCTTTAGCAATTCCTGTTAAAAATCCCGCTTTAACGTAGGCCGCTTCGTCAACTCCGGGGGGAACACGGTCACGCAGCAGGGTCAGCAATTCTCCCCTGAGTTCTTCGGGCGGATTTTTGAGTATTTCGCATAATTCCGCCGTTTGTTGGGCGTTGAGGGGAAGGGGAGGGATACCTAATTTCGCTCGGTCGGCAACGTGCTGATGATAGGCTTCTAACATAGGTCTATTGTCTCCTAGTCTTCACTTGTGACGGTTTCTTCCTAGGTTACTGGATTTTTGCTAGTCTCGGAATTTCTAGGTTAGCGAGAGATGACTTTGCTGTGTGACTTCCATAAAATGAGAAAATAGCGATCGATTGACTATATTGAGGCGTAGATAATGGCTATCACCGATTCTGATCTAGATTTAGCACAATATATCGACCATTCTCTCCTCATCCCCACCGCCACCAGTGAACAATTAGAGGCTTACTGTCAACAGGCCGAACAATATCGTTTTCCCACCGTCTGCGTTTATCCCGCTGCCGTTAAGCAAGCGGTGCAGTTACTCCACGGCAAAAAAACTTTAGTTTCTACCGTGATTGGTTTTCCCGCAGGGGCCACTACCTCCGCAGTTAAACGTTATGAGGCTTTAGAAGCCGTAGATAATGGTGCCAAGGAGTTAGATGTGGTTATTAATCTCGGTTGGCTAAAAGATGGGAAATCTGAGCAATTATTCCAAGAAATTGCTAGTATTTGTCAGGAAACCGGCCAGACGGTGAAAGCGATTCTGGAAACCTCGCAACTGACGGACACCGAGAAACGTTTAGCGGCGGAAATTTGCATGGATGCAGGAGTTAGTTATCTAAAAACCAGTACCGGCTGGTTTGGAGGTGCAACGGTTAGCGATGTGAAGTTTCTCAAGGAAATTAGCAAAGGCCGGGTAGGAATTAAAGCATCCGGCGGAATTCGCACCCTAGAACAAGCGATCGCTCTTATCCGGGCCGGGGCCACCCGTCTGGGAACTTCCCGCGGTGTCGATTTAGTCCGTCAGCAAAAAGCCGCTTTTGAGGAGTAATACTAAATCCTGTTTAAAAGGTATAGGAAAGTGGGGTGTGGGGTGTGGGGAAGTGGGGTGTGGGGTGTAGGGTGTAGGGTGTAGGGTGTGGGGTGTGGGGTGTGGGGTGTAGGGTGTGGGAAGTAGGGAAGTGGGAAGTAGGGAAGTGGGGGGATGGGGAGAATAAATAGAAATAATCTCCTGTCTCCTGAATCCTGTCTCCTTAATCCTGAAAGCTAAAATGATGACTGACAATATAGGTAAAAATAAGGAGGTTTATTTGCCGATAATTCGCTGTGGTAATCGAGAATTTAGAGATATTCAAGGGATTGTTTTTGATAAGGACGGTACGCTAGAGGATTCGCGAGCTTTCTGGTACGATCGAGCTATAGCCCGGATACAAGCCATTGAATCGCAAATCCCTGGTTTAGAGTCTTTATTAACTAAAACTTTCGGTATTGGGGCAAATAGTCTCAATCCTGCTGGTTTAATGGCAGTGGGCAGCCGCAGAGATAATCATATCGCCGCTGCCGGTTGTATTGCTTCCACCGGTCGGGATTGGTTAACGGCAATGGCGATCGCAAAAGTAGCCTTTCAAGCGGCCGATGAAAAGGTTCCCCCCCGCTTCAATCCCCTCTATCCCCAATGTTTAGAAGTAATTCGTTATCTGCACGCGGCCGGTTTACAATTGGCGATTCTTTCCTCCGATACCACAGCACGAGTTGAGCAATTTGTCAAGGAAAATCACCTATTAAATTATATTAAAATTGCCCGGGGATGCGATCGAGGTTTAAGTAAACCCGATCCCCTATTATTGCAAGAAACCTGTCAAGCTTTGGGGACCGCAGTGGACAAAACCCTGATGGTGGGGGACACTAGGGCCGATTGGGAAATGGCTAAACAGGCAAAATCAGCGGCGGCGATCGCAATTAGTTGGCAACCGGAAACCCATCAAGATTTACAATTAGCTGATGTGGTCATTAGAGAACTTACTGCCATCTCGGTTATCAGCTTCTGAAGGCAAGAGGCAACAGGCACTCATGCAACAGCAAGAATCTGGCAATTCTCCTACCTAAAAAGATGGATAGTTATCAGTTATGATTTTAGCTGTCGGGAGACTCCGAGACAGGTTTTAGGTGTTGGGGTTTTGGCGTTTTGGGGTTTTAGTTCAATTTCCCCACTACCCAATTCATAATTCATAATTCATAATTCATAATTCCCTCTATGCTAACAATTGCCTTACCGAAGGGTGCTTTACTAAACGAAAGTATCCAAATATTTCAGAAAATTGGCTTAGATTTTAGTGCCTTTCTTGACTCAAAAAATCGCCAATTACAGATTACTGATCCCACTAACCAAGCGAAAGCCTTATTAGTCAGAGCCACAGATGTCCCCGTTTATGTAGAATACGGTCAGGCACAATTAGGCATCGCCGGTTATGATATTTTATTGGAAAAATCTCCCGATGTGGCTAATTTAATTGACCTAAAATTTGGTTATTGTCGGATGTCGGTAGCTGTCCCTGCTGATAGTCCCTATCAAAGTCCCTTAGATATTCCCCATCACGGTAAAGTCGCCTCAAAATTTGTCAATTGTGCTAAGGATTATTTTCGTCGTTTAGATATTCCCGTCGAGATTATACCTCTCTACGGTTCCGTAGAATTAGGCCCGATTACGGGGATGTCAGAAGCGATAGTTGACCTAGTTTCCACCGGTCGAACTTTACGCGAAAATGGTTTAGTAGAAATTGCCGAATTATTTGCTAGTAGCGCTCGATTAATCGCCCATCCCCTCAGCTATCGACTAAATCGCGATCAGATTTATAACTGGGTAGAAAAGCTCAGTTTAACAAATCAGCACCCCCCTTATTAAGGGGGGATCAAGGGTAGGGTTGATTCATGAATCAACCCTACCTTGAATCAACCCTACCTTGAATCAACCCTACCTTGAATCAACCCTACCTTGAATCAACCCTACCTTAAATCAACCCTAGGGAGAGGGGGGGAGTGGGGAGAAGGGGAGGGGGGAGGAGAGAGAAAAAAGCTGATGGTTGACAAAAGGTCTTAAGCTGCGGTTATATCTATCAGAGTCTATATTTATCAAAAAGTTAATTGACTAGAATCTATAAAAGGGTTAGGATTGATGGTGACAAATAGTTGTTATTGAGGAGGGCATAGGAACTTGATACAGGCAACCCTGCACCAGTTAAGGGTTTTTGAGGCTACCGCTCGACACAGTAGCTTTACCAAGGCGGCCGAGGAGTTATTTATCACTCAACCTACCGTCTCAACCCAAGTCAAACAACTCACAAAAGCCGTGGGTTTACCGCTATTCGAGCAAATTGGCAAACGTTTATTTTTAACCGAAGCGGGTCAGGAATTACTGTTCACCTGTCAAGAGATTTTTAATAAATTGGACAACTTTCAAATGAAAGTGGCCGATATTAAGGGAACTAGACAGGGAAAGCTGACTTTAGGCGTAATTACTACCGCTAAATACTTTGTGCCGCGATTACTGGGGGCATTCTGTCAACAGTATCCCGGTATTGACATTGCCCTGCAAGTGACTAATCATCAGAAACTGCAAGAGCGAATGTTAAATAACGAGGATGACCTCTATATTCTCAGTCAACCCCCGGAAGAAGTGGAACTTTGTTCTCAGTCTTTTCTGGAAAATCCCCTAGTGGTGGTGGCGCGACGAGATCATCCTTTGGTAGGCCAGAAAAATCTCCCCCTTGAGTGCCTCAACCAGCAACCTTTTATTATGCGCGAATCGGGATCTGGAACCCGCCAAGCGGTACAAAAATTATTTAATCTCCACGATATTAAAGTTAAGGTGCGCTTGGAATTAGGCAGTAACGAAGCGATTAAACAGGCTATTTCCGGCGGTTTGGGAATATCGGTACTATCTAAGCACACTCTCATCTCGGAAGGGGAAAACGGCGAATTAGCCATCCTCGACTTGGAACATTTTCCGATTCAGCGCGATTGGTACGTTTGTTACCTGGCCGGAAAACAACTTTCCGTGATTGCCGATGCTTTTTTAAAATACCTGCTGGAAGCTAGTCAAACCATCCCCATTCATGCCCCGTTAAAAAATGGTCACAGCTTATTAATGAGCCATTAAACCTTAAACTTTAATTCAGGATCATTTTTCTTCTTGAGGTGGTTATATGTTCGAGTCCTTCAGCCAGACCATCTGGTTGGTACCTCTTTACGCCTTTGCGGGCGCACTTCTCGCCCTACCCTGGTCTCCCGGTATTATCCGGCAAACCGGCCCGCGACCGGCCGGTTATCTGAATTTGATCATGACCTGCTGGGCTTTTTTGCATAGCCTTTTTGCTTTGCTCGCCGTTTGGGGTCGTCCGCCGCAATCTATAGCATTTAATTGGCTAAATGCCGCAGATTTAAGCATATCTTTAGATGTGCAGATTTCGGCCGTTAATATCGGGGCGTTACTGCTAATTACCGGCTTAAACCTCGCCGCTCAGGTATATGCGATCGCCTATCTAGAAATGGATTGGGGTTGGGCAAGGTTTTATTCTCTCGTCGCCCTCTTTGAAGGGGGTATGTGCGCCCTCGTTATCTGTAATTCGCTATTTTTCAGCTATTGTGTGCTAGAAGTTCTCACCCTCGGCACTTATCTGCTAATTGGTTTCTGGTTCAATCAATCTCTGGTGGTAACGGGGGCGCGGGATGCTTTTCTAACCAAACGGATTGGCGATTTAATCCTGTTGATGGGAGTGGTGGCCCTTTTACCCCTGGCGGGAACCTGGAACTTTGACCAATTGGCAGAATGGGCGGCTACAGCCAATTTAAACCCCAATGTGGCTAATTTACTCTGTTTAGCCCTGATTGCCGGTCCGATGGGCAAATGCGCTCAATTTCCCCTGCATTTATGGCTAGATGAGGCCATGGAAGGACCGATGCCAGCGACAATTCTGCGGAATACCGTCGTCGTTTCCACTGGCGCTTGGTTATTGGTCAAATTAGAGCCGGTGCTACAATTATCGCCCTTAACCTTGCAAGTAATGATCGTTGTTGGCTCTGTTACTGCTATCGGTGCTGGTTTAATTGCGATCGCCCAGATCGATGTTAAGCGTTCCCTTTCCTATTCCGTCAGTGCCTACATGGGACTGATTTTTATCGCTGTGGCCACCGGACAAACGGAAACCGCTTTAGTGTTACTCTTTACCTACGCGATCGCTATGTCCCTGTTAGTCATGGTGGTGGGTAACATCATTTGGAATAATATCAGCCAAGATTTAAGCCAATACGGCGGTTTATGGTCCCGTCGTCCCGTTTCCGGTATTTGTTATCTCGTCGGTGCCGCTAGTTTAGTTGCACTGCCTCCCTTTGGTGGTTTTTGGGCATTAGCGCGCATGGGCGATCGCCTCGCAGAAGTCAGTGGTTTACTGTTATTAGTGCTATTGTTGGTCAATGCTTTAACTGCCTTTAGTGTCACTAGAGAATTTTGCGTTTTCTTTGGCGGTAAAATCAAACCGATGACCCTGCGCTCTCCGGAAGCTCTTTGGCCCTTAGTTATCCCCATGACTGTGACCATGGGTTTCGCCCTTCATCTGCCGATTTTATTGGCGCAATGGCATTTATTACCAAGTAACTTAAATCTGGGAGTGGCTTTTCTCTTGGTACTTTCCACTGCTGCTGGCGTAATTCCGGCAGCCTATATTTATCTGAATGAAAATATCTCCAAACCGATCGTTTTTCAACCGAAAGCCCTTCAAGATTTCTTTGCCAACGACCTTTATACAGCCAAATTGTATAAAGTCACCATCGTTTTTGTCGTCGGATTAATCTCGCAAATTATTAACTGGATCGATACCTTTCTGGTGGATGGCATCGTTAATCTGGTGGGATTAGCCACGGTTTTTGGTGGTCAGAGTTTGAAATATAACGTCTCGGGCCAGACCCAATTTTACTTTCTGTCGATTATTTTGGGGGTGGCTTTGATTGGTATTATCATCTGCTGGCCCCTACTAGCACAAATTTCTCTAGTTTTCAGTTAAAGATTTGATAACTTAGGCTTTTCTTTAGCATCCCCGGCCCTGACAATAGGATTTGTCCTGATTAATGGAAACAATTACCTATGTTCAACACCTCTCGTCGCCAATTAATCCGTTATGGTGGTGGTTTTTTGGGAACCAGTCTAGCCGCCACTGTTTTGGGTTCTCAGTTGTCCAAAACTAACGCCCAAACCGCCGTTAATTCCCAGCCATGGCTAACGGCTCAAAATCAAGGATTGAACCCAGACCAGGCCTTAACTATGCTCATGGAAGGCAATCAACGTTTCTGGGAACGAAGAAAAAAAAGTCCTAACCGCGATCAAGCTCGACTCACAGAAGTGGCCGAAAGTCAAGCCCCTTTTGCGGCAATTTTGGGCTGTGCCGATTCTCGCGTGCCGGCAGAAATTGTTTTTGATCAAGGATTAGGAGATCTATTTGTTTGTCGGGTAGCGGGAAATTTAGCCACTTCCGAAGAAATTGGTAGCCTCGAATTCGGCACGTTGGTGTTAGGAGCTAAGGTAATTGTTGTCCTCGGCCATTCTCGTTGTGGAGCGGTAAAAGCCACCATTGAAGGCGGTCGTTTTCCCGGACAAATCGGTCGTTTAATCGATGGCCTACAGGTGGGAGTTGATCGGTCTGAAAAACAACCCGGTTCCGACAAACTTGAGCGAGCAATTAAATCCAATGTTGTCTATCAAGTAGAGAAATTGGGCAAGTCCCCGGTCATGGGTGATTTAGTAGATAAAAAACAATTAAAAATTGTTGGAGCCTACTACGATCTCGATACCGGCAAAGTGAGTTTAATTTAGTCAATTCTAGATTAGCCATCGTGTCGTTTGGCTAATCCTTTTCTCATCCCAGTCATTATAAATTCGATCGATACCAATATGCTCAGTACCCTGCTTTGGTTGCCAATAATTGGAGCAATTATCGTCGGTCTTTTCCCCGATAAATTCGCCCCAGCAAAATTACGTCAAATTACCCTCTTTTTTGTTGCTGCCGTCTTCTTGTGGTCTTTATATCTGCTGACCCAATATAACTTAACCAGTAATGGCTTTCAATTTTCTGAATACCGCGAATGGGCAAAACCAATCGGTTTAAGTTATAACCTCGGAGTCGATGGTTTGTCCTTACCGTTAATTATTTTAAACTGTTTCTTGACAGGAATAGCTATCTATAGTAGCGAAGAAAAAATAGAGCGTCCCCGACTTTATTACATCCTAATCCTCCTGATTAACGCCGGGGTTTCTGGGGCATTAATGGCTAAAAACCTGCTGCTGTTCATCGTTTTCTATGAACTAGAATTAATCCCCTTTTATCTGATGATTGCTATCTGGGGAGGCGAAAAACGCGGCTATGCTTCGATTAAATTTCTTCTCTACACTGCTGTCTCCGGGTTATTAGTCCTAGCGGCATTTTTAGGCATAGGTTTCCTCAACGGTGGTACTTTTGACTATTCCTCCCTCTCCACCGCCGATTTCTCCCAAAAAACCCAGTTACTGCTCTTAACTCTGCTGTTAGTGGGATTTGGCATCAAAATTCCCCTCGTACCTCTCCATACTTGGCTACCGGATGCCTATACGGAAGCTTCCCCCGCTACAGCAATTTTATTAGGTGGTATCCTCGCTAAACTCGGTACTTATGGCTTAGTTCGCTTTGGTCTGCAATTATTCCCAGAAACTTGGTCTTTAATCGCCCCCGGACTGGCAATTATCGGCGTTATTAGCGTTATTTACGGGGCCTTGAGCGCTATTGCCCAAAAAGACATTAAACGCATGGTGGCCTACAGTTCGATCGGTCACATGGGCTATATACTGGTAGCAGCCGCGGCCGGCACGGGTTTAAGCGTCCTTGGTGCCGTCGCGCAGATGATTAGCCACGGTCTCATTCTCGCCCTCTTATTCTATCTGGTGGGCATCGTCGAACGCAAAGCCGGAACTAGAGATTTAGACGTTTTAAACGGTTTAATGAACCCAATTCGCGGTTTACCCCTGGTTAGCGCCCTATTAATTCTCGCCGGTATGGCCAGTGCTGGGATCCCCGGATTAGTGGGATTTGTGGCGGAATTTATCGTTTTTCAGGGTAGTTTTTCCCGTTTTCCCGTGCAGACGGTTCTCTGTATCATCGCTTCCGGTTTAACGGCGGTTTACTTTGTTATCCTGCTTAATCGCACCTGTTTTGGTAAATTGGATAATAAACTTGCCTACTATCCCAAAGTCTTGAAATCGGAAACTATCCCCGCTTTTGTCCTAATGGTATTAATCGTCTTTTTAGGTATTCAACCCAATTATTTAGTCCGTTGGATTGAACCCACCACTAACTCGATGGTTGCCAGCTTATCGGGGGAAGCAAAACCTAGTTTTGTCTTCAAAAAATCTTCGCAAAAGTCCTCAAAAACCAACTGGTTGAATCGGGGTAAATTTTTGAGTAATAGTTAGTTATCCCTTGCTGTTTCCGAATTATTGTAACCGCTGCTAATTACTTTACCTAAAACTATGACTGGGACATTAATCAAAGCCAAAATTCCCCCTTCTACTCACGAATTTGCCAACATTATCCACCGTTTAGAAGCCGGTGGCTCCATGTTACCGGATACTCCCGAAAACCTGATGCAGATTATCGGCATTTATAAAGCTTATGCCGTACCGATGGATTTTTATTGGCGAGATCTGCTCTACATTGCCGAACGAGTTTTCCTCGAACCTTTGCCCTTCTTTAAATATTTTCTACCCCAAGAATACCTAGACCTACAAAATCATTACGCTGGCGATAATGCCGATTTACGCATCTGGCGCGGCACGGGTTCTGCTCACCCTGAATTGTTAGAATTCATGGATAAAGGTAAAACCAGAAAAATGCCCAGATTAATCCATCACCTCTGGCATGACCGCGTTAATATGGAATTTGCCGAAGCTTGTATGCAAGCCATGTTGTGGCATGGCCGCGATATGGGTTGGGGTTTATTTGATGCCTATCTTGATTCAGAAGAATATCGCCAAAATGCCGACCGCGCTATTAAGGCCTATTTCAAGAAAAACCCCGTGATGATGAAACTTTATGACCTGTTCCCCGATATGTTCTTGGAACAGGTGCGGATGATGTCCTACTACTCTAATTTAGGACTATTCTGGGAAGTGATGGCCCCGGTATTTTTCGAGATGTCCGATATCTACGATGAAGGCGGGTTTAAAGGTGTTCCCGATGCCATGAATTTCCTCGTTAATGGTATTTTTGCCATCGCCGGCCGTCCAATTTACCATCACGTTTATATTGATGGTCAATGCTACGAAATTATCCCCAAATCAAAGGCTTTTACTTGGCTTTATGAAGCGGCTTTACCCTATGTAGAAGCGGTCTTTTATCGTACTGCTCCCTTCCGGGGTACAAAGTCCTATAATGCCCAAGCCAAACAGGTTCCCTACGAACAAAAAGACTTTCACTATGGCATTCTTTACGCGGATGTTTTCCCCGTGGGTACTGCGGGAATTCCTCCCACTTTGTTAATGGATGATATGTATCATTTTTTACCCCAATATCTGATCGATTACTATCAGCAACACTGCCGGGGGGAAGACGATATTTTGATTCAATTGGGTATTAGTTTCCAGCGATCGATGTATAATGTGACTTCGGCAGTTATTCAAGCTCTACGCACTGCTTTACTCTATCCCCTCGACGATCCTAATCCCAAACATTTACTTAAAAATCGTCAATTCTTTGAGGCACAAATGGACAGATTTAAACGCCCCGAAGCGCGTCTTAGAGATATCCAAAGTCCTAATTATCGTTGAGGTTTTTGGGTTATTGTTCTGGTGGGTTTATCGCCCACCTTTTTTGATATAATCAGATGGCCGACACCCAACCTCAAAAAAGATGACCACTTTTCCCATCATCGATAATAACGAGTCTTGTGCGGATGAGGTAAAATTTCCCCCCAGGGATATCTGGAGTGAGGAACCCCCCTTGGCAAGCTACGCTCATTTACAACAAATTCTGATTTTACTTCAATGTTTAGAATGGTTATGGCAAGATCGCAATGATTATTTTGCCGCCGCTAATTTGAGCATTTATTATAGTCCTAATCAGAAAAAATCTGAGGATTTTCGCGGGCCAGATTTTTTTGTCGTTTTGGGAACAGAAAGACGCTTAGATCGAAAAAGTTGGGTAGTTTGGGGAGAAGGGGGCAAATATCCCGATGTTATCGTGGAAATTCTATCTCCTAGTACCGCCAAGGTAGATCGCGGCCAGAAAAAACAAATTTATCAAGATATTTTTCGCACTCCCGATTATTTTTGGTTCGATCCTGAAACTTTGGAATTACAAGGATTTCGGCTAATGGAAGGGCAATATCAAGCAATTGAACCGACGGACCGGGGTTGGTTATGGAGCGATCGCTTAGGCTTATTTCTAGGTATTTATCAACAACAATTACGCTATTTCAATAGGGAGGGGGAATTAATTCCTACCCCCGCAGAACTGGCTAAACAGGAACGTCAAGAGAAGGTTTTAGCTTTACAACAAATAGAACAACTAAAATCTCGTTTACGGGAGTTAGGAGCCGATTTAGAAGGTATTTAGAGCCGTTTTTTTTCAGTGAAAACAGGGAAATTTTCCGTAAATTCCCCCACCCCTAACACCTCATACTAAATCCAGTTATTAAAGACTGATTATTTATTCCCCCTTTTGCCTCTTGCCTGACTGGGAGTCACAAGTCTAAGCTAAGAATAGCTGGCCAACCCGTCCCGACCACCGGATAACTGATAGAATGAATGATTCTAACGCTAATTCTCCCGCTCAATCCTCAGAAGAGACAATAGATGAAACCAATTGGGTAGATCTCGGGGAAGAAGGGAAACCCCTAGATAAACCCACTGCCAAACCTATCCAACCATCTCCTCTCAAGTCTATCGCTACCCTGATCACGGTGGAGACGGCTTTTTTGGCCAGTGCTACCAGTTTAATCTGGTTAATTGACTATTATTTTCCCCTCGGACCGTTATTAAGGGTTTTCTTCCCGATTCCTATCGCTTTAGCCTATTTACGTTGGGGCGCTCGTTGTGCTTCCATGACAGCATTAGTTTCTAGTTTACTTTTGTCGGTGTTAATGGGACCGACTCGCAGTATCGTCTTTTTGATTCCCCACGGCTTGATGGGGTTACAATTGGGGCTATGCTGGCGCCGGGGTGCGCGCTGGGAATTTTCTATCTTGACTGGGGGACTGTTAGGGGCTTTTGGTTTATTCTTTCGTTTTTGGCTGTTTTCAATTCTTTTAGGCGAAAATCTCTGGTTATATGTGATTACCCAAGCGACTAATTTTATCGATTGGATTTTCACCTGGTTAGGGATTCTCGCTAAACCGACGCTGCTGCAAGTGCAATCGGTGGCAGTTGTGGGCATATTTGTCAATAGTTTATTATACTTATTTGCCGTGCATTTAGTGGCGTTATTAGTTCTCGATCGCCTTGGTAATCCGATTTCTCGTCCGCCCAAATGGGTGCAGGCCATACTAGATTATGAGTGATTATTTAGCGCTTTATCGTCAGTATCTCCAGTCAATTAATCCGGCAATGGATGGAGAGTTTTTAATCGCAGAAAATCTATCTACTAATTGGGATGAACCAGAAACAGCTTTAGATTTTCATAACTGTGCGGTGATGGCTTTAATTGAAGCGGAAAATTCCCCAATGCGATCGATGTATGTGGAGATGGCTTTTCAATCTCTGCAAAGAGTCCTAGAAATGGCGGTTTATCCCCTTGCTACTGCCCATTTAGCTCTAGTTTATTATCTAGTAGGCGATCGAGATTTAGCGGCACAAAATGCTTTTAATGCTTTAGTCCAAGTGCTATAATCGGTGAATGCTAATTATCCCCCGGGGTTAATTTATTATTTTCCTGCCCATAACCAACGGGAGTTATTAAGGGATTTATTGGAGACTGCTAATTATAGCGAGCAGACCTTGTTCTTATCTACAGAAATATTATATCGCTCATCCCTGGCTTTTTATAATCAAAATGGGGTAAGATTTTTGGAATTAGCTAATCATGTTAACCCCAATTCCTGTCATCTCAATCGTCAATTAGGTATCGCCAAATTAATTAATCAACAGCTAGAAGGTTTATTTCATCTCCATCGCGCCGTTAATCTCGATCCGGAAGATGCCGACAATTTGCAAGCTCTTTATTTAGCCTATCGGGGATTAGGACAACAACAATTAGCTAATTTTTGGTTAGAAACAGCGAAAGTAACGGGGAAAAGTTGGACAAATTTAGATATAAATCAGCCCTTTACCTATCTCGATTTTGATCGGGATATTACCCTAGCTGTAGAAGCAAGTTTTCGCAGTTTTGTCACGGGAGTTTTACTCGCCCAAGGGGATTGGTTTGAAGCAGAAATGGAATTTTGGCGCCATAGTATTAGGGAAGGAATGACGGTTATTGATGTGGGGGCAAATGCTGGAGTTTATACTTTCAGTGCCGCTCATCGAGTCGGTAAGACGGGAAAAGTTATCGCTATCGAACCTTTTTCCCAATGTATCCAGTTGCTAGAAGAAACCTGTCGGGTTAATCAATTTTCTTGGGTTTATCCCTGTGGAGGAGCGGCCAGTAATCAAGGGGGAAATGTTTATTTATCCCTTAATCAAGCTAGTGAATTAAATGAAGTCGTTACCGATGCAGCCCAATTAAAGTCAGACAATTACGAAGCAGTTCCCTGTTTTACCCTCGATAGTTTAATTGATACCTATCAGTTAGAAAGGGTGGATTTACTCAAAATTGATGCGGAAGGCCACGAAGTACTGGTTTTAGAAGGTAGTCAACTTTTAATTGAGCGTTTTGCCCCGATTATTCTCTACGAAAATATTGCCGGTAATCAAGGCAGTAATTTAGCTGTGGCCCGATGGTTAGAGGGGAAAGGTTATCGACTATACCGTTATCGTCCCTACCTGCAAGAATTGCTAGAAATCGAGTCAGAAGCCGATTTACAGGGAATTTTGAACGTTATCGCCTTGCCTGAACGGGAATTAAGGGATTAAGGAAACCGTCAATGCGGTCATCTCATGAATAATCCTAACTAGACCGGCGGGTTGATTAATTCTTGAGAAAGCCAAAAGGAGATAAAAAGGGAATTTTAGCCTGAAAAGTCGGCTATATAGCTTTTTATAGCTGTTTTATTGCCTATCATTGCTCCTGTCTCCTGTCTCGGAGTCTCCTGTCTCGGAGTCTCGACTAGGAAATTAATTTTGCACGACTACTTATCATCTTGTCAGAGAGTGACCGAGTGAGTTATAGTCGTCTATAAGACTCGATTAAAGCATTTCTTAAAAGAATCGTGGTTTTTGGAAAATCGAAAAGTGCGCTATTTTCCCTTCCACAGAAACCTGTTGCCGAGGGGAGTAACTCAAAAACTCCTTTTTTCCTAGATTCTGATAGACAGAACCGGCGGAAACGGATAAAAAATGCTGTTATCGAGCAAGACTCAGGGATTAATTGAAAATCTCGTCTCCTGGCTGTGCTTACCTAATTGTGGGTCAAGCCGGCACTTGCCAAACAGACTTAACAACTGAAACCAAGACTCAGTTCCCACGTCTGGGGGGCAGATGAACATCAAGATGAGGCTTTAACGATGCGGACTCATCTTCTTAGAACTTTCTTAACAAGACCAGATTTCCAGAAGTAGCCTCAAAGCATAGACAAATAGCCCATGGTCCGTCGCTTTTGAAACCGAAAGATTGAGGAAATTGAATGCCAAAACAAATAATCATAGCCGAACAACACCATATAGCGGCTGTTTTTTGGGAAGATCAAATTCAGGAATTAGTTGTAGCCACAGGTAATCAGCAGGTGGCCGACATCTATCTAGGATTAGTAGAAAATGTCATCCCCGGGATAGATGCGGCCTTTGTCAATATTGGCGATGCGGAACGCAATGGCTTTATTCATGTCACCGACCTAGGCCCCTTAAGACTGAAAAAAACCGCCGGTGCTATCACCGAATTACTGGCCCCCCAGCAAAAAGTGCTGGTACAGGTAATGAAGGAACCAACCGGTAACAAGGGACCGCGGCTAACGGGAAATGTCACTCTTCCCGGTCGTTATCTGGTATTGATGCCCAATGGTCGCGGGGTGAATCTTTCCCGTCGCATCCGCAGTGAAGACGAGCGCTCCCGTTTACGAGCTTTAGCGATTTTGGTCAAACCGGCGGGGATGGGGTTGCTGGTACGCACCGAGGCCGAAGGCAAAGCGGAAGAGGCGATTATCGAGGATTTGGAATTTCTGCAAAAACAGTGGGAGAGCATCCAACAGATGGCCGTCAGCACCAGGGCCCCGGCCCTGCTTAACCGCGATGATGACTTTATTCAAAGGGTTTTGCGGGATATGTACAGTGCCGATGTCAATCGCATTGTTGTTGATAACCCGATGGCGGTAAAACGAGTTAAACAGCAATTGACGAACTGGGGCGGCGGCAAAGCTCTCGAAGGGGTTTATATCGACTCCCATCGGGAAACCCAGCCAATTCTCGACTATTTCCGGGTTAACGCTGCCATTCGCGAGGCCCTGAAACCCCGGGTTGATTTACCCTCCGGCGGCTACATTATCATCGAACCGACGGAAGCTTTAACGGTAATTGATGTTAACTCCGGTTCCTTTACCCGTTCGGCCACGGCCCGAGAAACCGTACTCTGGACTAATAGCGAGGCCGCCACAGAAATCGCCCGACAACTGCGCTTGAGAAATATCGGCGGCGTGGTGGTGGTGGACTTCATCGATATGGATTCCCGTCGCGACCAGTTGAAACTGTTGGAATTGTTTAATAAGGCCCTGAAAAGCGATAAGGCCCGGCCCCAGATTGCCCAATTATCGGAATTGGGGTTAGTGGAATTAACTCGTAAGCGTCAGGGGAAAAACATTTATGAATTATTCGGCAAAACCTGTGACCATTGCGGCGGACTGGGCCATTTAGCCCATCTACCCGGAGAAGGCAACGCCATCGCCCTAGAAACCCCCACCCTTAGCCGCACCGAAAAAGAAACCTTTGTCATTGCTCCGACTAATACAAAAGTTCTACCTGATAAGAGCGCTCCTAGCGTTGCGGCGGCCGAACCCTATCTAGAAGTTTTCTCCGAATTTGAGGCCGAAGAAACCGCCCAAGGGATGGATCTTTCCTTCCACCCCAACTATCAAGAACAGGTTAATAATTCTCGCCGTCGTCGTCGTCGTCGTCCCTCGGAACTGTTGCTAAAAGAGGAACGGGGCGAAAAAGCCTCTACTAACGGTGTTAACAACGAAATCGAGCCAGAATCAGAACCACAACGCTTTGAGGAAAAACGAGAACGCCCCGCCCGTCTCTCGAAACGGGGAGAAGATGCCAGCGCGGGCAAAAATATCCCCGTCAGCGAACGGGAGCGGGTTTCCGTGGAAATGACCCCCGTAGAACAGGAAGTTTATTCTTTAATGGGCATTTCTCCCCTGATTCTGGTGGATAAGGAGTTTAAAGACCCGAAATCGGTGATTGTTTCCGTGAAACTGCCAGGGGAAAGAGAAGCGGAAAACCCAGAAATGCCTGTTACTCCTGAAATATCCTTGACTCCTACCCTAGAAGTCGAGGACACCCCGGTAGAAGCGACGGAAACCGCCGAGGAAGCCGAAAATCGCTCCTTGGTGCGCCGTCGTCGTCGTTCCACCACTAGCGAAGTTAGTCAGGAAATCGGCCAAGAAGCTAGTGCGCCAGTGACTTTTACGCCCCAACCGATTGCGTCCGAAACTCCAGTTTTTCTGGGTGAAGTCATTCCTTTCGAGACCCCGGTGAGCGCCGAGGTGACAGAGGAGCCACAACTAGAGCCTGAAACCGCGGTGCTGCGTCGTCGTCGTCGTCGTTCCTCCGCCACTGTCGATGAGTCATGAGCGCAGAACCCTTAATTGCCGGTGTCGATGAGGTGGGGCGCGGGGCTTTATTTGGCCCCGTGGTGGCGGCGGTAGTGGTCACTGTCCCCTCTGGTTTTGCACGGCTGTGGGAGTTGGGGGTGAAGGATAGTAAGCAACTTAGCCCCCAAAAACGGCAAAAGTTGAGCCGGCAAATACAACGGGATTTTGTTTGTCGCATCGGTTATGCTACGGTGAAAGAGATCGATCGCTTGAATATTTTTCATGCCTCCCTACTGGCGATGAGCAGAGCTATCGGGAAATTACCCCTTTCCCCCAGTCTCTGCTGGGTCGATGGCAAGCACATTATTAAAGATTTGTCAATCCCCCAAAAGGCGGTAATTCAGGGAGATCAACAATCCCCGGTAATTGCGGCGGCCAGTATCGTGGCCAAAGTCTGGCGCGATGACTTAATTACTCGTTGGCACCGACGCTATCCCGATTATGGACTCGCTCGTCACAAGGGTTATGGCACTGCTCAACACCTAGAAGCGATTGGCAACTATGGAGTTACTTCTCAGCACCGGCTCTCTTTTAGTCCCTGTCAACCGAGGTTGGAGCATGACTGCCGAACAATTTGCCCAAGGGTTATCGAAATTTCTTAACCGATAGTTAGGGTATGCTGAAAAAGTTTTTCCTGGTGGCAGGGTGTGGGGTGTGGGGTGTGGGGAGAAACAATTCATAACTTGAGAGTTAATCACACTATTAAAAACGGATTTTGTAAGTAGTCGTGCAAAATTAATTTCCTAGTGAAGATAGGCAAGAGGCAAGAGGCAAGAGGCAAGAGGTGGTTAGATATGTGTAATTAATTTTGCTTAGGTACTTATTAACTCTTAATCAGAAAAATATCGCCAAAAATTCCCCTTTTTAACGTAAATAAAAAGGGGAGAAGATATCAGATGGCTTTACAATTCAGTCATCCATTCCGTATGGAAAAACTCACCTCTGGGTTTATCGGTACGTTCATAGGTATGAGCGCCAAAATAATCCCGTTGTGCTTGGGTGAGATTTTGCGGTAAATTAGCCCGACGATAACTATCAAAATAGTCCAAAGAAGAACTAAAAGCCGGGACGGGAATTCCCAACTTATTAGCCAAGACTAACACCTCACGCCAGGCTTCTTGGCGATCGAGGATACTTTGCTTAAATTCCGGTGCTAACAACAAATTCGGCAGCCCCGGATTTTCCGCAAAAGCTTTGCGAATTTTATCCAAGAAACCGGCGCGAATAATACAGCCGCCCTTCCAGATGCGGGCCGATTCCGGCAGACTGATATTATAGTTAAACTCCTGAGAAGCTTTAGCGATTAAGGCCATACCCTGGGCATAGGAACACATTTTCGAGCAGTAAAGAGCATCACGCACCTTATCCACAAATAGTGCCGCATCCCCCGGATAGGTTTCCCCAGGTCCGGGTAACTCTTTTGAGGCTGCCACCCGTTCATCCTTATAAGCGGACATAACGCGAGCATTAACCGCAGCATAAATGGTCGGAATTGGCACCCCCAACTCCAAGGAACTTAACACGGTCCAGCGTCCTGTTCCCTTTTGTCCCGCCGAATCCAAGATTAAATCTACCAAATGATGACCGGTTTCTGGGTCAACATACTTAAAGATATCGGCGGTAATTTCAATTAAATAAGAATTAAGCTCATCGGTGCGGTTCCACTCGGCGAAAGTTTCCTGTAACTGCTGATTGCTTAGTCCTAGACCATTTTTCAGCACATCGTAGGCTTCCGCAATTAACTGCATATCGCCGTACTCGATGCCATTGTGAACCATTTTCACATAATGGCCCGCCCCCCCGGATCCCACATAGGTGACACAGGGACCATCATCGACTTGGGCGGCAATTTTGGTTAAAATCGGCTCTAATTCCCGATAGGCGAACTCTGTACCCCCCGGCATCAGGGAAGGACCGTGCAGAGCGCCTTCTTCGCCACCACTGACTCCCATGCCGACAAAACCGAGTTTAGTGGTCGATTCTAGGTCCCGGGTGCGTCTTTCCGTGTCCTCGTAGAGGGAGTTACCGCCATCGATAATCATATCTCCTTCTTCGAGAAGGGGTTTTAATTGTTCAATCACGGCATCCACCGGCGGGCCAGCTTTTACCATGACCAGGATTTTGCGGGGACGCTCTAAAATTTGGACGAATTCTTCTAAACTATAGGCCGCCTTGACATCTTTGCCGACGGCGCGAGTTTCCATAAATTCTTTAGTTTTGCTGGCGGTGCGATTGTAAACAGCTATAGGAAAACCCCGACTCTCCACATTGAGAGCGAGATTTTCTCCCATGACAGCTAGTCCGATAACACCGAAGGTACGTTTAGTCATAGAAATTCAGTCTCGGCTGATGCGTTCTTCTTCCCCTTTTAGCGCCTACTTTCCCTAAGATAGCTAAACTTTCCCTATTTCTTAAGCCTTGACTAATCAGTGATCAGTGATCAGTAATCAGTAATCAGTGATCAGATTTGGGTTTTCAGTGACCGGCATTGAGTGAGGAGTGTGACAGCGTTTCTCCTCAAGATGAAGTGTAACCTAATTTGGTATCACCCCCTGACGACTGGCTACTGTTGCCCGTTCCCTAAAACCAGAGACTTCCTGCCTCACCATTAAGATAACTGCTATAAATGGCATTAACAGTGCTGTGTTTTCACTGATGACTGAAAAACCCCCAAGCGCAGAAAAGTTAATGCTAATGTTAAATTAAATTAAGAAAATCCTCATTCTTGTTATATGCAGTTAACTTGGCTTGATAGTAATTCTTGGTTAATCGAAATCGGGGGAAAACGCCTGCTTCTCGATCCTTGGTTGGTAGGTTCCCTGACTTTTGGTAATTTAACTTGGCTATTTGAGGGCAAAAAAACCGCTAATCATGCCATTCCCGAACATATCGATCTGATTCTTCTCTCCCAAGGTTTAGAAGATCACGCCCATCCTCCTACTTTACAGGTACTCGATCGCCAAATTCCCGTGGTAGCTTCTCCTAATGCCGAAAAAGTCGTTCGAGCGCTCAATTATACCCATCGCATCCCTTTAACCCACGGTGCTAGTTATATCTTTGACAATGCGATCGAAATTACTGCTGTCCCCGGTTCTCCAGTCGGGCCGACTCTGGTGGAAAATGGTTATGTTATCAAGGAATTAGCGACAAATCAGAGTATCTACTACGAACCCCACGGTTATCATTCTCCTAGCCTCGATTCTCTCGGGAAAATCTCCGTGATTATCACCCCTTTGATTGACTTAAAAATACCTTTCCTCGGACCGGTAATCAAAGGACAAGAAAGCGCCTTAGCAGTCTGTCAACGCTTGCAGCCCCAATATATTATTTCTACGGCTGCCGGTGGTGATATTGAGTTTAAAGGTTTATTGATGGCGGTGTTAAGTGCTGGGGGTAGTCCCGAATCTTTTCAAGAATTATTAACATCCCATGCTTTGCCGACAAAAGTAATTGATCCTCGTCCCTGGCAGCCTTTTACGGTGGAATTAGGCGAGTGCGTCCCTGGTTTGAGCTAATCTCAATTGAGGGAAGAATAGAAAAAAGTTAAAACTTTCTTCCCGATTTTTATCTAAAAAAGTAGAATTTTTGTTATATCTTTGCTGGCTACAGATGACATTAATTATTTGAAAAAACTGGCTCTCTTGAATATTGGATGTAAAATGGGTAAAACCCCACACCCCCCCTGCCCCCCCGATGTCGGGGGGGTTGGGGGGGCTACACCCTGCCCCCAGGAAAAACTTTTTGCCGCAAACCCTAATTAAAAGTGGCTCTTCTCTGCTAAATTGTCTATGAATCAGTTGCCCTTATTTTCTCAGTCAAAATCAGTGCGAGACTTTTATCAACCTGATGCCGAAATAATTCTTTATCAAGGAGATACCAATAATTTTATCAAGACTATACCAGATAATTCTGTGAGCTTGATTATTACTTCTCCTCCCTACAATTTAGGAAAAGACTACGAAAAAAAAATCTCTTTGGATACTTATCTGGAAACCCAAACCAAAAGTCTGGGAGAATTCTCTAGAATCTTGCAAGATAATGGCAGTATTTGCTGGCAGGTGGGAAATTTCGTTCAAGAGGGAGAAGTTTATCCTTTAGATATTTTTTATTATCAGCTATTTAAACAAATGGGTTTCTTTTTAAGAAATAGAATTGTCTGGCATTTTGGCCATGGACTACATACCTCTAAAAGATTTTCTGGCAGGTATGAAACTATTTTGTGGTTGACAAAAACCGATAAATATACCTTTAATCTTGATCCGGTGAGAATCCCCGCTAAATACCCTGGTAAGCGCCATTTTAAAGGTAAAAATATCGGTAAACCCTCTGGTAATCCTTTAGGAAAAAATCCCAGCGATGTTTGGGAGTTTTTAGCACAAGAATGGGATGAGTTACTGTGGGATATCCCTAACGTTAAATCTAATCATCCAGAGAAAACTATCCATCCTTGTCAATACCCGATCGAATTAGTAGAAAGATGTGTTTTAGCCTTGACAAATGAGGGGGATTGGGTTTTTGATCCCTTTGCTGGGGTTGGAACTTCTCTGATTGCTAGTATTATGCACAATCGTCGAGTGATGGGGAGTGAAAAAGAAGCAGAATATGTGAAAATTGCCAAGGAAAGAATCGCCGCTTATTGGCAAGGAAATCTCAAAATTCGTCCTTTAGGAAAACCTATTCATCAGCCTACTGGTAAGGAAAAAGTCGCTCAAATTCCCGAAGAATGGCATAGTAATATATAGGAAGTCATACTAAATCTCCCCCCCAGGTAGGTGGATTCATGAATCCATCTACTATGAGTTGATGCTAAATCTGGTTATTAAAAACTGATTATTTATTCCCCCTGTTGCCTTTTGCATGAGTAGAAAACTGGTTTCTCCGAGAAACCCGTTTTCTGTGCGTTACTCAACGGATTTAGTATGACTCATCTGACAATGATTGATAAATTTTTTTATCACCATTTTTAGAGAAAACTTTGCAGAATTGTGGCGGTTTCTTGTCCCGTTTTTTCCCAACTAAAAAGCTCGGCGCGTTGACGACTGAGGGACTTTAATTTTAGGCGTAATTGTTCATCGGTGGCGATTTGCTGCATTGCCTCTCTCATCTCATCGATACTATAGGGATTAATTAAAATTGCCGCCTCTCCTGTGACTTCTGGGAGAGAGGAAAGATTAGAAGTAATTACAGGAGTTCCACAGGCGATCGCTTCTAGTACAGGTAATCCGAAACCTTCCCAAAGGGAGGGATAAACTAAAGCAGTTGCTTGGTTTAAAAGTTGCGGCAATTCTTCATAGGAAACATAGTTTAAAAATTGCACTCGTTGAGAGATTGATAATGCTTCTACCTGTTGCTGTAGAGTAGGGGTAAAACGGGGGTCAAATTGACCGACAATTAATAATTGATATTCGGGATCGATTTGGGAAAAAGCAGTAATTAAACGAGCGATATTTTTATGAGGATCATAACGACCAAGATAGATAAAATAGGGACGAGTCGCCAGATTTAGAGGACGAAAATTATCAGAATCATATCCAGAAAGAATCACGGTTATTTTGTCAAGAGGTATGTTAAAAAACTTATGAATATCGGAGGCAGTTGCTTGGGAAACAGCGATAATATGTGTGGCTTTTTTCAGGACTTGGGGTAAATAGTATTTATTATAAAAAGTTAGGGGAGAAAATTTCGGAAATCGCAGGGGAATTAAATCATGGACTGTGACAATATAGCGACAATTTTCATAAATAGGTGCTTCGGGAATGGGGGTAAATAGCAGAGAGGATTTCAATTGTTGATAGGTTTGATAGAGTTGGGTTTCTGTCCAAATTAAGCGCTTAATATTGCCTTTGGTTCCCTGCTCTTGGGTGAGGTTTGCCGAGACAGGATAGGTGTTAAAATCTGGGTAACTATTAGAAGTGATTAGGGTAGGATTTAAGTTAGCTAATTGGGGAATTAGATTTTTAGTATAGGTAGTCAATCCAGTATATTTAGTACCGAGAAAAGCGAGATTGATTAATAATTGATTATTCCTATTCATAGATATTAGCTAGTTAAGCAGGTAGGTGTTAAAAGTTGTCAGATACCCCCCTTATCAAGGGGGGATTAAGGGGGTATCCGCACCCCCCTTATCAAGGGGGGATTAAGGGGGTATCCATCTTCAATTTAATTATAACTACTTACTTATTATAAAAGAAAACGATAAGCTTTTATAGTAGCTTGTGCGGTTTTTTGCCAAGAGAATTTTACTGCTTGTTTTTTTCCTTTCGTGATTAATTCTTGACGGAGAGAGGTATCACTAATAACTTGATAGATTGCTGCGGCAATTTCTAGGGGATTATCGGGATTAATTAATATTGCCGAGTCTCCCGTGACTTCGGGTAAGGATGCAGTATTAGCAGTTACGACAGGACAACCTAAAGTCATCGCTTCTAAAACTGGTAATCCAAAACCTTCGTAAAAAGAAGGATAGACAAAAACATCGGCTTTTTGATAATAATCCGCAACTAAGTCATCAGCAAGATAATCAAGATGTTGGATACTATCTCGAAAGGGAGACTGAGATATTTTATCGAAAATTGGTTGATACTTCCATCCTTTTTTGCCAATCAGAATCAGATTATGGTCTAATTTATACCTGTCCTTGAGATAGTTAAAAGCGGTGATAAGATTAATAATATTTTTTCGTGGTTCTAGGGTACTAACAAAGAGTAAATAGGGTTTAGTGATGGTTAGAGATGAGGGAGAATTGGGGAGGGAAGAATAACGACTTGCGAGGGGAGTAACAAAAATTTTCTCTGGGGTTACATCTAAATATTCAATAATATCTCGTTTGGTACTTGCGGAGTTAGCAATAACTAAATCTGTCCATTGTAGAGATTGTTTAATCCGTTGGGTGTAGGTTTTGACAATCCCCGTGACAAACTCAGGATATTTAATAAAAGTAACATCATGAATAGTCATAACTTTGCGACTCTGACGACAAGGATACACCACATGATCCAATCCGTGGAGAATATCGGGAGAATCAAGAAAGTTTTCTAGATAGGGAATTAGAGGATTAGGAAATCTGGTTAAGATATTGCTAAGACTGACGGGAATTGGTAAACATTTAACCTCTGGATAGGATTGCAGTTTTTCGGGGATAGAAAGATTACCCCGCAGCCAGTTTTTTACCGATGGTTGAAAACAGAGGGACAGGGAAAAGTTTTCTTGGTTTTGTAATTTAGCTAATTCGGCAATCAGGTGATAAGCATATAATCCAATTCCACTAGGATTTTGTCTTATCGGTGTACCATCAACTAAAATTTTAAGCATTTGTGGTTAGATGAGATTGACGGGATAGATATTTTTAAAATTACAGATTCAATTGTCAATTTTGCTCGCTTAGGACAAGATTAAAATCGGCAATAAACTCCACCCTAATAGTTAATCTTACCCTATAGCGCCCCTAAATAGCAGCCTTTTTGGGCTAGGTTACGGCGAATACTTAATTTATCGGGCAATTTTTTCAATTATTGTCCCCTCACCCATCCTATTACTATGATTGTCAACGGGTACTTATAAGCTATGAATCTCCTTGACGAGAAACGCTGTAATTAGTTATAATCATGGAAGAATGGCTTCCTCGTACTTGTGGTGATCGGAGATTTCTCAAAAGTTATCTCAGGGATGGCTTAGTCCCCTACAGAACAAGCAAGATCGGGTAATGCCGAAAAATCTTGATTAACTAATGTTTTCACTATGTTTAATCGCTTAGTATCTTTTAAATCCTTAGAAGGCCATGAAGGTGAGGTTAAATGTCTAACTTTTTCCCAAGATGGTAAACTTTTGGCTAGTGCCGGAGATGATGGGAATATTCTAATCTGGGAATGGAGAAAAAATCAGAAGTTTTCTTTAACTAAAAAAATTGATGAAGTTTTTGAAGATGATATCAATAAAATATTTGGAGATCTAGAGGAGGGGATTAGCAATATATTTGGAAATAAGGGTGGAATCGCTATACCTAAAATTAATGATATGTTCTCAAAACCACCTCAAGTAAAGGTTTTGGAGATTGATGATATATTTCCAAGACATAGACATAAAAGAATCAACTCTGTTGCTTTTAGTCCCTGTCAAGGATTTTTGGTCAGTGGAGGAGATGATCAAACCCTAAGAATTTGGTCACTGGAAACTAAAAAATTAATCTCTACCTTAACAGGACACCAAGACAAAGTTACAGCAGTAGCTGTTCATCCCGATGGGGAAATTATTGCTAGTGGCAGTGAAGATAAAACGGTGAAAATATGGTCAGTAAAAACTGGAGAAATTCTGTCCACATTACAAGGTCATAGCGATAAAGTCCTAACAGTTAAATTTAGTCAAAATGGTCAACTTTTAGCCAGTGGTGGCGGCGAAAATGACAAAACGGTAATTATTTGGAATCTGGGAGAAAGAAGCAGTATTACCTTAAAAGGTCATTCCGATTGGTTTGGAGGTATTTTATCGGTAGATTTCGGCAGTAATAACAAATTTTTAGCCAGTGGCAGCAAAGACCAAACTATTAAAATCTGGGATATTAAAAGAGGTACAGAGGTAAAAACTCTCAGCGAACATAGTGATCATATCAATTCAGTTAGTGTTAGTCCTAATAATCAACTATTAGCCAGTGGTAGTGATGATAAAAGATTAAAATTATGGGATTTAAAAGCAGGAAAAGCGATTATTTCTATTCCCCATCCCCAGAAAATCTATTCCGTTTGTTTTAGTCCCGATGGTCATTATATCGCCACGGCCTGCCAAGATAAAATCGTTAGAGTTTATGGCACTTCCGAACTACAATCTTTAGCAAGTTGAGCAATCTTTGAGCGGGTGCATCTCATTTTTGTAAATCTACTAAGTTGGGATTTTTAAAGGGAAACTATCTGGCAAAATTTATCGTTACTTCCGATTTTATTGCTCAATCCAAGCTTTTGGGGGGTAGAACCCCCCAAACCCCTAGGGTTGATTCATAGTAGGGTTGATTCATGAATCAACCCTACCCAAACCCCCCGTTGGGGACATGGCGCGGTCCCAAACCCCGGAGCGCATTAGCTTTTCGGTGGGATGCCTACAGACAGCTGCTGATATATCTGTGATAATTTAAGAATCACTGATAATTGCTGGTTGTCGGTGTTTCTGTAAATGTGAAATGCAGCCTAATTGATTACTGTTCATTCTTAATTCTCCTGACTACTGGCTGCTGACTCCTAACCCTAACAACAATTTTTGATCTTTACAAGAGGTCCTATGACTATATCGGAAACTTCCTCAAATTTAAAGAATAAACCGCCTCAATGGGGACGTAAATTTATCCAGACTATTGCCGATCTGCGATTGGCAATTATTCTTTTACTTTTAATCGCTATTTTTAGCATTTCTGGGACGGTAATCGAACAGGGACAATCCCTATCTTTTTACCAAGCTAATTATCCTGAGAAACCCGCTTTATTTGGGTTTCTGACTTGGAAAGTTTTATTACTATTGGGATTAAATCATGTTTATAGTACCTGGTGGTATCTATCATTATTAATTCTCTTTGGTTCCAGTTTAACCGCTTGCACCTTCCGACGACAATTACCCGCTTTAAAGGCGGCCAGAAACTGGCAATTTTATCAACAATCTCGCCAATTTCAAAAACTAGCTTTAAGTGCTGAATTAGAAACTGGTTCCCTAGAATCCCTAACCCCCCTATTAGAGAAAAAAGGCTACAAAGTTTTTCTAGAAAATAACAGTCTTTATGCGCGTAAAGGTCTGATCGGTAAAATCGGTCCGATTATCGTTCATGCAGCCATGTTAATTATTTTAGCAGGGTCGATCTGGGGAGCGTTAACTGGGTTTTTCGCTCAAGAAATGGTAGCTAGTGGCGATAGTTTTCAGGTTAAAAATATTATTGAAGCTGGACCCTTATCTAAAAATTCTCTCCCTAAGGATTGGGGGATTAAAGTTAATCGTTTTTGGATTGATTATAGTCCTAAAGGTGACGTAGAACAATTCTATTCTGATTTGTCGGTGATCGATAATCAAGGACAGGAGATCGATCGCAAAACTATTCAAGTTAATCAACCTCTGCACCATAAAGGGGTGACTTTTTATCAAACCAGTTGGGGAATTGCTGGGGTAAAAGTACAGGTGAATAATAGTCCAATCCTACAGCTACCGATGGCTAGTTTAGACACGAAAGGTAATGGACAAATCTGGGGAACTTGGATTCCGACTAAAACCGATCTTAGTGAGGGAGTTTCTCTTTTAGCCAGAGATTTACAAGGTACGTTAGTTGTCTATGATGCTAAGGGAGATTTAACCTCTGCTGTACGAGAAGGAATGACGATTCCTATCAATGGAGTTAATCTAAAAATAGTCGAATTAGTGGGCAGTACAGGTTTACAAATTAAGGCAGATCCGGGAGTCCCGATTGTCTATTTAGGTTTTGCTTTATTGATGATGGGAGTAGTAATGAGTTACTTTTCCCATTCCCAAATTTGGGCTTTACAATCGGGTGATCGCTTTTATATTGGTGGTAAAACTAATCGCGCTCAAGTCAGTTTTGAACGGGAAATAATTGATACTATCGAAATGTTAAAGTTAAAGTAGAATTGACGTTAATCTGGTGTCGTTTCCCGATCAGTAGGTAGGTGTTAAAAATTTTCTGATCCCCCCACCTATCGGCACCCCCCTTATCAAGGGGGGCAGGGGGGATCAGAGGCAAAATCTATCTTATATTTAATTAGAATCACTTACTTAAAAAGTTCTGTTTATCTATCTTTTGCCTTTTGCCTACCCTAACCAAGAACTTAATTTTGTTCAATCACTTATATGCCAGAATTGCCAGAAGTAGAAACGGTGCGTCGCGGGTTAAATCAAGTTACCCAGGGCAAAAAAATTATCGGTGGGGAAGTATTATTACAGCGTACCCTAGCCTATCCTAATTGCGAGGCAACTTTTCTGCAAGGAATTGCTCAGACCACGATTAGCAATTGGCAGCGCCGGGGCAAATATCTCCTCGCCAATTTAGATAATGGTAGCAGTATCGGGGTTCATCTGCGTATGACCGGACAATTGCTCTGGGTAAAAGATACCACTCCCCTGCCGATTCATACGCGCTTACGCTTCTTTTTTGCTAATCAGCAAGAATTGCGCTTTATCGATACCCGCACTTTCGGGAAAATTTGGTGGATTGCCGCCGATAAAACCCCAGAAACTGTGATTACTGGTCTCAAAAAACTGGGACTAGAACCCTTCGATCGCAATTTTACCCCCGATTACCTCTATAGTCACTGTCAAAAAAGTCGTCGTCCGATTAAAACTTTTCTCCTCGATCAAAATGTGGTGGCAGGAATTGGCAATATCTACGCGGATGAAGTTCTTTTTAAAAGTGGTATCCATCCCCAAACTGCCGCTAATCTCTTAAAAATTGAGCAAATAGACTTATTGACAAAAAACATTATTTCTGTATTGGAAACCGCGATCGCTGAAGGCGGCACCAGTTTTAGCGATTTTCTCCACGTTACGGGAGTTAACGGCAATTATGGGGCGATGGCCTGGGTTTATGGTCGTACTGGCGAAAATTGTCGCCTTTGCGGTGCAACTATTGCCAGAATTAAATTAAGTGGACGCTCCTCTCATTTTTGTCCCCAATGTCAAGTCTCAACAGTAATCAGTAAACAGTAATCAGTAAACAGTAATCAGTAAACATCTCCAAAAATTATAACTCAATCACAGCTTGCTTTTATGCTATGTACTGATTAAGTAGGGTTTGCTGAATATCAGTATAATCCTTGCTAGAAAAGGTTTTTGGGACTTTTTTAACCAAAAAAGTGCAAGAAACAAACGTTGAGAAATCGATCCGAGGGACTCAAAACCCTTGCACTTTTATTGGCTATCGCCAGATAAAATTCAGAAACTAAGCGACGAAATTACCATTTTGCCAACTGTGTGGCTCCTAGATTCCCTCTGGGGACTTATTCTGCAAACCCTAAGTAGTTCGATAGCTAAAAACTCACATCCGATAACTGATAACTGATAACTGATAACTGATAACTGTTGTAAGCTGATATAGCAAAGAGCGGGATAGTTAGGACATAATAGAGAAAAAGAAATGAGGAGAAGCTTTCATGGCAGCACCCTATAGTGATGATTTAAGACAGAAAGCAGTGAGTGCCGTAGAGCGAGGGGAGAAAAAAAGCCATGTCTGTCGCACCCTCAATATTAGTCGTAATACATTAGACCTATGGCTGAAACGGAAGAAACAAACTGGGACGGTGGCCGCTAAAACTAACTATCGTCGAGGGCCGAAGCCCAAAATTGACGATTTAGAAGCCTTTCAAAAGTTGGCCGAACAATATGGGCATTTGACCCAAGAAAAAATGGCGCAAAAATGGGCTAACCCAGTCAGTAGGATGAGAATTGGTCAAGCGCTCAAAAGAATTGGATTTACTAGAAAAAAAAAACTTATGGCTACAGAGAAAGAGATGAAGAAGCCCGAAAAGAGTTTCTCCAAAAAATCAGAGGTTATGCCCCGGAAAGATTTGTCTATATTGATGAAGCTGGAATAGATAACACCATCGATTATCCTTATGGATATTGTCACAAATCAGAAAGATTTGAGGCTTTAAAGTTAGGTCACTGTAGCGAACGAGTTAGTGTGATCAGCGGTTGGTGGCGTGGTTCCACGATCGCGCCAATGGTGTTTGAGGGGTACTGTAATACAGAGTTGGTGTGTGAGTGGATAGAACAATTGCTATTACCCGAACTACTACCCGGTCAAATTATCATCATTGATAACGCCAGTTTTCATCCCAAAGAGAGAATCAAAAAATTGTTAGCTAAAGCGGGATGTGAAGTGCTATTTTTACCCGCCTATTCTCCAGACCTCAACAAAATTGAAAAGTTCTGGGCTAGATTGAAAAACTATGTTAGTCAGATTATCAATGATAGTGAAAACCTTGTGGATGCTGTGAGTAAAGCCTTCAGGCATCTGTCCTAACTAACTCGTTCTATGCCATA
>LFEF01020198.1_pt1 | contig 52368 bp, 47 predicted proteins | sample 619371 | NCBI WGS metagenome assembly LFEF01 (sample SAMN03014291, study PRJNA259931) | freshwater metagenome | biome: lake; feature: waterbloom | place: China: Taihu Lake | collected 2006-08 | depth 0 m m
TTATAGCGTTTCCTAAGCTAGTGAGGTACACCTGTTTTTCTTCCCCTTTGCCTTTTGCCTCTTGCCTTTTGCCTAAAACCCATAACTTTTGTACCTCAGCAGACTGAAAAACGCTATATTTATTCCCCTTTTTGCATCAGTGCATGACTAGAAAACGGGTTTCTCGGAGAAACCCGTTTTCTGTGCGTTACTCAACGGATTTTTAAACATCCCCATAAAAAAGGGAAAGTGACTGTTCCTCACCCTAAAAAGGATATTCCCCTTAAAACCCTAATCAGTATCGAAAAACAAGCCAGTATTAAATTACGATAAAGGAGAAATCAATGATTACTTATTTAGCCACCGTTCATAAAGATAACCATAGTGATTATGGGGTACAATTTTATGACTTTCCGGGTTGTATTAGTGCAGGAGAAACCATCGAAGAAGCGAAAAAAATGGCATCTGAAGCCTTAAAAGGTCATATTTCCTTTATGTTGGCAGATGGGGACGAAATTCCCACCCCTAGCACCCTCGAAACCATTTTAACCGACGCGGATCATCAAGATGCGATCGCTTTTCTGCTCATTGAGGTATCAGAAGCTATTTTAAACCATCAGGAATTGTGTGTAAAAAACTAGGTGCAGTCCCTAGCTTGGTTTGAGCGAATAAATATGTTAAAGAAAACCTCTCAATTCTCAGGAAAAGCGAAACCCAACAGCCAAAATCTAAATCCGTCTGAATCTTTTTTTTGGGTTTCCTTGGGTCAACCCAATCGACGATAATTGCTATGATTACTATAATCCGTAGTCGTGGTCTTTTATATGCCATATTACGACAAAACGAAAAAGCAAAAATTGATCGACAACAAGGGAATGAAGCAGGTTATCAACAAGCTCAAAAACTAATCAGCATGATTCGCCAAGAAATGAGTAAAAATTAGGAGAAAAAAAGATGGAATGGAATATTATCTTTGATGAAGCCTTTCGAGATTGGCTATACGAGCAAGAAGAAACTGTACAAGATTCAATCTTGGCTTATATTGGGCTACTTAAACAAAAAGGACCCTTGTTAGGACGACCTTATGTTGACACTCTTCAAGGCAGTCGTTACCCTAACCTTAAAGAATTGCGAGTACAGCATCAAGGACAACCTTGGCGAGTGCTTTTTGCTTTCGATCCTATCCGTCAAGCTATCATGCTAGTAGGAGGAAATAAAACTGGCGATAAAAGATGGTATGAAAAAAACATTCCCATCGCTGAAAAAAGATTTGAAGCCTATTTAAAAACCTTAACGGAGCAAAATCTATGATTACCTTTGATGAAGAAATGGATAAACTGCCCTCTGAAAGAAGGGCAAAAATTGAAGCTAAAACCCAAGAGCTTTTACAAGAAATGCAAATCATTGATGAACTTCTTCAACGCCTAGGACTTTCTTCTGAAGAAATCACGGAAAGCGAAAGTGAACAGCCCTGTTTCTCAGCAAAATCGGATGATTTAAAACAACATCTTACCCTAGAAAATTTAACCCGTATGATGAGGGAATTAGGGGGAGAATGGGAACTTACCCTTAAATTTCCTGAGCAACAAGTGATTAAATTAAGTAGTGAGCGCCCGTAGTTTTTAGGTTGGGTTGAGGGAATAAATATGTTCAAGAAAACCTCTCAATTCTCAGGAAAAGCGAAACCCAACACCCAACACCTAAATCTGTCTGAATCTTTTTGTTGGGTTTCCTTACGTCAACCCAATCGACGATAATTGCTATGATTACTAGGTTCGGTAGAGCCGATTTTTTTTAAGCATTTAACATTTAAGCACCCAATCTTCCTTCTAAAATGCCAATGATGGACAAATCCTCATCTAAGGTTTCCCAATGTAATCCCGTGCCATCACAAATTAACTCAACCTCTGCTAATTGTTCAAAGGTTGCTTTTGATAAGCGTTTATTTTTATAAGCAGGAAAACGAATTTCTCTATCGTCTTCTAAACGAATACAAATCCATTTATCTTCAACCCAAACTTTTTGAGCTTTTACTATGCTTTCATGTACCAAATACATCGTGCCATTTCCTCCGTATTATTTCTATATTTTCTGTAATGATAACTTCAGCCCGAACAATTTCTTTGGTTTTTAGACCTTTAGCATAATCCAATTCTAGCGGCTCTAGCCAAAATTTAGCATATCCGCCGCCCCGTCGAACGTGAACGTGCATGGGTTCATTGCCTTCATTGGCATAGAAAAAGAAAACATAGCCTTCCAGTCTGAAAATTTCTGGCATGAGGTTAAAGCTTATTTTGCCGGATTTCGCCAAGCATGAAATGTAACGCACCATCAATTTTATAATATTCGGTGGGTTATGCTACAGTGCTTGTCATCTTGGTGCGATCACTGTTTTAGAGAACGAAAAGCGATCGCATCCTTTCCTAGGTTGGGTCATCGGAGCGAAACCCAACACCCAAAACCTAAATCTGTCTGAATCTTTTTGTTGGGTTTCCTTGGGTGTATTGTTGGGTTTCCTTTTTGTTGGGTTTCCTTGGGTTTATTGTTGGGTTTCCTTACGTCTATCGGCTAGACAAGGAAAAAGCGATCGAGGATTTCCGACAAGCCGCCGAACTGTTCCGCCAGCAAGGGAACGCGCCAGCACGCGAAAAAGCCCTGCAATTCCTACGGCAATTAGGCGCGGTCTAGATACTCGATCGATTTTGAATCTCACCCCGAAAAAAGCGATCGATCTTACAGCAAGATTTCTAGCGCTAGGGTGAACCCCGGAACCACATCTTCCCCGCTTAAAATCGCGTTCTCGGGATAACAGGTAATCGTCCCGTCCTGACGGTAGACGAAAGCCTGTTTATTGTGGCGATCAATCAACCATCCTAACTTCACCCCGTTCTCCCGATACTCCTCCATTTTCCGCTTTAACTTGGATAAACTATCGGTTTTAGAACGGATCTCGATCACGAAATCCGGCGCGAGATCGAGAAATTCATCCTCCCTTTCCTGCCAACCGGACGGTAAACGTTCTCTCGCCACGAAAGCCACATCGGGAGAGCGTACCGCGCTATTGGCCAGTTTAAAACCGCCGCTAGAACTAAATACCTCTCCTAACCCGTTCTGTTCGACCCAGTAGAGCAGGCGAGCGCCGGCTTTCAGTTCTCGATTCGCCGAAATACTTCCGATCGGGGGCATAGTGACTAACGTTCCATCTGCATTGCGTTCAAAGCCTAATTCCGGGTTCTGACAACTGAGGCGAATTAATTCCGCATCAGTAATCGTCGGGGATTTGCTTACCATATTGCATCAAAAAAAACAAGTATTTTTCACTAAATGATAACAAAGCGATGCCGATTGCCGCGCTTTTTCCTTTTGTACCCGAAAGGAAAAAAAATTGATCGCCCTATCCTGCATATTCTCAAAAAAGCAACCGATGAATTAGGTAGAAGCTCAAATCACCCTCACCGAGGAACTACCCATGAAATCCTTTGCCCTTCTCACCACCGTCAGCCTAATCGGCCTCTCCACCCTCGCCACTGTTCACCCCGTTATGGCCCTAGAAAGCCGACAACCAGCCGAAACCCTGATCACTCAAGCGAACTACAAAGAAGCGATCGCCCACTTTAACCGGGGAATTGACTACATCCAACAGGAAAAATATGATCTCGCCCTCGCTCAATTCACCAGAGCGATCGAACTCGATCCGGACTATAGCGAAGCTTACCTCAGTCGGGGCATGATTTACACGATTCGCGAACAATGGCGGCCGGCGTTTCAAGACCTGAACACCGCGATCCGACTAAACCCCCGCGCTGCCTACGCTTACCATTTCCGCGGATACGTCCATCTCGCATTTAACCAGAGACAAAATGCGATCGCCGATCTAACAACGGCCGCCGAATTATTTCGCCAGCAGGGAAACACAGAAATGTACAACAGCGCCATAGAAGCACTACGGCAGATAGGTGCGTAAGTTGCAAGGGAGAGCGATCGCTCTCCCCCTCTAAACTTTTGTGAAAAAAGCAACCTGAGGACTTAAAACTTGATCGCATAATTGGAAAAAAACCAACGATAACATACTTGCAAGTATCCCCCGACTAAAGAGGAGCCAACCCGATGAAACCAATTACTTTCACCCTATCGGTGCTACTGGCCACCACTGGCCTACTCGTTCAACCCGGAGGCTTCCTGATGGAAAACGTTCCACCCATCCTCGCCCAGGAGCAGACCGCTTCTAGAGTCTATCAGAAAGCCAGCCCCGCCGTCGTCACCGTCAAAAATGGCAGCGGCCACGGTAGCGGCTTTCTGGTCAGTCCCGACGGTATCATCATTACCAACGCCCACGTTGTTGCGGACGGACCGCGGGTGGTGACGGTGAAATTTTCCAACGGACAGCAGGCCTCGGCAGACGTGATCGGCTTCGCTAAAAATGGCGTGGATTTAGCCGTCCTGCGGATTTATAACCGCCAAAACCTGCCCTATCTTCCCCTGGCCCGTCCGAACTCCGCCAAAGTCGGCGAAAGCGTTTTCGCCATCGGCACACCCTTAAACGAGGACTATCAAAACACCCTCACCCAGGGCATTATCAGCCGTCTCGACCCCGAAAAAGGCATTGTGCAACACAACGCTAATATCAACAAAGGCAATTCCGGCGGGCCGCTTTTGAATTCACGGGGGGAAGTGGTCGGGGTTAACGTCGCAGGCGATATCGGGAGTTACGTTTACGACGGTGCGGGAAACCCGATCGGCCTTACCCAGAGCGGCATTAATTTCGCCGTTTCCCTCGATCGCCTGCAAGCTTTCCTCACCGCAGTTAAAACAGGTGATGTCTCCACCGTCTCAACATTAGGACAGGACGATCGGATACAGTTACTCGCCCTCCCTCTTAACGGTCAGACCGTTCAAGGCAACTTGACCAAAGACCAAAACGAGCAATATTACGGGTTCGAGGGTCGTGCCGGACAGAAAATCGTTCTGGATATGAACAGCAACGAGATCGCTCCCTATCTTGTCCTCTATCGCGTTCTCCAATCTTCCGAGGGGACAAAATACCCACAGGTCGCCCGTAGTAACCAGCGCGTCGATCGCGCCCCCGGGGATTTTAACGCTCGACTCGTAACCGAATTACCTGCCGATGGAGTTTATATCCTAGTGGCCACCTCTCGCGAAGGGGGTGAATCGGGTCGCTACACCCTCAACGCCGCCGCTAACCCTTAAATAACCCATTTTGACCCTAATCACGATTCTAATCCCTATTTTCTGAGGAACTATCCCTATGAACTCTAGATATATTTCCCACCGTCTCGCTTGCGTCGGCCTCCTCGCCACTGTCCTCCTCGGTGGTATCGCCCCCGGTTTCAGCCAATCGACCACCCCGAATCGCGTCACCTTCTTCTGTAAAGAGGTGTTCGATCGCGCATCGGGAGAGAAAATCCCCGCCACCCTCGCTTGGATTCCCGAAAGGAACGGCAATGTGCGGATTATCGGCTGGAAATCGGAATATTTCTCCAAACGTTCCCCGGTTCGTTGCCAGGAAGTCACGCAAAATTTCCAGAAAGCATATAATCAAGGGCGTTTTAACTACCTTACCACCGGCCGGGCGAAGGGATACCCGATCATCTGCAGCGTTTCACGATCCGGCGATCCCTGCGATGGTAATAGCCAACTTTTTACCCTTAAACCCCACGACAATCCAGATTTAGTCTTGCAACAACTCATGGACATCCTAGAGGGGAAAAGCTCGGATATGCTCCTCCAGAATTCCGGAGATAAAACCTATATCTCGATGACGGAGTTTTTCGCCAAAGCACCACTCGCTGATCGCGACGCACCCTGTGGTACGAGATCTGCTGGCCCGCAAAATAATTGCGTTCCCACCCGCTAGAATTTTCGCTGTTTTACCCCGAATTTCCCCATAATAACCATGTTGAAACCCTTTCCCCTACTCCTAAGCCTCCTACTTCTGCCCGTCGTACCGGTTAAAGCGCTATCCCCTTTCTCTGCTCCGGCGATCGTGGCGGAAGACAGCCCAAACGCGCAGATCGAGCGATCGATCCGTCAAGTCACTGTTAAGATTACTAGCGAGATAAATCGGGGATCGGGAATCATTATCGGGAAAAAAGGCAGTATATACCTCGTTTTGACCAACGCTCACGTTACCCGCGGCGCGACCACCCTACAGATCCAAACCCACGACGGCCAAACCCGCACAGCCTCGATCGCGCCGAATTCCCTTTTAAAAGATAAGGATCTGGCCCTACTGGAGTTTAGCGATACCCGGGATTATGCGATCGCTAAAATTCGCGCCATTTCCCCGGATGCGGAACTAGATATCACCGTAACCGGTTATTCCGCAGAAACGGGGCAGTACACCACCGATAACGGGAAAATTGAACAAACAAGCGCTCGACCCCTCCGGGAGGGCTACAGCGTCGGTTATAGTGGCGATATCGTGCAGGGAATGAGTGGCGGTGGTATCTTTTTCGAGGATGAGTTAATCGGTATTAACGGGCGATCGGCCCATCCGATTCTCTCTAACTACATCTACGAAGACGGTACAAAACCCACAGACGCAGAAATCCAACAGATGAGAACGGTTAACTGGGGCATTCTCCTTCATACCCTATTAACCTACATCCGGCCCGAAATCCTCAGCGCCTATAACCTACCCCTACCGCCGGTGAACCCCGATATAGAAACCACCGCCCCTACTGACTATATCGCCGAATTAGAAGCGAAAGCCAAGGGTTTCACCGTGCGGATTGATAGTACGAGCGGTGGAAACGGTAGCGGTGTCATTATCGCTAAAGAAGGGAATATTTACACGGTTTTAACCGCCGATCACGTCTTCTGCGAAAAAATCAAAGGCACAAACACCTGTGCCAATTTCACCTACACCGTCGTCACCAGCGACGGCAAAACTCGAAACATCGAGAAAAGCACCATCATCCGGCAGGAAGGGGTAGATTTAGCAGTTTTTCAGTTTGAAAGCCTGGACAATTATCCCGTTGCGGAAATAGCGAATTATAACCCAAATAGCGGTGATTTTGTTTTTGCCGCAGGCTTCCCCAAAATTGGCGACAATCCCTCGAAATGGTTGTTTAGTGGCGGTACAATTAACGAGAAAGAACTGGGATTACTACTAACCCGCCAAAGTGACTTAAGCAATGAACAAGGAGGAACATTACAAAGTGTTGCTTCTTTAACCGGAGGCTATGAATTAGTTTATACCAGCATCACATTTGGGGGCATGAGTGGCGGTGCAGTATTAGACTCCCAGGGGAGAGTAATAGGGATTCATGGACGTTCAGAAGGAGCAGAGGGAGGGAAAATTCAGTTAGGGTTTAGTTTAGGGATTCCCATTAGCACTTTTATCGGATTGCAAGAAAGATTCAAGGTAAAACCGCAATTATTAACCACTACTCAACCCCAAGTTAGTCAGCAACAACAACAAGAAATTATTAAAGCGATTGATAGTATTATTGTTCCTAATACCAATGCGAAGGCGGATATTTGGATAGAAAGGGGGGGACAATTATGGCGGTTAGAAAGGTATGAGGAAGCAATTAAAGCCTTTGATGAGGCGATTAAGCAAAATGACCCCGATAATGTCTATTTAGCTTGGTATGGGAAGGGATTAGCGTTATTTGAATTAGATAAAGATCAACCAGCCATAGAAGCTTTGCAACAAGCGATTAATACCTTACCTAAACGGGAAGATTTAAAGAAGTTTCACAGTAGTATTTTACAAAAGCAAAGTGTTGTTTATCGCTATTTAGAAAATTATGAGCAAGCCTTAACGGTGATTAATCAGGCGATTTCTCTGGTTCCCAATAACCCCAATTACTATAACGAGAAAGGGGGAGTATTAATTGAATTAAAACGCTATGATGAGGGATTAGCGGCAATTACTCAGGCAATTCATCTCGCTCCCCGTGCTGCTTGGTATGGCAATCGGGGGCTTGTTTACCATAACCAACAAAAATACGATTTAGCATTAGATGACTTCAACAAAGCTATTGAACTTAATCCTAATTATGCTAATGCTTATAACAATCGTGGGAATCTTTACCAAGACCTACAAAAATACGAATTAGCATTAGATGACTACAACAAAGCTATTGAACTTAATCCTAATTATGCTAACGCTTACAACAATCGAGGGATTCTTTACCGTCGCCAACAAAAATACAAATTAGCATTAGATGACTACAGCAAAGCTATTGACATTAATCCTAATTTTGCTGGTGCTTACAACAATCGGGGGATTCTTTACGATAACCAGCAGAAATACGAATTAGCCCTCTCTGACTACAACAAAGCCATTGACATTAATCCTAATTATGCTATGGCTTACAACAATCGGGGGATTCTTTACAAAAACTTGCAGAAATACGAATTAGCCCTCTCTGACTACAACAAAGCTATTGACATTAATCCTAATGATGCTTTGGCTTACTACAATCGGGGGCTTCTTTACAAAAACTTGCAGAAATACGAATTAGCCCTCTCTGACTACAGCAAAGCTATTGACATTAATCCTAATGATGCTTTGGCTTACAACAATCGGGGGCTTCTTTACAAAAACTTGCAGAAATACGAATTAGCCCTCTCTGACTACAGCAAAGCTATTGACATTAATCCTAATGATGCTTTGGCTTACTACAATCGGGGGCTTCTTTACAAAAACTTGCAGAAATACGAATTAGCCCTCTCTGACTACAGCAAAGCTATTGACATTAATCCTAATTATGCTAACGCTTACAACAATCGGGGGGTTCTTTACTCTGACTTGCAGAAATACGATTTAGCCCTCTCTGACTACAACAAAGCCATTGACATTAATCCTAATGATGCTTTGGCTTACGTCAATCGGGGGGTTGTTTATGCTTTGACAAGAGAGTTTCCAAAAGCCCTTGCTGATGCCGAAAAAGCCTCAGAATTATATCGTCAACAAGGGAATGAAGCAGGTTATCAACAAGCTCAAAAACTAATCAGCATGATTCGCCAAGAAATGAGTAAAAATTAGAGTTCGTAGGTTGGGTTGAGCGAATAAATATGTTGAAGAAAACCTCTCAATTCTCAGGGAAAGCGCAACCCAACACCCAACACCTAAATCAGTCTGATACTAAATCTGGTTATTAAAGACTGATTATAGCGTTTCCTAAGCTAGTGAGGTACACCTGTTTTTCTTCCCCTTTGCCTTTTGCCTCTTGCCTTTTGCCTAAAACCCATAACTTTTGTACCTCAGCAGACTGAAAAACGCTATATTTATTCCCCTTTTTGCATCAGTGCATGAGTAGAAAACGGGTTTCTTGAAGAAAGCCGTTTTCTATCAAAAAAAAGGGAGGTCTAAGAACCCCCCTCAATAGTTAATAATTAGATGACAGCTAAATTAGTAGCGGCCAGCATTGGGTTTATGAACAATAAAGCTCATGGTTTGACATTGTTTGATGTTGTCAAAAGCGATAACGCGGATGTAGCAATCAGAATACTCGGTGCGGCACTCGCGAACTTCATTAAGAACTTCTTGGGGGCCAGAAACAGAGAATAAAGGCAGTTTCCACATCGTCCAATGATAATCCGCGGGTTTGGGATCTTTTTCAAATTCCACAGCAGGAATATAACCCTGATCGATCATGTATTGAATTTGTTTAGCAATTTGTTGATCGGTGAGGGGGGGCAAGTAGGAGAGGGTTTCGTAACGCTTCTCTTTAGGTAAAGTTTTCATGGGTTTCTTGATTCCTTATGGGTTGGGTAGATCATCAACATCGAGATTTAATTCCGATGTCTCTGGTTGACTTATAGCAGTACGGGTGAGACGTTCCAAAAGTTGCCGACGATGTTCGGTATTGTCATTAATAATTCCCGTTTTTACCATCTCTGGCAAGAACTCTAAAACCTGTTCGGCTAGATGTTCTCTTACCGTCATGATCCGCAAAACTAACTCTTTATTCTCAGTCATTAACCCCGCAATATAGGCCTCGCCATCCTGAATGGAATGGCTAGAAGTATAGTGACTCAGCCAAATAGCTAAAGTCGGATTAGTTTCTGACAATTGATCGATAATCGTGCGAACCGCTTGGTAAGTTAGGTAACTTTGTAAGACTTTCGCGGTATCTTGAACAACTTTTTTCGGATACATTTTATACAGTTTTCAGTTATTGGCTAGACAGTTATCAGTGTTGAAATTCTAGCGACTGCTTGCCGATTTTGGGCAAGTCCTCCAGCATTATTTTCCACCAATAACTGCTAACAACCTTCTGAAGGGCTGTATTAGAGGGTATCCATAGCCTCGAACTCGAATTTGATTTCTTTCCAGAGTTCGCAAGCGGCAGCCAGTTCAGGACTCCAACGGCAAGCTTCCCGGATAACGTCGTTACCTTCGCGGGCCAAGGAGCGTCCTTCGTTACGAGCTTGGATACAAGCTTCCAGAGCCACACGGTTAGCGGTGGCACCCGGTGCGTTACCCCAGGGGTGGCCGAGGGTTCCACCACCGAACTGTAAGCAGGAATCGTCACCGAAGATTTCCACCAACGCGGGCATATGCCAAACGTGGATACCACCAGAAGCAACCGGCATTACCCCGGGTAAGGAAGCGTAGTCTTGGGTGAAGAAAATACCACGAGCGCGATCTTCTTCTACATAGTCTTCACGCATTAGGTCAACAAAACCCATCGTGATGCCGCGTTCACCTTCGAGTTTACCGACAACGGTTCCCGAGTGCAGGTGATCACCACCAGAGAGACGTAAGCACTTAGCCAAAACGCGGAAGTGGATACCATGATTTTTCTGACGGTCGATAACCGCGTGCATTGCCCGGTGAATGTGGAGCAGTAACCCTTTGTCGCGGCAGAATTTCGCTAGGGTGGTGTTAGCGGTGAAACCACCGGTGAGGTAGTCGTGCATGATGATGGGGGTTTTGATTTCGGCAGCGAATTCAGCCCGTTGCATCATCTGCTCGCAGGTAGGAGCAGTTACGTTGAGGTAATGTCCTTTAACTTCGTTGGTTTCTGCTTGGGATTTAACGATCGCCTCTTGGACAAAGAGGAAACGATCGCGCCAACGCATGAAGGGTTGAGAGTTAATATTTTCGTCGTCTTTGGTGAAGTCTAAACCACCGCGGAGACATTCATAAACGGCACGACCGTAGTTTTTAGCGGAAAGGCCGAGTTTGGGTTTGATGGTGCAACCGAGTAAGGGGCGACCGTATTTGTTTAATTTGTCCCGTTCAACGGTGATACCGTGGGGAGGACCTTGGAAGGTTTTGATTAAAGCGACGGGGAAACGGATATCTTCTAACCGGAGACCGCGTAGAGCTTTGAAACCGAAAACGTTACCAACGATCGAGGTGAGGATGTTGGTGACGGAACCTTCTTCAAATAGATCTAAAGGATAGGCAACGAAACAGAAGAACTGGTTATCTTCGTTGGGTACGGGTTCGATATCATAACAACGGCCTTTATAGCGATCGAGGTCGGTTAAGTTATCGGTCCAAACGGTGGTCCAGGTACCTGTGGAAGATTCCGCCGCTACTGCCGCACCTGCTTCTTCCGGAGGAACTCCGGGTTGGGGTGTCACCCGGAAGCAAGCTAGTAGATCTGTATCTTTGGGGGTGTAGTCGGGGGTGTAGTAGGTCAGGCGGTAGTCTTTTACGCCGGCCTGGAAACCTTTGGATTTGGCTTGCACCATTGGGATTATTCCTCCATAAACTGCATGATTAGTCGCACCTGTAAAATCTCGCCGTCAACCGACATAGATTTTTCTTAAGCTCCTGTCCCCTGCTGCTAGGAGCGAAGTTAGGGAGCAATTTTCACTAATGTTTTTTTCAACTGATCATCTTAACACGAACTTTATCCTATTCTGATCATTTTTTTCTCTATCTCTAAAATTTTGATTGTTTTTTTTTCTCGGGGCGATTAGTTTCTTTAATCTGTCGTCATCTAACTTTGACAATCTCTACAAAAACACAAAAAAATCAACAAAAATTTACCTGATTGACACGCAGAAACTTCTGCTCATCAGGCTTTGAGCGATTAAAACTACTCTTTAATTGAGGAAGATTATCAATAATTACAACCTCAAAAAATTGTCGGCAATCGCTAAATATTAACTGGATTTCCAAGCAATTATACCCAGTACCTAGAGGACAGTTAGACAGCCGTGAACTCTAGATAAATTAGGTCTAATTACTCAGTAATTATTGTTGAGATTTTTGGCTTGTGAACGATTATTTTCCCCTTCAAGAATTATGGTTATTGTTGCCATTAAAACGATGACGTTCTGGAAATAGCGTGACCAATAACTGATTGATATAGACCTTTCCGACCACAGATGCTTGATTCGGTCGGTTAGTAGTAGATGCTTGTTCTCTGGTTTCCGGAGGACTGGCCTCGGCGGCCATTTCCTCGCTATCCCAAGGACTGGCCACGGTTTCGGCGACCACTTCCTCCGCGGACGGGACTGGGGACACTTGACTGACTACGGGTTCCGGTTGTGGTAGAGGAGGCCTTTCCGGTTCCGATGGGGTTGCTGACACCTCGATGGTAATTTGACGGGAAGTATCTCCGATCAGGGAACCAGACGGCACGAGCGACATCGCTGCCACAGAAGCATTAAAAATCGTTGTGGTTGAGCCAATACAGGCATTCTCACCGATTTCACCCTGACCGACTATTAGAACACCTGTACCTAAAATTGCCCCTGCACCGATAGCAATAACACCCTGATAGGCGGTTAAAATTGTTCCCATACCCAGGCAAGCACCCGCACCGATAATTATTTGGCTATTGGGGGCTGCTCGGAGAATCACCCCCGGAGCCACGATCGCACTCTCATCAATGGTTACATCACCATTGACATAGAATTCCGAGCGGCTAATAGGTTGAACGGGGGGTAAGGACATAATTGACAGTCACTCAGTGATCAGTGATCAGTGAGCGGGGGTTAGGAGGTAGGGGTTAGAGTTTCGGGTATTTTTCCCGATCCGCCAACACCTAACACCTATCTCCGTTCACCGATCGCCGAGTCCTGAAATTAAGGGCGTTGAATAATCGATTCGAGAACACGACGTTTCGCTTGGGAGTCAATCCCGATCAGACGAACGTATTCCCCTTGATGGTCGCGCAGACAGGTTTCTAAAGCGGCCACCACATCGGATTCGCGACTGCTCTCGATCGGGGTGCAGCTTTGCCAAGAACTGGTTTTAAAACGACGTTTATCCGCGTGTTCGACCCCAATTTTGTGACCTTGGTTCAATAAAGAACGAATTTGAGTGATCGTTTCTGCGGTTAAGGTACTGGTTAAAGTGGCAGTACCGCCGCTGGAGGAACCGGAAGCAGAGCTTTTGAAACTCGGTTCAGCAACGGTGGCGGTTTTACCGTTGCCATTACTAGCCACCGAACCATCGGGACGCTGGATCACCGTTTCTAAAACCCGTTTTTTGGCTTTAGCATCGATACCGAGTAAGCGGACGTATTCGCCGCTATGTTCGCGTAAACAATCTTCCAAAGCAGTAATTACATCGGATTCGCGATTGCTTTCGATCGGAGCGCAACTCTGCCAAGAACTGGTTTTAAACCGGCGTTTATCCGCGTGTTCGGTGCCGATTTTGTAGCCTTGGGCGAGCAGGGAACGAATTTGAGCGATCGTTTCCCCACTTAAGCTACCACTGCTGCTATGACTGGCTCCGTTACTAGCGGGGGCGCTGTAGCTGCTGGCTTTGCCGCTGCCGTTACTAGCGGGGGCGCTGCCGGGTCGGTGAATAATCATTTCGACGACGCGTTTTTTCGCTTGCGGGTCGATCCCGATCAGGCGGACATACTCATCGCTATTTTCAGTCACGATCGCTTCAATATCGCGAATGATGCCCGCTTCGCTCTTGGTTTCGATCGCAGGTCCGGTTAACCAAGAACTGGTTTTAAACCGGCGTTTATCCGCGTGTTCGGTGGCGATTTTCAGTCCTTGGGCCAGCAGGGAACGCACTTGTACGGACAGGTCGGAATGGCCGTTACCGTTGCCATGACCGCCGTGGACGGCGGTGGTGGTGCGGGCCGGTTCTCCCGGGGTGTCTTCGGGGCGTTGGATAATCATTTCCAGTATGCGCCGTTTAGCGGCGGGATCGACTCCGATCAGGCGGACGTATTCGCCTTGCAGGTCTCTCAGGGAGGCTTCTAGGGATTGGGATACCTGTTCTTCGCGGCCGCCGTCGATAAAGCCGGCACTTAACCAAGAACTGGTTTTAAAGCGGCGTTTGTCAGCGTATTCGATGCCGATCTTGTAGCCTTGGGAGAGGAGGGAGCGAACCTGCGCTCGAATGTTTGTATTTAAACTCATAGGTGTCACCGAATTTCTATATAGCGTCTCATTAGCGATGTTTATAGCGGCTGCCGGTGGAGGAGTCGCTGGGCTGTGGGCTTTGACCGGGACGCTGGGGGCGAGGTCGATATCGACAATGTGACGGGTGAAGGCTCGATCGATTTCTGTGACATCGGGTAAGCGATCGGCCTGTTGTTGGCTGGTGATCACGGAACCGGATGGCACGAATTTCCCGGCGGGGATTTCCACGTCTTGAACGAGGGCGTGCATCATGACGATGCAATCGGCCCCGATGCGGGCATTAAAGACGGTGGAGCGAAAACCGATAAAACAGCGATCGCCCACATAGGCGGGCCCGTGAATGAGTGCCATGTGGGTGATGCAGCTGCCCCGGCCGATCCACACCGAATATTCTCGGCCGTCATCTCCCACCACACGGCTTTTTTCTAAACCGTGGATGATTGCTCCGTCCTGAATTTTGCTGTCGTCGCCAATGTGAAAGGGGGTTCCTTCATCGGCGCGGATGGAAGTCCCCGGAGCAATCACCACTCGCGCCCCGATCTCGATAGCGCCACTGAGGTTAGAGAAGGTGTGGACTTTGGCACTCTCGTCTATGCGCGTTTCCTCTGGGGATTTGGTCCGCTTTTTCGGACTAGCCGCCGTTGTGCGGACGACCATAGTTAGTCTTCCTCCATACTGAATTTGGCTGGCTGGTTGTTAATTAACTGTGTTTGGGTCCTATCGATGTTTAACCGGATTGACGAAATTCGTCTCTCTTGCTGTAGAGGGTGCGATTTTCTACGGTTATAGTGTCAATAATCCCCACCACCATCGCGTCAAGGGGGCGATTGTTCTGCCCGTCTTCGATCCGAGCTGCTCCTCCCCGGGACACTAGCACCCATTCATTAATCCCCGCTCCGACAATATCACCCGCTACTTCGTATTTAGGCAAAAGTTGCCCTTGAGCGTCGATGAATTGCAAAAGCAGAAGTTTCACTCCCGTCATGCTGCGCGGTTTCAGGGTGCTAACGACGGTTCCGCAAACTTTGGCAATTTGCATGGAATTTGTTTACACTAAAAGTTAGTTGCGCTCTAGATTCGTCTTAAAGGTTGCGGGTTAACACTTTCACGAAACTGTTCCACTGCTTCTGTATAACGAATGGGAAGAACGTATTCGAGGTTTTCGTGGGGACGGGCGATGATGTGGGTCGAGAGGACTTGACCACCTTTAACACGATTAGATGCCGCTTCTGTCCCCGCCGATACGGAAGCCTGTACCTCCGAAACGTCTCCTCGGACGATGACGGTGACGCGACCACTACCAATTTTTTCGTAACCTACTAGGGTTACGCGGGCGGCTTTCACCATGGCATCGGCCGCCTCGACGACGGCTGGGAAACCCAAGGTTTCCACCATGCCCACTGCAATTGACATAATATTTTTGTCTCCTAATGGTTGGCTTTCTTCGACTCTATAGATGCTGACCCCGATCAACGGTGTTTAATAGCTGCGGAATTGCTCTACTTCTTCGGTGTAGCGAATGGGCAGCACGTATTCGAGGTTTTCGTGGGGACGAGCGATGATATGGGTAGATAGCACTTGTCCTCCGTTAACCCGGTTGGCGTTTTCCACTCCGGCAGCCACAGAAGCTTGCACTTCTGAAACGTCTCCCCGGACGATGACAGTGACGCGACCACTACCGATCTTTTCGTAACCCACTAGAGTTACCCTGGCGGCCTTGACCATGGCATCGGCCGCTTCCACAACGGCGGGAAATCCTAGGGTTTCAATCATTCCTACTGCAATTGGCATTTTTTTGTTCCTCGCTTGTCAAGCCAAACTAAACTATTAATTTCGTTAGCGTTATCAACTTTGTTTCAGTCAAATTCTTTCCTTGTTACTTTTCCTGCTCTAGCTTTGGTGGCAGTCGGGATCGTGGCAAGGTGGGTAAGACCATCCTGAATTTTATCTCGATCGTGACCGTTTTCATCCACTAATTTTATTTTCTAGGGCTGGTTGGTAAAAATTTGACGAGTCAGGCAAAATTATCAACCTAAAAAAAGCATAGGAAACTATGACACCTTTGACAATATAAAACATTATGATTATTTCTCATCTTCAGGTTAACGAAAGTTAATCATTCCTTCCCTTCGCCCATCAGCCTCAGCAATTCTCAGGAGATTTACAGCTAAAACCCTTGCTAAGAGCGGATTTTCGCTTTAACTTCTCTCTTGGCGGCTTGCTTGTCTTGGCTGGATTTATTGGCAGATAAAAGCCTTATTTTCGCTGATTTCGGCTTTTTTATAATTTTTTTATACTATATACGGCTGGGAGTGGGGAGTGGGGAGCCTTTTTCAGTGATCAGTAAACAGTGAAATGAAAACTCCCATCCGATCACTGGTAAGCTGCCCGCGCATTTAAATTGCTTGTTGAGACGAGGCAAGAGGCACTCTTGCAAGAGGCAACAGTAAAGGGATTGGGGGAGATTCGGCTAATCTTAAGAATAAGCGCTTTAAATGCGTCTTAGCTTAACTGATCACTGCTCACTGATTCTAGCGATCGATCTCGCCTTCGTAGGGTTGAACACCGATCGAGGGATAATTATCGTGGTTAGGGCTGAAAACTTCTAACACTGCATGAGCTAACTTTTGGAAAAAGTCGGGACTCTCGTGCAAGGATTTGAGCGCCGCTTCTAATTCAGGAAGGGAGAAATCGAAGCCTTGCGAGCGAGCTATCTCTAGTAATTGCTTAGGATCTTGGGTTGAGCGCATTTTTTGACCCAATTCTTCGTTTTTAGCGGCTAAGGCGAAGAAGTCGAACACTTGATTTTTAGACATATAAATACTTTTCCTTTGATGATTAAAGGTGTGGCCTCGGCGGCGTGGAGGTTAAACTGCCTAGTTATGGTTTATTTTTATCCTACCAGTCAGGAGATATCCTCAAAGCAAAAGTTTCGTTTTTCTTTGCTTGTATGGCTGAGTATGCTTTATGTCCAATTCTGGGGAGTGGGAAGTGGGGTGTAGGGTGTGGGGTGTGGGGTGTAGGGTGTGGGGTGTGGGGTGTAGGGTGTAGGGTGTGGGGTGTAGGGTGTAGGGTGTTTTCTCAGTGAACTGATAACTGATAACTGATAACTGAATCCTGCCGACCGCCGACCGCTTCTTTCAAGTCAGAGAATAAATAGCCTAAAATAGAAACCTGCACTCTTGTTTCTGTAGCCAGCATCATGAATAAATCCCCACGTCGTTACCATATCACCACCTTTGGTTGTCAGATGAATAAAGCTGACTCCGAACGCATGGCGGGTATTTTAGAAGATTTGGGGTTTCAATGGTCCGAGGATGCCAACGAAGCCGATCTAATCCTCTACAATACCTGTACAATTCGCGATAATGCCGAACAGAAGGTGTATTCCTATCTCGGTAGACAGGCTAAACGCAAACAAACTCAACCCGATCTTACTCTAGTGGTCGCTGGCTGCGTGGCCCAACAGGAAGGGGAACAATTGTTAAGACGGGTTCCCGAAGTGGATTTAATTATCGGTCCGCAACACGCAAACCGCTTGGGAGACTTATTACAACAAGTTTTTGACGGTTCCCAGGTGGTGGCCACCGAACCCATCCACATCATGGAAGATATCACCAAACCGCGCCGGGATAGTAATATTACCGCTTGGGTGAACGTCATCTATGGTTGTAATGAACGTTGTACCTATTGTGTGGTTCCGGGGGTGCGCGGGGTGGAACAATCGCGCACTCCTGCGGCAATTCGAGCAGAAATGGAACAATTAGGACAACAGGGTTATCAAGAAATCACCCTTTTAGGTCAAAATATTGATGCCTACGGACGGGATTTACCCGGAGTGACGGCAAGCGGCCGACATCTGCACAATTTCACCGATTTACTCTACTACATTCACGATGTGGCCGGCATTGAACGTCTCCGTTTTGCCACCAGTCACCCCCGCTATTTTACCGAACGTTTGATTAAAGCTTGTCAGGAATTACCTAAAGTTTGTGAACATTTTCATATCCCTTTTCAATCGGGGGATAATGATATTCTCAAGGCGATGAAACGGGGCTATACTCAGGAAAAATACCGACAAATTATCGCTAATATTCGCGATTTAATGCCGGATGCTGCCATTAGTGCCGATGCGATTGTCGGATTCCCGGGAGAAACAGAGGCACAGTTCGAGAATACTTTAAAATTGGTCGATGAGATTGGTTTTGATCAATTAAATACGGCGGCCTATTCTCCCCGTCCCGGGACTCCGGCTGCTATTTGGGATAATCAATTAAGTGAGCAGGTAAAAAGCGATCGCTTACAAAGATTAAATCATTTAGTGGCCACAAAAGCGGCTGAACGTTCCCAAAGATATTTAGGCAGAATTGAGGAAATTTTAGTGGAAGACGTTAACCCTAAAGATGCTAGTCAAGTTATGGGAAGAACTAGAGGCAATCGCTTAACTTTCTTGACGGGAAATATTGAGGAATTGCGCGGCAAATTGGTTAAGGTTAAAATTACCGAAGTCCGTCCCTTTAGTTTGACGGGAGTGATATTTTAAGTAGTGGTGCAAAATTAATTTCTTGGTTAGGAGAGGCAAAAGGCACTCATGCAAAAGGCAAGAGGTAGTTAAATATGTGTAATTAATTTTGCTTAGGTACTTAATAGTTAACAGTGACCCCTCAGCAGTGAAAAAAGGCAATAGCTATCGGGAATAATTTACCAAGTAGGTAGCTGTTAAAAATTGTCAGATACCCCCCTTATCAAGGGGGGCAGGGGGGATCAAAGGCAAAATCTATCTTCAATTTAATTATAACTAATTACTTATTTTATGGATATTATCGCTATTTTGCAGCAAGATTATCAAAGATTTCCCCTCGATCAAACCTATGATATTTATGCTGATAACGTTTATTTTAAAGACCCTCTCAATCAATTTCGGGGGATTAAACGCTATCGGGAAATGATTGGTTTTATGAGTCAATGGTTCCAAGCTATCAAGATGGATGTCCATGCAATTGAACAGCAGGGAAATATTATTAATACCCGTTGGACATTGCACTGGACAACTCCTTTACCTTGGCAGCCTCGCATCGCTATTTCTGGACGCAGTGAATTAACTCTCGATGACAATAATCTGATTATTTCTCATATCGATTATTGGGATTGTTCGCGCTGGGATGTGCTGCGTCAGCATTTACCTTTTCCCAGTTCTTAACTAGGGTCTGCTGAAAAAGTTTTTCGTGGGGACAGGGTGTGGGGTGTGGGGTGTAGGGTGTGGGGTGTGGGGAGAATAAATAAAATAATCTCCTATCTCCTGACTCCTGAATACTGACTCCTGACTCCTGACTCCTGACTCCTCAAAACCTAAGACTCTGTACCTCACAACTATGGAAATTGCTATAGATTTTTTAACCAGAAAATGCCGACCAACGAGCGCTCGTTTGCTTGACAAAATCCTGTAAAAATGCTAGGCGCTGATTTTGTTCCCAGACCTGTTTAACTTTATTCTGCAAACTCGTCCAATTCCAATCATTATTCAGTTGCTCGTTAATTTCCTGTTCTTGGAAATATTCAATTAAACTTAAACCTGCTAAACGAGTTAGATAGGCTGCCCCAATTCCCTGCACTGTACCACCGGCGATATAAGTAATCGTATTTCCCTTGAGAATTGTTCCCAATGCCTGGGTTGTTACCTCTACCATGCCCAATTGTACCATCATTTTCCCTAGGGTAGTCATGGCTGTTTTTGCTTGTTCAAGGGACATTTTTTGTTGATAAATTGCCCCTAAATCCACTAACATTTGAGCGTTAGTGGCTGCCGCTAAAACTAAATCTAGGGCTGCAAGAGGATTAGCAAAAGTGGCAGTAGCGGCTATCCATTGGTATTGTTCGATAACAGGTAAAGCCTTTTTGCGTCGGGATTGATTGAGTAATTGTTTGGTTTCCTTGGCTAATTCTAGCGCTTGTCTCCAGATAGTTCCGAGAACTAATTCGGGCTTTTCTTGTTCGATAATTTGTCGGAGATGATTATCTAAAGGAGCGATAACTACCGTTTGAGGTTCCGTCCATTCCTTGATTTCTCCATTGCTTTGATGTTGACGAACTTTTAGGGGTTCAGGGGCAGCGGCTATGGCTAAAATATGATGAGCGGGAATAGTTTCTTTCAGTCTTTGTTTTAGGGAAAGGAGAATTTCTTCTCTGGTTTCGGCGGGTAAGCGGTCCTGTTTATTGAGTAACAGGATAACACGCTGGTGCATTCGATCGAATTGCTGGAGGATTTGCCATTCGGAATCGCTTAAATCCCCATTGATAAGATACAAAACTAAGTCGGCTGCCAAGGCCTTTTTCTGGTTAGCGGTGGAGTCGAAAGTCAGAAGGGGTTCCGTTTCCAGAAAAGCGATAGATTCTCCAAAGTTGCCGCTTTCTAGTAGTTTTTTTAAGGCAGTTTTACCGGTTTTTCTAGCGCCGGTAATGGCAATTTTCAGGTCTTGGCGACTAAATTCTTGGTTTAATTGGGTTAAAGTGCTTTTGAGTGGGGTTAAGTCTTGATGGGGGTCTTCTTTGGCCAGATAATTAATTATCTTCTCGGCCTTGCTAATCGCTTGTTTAACCTTTTCTAGACTCAGGGGAGTGGGGGGGGAAAAATCGATTTTCGAGTTGGGTTTTTGCCAAAACCAGATACCAGCACCAAGAGCAATCGCACCTAAAATACCCCAGGAACCGATTTCGCTCAGTTTACTATTGAGAGTTTCCCCCAGGGTGAAAGCGATGGTAATGCCTATCCCCGTCACTAAAATCGGTTTACCCAATCTTACCGTCATTTTTCCTCATCCTCGCCAACTGCTGTGATTATTCTAGCTTTTTTGTGCTGGATTTCATCCCAAAATCAACTTTTCAGCCGACAATTCCTCGCAGGTGTCCCGGCCGCTCTTGCCTAAAAGGCCCCAGATATGTCATAATGATCGATTGCGTGTAAATTTACCCGATCCCCTGTTGTTATGGCTAGTAAAAAAGGCGTTCGCCTGATCATCACTGTAGAATGCACGGAATGCCGCAGTAATCCCGATAAGCGTACCCCCGGCGTTTCTCGCTACACCACCAGCAAAAACCGCCGCAATACCACCGGCAGACTGGAAATCAAGAAATACTGTCCCCACTGCAATAAGCACACCGTCCACAAGGAAATTAAGTAAGCACACTTTAGTTAAAAAGTCAAGCAATCTTTACAAATCTATGAGCTACTATCGTAAACGTCTCTCCCCCATCTCCCCCAGTCAACCGATTGACTACAAAGACACCGAACTCCTCCGCAAATTTATCACCGAACGCGGCAAACTTCTACCTAGACGCATCACCGGTTTAACTTCTAAACAACAGCGAGATTTAACTGAAGCGGTGAAACGGGCCCGTTTAATGGCTTTATTGCCTTTTGTCAACCAAGAAGCCTAAATTCAGTGATCAGTAATCAGTAATCAGTGAACAGTGATTACTGAAAATAACATATATAGTTAACTAATTACAGCAGTTATCTTCATGGTGAGCTAGGAAGTTCTCCTTTTGGAGAGCCGGTCGTCGATACCAAATTAGGTTATGCTTCATCTTGAGGAGAAACGCTGTAATTGAACTCTGATAAGTAATAGGACAAAATTAACTTCTTGGTTAGGATAGGCACTCATGCAAGAGGCACTCATGTAAGAGGTAGTTAGATATGTGTAATTAATCGTGTCTAGCTACTTAACTTAAAACTTAAAACTTAAACCTGATAACTGATAACTGATAACTGATAACTGATAACTGATCTCAGTATATTGGGGTTGCTTTCTCGTTTTTGCAAAGAAATATATCGGAATCGGCAGCGGATAGGAAAACTTGTGCGAGGATCTTAAAAAATAATTAAATCGCTCTAGGAGTAGCCGACGATTTTGTGATTATCGATCCAAATCCACCAATTAGCACAATGGGAGGCTCTTATGGAAAAGCAGCCGTCAGAAATCGATACCGAGTTAGATACACAGCTACAAGAGGAGGATTCCGAACAGTTTCTGCGTAGTATCTTTAATTCCGTGCAAGCGTCGATTTTTGTGGTGGACGTGCTGGAAAATAGAGATTTTCGCTATGTGGGAGCAAACCCCGTTCATGAACGCTGGACAGGATTGCGCTCATCGGATATTAAAGGCAAAACTCCCGAACAAATCCTTCCCCCCGATGATGCGCGCAGTGTGCGGCAACACTATAGTGACTGTGTGCGTTACGGAACGACTATTTCCTACGAACAGTATTTACCTTTTCAAAATATACCCTACTGGTGGCTAACAACTTTAACACCCCTACGGGATAACAATGCGCGCATCTATCGTTTGGTGGGAACCAGTACCAATATCACCGAACGCAAACAGGCCGAAGAAGCTTTAAGATTACAAGCAGAACGGGAACAACTACTGGGGGTAATGCAGGAAAGAATCCGGCAATCGTTGGATCTTGATCGCATTTTGCAAAGAACCGTTAAAGAAGTGCGACAATTTCTCAACTGCGATCGAGTGTTAATTTATCGTTTATTCCCCGATCATAGTGGCATGATTGTGGTGGAATCCCATACTGGGAGGATTAATTCTGTCTTAGGAAACAGGATCCAGGATCCCTGTTTTAATTTATCCCCAGAACGTCTGGAAAATTATCGCCGCGGCAGGATTCAAGTTATTGAAAATGTCCATAATTCGGGACTTGATCCCTGTTATCGCAACTTACTTACTTCTTTGCAAGTACAGGCTAACTTAGTGGTGCCAATTATCTGCGATAACCAACTCTGGGGGTTACTAATTGCCCAAAATTGCCAAAAAACTCGCTCTTGGCAATCCCAAGAAATCGATCTGCTCAAACAATTAGCCATTCAAGTGGGAATTGCCATTCAACAAGCAGAACTGCACCAACGGGTAAAATGCTTGAATACTGCCCTAGAATCGGAGGTTCAGCAAAGAACCGCCGAATTGCAGATGAGTTTGAAGTATGAGGCATTAATCGGACGGATTACCGAAAAAATTCGTGATAGTCTCGATGAAAATCATATTCTGCAAACTACCACCAGGGAATTAGTCCAGGTTTTACCCGTAGAACGCGCCCAAATTGAGCTTTATGATCCCAGTCGCAGCAAAGCCACTATTGTCCACGAATATACCACTCAAGAGCTTATCTGTCAGGGAATTACCCGTCAAATTAGCGATTTTCCCGAAATCTATCAACCGCTGCTGCACAAACAAATTTTACAATTTGTTGATCGTCTTCCCCTTGGTAATCCGCAAATTGGTCGTGTTAACCGTTGTGCTTGTCCTATCTTTGACGATCAGGGTTTTTTGGGCAATCTTTGGCTAATTCGACCAGCTAATCATATTTTTAACTCTTTAGAAACTAATTTGATTCAACATATTGCCACCGAATGTGCGATCGCTATTCGACAAGCGCGACTCTACGAATCTTCCCAAGCACAAGTGAGGGAATTAGAAAAACTGGAAAGATTAAAAAGCGAATTCCTGAAAACCCTTTCCCATGAACTGCGAACCCCGATTACCAGCATTCGTCTAGCGGTGGAAACCCTAGAAAGTCTCCTAGAATATCGAGGGATCGAGATCGATCCAGAGGATTCGATCGGTCAACTGTTGCAAATTCTTAACATTGAATCTCAACGTCAGAGTAAGTTAGTTAATGATCTGTTGACTTTAACCTATCTGGATGCGGAAACAGAACCGCCGGCGATCGAAGCGATTGACTTACTTTCTTGGCTACCCTTATTAGTGGAACCTTTTCGCACTCTCACCCGCGAGCGACAACAGCAGTTAATTTTAGATATAGATGGGGATATACCGGAGATTAACAGCAGTCTGTGTCATATTGAGCGCATCATAGCGGAATTACTGACCAATGCTTCTAAATATACTCCGGAGCAGGGAATAATTAGGGTAAATGTCTGGCGTGCGGACGAGCAAATATTAATTAGTGTGAGCAATTCAGGTGTAGAAATCGTCCCAGAAGAATTATCAAAAATATTCGCTCCTTTTTATCGCATTCCTAACCAAGATCCCTGGCGCTACAGTGGTACTGGTTTAGGTTTAGCTTTGGTCGGCAAACTGATTAAACCCCTGAATGCTACCATCGATGTCACCAGTGCCAATGCTGTCACCACTTTTACCCTCACCTTGCCAATCTAGTGGTCTGTTAAGCTAAAAATTGTCAGTTTGAGGGAAAATAGAGAAGCTATTAGATGCAAGAACGAACCTCATCGATCTGAGAAACGCTGTAGTCCTAAATCCAGACAAAAAACTACATATAAACCAGTAATTACTGCTAGTAATTGCGGTTCGGCAAAAATTAACACCTAACACCGTAGTCAGGGCAAAACTAACCGCAGCAAGATTTAAACCAAGACGATAAAGAATGATTAAATTTCTTCGGGGTTAATATTTAATTCCCGTAGTTTTGCCGCTAACCTTTCGGCCCGTTGTCGTTCCACTTCAGCCCGTTGTCGTTCCGTTTCGGCCCGTTGTCGTTCCGTTTCGGCCCGTTGTCGTTCTTGGTTGTAACTGGTGAAAGGTTGACCATCGGGATAATACAAGAGTAACTCCGGTTGGGCCAATTCAAAACGAATGCCCAAGCGAGGACTGACCCAATTATCGAGATTTTCCAGACTTTCGAGCCGATTTTCCCGACGAATACAGCCGCCCAAATCATTTTTATCGGGATTATAAATGTAGTATTCTTCCACGCCATAACGGTCATAAAACAGTAGTTTTCTGGTCATTTCCGTTTGGGTATTACCCGGAGAGAGAATTTCAAAAACCACTTGCGGGGGGATATTGTTCTCTTTCCACTGTTGATAGGAACCTCTTTCGCCTTTTGGTCTGCCAAAAGCTACCATGACATCGGGTGCTTGTCGAGTCTTATTATCTCCCTCCACGGGATACCAGAGTAAATCACCGGCGACAAAAACATCGGCATTATTGGCAAATAACCAGTCTAAATTCGATTTAATCGTCGTAATCCAGCGAAATTGTCTTGTATTGTCGGCCATCGGTTTACCATCGCTATCGGGATAGACGATTGTGGTTTTCGGGCTGTCGTCGAGTTGTCTAACCATTGCTTAACCCTAAGTAAGTGGTTTCAATTAAATTGAAGATAGATTTTGTCCTTGATCCCCCCTGCCCCCCTTGATAAGGGGGGTTTTGATCCCCCCTGCCCCCCTTGATAAGGGGGGTGCCGATAGGCGGGGGGATCCTCCTTGATCATGGGGGTGTCTGACAATTTTTAATACCCACCTACTTAGAATTTCGTCTTTGCTTCCTTAATAGTATAATACTAAATCCAGTTATTAAAAACTGATTATTTATTCCCCCTTTTGCCTCTTGCCTCTTGCCTCTTGCCTTTTGCCTATCCTGATATGTTACCTATACTCAACGGATTTAGTATAACTTTACTACAAAAAATCGGAGCAAATATTTAGGGACGGTGATGATTATTAGAGCTAAAATCAGCAACTTCGGAAAAGCGAAATATGGACAGTCCAGAATCTAGGCAGCCGACCTGTAATAAGGCGAAGGCAGACTCGGATAAACTCGCCGGATGTGGCGGAAGACTTCTTCGGTTTTTTCTTCCACTTCTTCTTCCGTGTAGAGATCGACGGGTAAACCAGTATCATCGCTGTATAAAAAGTTGTGAATAGTAGTTTTAACCTCCGCCCGACTGGATTCTTTATCTGGCCAACGATCGATCTTTAGTTTCTCTTGTTTTAGGGTTTCCAAAAGCCGCGTGGCGATCTGTTTAATTTTTTCAATTTCTTGCGGTGATAGATTCTCTTTGGTTAAAAGGTCGAACAGGGCCAGGGATTCCTCGTCTAATCCCTCGCTAACCGCCCGTTGGGACTCTTGATCGAGTTCCTGAATAAATTCTAATAAGGCCTCGAAGGTCTGTTCGATCGCCACCCGATCCTTCTCGAAATTATAATCAGCGACGATCCGCTCGTAATGCTCTTGAAAGTTCGTCCGTTGCAGATTCTGCTCGAGCATTGTTCGGAGACGGTTTTCGATGGCGTTTTTGAGAGTTTGGACGGTGGTATTCTTACGATCGCTATTAGCGAATTCCTGTTTCAGACGCTCGAAGTTGATTTTACTGATGTTGTACAGTGGCGTATCATCGGCCCTCGCTTCGGTGGTTACATCGATCGCCCCGTCGATTACCGATCGCATTTCCAAGAGAATTTCCCCGATGTCTATTTTCTCCCGATCACCTTGAATGCATTTATAGATCAGTTTAATCGTGTCGTGAGCCGGACGGTAGTGATTAACCGATGGCTGATTAAGACAGGCCTTAAAAAGATGGAAGACCTCTTGAGAGAGGAGTCCAAAATTTTGTCGGGCCTGATCACTTCGATTGATCGCTTCCTTCGCGTCGTTAATGGCTTTATTGAAGGCAAAACTAGGTATTTTATATTCGAGGAGCGCGTCTAGGGATGCGTTACTTTCCCCCAAAAATTCTTTAACTGCCTCGATCGATCGGGCCAATTCATCCAGTAAATTTTCTTGCGGTTTCGTGGGGTCGAGACTAAGATGGTCTTCCCTGCGTCCCTGATCGGAAATTTGGGCGAGATCGGCGAGAGCTTGACGGAGATTTTTGAGGATTCCGCAGTAATCCACGATTAAACCGTTGGTTTTGCCCTCGTTAACCCGGTTAGCACGAGCGATCGCTTGCATGAGCGTATGAGCTTTTAGGGGTTTATCGAGGTAGAGGGTGGAGAGGGAGGGAACATCGAAACCGGTCAACCACATGGCGCAGACGATGGCGATCCGAAAGGGGTGATCGGCTTGTTTAAAGGCATTTTCTGGGCTGATCCTTGTACCGTCCGCCAGTTCAAAGCCGTTTTTGATTACACTGCGATGGCTGGTAATATCTAACCCTTGTTTCTGGAATTTGTCGATCTCTCCCTGTTCCTCGCTGACGATCACGGCCGTTAGGGTTGCTTCCATCCATTGAATCTGACGCTGACGATAGTTTTCCTCTTGGTCATCGGTAATTTTTTTGAGGTCTTTTTTCAGTTGTTGGATTTTTTCGCTCCAGTAACGATCGATCAGGTTATGCAGCTTGACACAGGTGAGCTTGTCGATACAAATCACCATGGCTTTGCCTGTTTCCCAAGCGGTGCTGTAATGTTCAACGAAATCACGGGCCAGCGCCTCCAACCGCTGCGGGGCCGTCAGGATGTAGTAATCCCTTCTTAATTCCCTTTCTAAACGGTCTTCTATCTCGACATTTTCGATCTCTAACTCTTCGATTTTGGCGGCGATCTGTTCGTTGAGGTCGTTGACGGCGATCGAGAGTTTATCACCCCTTGCATCATAGTAGAGGGGAACGGTGGCTTTATCCTCGACCGCTCTCTGGAAGTCGTAGGTGGAGACATAATCCCCGAAATAGCGTTTAGTGATCTCGTCGTTGCTGACTAGAGGGGTGCCGGTAAAACCGATAAAACCAGCGCCTGGAAGTGCAGCCCGGAGGTTGCTGGCTAGGGTTCCGTACTGGGTTCGGTGGGCTTCGTCGCTGATAATGATGATATCGTTTCGGGAGTTGTAGGGTTGGTCGGGATTGACGGTTTGGTTGAATTTCTGGATGAGGGTGAAAATATAGGCTTTATGGTCTCCCAGAAGACTCTGTAAGTGTTCGTTACTGGAAGCTTGGCAGAGTTCTTGCTCGTTATTGGTCAATCCGGAACCGGCAAAGGTATAGTAGATTTGTTTATCTAGATCTTCGCGATCGGTACAGATAACAAAGGTATAGTTTGCGCCTAGTTTACGGCGAATTTTGCGGGTGAAAAAAACCATAGAGTAGCTCTTTCCAGAGCCTTGGGTATGCCAGAAAACCCCTAGTTTGTTATCTTTTATCGCACCCTCCCGCCATCTTTTCACAGAATCGATCGCTTGGTTAACCCCTAGAAACTGGTGATTTCGGGCGATAATCTTGCAGGTTTTGCCACTGGAGTTATCGAAAAGGACATAATTTTCTAACAGATCGATAAAGTTATTTTTATCGCAGACTCCTTTTAGCATGGTTTCCATATCGACAATGCCGGGGTCACTCTCGGCCAAGCGTTTCCATGGGTGAAAGTGTTCGTATTTGCCGCAGAAACTACCTATTTTCGCATCTGTGCCATTAACTAAAATCGCAAAGGCGTTATAGGCGAATAGATGGGGGATAGTATCAAGATAGTCCGATAAATTCTCGTCGTAGGCCGCTTTTAGGTCCCGGTTGAGGTTTTTCGCTTCTAGGAAGAGTAGGGGAATGCCGTTAACAAAACCTACCAAATCCGTGCGACGGAGGTAGATTTCCCCCTGTATCCACAGTTCTCGAACCGCTAGAAAATGGTTATTGCTGGGTTGGTCAAAATCCAGGATTTTTAGGGTTTGTCTAATTAGCTCTCCTTTGGCGTTGCGGTAGCTCACCTGTACTCCATCGAGAAGGAGTTGATGTTTCTCTTGATTGGTGGCCAGAAGGGTTTGACTAGAGTTGATTTCTTCGATTTGGAGAATGGCGGAATTATAGGCTTCTTCGGGAAGATTGGGGTTAAATTCTCGTAATTTCTGTTTTAGGTAGCGTTTGAGGATAACTTCTTTCTGATTTTGCCGTCCGAGCAGGCTGTTTTCACCGTAATCCTCTTGATTATAAGCATAGACACTCTGCCAACCAAGTTGATCTCGCAGACAGTTGGCGGTGAGTTGTTGTACTTTATCCTCGGTGGTCATAGGGTCGATTGTGCAGGGGAGTGGTTTATTTTATTAATATTGCCAATTTTCAGGGATTTTTACAGGTGCGATCGATCTTTTTGCCTCTACACCTCGATCTCTCCATTCATAAGTTTCGGAAGTAGTATGTCACGCGCTTTCCGAAGCTTCATATTTTGTATGGCTAATGTCAAAATCATAGTGAATGCAGGATTGACAAAATTGTCAAATAGTTTTAAAATTACACCGTTATTAGGAATTATAATATCCAGTTTCTCTACTATTTTAGTATTCAAATTTTTCTGTGTCGATCCATCACCAACAGATTGCAATAACTCTCGTTGTTTAAACAACAAATAGCAGTATAAAAAATATTTTGATATTCCTTGAAAATTTTTAAAGCAAAGCCATCCGTCATGGATACAACCGTGCAAACCTGTAAAAAATGGAATTCCACAAGTTGCACTATTCGATAATATTAGTGATAAAGGTTCTAAAGATACACTTTGCCTTGCTCCATCTTCTGTTACAAGCTCTACAGTTTCAAATATAAACGGGCTTTCTGATTTCGTGGCATCACCGATTTTCAACCAAGGTACTGTGCCGCCCATATAATTATTAATTGGTCTAGGAGAAGCTCCTCGTTTTACCTCACATAAATCACCTAGTTTTAATCTCTCCCACCCTTCAGGAATACCATCGATAATCGGGGTGTGTTCGTGTCCGGGGAAGCGTAAACGGACGAACCATTCCTTGTAAAGTAAGCGGGCTGAACGTTCTAATAACTCGATGCGGCGGCGATTATTTTCGATTAAATCATCATATTTGGAGAGGATATCGGCGATTTTCTGTTGAATGGGAAGGGGTGGAATTTTAATCGAAATTTTATGGATATGGTTTCGATTTAAAGTTGGATTAGAATTTCCAGTATCAAGTCTTTCAAGTTTTAATGTGTGTAAAAAATAATAAACAAATCTGGCATCATTACCCTTTAAATCTTTACTCCATAGAGTCGTACTATGAGGCCAGTAATCGACTCTCGAATAATAAATACTCCCGAGCGTTCCTTTTCTTCCAATAATCACTCCAGGACTTTTTACCTTCGCTTCCGAGTGATAACTTTTTGTTCCCGATGATGATATAACGGGTATTGCACCCGCTTCTTGCTCCACCTGGCTTATATCAAAACCTCTTTGAAAGTAAACTAGGTCTTGAAGGGTAGCATCTCTCCAGTCAGCTTGCTTTTTTTTCATCTTCCTATAATTGTCAAATTAAAATCGAGAAGCATCGGGAATCACTGGTGGGAAGCGGGACTTTTTATCCCCCTAAATCCCCCTTTTCAAGGGGGACTTACGCAGCCATAGCGCCCGTCTCACCTCCAGCACCCCTACCGCGCTCCGATTCCGGTTCCGGTTCCCCCCTTGAAAAGGGGGGCTAGGGGGGATAGCCTTGAAAAGGGGGGCTAGGGGGGATTACCAAGCTTTTCAAGGGGGACTTACGCAGCCATAGCGCCCGTCTCACCACCAGTACCCCTACCGCGCTCCGATTCCGGTTCCGGTTCCCCTTCCGGTTCCGGTTCCCCCCTTGAAAAGGGGGGCTAGGGGGGATAGCTTGAAAAGGGGGGCTAGGGGGGGATTACCTTTCAAGGAGGACTAAGGAGGATCATCAACCTCCGTACAGACAGGAAGCGAAGAGATAAACCCCGATATTTTCTCACAAACCGCCTCGAAATCGTATTTGACCTCATCATTGGTGAAACGGATCACCGTTAATCCGTATCCCTCTAAAACCTTCGTTCTTCTAGCATCATAAGCCATTGCCTCCGGAGTAAGATGAACCTCCCCATCCACCTCGATCACTAATTTCAACTTCGGACAATAGAAATCAACGATAAAATGATCGATCGGTCGCTGTCGCCACATTTTTAAAGGAAATTGTCGGAGAAAAGCCCATAACTTTTTTTCTGTCGGTGTGGGATTTTTTCGCATTTCCTTGGCTCTAGGGACTAAATCGGGATTGTAGGGTAGAAAATAAACACCGTATTTTAATTTAGACACGATCGCTATCTCCATCGGTCTCCTTTAAGGAAATATACCCAAGTTCTTTTTTAAATTCCTAACCCTTCAAAATTCTTCGCAATTTCATCAGCTAAACGAATCGCCTCGGAGTTGAGATCATTTAACTCCAGATGAATTTCGCGTAACGTTTCCTCGAAATCGAAATCCTCATCTTCCTCCTCTGGGGAAACGCCTACATAGCGTCCGGGGGTTAAACTCCAATCATTCGCCTGTAACTCCTCGCGATCGACCACTTTAACCAACCCTTCCACATCCCGCAGCTTGGCATCGGGGAACCTTTCTAATAACCAGTGAGCGTGACGGTAGAAACTACGAACCGATTTAAGCTGTTCGATCGCATTCTGACGGTTTGTATCGGCTTCTTTGCGTAAGGTGTTGAGTTCGCGGGAATTCCACCACAGTTTACTATCTCTTGCCCCCAGATCCTTCTCGGCACGCTCGATCGCTCGACCTAATAACTTATTCACCAGATCCGCCTGTTTGCCCAGATCCCGGCTAAATTCGCTGTATTCGTGATAACAGCGGACAGCCTCGTGTAAAGTCTCTAAATCATCAGCGTTATAGGAAATCGGAGCGAAACCGGCGTATTTATCGATGTCATCTTTGAAAAGCTCAGATGCTGTTCGGAGTTCTAGCCATGTTCCGTCTTTTTCATCGATGAGATTATAAAATTTCTCTAGGGCCTCGGTTAACTTGTCCAGATGCTCGCGATAGTTTTGTAAAAGAGCGATCGATCCCTGATACTCTCGATCGATACTCTGGCAATAACCGACAACCAAATCGATAAAACGCTTCGATTCGCTCCGATAGAGCCAGACAATCGAGAGAATATTCTGTAACTGCTCTGGGCTAAAATCGTTGATCGTCCGGTTTACTTTCCGGTAAATATTGCGGGCATCGATCAATAATATCTTATCTTGAAGCTCGGCGGGTTTCCCTCGATTGAGAAACCACAACTCGCAGGGTACGGAGCGGGTATAGAAAAAGTTAGAGCGGATCGCGATCATTATGTCCACCGTTCCCGTCTCGATTAACTTCTGTCTTACCTTGCCTTCGTCTCTCCCGGCGCTGGAAGCTTGGGAAGACATGACAAAACCGGCTTTTCCTCGATCATTGAGATAGCTGTAGAAGTAACTGATCCATAGATAGTTACCGTTGGAAACTTTGTTACTTTTATTAACCCCCGGCAATCCGAAGGGTAAGCGCTCATCACCATCTACCTTACTATCCACCTCGTCCACGTTGAAGGGAGGATTGGCCATCACATAATCCACTTTCCCGGCCAATGCCAGCGGATCCTCGTAGTAGGTGATCGCTTTTTGGATATCCCCTTCTAAACCGTGAACCGCGAGATTCATCTTGGCTAAACGAATTGTGGTCGGATTCTTCTCTAACCCTTTAAAAGTTAACATCTGGGGATTGATGCGCTGTCTCTCAACAAAATGTGCGCTCTGGACAAACATTCCCCCCGAACCACAGGCAGGATCGAAAACCAATCCGTGATCGGGTTCTAAAACATTGGCGATCAAAGATACTAGAGAAACGGGAGTAAAAAACTCTCCGTTATCGTGAGCTTTGAGATTAGCGAATTGTGTTAGGAAATATTCATAAATTCGCCCGAAAATATCCCCATCGGCTTTTTTTAACTCTTCTGGGTTTAAAATCCGTAGTAAATTCCCTAATACCACGTTATCTAGTTCTTGGTATTCCGTTTTCGGTAAAATACCCCCTAAAGGTGGATAATCCCCCTCGATCGATAGCATTGCTTCCATTAAGGAGGTCGATCGATTGACGCTATCGGGGAGCGCCACCAGAAAATCGAACTGAGCTTTTTCTTGGAGATAGATCGCTCCTTTGCACAAGAAATCTTCTTTGGTTAAGGAGCGTGTTTTACCCCCTCGCTTCGGTAAATCCGCCTCTACCTCCCTCTTAACCTTGAGAAAACGACTGTAGGCATGGCGGAGGAAAATCAAGCCCATAACGGGCAGAAAATACTCGTTACTGGCATAGTTAGAATTAGCGCGCAGGGTGTCGGCCGCTTTCCAGAGCTTTTTTTCGATCGCTTCGATGTTGTCCAGTTGGGCCATGAAATTTTACTCAAGAATTAGGTAGATGGTCGAGCCTGAAGGGAAAATTAAGGGGTTTGGTATAGTAAGCTGCCCGCGCATTTAAATTGCTTGTTGAGACGAGGCAAGAGGCAAGAGGCAAGAGGCAAGAGGCAACAGTAAAGGGATTGGGGGAGATTCGGCTAATCTTAAGAATAAGTGCTTTAAATGCGTCTTAGCTTATCTATTTTCTCAAGTAATGGCAGCGATGGTTAATTGCCCTAACTCCTCTCCCAGAACAAACGGCAGGGGTCTTTTGATAGACTAGAGTTATAGCCCCAGAGTAAGGAGCTAGGGGCGAGAAAAGCTTAATAATTGAGATGAACCGATCGAGCGAGAATATCGTCTAGAATTAATTAACTCAAAAAATCCTGACTGAATCTACCTTTAAGCGAACTTTTCTAAAAATGATGGCTGAATTACTGAGTCTAGTTCCTGCCAAGTCCCTCGAAACTGATGTAGTGGTAGGGGAAGCGCCGGCAGTATGTCCCCTTCCTCCAGTCACGGTTAGTAATGATACCCTACTTATTTCCCTGATCGATCGCCTGCGACGTACTTTGGAAAATCACCGCGGCGAAAATCAAATTGTGGTGATGCAGGATTTCCCAGATCCCGATGCTCTTTCTAGTGCCTGGGCCTATCAAATTATCGCCGAACAGTACGATATTCACTGTGATATAGTCTATGCGGGGACTCTCTCCCATCAGGAAAATGTCGCTTTGGTAAAACTAACGGGTTTACCGGCTAAACGTTGGGGAGTCCATACCCTCAAGGATAGAGATCTTTCGGTTTATCAGGGTTGTGTTTTTGTCGATGGTCAGGGAACCAATAGTCAGCTAACTACTCTGGTTAAACAGGCAAAAATTCCCATTATTGCCGTGATTGATCATCATACTCGCCAAGGGGAGCTAGAGGCGGAATTTGTCGATATTCGTCCCCAAATCCGGGCAACAGCGACGATATTAACCCAATATATCCAAAAAGGGTTAATAAGTTTTAATACTAGCGATACCGTCCATGTTAAGTGTGCCACAGCTTTGATGCACGGATTGCGATCGGATACGAATAATTTAATGCAAGCGCAAGAGTGTGAATTTATCGCTGCTGGTTATCTCAGTCGTTTCTACGATGCTCAATTATTAAACGCTGTCCTGCAATCGGCCAGATCCCGACGGGTGATGGATGTGATTGAACGGGCCCTGAAAAACCGTATTATTAAAAATAATTATTCGATCGCCGGGGTCGGTTATTTGCGTTATGATGACCGGGATGCGATTCCCCAAGCTGCCGATTTTTTGGTGACAGAAGAAAATGTTCACACGGCTTTAGTTTACGGTATCGTTCACGATGAAGATGAGGATATCGAGTTAGTCATCGGTTCTATGCGTACCAGTAAAATTACCCTAGATCCCGATGAATTTCTCAAGGAAGCTTTCGGACAGGATAACCAAGGTCGCTTTTTTGGTGGTGGTCGTTATATGGCCGGAGGTTTTGAAATTCCGATCGGTTTTCTCGGTGGTTTTAATAATAATGCCGAATATGCAAAACTTAAGTGGGAACTGTATGACACCCAAATTAAACAGAAACTTTCCCATCTAGTTAACCCTGATGAAAAGGTAATTCGCACCTAGGTATTAAATCTCAGCTATCTATTATCATGGCCAAGACCGACCCTACACTGATATGAAACTTTATTTTGTGCGTCATGGATTAGCAGGACAATCTGGGGATTATCTCAACGATAGGGAACGTCCTTTAACCGAGGAAGGTAAGACAAAAACTGCTAAAGTTGCCCAAAGATTAGGACAGTTGGGGGTGAAATTTGACCTAATTCTTACTTCTCCCCTGGTGCGTGCCGTGCAAACCGCCGAAATTTTGCAAAAAGCGGGTTTAAGCCGTAAAATTGAGCAATTTAATCCCCTATCGCCCAATGGCAATCTTCAAGATTGGGTGCAATGGTGGCAAAAGTCGGACTATCAGCGAGAGCAAAACGCGATCGCACTGGTGGGACACGAACCGGATTTAGGTTATTGGACGGAAATGCTAGTTTGGGGCAAATTTCAAGGAAAATTATCGGTCAAAAAAGCGGGAATAATTGGTCTAGAGGTTCCCAATCAACAAAATCCCCTCGGTAAATGCCAGTTATTTCTCTTAACTGCGCCAAAATGGTTATTGTAGCCCTAAAGCTTGCCTCGGTTATTGGTGAACTATCCTAGCCACGTCTGTTAAACTTTTGCTAGGAACGAATCGCAGGCCTTAGTTGGAATTTGTCAGCTAAGACGCATTTTAACCGCCTATCCTTAGATTAGCTCTTGCAAAAATCAAAAATCTCCCGTTAGGTGAGGAGTCTCCGAGCCAGTAGTCAGTAGTCAGGAGAATTAAGAATGAGCATTAATCAATTAAATGCTCTATTTAGGGATTTTAGGCAATTTTATGCCTATTTTTCTCATTTTTGAATATCAAAAATTAATTATGCAAGAACTCTATAGTCTAAAATTAGAGGAAAAGGATAGGATGGGTTGAAACCCGTCGAGTCGCATTTCATCCATTGCTTAAAAAGACAATGGCTTTCATGCTCCCGTGTTATTTTGGTAAAAAAATCAACCGTGACTAAGACCCCATCCCTCCAGGAAACTCATTACAATCAGGCCAAAGCTAGTTTACAACAGGCCTTAACTTGGTATGCCAGTTTTCGCCGCCATTGGAATTATCCCCCCGATCCCCAACTTCAGGCCGCCGTTAAACAGGATTTACAGTCCCTAAAATCGGCCTTGGATAAACTGGATGAAACGGTGATTCGGGTGGCGGCCTTCGGGTTAGTCAGTCGCGGTAAATCCTCGGTGGTAAATGCTTTAGTCGGTCAAAAAGTCCTGGCAACCGGCCCCCTACACGGGGTGACACGCTGGCCGCGATCGGTGCGTTGGACACCAGCCACGGGTAAAATTCAGATAGAATTAATCGATACTCCCGGACTGGATGAGATTGAGGGGGAAGCACGGGCGAATATGGCCAGAGAAGTCGCTAAAAGTGCCGATTTGATTTTATTTATCGTTGCGGGGGATATTACCCGCACTGAATACGAGGCCCTGGCAGAATTGCGCCGGGCCAAAAAACCGATCATTTTGGTGTTTAATAAGATTGATCTCTATCCGGAAGCCGATCGCCGTCAGATTTTTCAGCAGTTACAGCGATTAGGAACCAATCAGGACGAAAAAACGTTAGAAGATTTGTTAACTAGCGATGAGATAGTTATGGTAGCCGCCGAACCGCAACCGATTCCCGTCCGGGTGGAATACCCCGATGGGCGCGTGGTGACTGAGTGGGAAACCCCTCCCCCCGAAATTGAGGAGCTGCAAGATAAACTCTTAACGATTTTAAATCGGGAAGGGCGCTCGCTGCTGGCCTTAAATGCTTTAGTGCAAGGCCAAGAAGCGGAGGAAAATATCGCTAGAAAAACCCTGGAACTCCGGGACAGTCAAGCGGAGGAAATTATCTGGCAATACGCGAAATATAAGGCTTTAGCGATTGCGGCTAATCCGATCGCTATTTTAGACCTCCTAGGGGCTTCAATCGTCGATTTGACTCTAGTTCGGGCTTTAGCTCGTTTGTACGGCCTGCCGATTACCAGTCACCAAGCTGGTCAACTCTGGCGGACTCTACTTTTCAGTAGTGCGGGGTTGCTGGTGGGGGAAATCCTCAGCACTGTGATTATCGGTTTGGGCAAAACGGCAGCGGCAGCGGCGAGTATTTTTGAAAATCCCACCTCTTTAACCCTCTACGGTAGCACCGCTCTCCTACAGGGAGCAATTGCCGCTTATGGAACCTATACCATCGGGAAAGCCGCTAAAATCTATCTAGAACGCGGTTGTAGTTGGGGGGCATCTGGACCGAGTACGGTGATTAATCAAATTCTCGCTCAAGTTCATCCGCAAACTATCTTATATCGTTTACGTCTAGAACTAGAACAGTGATTTTAAAGGAAAAAGGAAAAAAGGCAACAGTGATCAATTAAATATTTCCTACTGACTCCTGATGACCGACTCCTAATTTTAGAAACTTAATTTTTGACAACGACCACTAGCTAGAAATATTGAGAGAAAATCATGTCTGCTGCCCATAAGTCCTATATTCCTGTTCCCGTTTCTCGCCAAAAAAGCCAAGGGAGTCAACGCCGTCCCCAATCACCAGTAAATCAGGCGACCCCAATGACCAAACCGACGACTAAATCGGTGGCGAGAGTTCCCGTGGCCCCGACAGAAAAACAAGTGGCCTCGCGTCAATTACGTTCTCTTTGCCTCCTAGAAAGAATAGTGGCCGTGATTACTTTTTGTCTGTTGGGTTCGACTCTGGGAATATATGCTTGGACGGTATATATTCCCAAGGTTTGGGACAAAGAATTTGGTAAACTGGAAACACTGCAACGTCACGAGCGCCATCTTTTGGCCACCAATGAAACCCTTAAACATCAACTAGCTCAACAAGCAGAAAAACCCGAAACTGGATTAACTCATCCCCAACCCTTCCAAAATATCTTTTTACAGCGTAAATCTGCCCCGAACCTGAAACCGTCCCCCGCTTCTCAACCCCAATCTACCGTCAATTCTCGACCCAGAAGTGCCTATTAACAGTTATCAGTTATCAGTTATCAGTTATCAGTGGGTAAGTTAACAGTTATCAGTTATCAGTTATCAGTTATCAGTGGGTAAGTTAAAAGTTATCAGATGTGAGTTTTTAAGTGTGCAGTATTAAATAGAAGTTTCCTACTGTCTGATTACTGATTACTGATTACTGATCACTGATCACTGATTACTGTTTACTGATCACTGATCACTGATCACTGATTACTGTTTACTGATCACTGATCACTGATTACTGTTTACTGATAACTGAAAGAACGTAGGTTGGGCTTCGGCCGTGAGCTCAGCCGAACGGTTGAAGCATGAAACCCAACGCCTGCATGGGTTACGCTACCGCTAACCCATCCTACAAATAATTGTGCCTCCCTACTTAGAAGTTTCCTACTGTCTGATTACTGATTACTGATTACTGTTTACTGATCACTGATCACTGATTACTGTTTACTGATCACTGATTACTGTTTACTGATAACTGAAAGATACTGCTCATGACTGACACAAAAAGACCCAGATTTAGAGGTAAAGAAACTCGATCGCCCTCCGGCAGGATCCGGGACAGAAAGTCCTATTTAACCGCCAAAAAACGGCAAAAACAGTTAAAAAATTTGCCTGTGAGTAACGGGCGATTGGTGGCGGTGTGGTTGGTTTTAGTCATGGGTATTTTGGGTTTAGCTTGGCGATTGTACCAACTGCAAATAGTACAAGGACAGGAATTACAAAAAAGAGCCAGACAACAGCAAACTACCAGTATTAGACCCTATATTCCCCGGCGGGCGATCGTCGATAGTAATGGTAATGTTTTGGCGACCGATCGCTTAATTTATACTCTTTATGTACACCCAAAACTGTTTGCTATTCCCCCAGCAGAAGTGGCTGATAAATTAGCTCCTTTATTAAATATTCCCACTAATCAACTCATTCAAAAATTTAAAGAAAAAGAAACAGGAATTCGTTTAGCCAATCAATTAACTGAATCCGTGGCTAGGGGCTTAAAACAATTATCTCTTGACGGTGTAGAATTAGAGGAAAAATACGCTCGTTATTATCCCCAAGACGATGTGGCAGCCGACGTGATTGGCTATGTAGATAAAGAACATCGTGGCCAAGCAGGATTAGAACGAGGTTCCAGTCAGTTATTAGAAAGATCTCCTTTTTCTGTCAATACAAGACGCATGGGAGACGGGAGAATTTTACCTATTTTTGTTCCCCATGGTATCTTTCAATTTGATGAATTACAGTTAGAAGTAACCCTCGATTTAAAACTACAAAGAGCCGCCCGCACAGCCCTACGAGAACAGCTAAAAAAATTTAATGCTAAACGGGGAGCCGTCATCGTTATGGACTCCCTTGATGGTTCTCTTTTAGCCCTAGTTTGTGAGCCAACTTTTAACCCTAATGAATACTATAAAGCCAATGTGGCTCTATTTAAAAATTGGGCCGTAGCCGATCAGTACGAACCGGGGTCAACTTTTAAACCAATTATTATCGCCCTGGCCATGAAAGCAGGGGCAATTAAAGCTAATACAGTAGTCAATGATCCGGGGGCAATTAAAGTCGGTACCTGGACGATTAAAAATGCCTCTAAACAGGGTTATGGGGCGCTAGATATGGCCCGAGTCCTGCAAACCTCTAGTAACGTGGCCATGGTGCAAATTGCCCAAAAAATGGGGCGAGTTGATTTCTATAAAAGTTTATTAGGATTGGACATAAATCAAAGGGTTGGTGTAGATTTACCCGGGGAAGTGTCAGGATATCTCAAACCCGAACAACAATTTCTGGATAATGCCATTGAATCGGCCACCGCTTCCTTTGGTCAAGGTTTATCCCTGACTCCTTTAAAATTAGTACAATTGCACGGTGCGCTGGCCAATGGTGGCACCTTGGTAACTCCCCATGTGATCAAAGGATTAGCCGACGACCGCGGCCGTTTGCACTGGCAGCCCGATTATCCCAACAAAAAAGTCTTTTCTCCCACCGTAGCCCGGCAAGTGGTGGAAATGATGGAAACCGTCGTCAGCAAGGGGACGGGGGTAGCGGCCCAAATCCCCGGTTATCGCATCGGAGGCAAAACGGGAACCGCACAAAAAGCTAGTCCGACGGGGGGTTATCTACCTAACGCCAAAATTACCAGTTTTGTGGCGATTTTACCGATCGAATCGCCCCGTTATGTGGTTTTGGTGGTGGTGGATGAACCCAAGGGGGCCAATACTTTTGGCTCCACTGTTGCCGCTCCGGTGGCAAAAACGGTGATGAATACGCTCATTTCCCTCAAGGGTATCCCCCCCACCTCCAAGGTCGCTCCGGCGGCTTCTGCGACCAATAAACCCCCGCGGCACGATTAATTTAAGTCTTTTTGACAGAGGCTTTATCTAACAAAGCACAGAGAAATATTATGGGGCTGTCATTCCCATTTCGATCCATACTTCTATCAAATCTCGTATAACCCCTGTAACCATCTCAAAAAATTTGCTGATTGGGGATGGGAGCGATTAAGTATTCTTTGTTTTACTGCATCGTGAAGTTGTTTCCCCGGCGGATCTTGCCAAGCTAAATAGGTATGAATATTAGCCTTATCTAGATGATAATCTCTATAGGTTGCCCCTTGTTGTTTTGCCTCTATCACCTTGTTTTGTGTATATTGCCAAAGATTATTATCGGGAACTAAATAGGCTAAAAAAGTCTCTAACATTCCTCTAGATTGATTATCGGGCATCATCCACACACCGAATTTTATCCCCGATTCTAGAGTTATAATTAATCCCTCTGCTGGTAAATTTTGAGGTAAGTTAGGTATATTTGGTAAACAGGCATTATATAAACTTTTCCAACGATTATCAGGTTCTTCGTCCGCATCCATAATAATTCCTAAATGAGTTAGTCCACTATCATTGATTTCGTTGTAAATATTATCGCTATCGAGTAAATTCTCAATACCATCAGTCGGTTTAATATAGATAATAGCTGTGTCTTTTTTGTCTCCCCAAGAGATGCCATGGGCTTCTGCTAATTCGGGAATCACTCTCATTTCTTCTCTTCCCTCTACCAAGAGTTTTTTAGGATGTATTTTGGGCATTTTTAGCGAACCTCAACATCTCTTTCAGAAGCGAGGTAAATTTGTCTAGTATTGAAGGAAACTGCTTTTTCCTTGTCCCTATCTATCCTTTGAATAGTAATCTCGTTATCGGTAATTTTTTCTTCGGTAATTAATTCGGCTAAACTTTGCCAACAATCCCGGCTGTGAGTGGTGGCAAATACCTGAATATTGAGTTTTTTGGCGATTTCCCAGACGAATTTCCACATATCAGTCATGACAGTAAAGTGCAATCCGCTATCAATTTCATCAACTAATAAAATTCCATTTTCAAGATTAACCATCGCTAAAACTAATCCTAACATTCGCCAAAATCCATCACCTAAACTGCCAATCGGAACTGGTTCTTCTACTCCTTTAAGTTTAACCATAAATCCCCCACGTCCTCCCGATGTCCTACTAAATACTGGAGGTTGAAATTCTTCGGTAGTCGCAATTTTTTCTATTTTAGGTTCAATGATTTTTAAAGCTTCAATAACTAGGTTATCCGTAGAGTTAAGCAGACTTTGACTGAAAAAATCTCTGTTTGCCTCAACTGCTATAGATTGAGGAGGAATCCAAGATAATTCTAGTTTTTCAAAATCCTGAGACGGTTTTTTATCAGTTAAATTTATCTGTAAAATATCCCCTTCAGGTGATAAAGAATAGACTTTTTGCTGATGCTCAAATTCAACTACCAAGCAAAAACTACCCAGGGATTGCAAATTATTATTATTGACTTTAGAGAGTAATTCTTTAGATGTAGATTGAATACTTAAAATCACCTGATTGGCTGGTTTATCTGGCTCATAAATAACTATTTTTTGATTATCCTTTAGTAAGTATTTATAGAATAAATTTTTTATCTGATAAGATTGCCAGGGATTACCGGGAAAATTAGCCGCATCTATTTCTCTATGAGAATACTCGCCCCGATGATTAAGAATTTTTTGTATTTTTCCTATATCAAATTTAGAAACATAAATAAGAATCGCTTCTAAAATAGAAGTTTTGCCGCTATTATTTTTACCTACTAAGAGATTAATGCGACCAAGATTGGCCATCTCAAAATTTTGAAAACCGCGAAAGCCTTCAATTTTTAGGGATTGTAACATCAGTGATTACCCCGGATTTTAGTTATTAAATCTAGTTTATCTCAACCCCAGAAAACACCTCAATTAACGACAGAGCATCACGATGGCGATACCGATACCCAAACTTAAACCGACCAGCACTTGAAAAGGAGTATGACCAATTAATTCCTTTAAACGTTCCTCGTTAAATTCCTTGCCCTCCTGGAACATTTCATCGATAATTTGATTGAGAATCCGGGCCTGTTTTCCCGCTGCCTGACGCACTCCAGCCGCATCATACATAACAATAACCGCAAAAAGCGCGGCGATTGCAAATTCGGGACTAGACCAACCCATCTGTAATCCTACCCCAGTAGCCAAGGCCCCCACCAGCGCCGAGTGAGCGCTAGGCATTCCCCCCGACGAGACTAGATAGCGGAGACTCACCTTACCATCACGGATTAACTCAATCAGCGCTTTTAGTCCCTGGGCAGTGAAACAAGCTAAAAGAGAGACTAGCAGTATTTGATTGTGTAACACCTGCTCGAAGTCCTGCATAATCTCACTCGTTTAATTTAATTTTTACGATTAACAATATACTCGGCGATGGCCCGTAAAGGTTCAGCGGCCTCATCGTAGCTACTCAATTCACCGATGGCACTGTCTATTAACTGTTGAGCTTGCTGGCGGGACCCTTCTATCCCCCAGAGACTGGGATAGGTGGCTTTTTGTGCCTGTAGATCCTTACCGGCGGTTTTACCTAATTCCTCCATTGTCGCCGTGATATCGAGAACATCATCGATAATTTGGAAAGCCAAGCCAATATTTTGAGCGTAACGGTCTAATTTAGCTATATCTTCCGCTTTTGCCCCCGCTAAAACTGCCCCCGACACCACAGAAGTCTCCAACAGGGCCCCCGTTTTGTGAGTATGGATAAAACCGAGAGTTTCCGCCGAAATATCGGGTTTTCCTTCGGATTCCAAGTCTAAAACCTGACCTCCCACCAAACCCGCTGCCCCGACAGTGCGACCTAAACGGGCAATTACCTCTAAAATCTGTACAGGAGGTACATTACGAGTCTGGGTAGCCACATACTCGAAAGCGTAGGCCAGGAGACCATCCCCAGCTAAAATAGCGATATCTTCGCCAAAAACCTTATGATTGGTTAATTTCCCGCGTCGGTAATCATCGTTATCCATGGCGGGTAAATCGTCATGAATTAATGACATAGTGTGAATCATTTCTAGGGCGCAAGCGGTGGGTAAAGCCATCTCTAGGGAACCGCCCATCAATTCACAGGTAGCCAGACATAAAATCGGCCGCAGACGTTTGCCACCGGCGAGGAGAGAATAGCGCATCGCCTCGTAGATTTTGGCAGGATTGCCGATAACTAAAGAGCTATCCAAAGCTGACTCGACAATTAACCGCTTTTCCTCCAGATAGGAAGCCAGAGAAAAGCTCTCGTTTTTCCTCACTTCTACCCCTTGTTCGCCCCTAGTAACCATGTCTTTTTGTCTTGAACCGACTGCTTTTAAAACTATATCAGGAAACTCCACCTCGATCAGAATTAAACTGACTGCTCCCTTGTCCCCTAAGCTGTTGACTATCTAAATTACCCCTTCAGACTGCATGGGAATGCCGGAGTTGACAGTCTGAGCATTTGTACTAAAGTTTTCCAGACGGAGAGAGGTCAATTTTCTTTTCTGATGCCTATTTTCTCTTTTAACCTGAAAAAATACCTCCCTCAGCCTGGTCCAGGAATTGGCGAAAAACGGGCGATATAATTGAATTTCACCGCAGTTATCAGGGGAAATGCTAAAGTTTTGATGATTCGGTCAAACTTCCGTTTTCTTAGCTTGCGGTTTGGAAATTTCTCGATTAGCCTAGAAGTAGGATTCTCCTAGGAATATATTGTATGCTGACAGGGCAAATTTTAGGCGATCGATACCAAATTCAAAGTCAGTTAGGTAAACAAACCGGAAGACGCACTTTTCTCGCCCAAGATCTAAAAACGGGCGCTACTGTTGTCGTCAAATTATTAATCTTCAGTCCCGATTTTGAATGGACAGATTTAAAACTTTTTGAACGGGAAGCCGAAACTCTTAAACATCTAGATTGTCGCTCGATTCCTGAATATATCGACTATTTTGAAGTTCGCACCGATACCTATCAAGGTTTTGCCCTTGTTCAGAGTTATATCGAGGCTAAATCTCTCAAGGAACAGATAGAAACTGGTCGCAAATTTAGTGAAGCAGACCTGCAAGAATTAGCTAAATATATCCTAGGTATTTTAATTTATCTCCATGGACTTAACCCGCCAATTATCCACCGGGATTTGAAACCTAGTAATATTTTATTAAAAGATCGCTCGGGCCATAGTATCGGCAATGTTTATTTAATTGATTTTGGTTCTGTCCAGACTGTTGCCCAACAGGAACAGGCCACTTTAACTATTGTCGGAACCTACGGTTATATGCCCCCCGAACAATTCGGTGGTCGCACCGTTGCCGCTTCTGATTTATACAGTTTAGGAGCCACTTTAATCTATCTAGCTACAGGCATTCATCCCGCCGATTTACCGCAGAAAGATGGCAAAATTCAATTAAATAATTTAGCTAATTTAAGCCCTGCTTTTGTTCATTGGTTAGGGCAGCTAATCGAACCTAGTCTCGAAAAAAGGTTTATTTCAGCACAGGCGGCAAATCAAGCTTTAAATACTCTCCACGAAATGCAATTAACTTCCTCAAACCTTGAAAAACCCTCCGGGAGTCGGGTACAATTGCAAAAAAACGAGGAGAAAATTAAAATATTTTTACCCCCCGAAGGTTTTACCCCTAAATTAATTTTTCCCGGAACCTTTGCCATTGCTTGGAACGCTTTTTTATTAGTATGGACAGGAGGAGCCATTTCTATTCCTCTGTGGATGAGTTGGTTTTTTCTGCTCTTTTCCTTGCCTTTTTGGTTTGTGGGTTTAGGAATGCTTGGCGGGATTATTTATTGTCTCAAAGGGGAGGAAATTATCACTATTGATAGGGAAGAAATTGTTGCCTATCAGCGAATTTGGGGTTTGACACTTCCGGGTAAAAAGAAAATGGCACGGGAACATATTAATAAACTGGTGAAAGCTGATAGTTATCATACCAAAGATGACGATGGCGATCGAGTTTATGTACCGATGGCTTTAACTATTTGGGCAGGGACTAAAGAATATACTATTAGCAGTCAGACAAAAGCCTATCTGAGTAAACCCGAAATTGAATGGTTAGCGGCGGAATTAAGCCAATGGTTAGGAATGCCAATTACTAATAAGTAGCTGTGCAAAATTAATTTCCTGGTTAGGAAAGGCAACAGGCACAAGGCAAGAGGTAGTTAGATATGTGTAATTAATTTTGCTTAGGTACTTAATAAGTAATCTTACAGCCATCAGCCTTGAATCAGTTATCAGTTATCAGTTACCAGTGCTCAGATTTGAGTTTTTAGTTCATTGATTACTGTTTACTGTTTACTGATAACTGAAAAATCTCCCCACTCCCCCACTGATTACTGATTACTGCTTACTGATAACTGAAAAAGCTTCCCACTTCCCACTTCCCTCCCCCTGATATGGACGAACTGTCTGTGATCGGTGTAAAATTTTATGAAGAGTCTCGGCTTTTTTCTCCCTTTTCCTGAGAAATGCCCCAGAGCCAGTGACTAAGATCAAAATTGTGCATCCCATCGATAATTAAGTTTATGAGCGCCACTATTACCGTAGAAAAACGCAAATTAGAAAAACCCCCTTTAGAACTGCATTATCTCGGCGATCGAGTCCTGCGTCAACCGGCCAAGCGGATTGCTAAAGTCGATGACAGCATTCGTCAATTAGCCAGAGAAATGCTGCAAACTATGTATAGTGCCAATGGTATCGGGTTAGCAGCCCCGCAAGTGGCAGTCAATAAACAATTGATTGTCATCGATTGTGAACCTGATAAACCCGAAAATACGCCACTAATTCTGATTAATCCCCAAATTATCGGTTATAGTCGGGAATTGTGCAAAGCGGAGGAGGGTTGTTTGAGTATTCCCGATGTGTTTTTAGATGTCATCCGTCCCCAATCGATCGAAGTGAGTTATAAAGATGAACAGGGCAAACCGCGAAAACTGCAAGCTAACGGTTTACTAGCGCGGGTAATTCAACACGAAATGGATCATCTTAATGGTGTCATGTTCGTGGATAGAGTAGATAACGATTTGGCACTCAATGAAGAATTAAAAAAACACGGTTTTTCCGTGCAAGCGGTGAAACCCGTCGAGAAAGTGTCAAAATAAAGGCATTAGTTAATTGAGGCGAGGAGTGAAGATGACCCCAAAAAGCGGCGTTTTATTGTTATTATCCTGTATTGCAGCGATCGCTGGTGTGGGTTGTGTCTTTGAAATTAGTTCAGGAGAACCAGATTTAGGCAATACCACCACTGGCTTAATTCTAGCGGCAAGCATACCATTAACAGCCCTATTTTTTTGGGCGGCGGTTAAAGACACGAGAGCCAATTACAAATAGAATAAATTCCCCTCGGTTATCGAAAAATTGGCATAATTTTCATGAGCAGAAGAGAGAAGTAAATTCTCTCTTTTGTTCGTTTTGATTACAGGGCAAATTGCCAGAAAAAGTTACTACTTTTGAGGATTTTATCATCTTTTATGACAATCAATTATATGCCGCCAGGTGAAAATCTGATTAGGTAAAGATTTCCCCCCTGTCTCCTCCTATTTCATCTATAATTCCGGCTACCAATCCTAGATGGTCTAGATTCTGAACTTCAATTTCTGTTGATTGAGTCATGGAACAACAACGCCCGCCGCGAGAGGGGTCAAACAATTCCTATTTTCTCCTAATTAGGGCTCTCAATACCCCCTTGCGGGTACCCAAAAAAGCCTCACTCTCTAAGTATTTTTACTCAAGCCTCTGGAGCGGGACAGCTTATGTGACAGTTGAGGGTGCGGAATGTGGGTTATTAGGGTTTAGGCACTCGTTTTTTGTTTGGGGCATCTATGATAAGAAATTATTCAATCAATCGATCGGGTGACATTCTAGGCTATGATTTCCCTGACTATAGTTATTTCTCTACAGTAAGGAAAATCTACGATGACAGCCTTTCCCATCGATTTGAGCGCCTATAAACCCATCAGTCTCGACCCCAGTAACCCCACCCTCACCGACGACCAAAGAAGCGCCCTAAAAGCCAATATCCAACTGTGTCGCGATGCTATCATCTTTTTTACTGCCACGGGTGCGGCCCGGGGTGTGGGTGGTCACACCGGCGGCCCCTACGATACCGTCCCGGAAGTGGTGATTCTCGATGCTCTTTTCCGCAGTCAACCTAGTCAATTTGTACCAATTTTCTTCGATGAAGCGGGACACCGCGTCGGTACTCAATATCTCATGTCTGCGTTAGAAGGTTCTTTACCCCCAGAACAATTAATGCACTACCGCGAGGCCAATTCTAAACTCCCCGGACACCCGGAATTAGGATTAACCCCCGGCGTAAAATTTAGTTCTGGCCGTTTAGGACATATGTGGCCCTACGTTAACGGTGTCGCTTTAGCTAACCCCGGAAAAACCGTTTTTTGTTTAGGTTCCGATGGTTCTCAACAGGAAGGCAATGACGCGGAAGCTGCCCGTTTAGCCGTGGCTCAACACATCAATGTTAAGCTAATTATTGATGATAATGATGTGACGATTGCAGGTAATCCTTCCAAATATTTACCCGGTTATGATGTGGCTAAAACTCTCACTGGCCATGGCGTAAAAGTGTTAGTGGGAGATGGGGAAGATATCGATAGTTTGTATCGCAATATCTGTGAAGCAATTAATACTCCTGGCCCGATTGCAATTATTAATAAACGTCCCATGTGTCCTGGAATTGAAGGTTTAGAAGGTTCTAACCACGGCCATGATGTGATTTCTGTTCCCTTGGCTTTGAAATATTTAGAGGCAAAAGGACACAGTGCCGCCGTGGAATATCTCAACAGTATTAAGAAGCCTTCTAATGACTATAAATTCCTCGGTTCTGGGGATAAATGGGGTTCTAACCGCAACGTTTTCGGCGAAGCGGTAGTCAGTCTTTTAGGCAAAATGAGCGAAGAAGAACGCAAGGCTAAGGTATTAGTAGTAGATAGCGATTTAGAGGGTTCCTGCGGTCTGAAAATTATCCACGATAAACATCCCGAAGTGTTTATTCCTTCCGGTATTATGGAACGGGGCAATCTTTCGGCAGCCGCTGGTTTTGGTATGGAAAAAGGTAAACAGGGAATTTTCGCCACCTTTGCCGCTTTTCTAGAAATGTGTATTTCTGAAATCACCATGGCCCGCTTGAATTATTCTAATCTTTTATGTCATTTTTCCCATTCTGGTATCGATGACATGGCGGATAATACCTGTCACTTTGGTTTGAATAATTTCTTTGCCGATAATGGACTGGATGACGGTTACGAAACCCGTCTTTATTTCCCAGCCGATGCGGCACAAATGACCGCTTGTGTCGAGGCAACTTTCCATCAACCCGGTTTACGTTTTATCTTCTCGACTCGTTCTAAAACTCCCAATATTCTTGATACTAACGGTCATAATTTCTTTGGCGATGGTTATACTTTTGTCCCTGGAAAAGATGAAGTAATTCGAGAAGGCACTGCCGGTTATATCATCAGCTTTGGCGATGGTTTATACCGCGCTTTAGATGCAGTGGAACGTCTAAAACAAGAAGGTATTGACGTGGGTTTAATTAATAAACCGACTCTCAATGTAGTGGATGAAGAAATTATCGCTAAAGTTGGTAATTCTCCCTTTGTTTTAGTGGTAGAAGCATTTAACCGTCGCACGGGTTTAGGTAGCCGTTATGGTTCTTGGTTACTCGAACGCGGTTTAACTCCTAAATACGCCTATATCGGTACTCACCATGAAGGTTGTGGCGGTTTATGGGAACAATTTCCCCACCAAGGTATTGACCCAGTTGGTATCATTAGTAAAGTTAAATCTTTAATCGCTTAGATAGTATTTTCGGGTGGGCTTTAATCAGTGAACAGTAGGGGTGCATCTCATTTTTGTAAATCTACTAATTTGGGATTTTTCAGGGGAAACTTTCTCCTAAAATTGGGCGTTACTTTCGGTTTTATCACTCAATCCAAGCCTTTGGGTAGGGTTGATTCATAGTAGGGTTGATTCATAGTAGGGTTGATTCATAGTAGGGTTGATTCATGAATCAACCCTACCCTTAATAGATGAAGTGTGACGGGATTTGGCATCATCCCCAGCATTAAGATAAATCCTATAAGATATTTTTAGTTTTTAACAAGAAAATTCGGTAATCGGGGAAAAGGTGAGGAGAGAAAGCTTAGGAAAGCTGATAGGAGCCGTGACGTTGGGCATAATAATCGAGAATTGCCGTGACCAGAGCGCGATCGCTTTCCTGAAAAGCCTCGGTATAGTTAATTTCTAAACTACCGATCTGACTTTGATGATAATCGAATTGTTGGAACTGCTGGGGAGTGAGATGGGTTTCGACCCCCTGAACCTGTTCTAAATGGCTGGCTAACTCCCGATAGATAGCCAAGGGCATTCGCGGATAAATAATGGTTTGTTTTTGTTGAATAGCAATCGATCGCACGGGTTTTATTCTCCTGATTCGGAAATATTATAGCTGATCGAGGCTTGCGGTGCGGCCGGTTCGGGGACACCATCCCCTAGGCGACGGGTAATAGTTTGACCGTATTGTTCTAAGACAATATAGGGATTATCGGGATTAGTATCGATCGCTTTAACTAAAATTAAACCATTAGAGAGGGTAGAACCGGGGGTAACTCGACGTTCCGTGGCTTCTCCAGGGGCTTTCACGATCGCCATAGGACTGGTAGGCAACCGGATGATGCCCAATACTTGCACTGCTGCCGCTTCCGTTGGTTGCGGTGGCGGCGGCGGCGCTTTAACTATCGGTCCTCTGGGAGTGGCACGATTACCTCCTGGTGCAGGTGCGGCGGCGGGACGATTACCTCCTGGTGCAGGTGCGGCTGCCGGACGATTACCTCCTGGTGCAGGTGCGCCAGTGGCCGCTGGAGTCTCAGCTGGGGGTTTTTCTTCCTCTGTAATCGTAATATTGGGCTGCAGAGGCAAAATAGCGAAGGGATCGCTGCGACCGCGGTTAATTTCTGCCCGTTTTTGGTCGGGATCGGTGGCGGGAATTAATCCAGCTACCCTTGGGGTGGCTGGTTCGGTGGCTGGTTGCACAGCACCGCTAAAGGCAGGAGGTGGGGCAGCCGGGGGACTAGGAGAGGGGGTGGGGGTTTCTTGGGTAATCGGTGGGGATTGATTAGCTTGGTCAGAAGCTGGACATCCCACCAACAATAGAGCAACACTCCCCACCGATAGGATTAGCGGCAATTTTTTCATGGGAAAACAAAGACAAAATAGCCCTGAATGATAACTTTAGATACTAACATAACATTTGTTTCCCAGAAATCTAGGCAGACCATAGGGGGAAAGTCAGGAGCTTGAAGCTTGACCCCGCTAGTCCGGTTTTAATACTGACCACCAGATTTGCGATGACCGACGGCGGTGACACCGTTACTATCCAAAACTTGACCTCGCTCGACGGTAGCATAGACTAACCAGCGATCGCCGCAGGGTTGTCGCTCTTTGACCGTACACTCTAGATAGGCGAGACTTTCGCTTAAAATCAGACAGCCATTTTCCCCGACTTGGGTTTCTAATCCCGTAAAGACATCGCCGCCAGATTTGATGCAATTGGAAAAATGGCGGCGTAAATTGCGCCCTTCCTTGAGAATATTCAAGGTGAAGACGGTTCCGGAGTTAATTAGGCGATCGGCTGCTTGTTCGTCAGCAACGGCGATAATTAGCCCCGGGGGGTTAAAACTGGCTTGGGATACCCAAGAGGTCAAGAAACCAGCATGATCCTCGCCCTGGCGAGTGGTGAGAACAGAGAGGGAACCGACGATCCGACCAACGGCCTGGGCAGTGCGATCGATTTGTGTTTCGGTCATTCCCTGTTGGGGAACCCGCAATTTTTTGGTTTTTTTCAAGGTCTGGGCGAAGGTTTCTCCGGCTGAATAACCTGCTTGTAAACTGCTTTCTGTGGGGCTAAAACGCACGCGCAAGGATTCAAAACCGAGGCGATAATTGGCATCTTTGAGTTTAGTTTCAATTAAATCTACCGCTTCTCCACTCCAACCGTAGGAACCAAAAACCCCAGCTAATTTAGTTTTTGCTGCCGTGGAAAGAACGATTCCTAAAGCGGTTTGAATCTGGGTAGGAGCGTGACCGGCTAAGGTGGGAGAACCGATAATAAATCCGTCACAATTTTCGATCGCTTGACCAATTTCGGCGGGGGTGGCAAACTCACAATTGATTGATTCTACGGCCAGATCATTTTCTAATAATCCTCGTTCGATCGAGCGGGCCAGGGTGGCAGTATTTCCGTAGGCAGAAGCATATAATAAGGCCACTTGTAGGGGTCGAGTTTTTTGTTCTTGACACCAATAGCGATAATCGTGGGCAAGACGACTAAGACTATAACGAATTATCGGACCGTGGGCGGGTGCATAATATTGGGCGGTAAATTCTTTAATTTTGTCGAGGGCTGTTTCTACCGGTTTGGATTGCACGGCATGGAGACAATCAAAATAATAACGACGATCTGCGTCTAATTGTTTCCAATTTTTATCCCAAATATCGTCACTGCACAGATGCACACTAAAGAATTTATCGCTGTATAAAATTTGGGTTTTTTGGTCAAAAGTGCAGATACCATCAGGCCAGCGCGGCGTAGGAACATTAATAAAACTTAGTTGATGACCTTGCCCTAAATCAAGGATTTCATCGGTTCGTATGCCCAAAATTTGTGCATCGGTCAAGGCATTTTTAAGGGTATTGACGGCAGATTTAGAACAGAGGATGGTGATTTGATGGGTTTCGGCTAATAATGCCTTTAAAGTGACGATACGATTGGGATTAACGTGACTGAGAATCAGATAATCGAGACGATGTAAGGGGATATATTGACGAATTTCTTCTAAATAAATTTCGGTGAAGGATTCTCCAGGAGGATCGATTAAGGCAGTTTTATCGCCCCGGATAAGATAGGAATTAGCGGTGGTTCCCCGTTGACGACCATATTCTATTTCAAATTTTAATCTGTCCCAAGTACGGGAGCGAAAAACCCAAGTTTGATCGGCAATTTCTGCGCTTTGAACATCGCGGGGGCGATTATTGATAGCAGGATTGGAAATTAAGGTAGTAGTGGTCATAATTGTTAATTTAGTTGTTAGTTGTTGGGTGTGGGGTGTGGGGTGTGGGGTGTGGGGTGTGGGGTGT
>LFEF01007591.1_pt1 | contig 52318 bp, 48 predicted proteins | sample 619371 | NCBI WGS metagenome assembly LFEF01 (sample SAMN03014291, study PRJNA259931) | freshwater metagenome | biome: lake; feature: waterbloom | place: China: Taihu Lake | collected 2006-08 | depth 0 m m
ACACCGGCCCTGCTCGGCACGCAAGGGCAGGTTTTCTTGAAGGCGAGGCGATCGAAACACCGCCGCCGATTGGGCAACACAAAGCAGCGGCGCCCCTTCAGGTTCAGAACATTAGCTCCGCTCAAGCTTCGCCAAACTCAGCATTAGCCACTTCATGCCTTGGCGACCAAAGTTGATCTGAATTCTTTGGTCGTCACCTTCACCTTCGTAAGCCACCACCACACCGCTACCAAACTTGGCATGATTCACACCCGTGCCGATGTCGTAGGGTCGCTTGGCGGCTTTGTTGCTGTAACCCACGTTGAGCGTTTTATTTTGCCCCCACACTTTGGAATCAAGCGCATCCCAACCCTGGCTGGCAATGTGCGCACGTTTTGGAGTAAGCCATTTCAATACCTCCTCGGGCAACTCGTCGAGAAAACGAGAACGAAGGTGATAACGAATTTGACCGTGCAACATGCGCTGCTGTGCATGGCTTAAAAACAGTTGTTCCCGTGCTCGGGTAATGGCCACATACATCAAGCGACGCTCTTCTTCCACGGCCTCTACGCTGGTGCCATCGCCACCCTCCACGGAATTGCCGATGCTGTTCTCATGCGGGAACAACCCTTCTTCCAAACCCGTCACGAAAACACATTTGAACTCCAGCCCTTTGGCGGAGTGCGCTGTCATCAATTGAATGGCCTCTTGACCCGCCGCCGCTGCGTTGTCACCCGCCTCAAGCGAGGCATGAGAAAGAAAATCAGCCAGCGGCGTAATCAACTTTTCTTCGTCCATCATCGTGGCCGCTGCGTCTTGGTAATAACCTTCAGCAATCGCGAACGAGGCAGCCGCATTCACCAATTCTTTCAAGTTTTCAACACGGTCTTCACCATCTTTGTCGGCCTGAAAATGAGCCACCAAACCTGATTCATTGATTACCTTGTCGACCAAATCGGCAAGGCTCAAGCCACGTGTTTCAAATCGCATGCGCTCGATCAAATCGGCAAATTTTTTCAAACCGGCCTGCGCCCGACCTTCCATGCGATGAATGGCACGGTACAGCGAAGTGCCCTGCGCCGTGGAAATGTCTTGCAGTTGCTCCACGCTACGCGCACCAATGCCACGCGCAGGAAAATTCACAACGCGTGAAAAAGAGTTGTCGTCGTCTGCGTTGTCCATCAAACGCAAATAAGCCAGTGCGTGCTTGATTTCAGCGCGTTCAAAAAAGCGCAAACCGCCGTACACACGATAAGGCATGCCGGCATTGAACAAGGCTTGTTCCACCACGCGGGATTGAGCGTTCGAGCGATACAGAATCGCAATATCGGATCTACCGTAACCTTCCTCAAGCACCAGTTTTTTGATTCGATCGATGATAAAAGCCGCCTCATCCTGATCGCTCGTGGCCTCATACACCCGGATTGCCTCACCCTCGCCGGCCTCGGTCCACAACTCCTTTCCCAGACGAGCCTTGTTGTGCGCAATCAGCACGTTGGCTGCTTTCAACACATTGCCAACTGAACGGTAGTTTTGCTCCAGCTTGATGCGATTCTGCACATTGAAATCATTCTCAAACTGCACCATGTTGGCCACGCGCGCACCGCGGAAGGCGTAAATGGATTGGTCATCATCGCCCACTGCAAAAATGCAGCCTTGGGGGCCAGCCAGCCGCTTTAACCAGTTGTATTGCAAGCTGTTGGTGTCTTGAAACTCGTCCACCAAAATGTATTTGAAACGAGCCTGGTAATGTTCACGCAACGCCGGGTTTGCGCCCAACAGTTCGAATGAACGCAACAACAACTCGGCAAAATCAACTACCCCCTCACGCTGGCATTGGGCTTCATAGGCCTCGTACAAGCGAACCATCATGCGGTGGTATTCGTCGTGCGCCTCGACGTCTTTGGGGCGCAAACCTTGATCTTTCGCCGAACCGACGAAGTAGCTCAACTGTTTGGGCGGAAATTTTTCAGCATCAATACCCAGCACTTTGTACATCCGCTTGATCGCGGAAAGCTGGTCTTGCATGTCCAGAATCTGAAAGGCTTGCGGCAATCCGGCTTCCTTCCAGTGGGCCCGCAACATGCGATTGCACAGGCCGTGAAAAGTACCCACCCACATGCTGCGAGTGTTAATCGGCAGCATGGTTGAAATGCGGTGCAGCATTTCCTTGGCCGCCTTATTGGTGAAGGTAACCGCCAATACCCCATTGGGGCCCACCTGCCCGGTTTGAATCAACCACGCAATGCGAGCTGTGAGCACCTTGGTTTTGCCACTGCCAGCCCCTGCCAGAATCAGTGCCGATTCACGGGGCAAGGTGACGGCTGCCAGTTGTTCAGGGTTCAGGCTATCAAGTAAAGACACGGCTTCTCACATCAAAAATGGGTTTTGCTGTTGATTTTAACAGTGATTGCCCCACCTGCCTTGCCCGTAAAAAACGAAAAAGCCCGATATAATGACCGATTGGCCTGCCCCACCCGGCACGGCCCCGCCCGCATTCAAAATTCATACCCAAGTTTCCACGCACCATGCTCGACAAATACGCCGCCCAAGACATTGAAAATGCCGTTCAAGGCCAATGGAAAGAATCAGACGCCTACAGGGCTGAGGCTTTTGCCAAAGACGCAAGCGGCAAGCAAAAGCCAAAGTATTACTGCGTTTCAATGCTGCCCTACCCCAGCGGCAAGTTACACATGGGGCATGTGCGCAACTACACCATCAACGACGTCATGATTCGCCAAAAGCGCATGAAGGGCTACAACACCCTGATGCCCATGGGTTGGGACGCGTTCGGCATGCCCGCTGAAAATGCAGCCATGGCCAACGGAAAACCACCCGCGGCTTGGACGTACAGCAACATCGATTACATGAAAAAACAGATGGAATCGATGGGCCTGGCCATTGACTGGTCCAAGGAAGTAGCCACCTGCAAACCCGATTACTACAGGTGGAACCAGTGGCTGTTCCTGAAGATGCTCGAAAAAGGCATTGTTTACAAAAAAACAGGCACCGTGAATTGGGATCCGATTGACCAAACCGTGTTGGCCAATGAACAAGTGATCGACGGCAAAGGATGGCGATCCGGAGCGGTTGTAGAAAAGCGCGACATTCCCATGTACTACATGGCAATCACCGATTACGCCGATGTGTTGCTCGAGGATTTGAATGGCCTGCAGTGGCCCGACCGTGTCAAGGTGATGCAGGAAAACTGGATTGGCAAATCCACCGGCGTGCGCTTCGCTTTCCCGCACGGAATTACGGATGCACAAGGCAAGCTGGTTCAAGACGGCAAAATGTATGTGTTCACCACGCGAGCCGACACCATCATGGGTGTTACCTTCTGCGCGGTAGCGGCCGAGCACCCGCTGGCTGCATTGGCTGCCGAAAACAATCCCGAACTTCAAGCCTTCATTGCTGAATGCAAGGCTGGCGGCGTGGCCGAGGCCGACATGGCAACCATGGAAAAGAAAGGCATGCCCACTGGCCTGAATGTAACGCACCCGCTGACCGGCGAAAGCGTGCCAGTTTGGGTGGGCAACTATGTGCTGATGAGCTACGGCGACGGCGCGGTTATGGGTGTGCCCGCACACGATGAACGCGATTTCGCATTCGCTTTGAAGTACGGCATTTCGATCAAACAAGTGATCAGCGTGAAAGGCGAAGTGTTCAACAACGCTGAATGGGCTGAGTGGTATGGCGACAAAGAACGTGGTGTTTGCGTGGCCAGTGGTCCGCTGGATGGCCTGAATTACTCCGCAGCTGTCGACAAGGTGGCCGAGCTGCTTGCATCCAAAGGCCTGGGCGAGAAGCGTATTCAGTTCCGTCTGCGCGACTGGGGCATTTCACGCCAGCGCTACTGGGGCACCCCCATTCCCATGATTTATTGTGACGCCTGCGGCGACGTGCCCGTGCCAGAGGCAGACCTGCCCGTGATATTGCCCGAAGACCTGGTGCCCGATGGCAGCGGCAACCCCTTGGCCAAAAGCGCAGCATTTTATGAATGCAAATGCCCCAAGTGCGGCGGTTTGGCGCGCCGTGAAACCGACACCATGGACACATTCGTCGACTCCAGCTGGTATTTCACACGTTATGTGTGCAACGACGCAAACACCATGACCGATGAACGCAGCGACTACTGGATGCCCATGGACCAGTACATCGGCGGTATTGAGCATGCCATTCTGCACCTGCTGTACAGCCGCTTCTGGACCAAGGTCATGAACGACCTGGGCCTGGTGAAATTCCACGAACCCGCCACCGCCCTGCTGACTCAAGGCATGGTGCTGAACGACACGTATTACACTGAAGAAGCCAACGGAAAAAAAACCTGGATCAATCCGGCCGATGTCTCGGTTGAGTTTGACGACAAAGGTCGCCCGGTCTCGGCAAAACTCAGCAACAGTGGTGCACCAGTGCACATTGGTGGCGTTGAAAAAATGTCGAAGTCCAAAAACAACGGCATCGACCCACAGGCCCTGATCGACCAGTACGGCGCCGACACAGCGCGCTTGTTCACCATGTTTGCTGCACCACCCGAGCAAAGCCTGGAGTGGAGCGACTCTGGCGTGGAAGGCGCACACCGCTTCCTGAAACGCCTTTACCAACTGGCTTTGAATCAGCAAGAAGCCATCAAGGCCCAGCCCGCTCTGAACGCCACAGAATTGAGCAAAGCGGCGCAGAACACCCGCCGCGATGTGCATGAAATTTTGAAACAGGCCAATTTCGACTACGACCGCCACCAGTACAACACGGTGGTGTCAGCCGGCATGAAAATGCTGAACACACTGGATGCATTCGCCAATGAGCCAAAATCACCAGCCGACCAGGCAGTACTGGTCGAAGGCCTGAGCATTTTGTTGCGCGTGCTGTACCCGATCGTGCCTCACATTACCTGCCACCTGTGGGCCAGCCTGAACTACAGTGCGGCAGAGGGTGAAATTCTGGACGCTCCATGGCCCGAGGTGGACGAGAAAGCCTTGGTGCGCTCGGAACTGACCTTGATGGTTCAGGTCAACGGAAAACTGCGAGGCAGCATTGAGGTTCCCGCCGACGCGGACAAAGCCAGCATCGAGAGCGCCGCGCTGGCCAACGAAGCAGCACAAAAGTTCATGGAAGGCAAACCCGCCAAGAAAGTGATTGTGGTACCCGGCAAACTGGTCAATATCGTTGTTTAAGATCGACCCCAACAACAAGCGAGTCTTTATGAAACGATTTTTTCAAACCATCGCCCTGCTGGCAACGACCCTGGCACTGACCGCCTGCGGCTTTCAGTTGCGTGGCCAGTACAACTTCGACTTTGAGAAAATCGAATTGCGCGGCATGGAAAATTCTGAAATGAACCGCAACATGGACTTGCAACTTCAAATTCTGAACTTGAAGGTGAACCCACCCGAAGGTGCCCCCTTGAAGTTGAATTTGATCCGCGAAGCACGAGATCGCAGTATCGTCACCTTCAGTGCAACTGGTCGCGCCCGTGAGGTACGAATTACCTATGAACTGCTTTACAGCGTGGTGGACAAAAACGGAGACTTCCTGATTGCCACCAGCCAACTGAGCCAACGCCGGGAACTGACTTACACCGACGATCAAATTTTGGGCAAGGAAGCCGAGGAAAACCAGCTGTACACTGAAATGCAACGTGACATTGCACGCCAGATCACCGGGCGGCTTAGCGCCTTACAGTTGGGACCAAAGGGGCAAACGGCGAAGTGAAACAGATTGCGCTTGACACCTGGTTGAACGACGGCGCAAACACCGCTTTGCCACAACTGCTGTGCGTATTTACAGATGAACCCCTGTTTGCGACCCAGGCTGCCGACCTGTACCGTCAACGACTGAAAAAACAAACCGATTACCAGCGACACATTGTTGAAGTGGATCGGCAATTTGACCCACAGGAGTTTTTATCGCTGTTTGCTGAAGCCTCCCTGTTTGGCGATGTTTCGCTGGTTGATTTGCGAATTAATCAACCCAAACTCAGTAAGGAAGCTGCGGAAGCCTTGGGCAAAGCAGCGCAGTGGATCGCTGCGGGTGACACCGGGCATTATTTGCTGGTGAGCGCTCCCAAACTGAATAAAACCCAGGAAAAAAGTGCAGGCTTTGCCGACCTACTGGCAAAAGGAGTCGAAATTGCCTGCCGCCCGGTGGGTGCAGACACCCTGCCCGGCTGGATCGCGCAAGCTGCAAAACGCAAAGGCGTGCAACTGGACCGGGAAACCTGCAGTTGGTTGGCCGAGAAAACCGAGGGCAACCTGCTGGTGGCGCACCAAACCATAGAAAAGCTGGCGCTTGAGCACCAAGGAGCTGTGGCCATTGAACAGGTGCAAGGCATGGTTGCCAATTCTGCACGCTTTAACGTGTTCGACCTTGGTGGCAGCTTGCTGGCCGGGGACGCCAAGCGAATTACCCGAATGATGGAGGGACTGGAAGCCGAAGGCGAAGCCCCCACTTTGGTACTTTGGGCCTTGCAAGAAGAAATTCGTGCCATTCGCGACACACAGCAAGCCATGCGGCGCGGAATGTCTTTGTCGGATGCCTGCCGACAAAATAGAATTTGGGGACAGAGGCAGAATCACATTGCAGCCGCCCTGAAACGCCACAACCCTGGCAGCCTTCAAAAACTGACCGCTTGGTGTTATGCCGCCGAAAAAACCATCAAAGGCATGAAACAGGGCAACCCCTGGACCCTGTTTGAGATTATAGGCCTAGGCGTGGCGGGCATTGAACCGCCCGAACTTTGGAACACCTGAAAGAGCAAGTAACATGAGTATCGAACAACAAATTCTGGCCATCGGCAAAAAGGCCCGCGCAGCCGCTGTTTACATGGCCAAAGCCAACACGCACGCCAAAAATACTGCGCTGCTTGAAACAGCCAAGCTGATTCGGGCCAACAAGGCTGCGTTAACCGAGGCGAATCAAGCCGACATGGCTCAGGCTCAATCGAATGGCCTGGACGCCGCATTGCTGGATCGTTTGGCTTTGAGTGACAAGGCCATCGAAACCATGGCCGAAGGCCTGGAACAAATTGCCCAGCTGCCTGACCCGATCGGCGAGATGACTGACTTCAAGAACCGCCCCTCCGGCATTCAAGTCGGTAAGATGCGCGTGCCGCTGGGCGTTATTGGAATTATTTATGAAAGTCGCCCGAATGTAACCGTGGATGCGGCCGGCCTGTGCATCAAATCAGGCAACAGCACCATTTTGCGCGGCGGCTCCGAGGCATTCCGATGCAACCAGGCCTTGGCCGCAATCGTTGCCCAAGGTTTGGAAGCAGCGGGCCTGCCCGCGGATGCTGTGCAGGTTATTGACACCACCGACCGCGCTGCTGTGGGCACATTGATCACCATGACCGAGTACGTAGACGTGATTGTTCCCCGTGGAGGAAAAGGTCTGATTGAGCGTATTTCCCGCGATGCCAAAGTGCCTGTGATCAAGCACCTCGACGGCATTTGCCATGTATTCATTGATGAGTCTGCAAACCTCACACATGCAGTCAATATTGCAGAGAACGCGAAAACCCATCGCTACGGCACCTGCAACACCATGGAAACCCTGCTGGTTCACACCCATGTGGCCAAGCCAGCGTTGGCGGAACTTGCGCAGCGTTATGCAGCCAAAGGTGTTGAGCTGCGTGGCTGCAAACGCACCATGGCACTGTTGCCCAGCGTGAAAGCGGCTTCTGAGGAAGACTGGAGCACTGAATATTTGGCGCCCATTTTGTCGATCAAGGTGGTCGACAGTCTTGATGAAGCCATTGCGCACATCAACCACTATGGCTCGCATCACACCGACAGCATCGTGACTGAAAACCACGGACACGCCATGCGCTTCATTCGTGAAGTGGATTCAGCCTCTGTCATGGTGAATGCCTCTACCCGTTTCGCAGACGGGTTCGAGTATGGCCTGGGTGCTGAAATCGGTATTTCAACCGACAAAATTCATGCGCGTGGCCCGGTAGGCCTTGAAGGCCTGACCAGCCAAAAGTACGTGGTGTTTGGCCACGGTGAAACAAGAAACTGATTGATTCAAAACTAACTGGAGCAGTACATGGACGGTTACCTTTGGGTGAAAGCCTTTCACATTTTGTTTGTCGCTTCCTGGTTCGCAGGTTTGTTTTACCTGCCCAGAATTTTCGTGAACATGGCCATGGAAACAGAGCCCGCCGCCACAGCACGCCTGCTGCAAATGGCGAAAAAGCTTTACAAGTTCATGACCCTTTTGGCGATTCCTGCCTTGTTACTTGGTTTTGCGCTGGTGGGGGTATACCAAATTGGCGTGGGTGGACAAAGCGGCTGGCTACACGCGAAAATTTTCGTTGTTTTCGCGATTGCCGGTTACCACTACAGTTGTGGCCGCATTCTTCGCAAATTTGAAGCAGGCCAAAATACCCGCAGTCACACCTATTTCCGATGGTTCAATGAAGTACCTGTGGTACTCATGGCCATTGCCATCATTCTGGTGGTTGTTAAACCTTTCTAATTTTTAAAGTAATTCATGCCCTATTCAAACCCGAATCATTCCAAGCCGAACAACGCCGGCAAACCCGCCGGTCAGCAACACAACTCCACCAAACAGAGTGTGTTCAACTGCTTTGCAAGCTGCCCGCGTGGTCTGGAAGAAATTCTGGTCGCTGAACTGGAAAGCATGGGTGCTCAAAAAACCCGCGCAGTCACTGGTGGTTGTACATTCGAGGCCAGCTGGCGCCAAGCCACCCGCATGACCTACTGGACACGGTTTGCAGGCCGCATCGGGCTTGAACTGGCACGAGGAGAGTGCACCAGCGAAGATGAGTTCTATCACATTGCCAAATCTGTTGATTGGCACAACTGGTTCAAGCTTTCCAACACCTTCCGCGTGGATTTGAACAACCTGGGTGCTGACATTCAAAGTGTTCGGTTCACCCAACTTCGCTTGAAAGATGCGGTGTGCGATGCATTTCTCGAACGTTTCGATGAACGCCCGAATGTCAGCGTTGAAGCACCCGATGTACGAATTTTCGCAGCCATTAACCCCACTGAAGCCATGGTGTACATCGATCTGGCTGGTGAGAACCTATTCAAGCGCGGCTGGCGCGAAGAAGCTGGCGTGGCACCCTTGAAAGAAAACCTGGCTGCCGGTTTATGGCACATTGCGCGCCAAAGCGAAGCTGGCAAAAATGCCGATGTGTTTCTGGATCCATTTTGCGGCAGTGGTACTTTGGTGATCGAATCACTTTCCCAGCTGTGCGATCGTGCCCCGGGCCTTGAGCGGGCATTTGCTTTTGAAAACCTGAAACCCTTCACCCCCGAGTGGGGCAAAGAACTTCAAGAAGACGCCAATCGCCGCTTCAATGCAGGATTGGACAAAGCGCTCACCACACCTTATTTCCAATGGTACGCCAGCGATATCACTGAACTGTTGATTGACATTGCCCAGGAAAATCTGGCGCGTGCCGGTTTCGAAGAACTTCTGGACGCGGGTATTGTTCAGTTCGCGCAGCGCGATGCCCTCACCGTAGAACCTCCGTCACCAAGCGGCATTGTGTTCAGCAATCCACCCTACGGCGAACGTGTGCGCGCCAAAGGTGCAGATGTACCCGAAGATGAGGCCTATGAGCGACTGTTCAAGGCCTACGGCGATCATCTGAAAATGAATTTTTCCGGCTGGACCGCATTTTTGTTCTCCGGCGATCTGGAAATCAAGAAAACGCTGGGACTCAGCCCCAAGCGCAAACGCCCATTGTTCAACGGACCCATTGAATGCCGCCTGTTTGAAATTCCGTTGACCCGTGGGGTGTATCGACCACGGGCAACCACGGAACAACCGCCTGAAGAAAGCTAAATCACTCTGCCAACAGCTTGGCAATGTCGGCTTTCAAATCAGCGGGCTTGGTGGTGGGGGCGTAGCGGTCGTAAACCTCACCATTCTTGCGCACCAAAAATTTTGTGAAATTCCACTTGATGGCCTCGGTGCCTAAAATTCCTTTGGCCTGAGAAGTCAGATACTTGAACAAGGGGTGTGCATCGCTGCCTTTCACATCCACCTTTTCCGCCATCAAAAAATCAACGCCGTAATTTTTCTGGCAAAAACTGGCAATCACTTCTTCAGTGCCGGGCTCTTGTCCACCAAACTGATTGCAGGGAAAACCGATAATCACCAAACCCTTCTGACCCAATTCTTTGTGCAATTCCTGCAAGCCTTCGTACTGCGGGGTAAAGCCACACTTGCTGGCTGTATTCACAATCAACAGCACTTTGCCCTGAAAATCAGCCAGGCTCAGCGGTTTACCGTCGAGGGTTTTGCTTGAAAACTCGTACACATTGCTTGCCATGGGAATTGCCTTTCAAATATTTATTGAAAAACAAGTTTACCTGCAAACCTGAATGGCTCAAGGTTGGTTGGATCCCGAAATAACGCTCATCGCTACTTCTCGAGTAATCTTTCCAGTCATCAAAAGCCGTTGTACCGCCTGCTCCATGGTCTGCATGCCGTGTTGCGAACCCGTTTGAATTGACGACAACATTTGTGCCACCTTGCCCTCGCGAATCAGATTCCGAATCGGTGGTGTAGCCATCATGATTTCATGTGCAGCCACGCGCCCACCCCCTTGCTTTTTCAACAAGGTTTGGCAGATCACAGCACGCAACGATTCCGACAACATGGCGCGCACCATACTTTTATCGGTCGATGGAAATGCATCAATAATGCGATCGATGGTTTTTGGGGCAGAAGAAGTGTGCAAAGTGGCAAACACCAAGTGCCCGGTTTCAGCGGCGGTCAATGCCAATTGAATTGTTTCAAGATCACGCATTTCCCCCACCAGAATCACGTCCGGATCCTCTCGCAGGGCGGAGCGCAAAGCGGCACCAAATGAATGGGTGTGTTCACCCAACTCGCGTTGGTTTATCACACAGTTCATCGGCGTGTGTGTAAACTCAATCGGATCTTCAATGGTCAAAATATGCGCCTTTTGGTTGCGGTTTACATCGTCAACCATTGCAGCCAAAGTGGTGCTTTTGCCCGAGCCGGTGGGGCCGGTAACCAGAACCAGTCCATTGGGTTCACGCGCAATTTGACGAAACACGGCGGGTGCCTCAAGCTCTTCCAGCGTTTTTACACGGCTGGGTACCACGCGAAATGCTGCCGCTGCTCCCCTGCACTGCATAAACGCATTCACACGAAACCGTGAAAGTCCTTCGATCGAAAAACTGTAATCACATTCATGCGACTGCTCCCAGCCTTGCCATTGCGCCTCTGTCATTGATCCCTGAATCAATCGGTAAATCTCGCGATGCCCCAAAACAGAGTCGCTTAATCTGCGCATTTCACCATTCACACGAATCATCGGCGGCATGTCTGCCGACAAATGCAAATCCGATGCATGTTCCTCCACAGCCCAGGTCAACAATTCGGTCAGTGTCATGTGGCTATAATCTCCTTTTAAGCATTGAATTGATGCACCATGAGCCGAGCCACACAATTGGCTGACATTCAAAGCCGGATTGAAAACGCATGCAGCAAAGCTGGTCGACCCGGTTCGGCTGTGAAGCTGCTGGCGGTCAGTAAAACTTTTCCCTTGAGTGACATCCTTGAGTTTTACAACTGTGGACAAACCGCTTTTGGTGAAAATTACCTGCAGGAAGCCTTGGATAAAATCACCCAGCTGGCTGATCACCCCAATGCGCAAACAATCAATACCAACCTTGAATGGCATTTCATTGGCCCCATTCAAAGCAACAAAACAAAACCGATTGCGGAAAATTTTTCATGGGTGCACAGCGTTGATCGCTTGAAAATTGCACAAAGATTGTCGGATCAACGACCCGACAAGCTAGGACCGCTGAATGTGCTGGTGCAAATCAACACCTCCGGCGAAGACAGTAAATCGGGAGTCAATGCAGAACAGACCGCCGATTTGTGCCTACAAATTCAAAGTCTGAAGAATATTGCACTGCGCGGCCTGATGACCATTCCCAGCAACACAGACAACGTGGATCAATTGAAAGCCGAATTCTTAAAGTGCAAGTTGATCTTCGATTCACTCAACTCCAAAGGTTTGCGCATGGACACGCTTTCAATGGGTATGTCTGCAGACCTGGAACTGGCGATTGAATGCGGCTCAAGCTGCGTGCGCGTGGGCTCAGCCTTGTTCGGTACACGCAACTATTCGAAATAAATATACGGAATCACTATGCAGAACACTCTATTCATTGGCGGCGGCAATATGGCTTTCGCCATTCTTGGCGGATTAATTGGCAGCGGCGTATCGGCCAGCACATTTCATGTGGTGGATCCCAGCCCTGAGGCAGCAGCAAAAATGTCCACTTTTAACATTCAATGCACCACCGATTGGCCAAGCGATTTCACCCCGGAAATCGTGGTGCTTGCGGTAAAACCCCAAATGATGCAAAGCGTACTGAATAATCAGGCTGCCCATTTGAGCAGGGCGCTGATAATCAGCATTGCCGCAGGTGTCAGCGTGGCTCAAATACAGAACTGGAGCCAACAGGGTAATGCACGCGTGGTACGCTGCATGCCCAATACACCCGCCTTGGTATCGCAGGGTATCTCAGGACTGTTTTTCACCTCGAATTGTTCCGTCGAAGATCGCAACATCGCCCAGCAAATTTTCAGCAGTTGCGGCGAAGTACTGGTATTAAACGAGGAAGATGAAATCAACGCAGTCACAGCCATTTCAGGCAGTGGTCCTGGCTATGTGTTTTTTCTGATGGAAGCATTGGCAGAGGCCGCGAAAAACCTGGGATTCAATGAATCACAAGCCAACCTGTTGGTGAGCCAGACCTTTTTGGGCGCAGCCACGCTGGCCAAGCAGTCCGATGATTCATTTGCCACCCTGCGAGAGAAGGTCACCAGCAAAGGAGGCACCACCTTTGCCGGCCTGGAACAGTTGCGCGCACTTGGCGTTCAAGACGCCATCAAAAGCGCAGCCAAGGCGGCGTGTACACGTGCGGTTGAGCTACAAAAAGGTGCCAAGTAAACGCCCTTAAAGATACTGAAAGACCAAACCCGCAAACAGCGCGGCCCCAAGCCAATTGTTGTGAAGAAAAGCCTTGAAACACAGAGCGCGGTCGCGATTACGGATCAACGTGAAGTGGTACACCGCAATGCCCACCGCGCACACCCAACCCAACCAAAAAGCAGGGCCAAAGGCTTGTGAGCTGGCAACCCAAGCCCAAATTGATAAGCTAACTGCGTAACACACTACAATTCCCGCCACATCATATCGGCCCAAAGTAATTGCAGCGGTTTTAATATTCAGTTTTAAATCATCCGGTTTGTCGACCAAGGCATATTCAGTGTCGTAAGCCACCGTCCAAAATACATTGGCTGCAAATACAAGCCAGGCATGCAAGGGCACACTGCCCTGCACTGCTACAAAAGCCATCGGAATTGAGAAACCAAAAGCAATGCCAAGATAGGCCTGGGGCATCGGGAAAAACCGCTTGGTGAACGGGTAGCTGCCTGCCAAAAAAGCAGCAGGGATACTCATCAAAATAACCGGCCACCCCAAAGGCAAGGTAATCAACAAAGCCAAAATCGCCAAGCCAGCCGCCAGCAATAGGGCTTCCTTTTCGCCAATTCGGCCACTGGTCAAGGGTCTGTTGCGGGTTCGCGCGACATGCAAATCAATGTCGCGATCCGCGTAATCATTGATCGCGCAGCCTGCAGACCTCATCAATACGACGCCAGCGACAAATATCAAAAGCACATGCCAAGGCGGCATGCCCTCGGCCGCCATCCACAAACCCCACAGGGTCGGCCACATCAACAGCAAAATTCCGATGGGTTTATCCAGGCGCAATAACAGGTAATAATCTCGCAGACGCGCCTTGTTCAGAACGAGCATCACTTAACGCACCATTTGCGGCGCATCCAGAAACTCAACACCGTTCAGGTCGCATTCCATGATTGCATCGCGCAAGGCCTCCAAGGCCTCACGCCGTCCAAAACTTTTGCGCCATACCAGCGCAACTGTGCGACGCGTGTCATCGTCGGCCAAAGGAATGTAAGTCAACAAACTTTCTTTGGGAACGGGATTGGGTACAGAACTGGACGGTAGCACCGTGATTCCCACACCGGAAGCAACCATGTGGCGAATCGTTTCAAGCGAGCTACCCTCGAAAGTACGTTGAATGCCTTCAGACGATTGCGAAAACCGGGACAGTTCGGGGCACACACCCAACACCTGGTCCCTGAAACAGTGACCAGTGCCCAGCAACAGCATATTCTCGCTGCGCAAATCATCCGAATTAATGGTTTTCTCGTGAGCCCAGCGGTGAGACTTTGGCAGGGCCACCATGAAGGGTTCGTCGTACAGAGGCTGAATCACAAAACCGGACTCATTAATTGGCAGAGCCAAAACTGCAACATCAATTTCACCTTGTTTCAATAGCTCGAGCAGGCGTACTGTGAAATTTTCCTGCAATACCAGCGGCATCGAGGGCACGCGCTCAATCATGCTTGAAACCAGGCCTGGCAACAAATAGGGGCCAATGGTGTAAATAACACCCACACGCAGCGGACCTGCCAGCGGATCCATACCTTGCTGGGCAATACTTTTGATGGCAGATGCTTCCTCAAGCACCCGCTGCGCCTGGACCACAATGCGCTCACCCACTGGTGTCAACGACACCTCGTTGGAACCTCTTTCAAACAGAGACACGCTTAGTTCTTCTTCAAGCTTCTTGATGGCTACGGACAAGGTTGGCTGACTAACAAAACAGGCGTCAGCGGCGCGGCCAAAATGCTTTTCACGAGCCAGAGCAACTATGTACTTGAGTTCAGTAAGGGTCATTTAATTTTGCTATCAAAACTGCGAATGTAATTATTATTGCAAACACGGCCCTATCAAGCAACACATCTTTTGTTGAAAACCCTAAAGCCGCATTGGCAAAATCACCATTTGCTGACCAGCGTTGTGCAAACGGCGTTGAAGTTCCAGCGCGGCCTGATTGTGCAACAAGCGGGTCAGAATATTTTCATTTTCAAAGACCAATTTGCTGGTGAAGAAAATTGCATTGGGGTGGTTTTCGGCCACCACTTTCGCAAGGTTCGTCAACTCTTCAACTGCGTCCGTTCCGAACGACAGGTAACTCTTGGCACGCAGTCCGTGGCTACGGCAAAAATTCACAAAGTAATTCAGGGACACTGAAGCATCTACACGCATGGCTTCCAGTGCCTCGCGACCTCCATAAGCCTTGGAATCCACTGTGCGAGCGTTCATGAACACAAAATTCTGGAAGTGATTGGGAAACATACGCTGCACCCAAAGCAATGCATGTAAACCACCACCACGGCTGTTGCCCACAATAAATACCGCCGTGTTGCCTTCTGGAATCAACTCGGGCGGAGAGTGTGCGGAGCCATATTGCGCCATGGCAAATACTTCATCAATCTTCGATATTTTTTCTTTGGTTTCTCTGTAATGGTTGCGCACCCACAAGCACACCAACACCACCACAGTAGTGATCAGCATGGTGATCCAGCCACCTTGAAAAAACTGGGTAATAATTGTTCCCAACAAAATGGATGCTGAAACAACAAAACCAAGCGAGGCTGACAAAAAGCCTTTTACAAAACGTTTCTCGTGCCGGTTCTTAAGCCAATAAACGCACAGCCCCAACATGGACAGGCTAAATACAATGAACACATTGATGGAAAACAGCACCACCAACAAATCCACATTCGCGTCGCTTAGATAAATAGCCACCAAGGCCAAACCGCCCATCAGCATGATGCCGTTCTTGGTCACAAAGCGATTAGACAAGTATCGAAACTGGTGAGGCAACCATGAATCAATCGCCATGGTTGACAACACCCTTGGCCCCACAGCAAAAGCGACATGTGCAGCCAAGAGCAACACCGCTGTCTCAAGCCCCAACATCACGAGCAAACCAAAAATAACGTAGGGCCAATCCCAACCAAGGTCAGTGAACACCCTTTCAAACAGCACACCATTCAAAGCCATGGTGGGTTCAATATTGACATCCCACAGCGAATACAAGGCTGCCAGACTGGCAGCAGCAAAAGCCAATGCACATGCAACATAAGCCAGCATTTTCCTGCGGTTCTCGCTGCTCTGCCTGTAACGGCTTAACTGCACCGTATCCGAAGCAGCCTCAATGCCAGTGTAGGTGCCTCCACCCAGAAAAAATCCGCGCGCGAAAATTGCCAATACCGGCAGCCAGCCCAAGGTACTTAGGTCTGACTCGGTGGTTTCAATGCTGCGTTTAACCACCCCACCAATGTCCTGAAAGTGGTCGGAAAAACCCACAAGGATGAAGACCAAGTGGGTTAGCAGGAAAGCCACAAACAAATACTTGAAGGGTTTCAGGTTCAGATGACGCCCCTGAATATGAAAATTCATCAAGCCAACCATTAAGGCCATAGAGACCCACACCCGGTACTCATAAAAATACGGTGGTAAGAAGCTGAACATCAAATGGGTTGATGCGCTTATTCCCAAAGCCACCATCAGGACATAATCGACCAGCAATGCAGCACCTGCGATCAAACCCACCCTGGGGCCCAGCAAGTTGGTGGCCATGGCATAGCCGCCACCGCCTTTTGGAAAAAGCTCGGTGACGCGGAAATACGTGAGTGACACCAGGAGAATGGAAAGCGCTGTCAACAATCCCAAAAACAGCAGCAAATGGCGAGATTCGCCCAGTGCCTTGAATGATTCCTCAGGGCCAAAAGCCACGGAGGCCAAACCACAAGCCCCAACGGCAACCCATGCATATTTCTCGGAGAAAATGTCGTCGCGTTCGTCTGCCTCAAGAGAGGTTGACGCCGAGCGTGGCACAGCAGATTTTTGATCAAGCGAAGCGTTGGCCTTGCCTGACTTTTGGGTTTGACTCATGCGTACATTGCGGCGCAACAAACAAGTCGAGTATGGTATACCGTCCCCATGGGCAACACAATGCACCTCTCGGCGTTATCATTGCAACTGAAGCAGTTTAGATCCATTTACCCAATCATTTCCAAGACTCAAGATGACACAAGCCTCCGTTGTATCTACCCCCAAAGCCCCCGCAGCAATCGGCCCATATAGCCAAGCAATCAAGCTAGGTAATCTGGTGTTCACTTCGGGACAAATCGGCCTGAACCCTGCCACTGGCGACCTTGTAGGTCCGAGCACCGAGGAGCAGGCACGCCAGGCATTTTCCAACCTCAAGGCAGTGGCAGAAGAGGCAGGTGGCAGTCTGGCCAACGTTGTGAAATTCACCCTGTTTTTGACTGATCTCAGTGAATTCGCGCAAGTCAACGCGATCATGCAGGAATATGTGTCTGCACCCTTCCCGGCCCGCTCGACCGTGGGTGTGGCGAGCCTTCCCAAAGGCGCGCGCTTTGAAGTGGAAGCCATTTTGGCCCTTTAACCGCGCAGCAAAGCCAAACACTTGACAGCAGCAGCCCCCAACCACAAACCCGGCTTCGAGGAGCTGCTGCCGCTGCCGGTAAGCATTGCCGACGCCGTGGGTAGCTTATTGACGGCCCCACATTGGATGGGGTTGGCCTTGCACCTGCCCCTTCGTTTTGAAGACAAGGCCTCGATCACGGCCATGGACTCGCTTCAGCTGGGCCAGAAAGTGAACCTGCTGGCCACTGTGGTGGGTACTGAAGTGCAGTACCACCCTCGCAAACAACTGCGGGTGTGGGTCGAAGACGGCGACACTACCCTGCTGTTACGCTGGCTTCATTTTTACCCAGGCTTGCAACAAAAACTCAGCGAAGGGACCCGAATTCAGATCAACGGCCAAATCCGTCAGGGCTATGGCACGTTCGAGATGGTGCATCCCACCGTGAAAATTGCTCCCCCCGGAACTCTGGATGCATCCATCAACCCCATAGCGCCCCCAACAAACTCGAGTTCGGTGTTGGAACCTGTTTACCCCAGCACAGGTCAGTTGAAACAAAGCGACTGGCACCGCTGGATGAAGAAACTACCGGCCGCTTGCTTCATTGATACCTTGCACACCAACCTGTGTAAAAAATACAAATTGCTGCCATGGCCTACCGCCCTTCAAACACTACACGGCCAAGCCAAACCCGAAGAACTCTATGACCTGAATTTGCGCACTCATCCTGCCTGGACACGTGTCAAAGTGGATGAATTGCTGGCCCAGCAACTTTTGTTGCGCGAGTATCGTCAACAGCGGACCCTGGAAAAAGCCAGCCCGCTAAAAGCTGAGAAAATCACAAAAACCAGCTTGGTTTGTCAATTCATGGCACAACTGCCTTTTCAGCTGACAGGAGCACAGGAACGTGCCTGCCGTGAAATTTTCGAAGACTTGGCCCACCCCTACCCAATGCAACGTTTGCTACAAGGCGACGTGGGAAGCGGTAAAACTCTTGTAGCCGCGCTGGCCTGCTTGCGCGCTATAGAAAATGGCAAACAAGCCGCAATTTTGGCACCCACCGAAGTATTGGCAGCCCAGCACCACCATAAACTTGCGCCGCTGTTCGACGCGGTAGGCGTGCGGTGTGCAAAGCTTCAAGGGGCCATGAAAAAAAGCGAAAAAGACCGAACACTGAAAGCGCTGGCTGCCGGCGAAATCGACGTGATTATTGGCACTCACGCCTTGGTTCAAGACCATGTCCAGTTCCAGTCACTGGCACTGGTTGTGGTAGATGAGCAGCACCGCTTTGGCGTTGCCCAACGCCTGTCTCTAATCGCCAAGGCAAGCGACGGGCATTTGGCCCACCAACTCATGATGAGTGCAACGCCCATTCCACGCACACTGGCTCAAACCTATTTATCAGACCTTGCGGTGTCCAGCCTGGATGAAAAACCACCGGGCCGAAAACCCATTATCACCAAGCTACTTTCCCAGAAAAAACGGGAACAACTCATTTCTGCCATTGAAGGTGAAATAAACAAAGGACAGCAAGTGTATTGGGTGTGCCCACTGATCGAAGAAAGTGAAACACTCGACCTTCAGGCAGCACAGGCCACCTATGCCGACTTGTGCGAACAACTTCCAACACGGCGCATCGGCCTGCTTCACGGCAAACAAGACAACAAACTCAAGCAAGCCACCATGGCTGCATTTTCAGCAGGTGAACTTGATTTGCTAGTGTCCACCACAGTAATTGAAGTGGGCGTAGACGTGGGCAACGCAAGTTTAATGGTCATTGACCAGGCTGAACGTTTTGGGCTGGCTCAACTTCACCAGCTTCGTGGCCGCGTAGGGCGTGGCAGCGTGCAAAGCGTTTGCGTTCTGTTGTACGGTGGCCCCTTGTCAAACACCTCCAAACTGCGCTTGAAAGCGATGCATGAAAGCGACGATGGATTTTATTTGGCTGAAAAAGATCTGGAAATTCGGGGCCCAGGTGAGTTGCTTGGCAAGCGGCAATCTGGCTTGCCCATGATGCGCTACGCCGACCCACTGGTCGACAAAGACTTGCTGGAATTGGCGAGAACATTGGCTCAACAAATGCCGCCAGAGGCGGAGAACACTCGCCGACACGTTCAACGATGGATTGAGGAAACGCCTTGGTGGTTGAGTTGAATATCGACTAAGCAAACATTGTGTAGACCAACACTCGAATTCTCGATAATCAGGTGGATATGCAAGAAAACAAAAAGCCAGTTCTCTGAGAACTGGCTTTCTGTTTTACCCAAGTGAACGACTACAAAATGCTTATTCAGCAGCTTGCTTGTTCACACGGTTGGGCAACTTTTCCTTGATACGTGCAGACTTGCCTGAACGATCGCGCAGGTAGTACAGCTTGGCGCGGCGAACATCACCACGACGCTTCACTTCGATCTTTTCGATAGACGGTGAATAAAGCTGGAATGTACGTTCTACGCCTTCGCCAGATGAAATCTTGCGAACAATGAAGGAAGAATTCAGACCGCGGTTACGACGGGCGATCACGACACCTTCATAAGCCTGCAGACGTGAACGCGTACCTTCGATTACTCGAACGCTTACGATTACAGTGTCGCCGGGGGCAAACTCGGGAATTTCTTTACCCAAGCGAGCAATTTCTTCTTGCTCAAGTTGTTGAATCAAATTCATTGATAGCTCCAAGTCATCATTCACGGGCTTTTATGGTTCAATAAATTGAACGTGCACCGCCAGAGGATGAAAACAATAAAAAGTGTTTGCCTGTAAATTCAATACGAGCAATCCACCAACTTAACCCTTCTTGCCAGCCTTACTTGCCTTGTCATTTAAATCAAAAGCAAAGTTCTCCAGCAATTCGGGTCGAAAGCGTTTTGTGTAAGCTTTTGCCTGCTCAAAACGCCAACTTTCTATTTTCGCATGATTTCCCGACAAAAGCACGTCTGGAACTGCTTTATTATCAAAAACTTCCGGGCGCGTGTAGTGCGGACAATCCAGCAAACCCGCCTCAAATGAATCCTGGGTCGCCGACAATGCATGATTCAGCACATCAGGCAGCAAACGCACCCAGGCATCGACCAAACAAGCCACAGCCAGCTCTCCACCAGACAGCACAAAGTCGCCCAAACAGTAAGTTTGGTCGACATACTCATCGATAAAACGCTGATCTACACCCTCGTAGCGACCGCAAAGTAGAATTGCGCCCTCACCTTGATCGCTCAAAGCACGAACATTTTCTTGCTTAAGCAAAGGACCATGCGGCGTCAAAAAAACCAAGGGTGCATCGTCACCGCGCACACCACGGATCGCCGTGACACAACGCACCAAGGGTTCAGCCAGCATCACCATGCCTGGGCCACCACCATAAGGCCTGTCATCCACAGTGCGGTGCGGATCATCCGTGAAATCACGCGGGTTCCAGCAATTCAGTTCAAACAACTGCTTTTTCAAAGCCCTGCCCACGACACCCAACTCAACCAATCTCGGAAACTGGTCAGGGAAAAGGGTGATCACGTCAAAGCGAGGGCCTGACATCAGTAATCTTCCTGCCAATCCGCTTGAATTTGTTTGGTCTGTGTGTCCACATTGACAACATACGCAGCCACAAAGGGAATCAGCATTTCCTGCTCAGCGTCGCCCTTGATCGACAAAATAGGGTGTGCCCCATGATCAACAACCTGAGCGACCATGCCCAATACCCTGCCCTCCAGATTCGTGACAAGACACCCAACCAAGTCCACCCAATAGTACTCACCCTCGGCAGGTGCCGGAAAACGTGCACGTGACACGTAAACCCGACGCCCCTTGAACTGGGCTGCCAGTTCGGGCTGTTCTATGCCCTCAAGATGCGCAACAATTCGACTGGAGTGTGGTTTGCTTTGCAAAACACGAAATGGCTCGAAGACGAGGTCTTCGAATTTTGGCTGTGCCGCGCGACGAACCACCGCTCCCTCGGAGGAAGGCAACCGTGACACCCACCATTGTTTGCTTTTCAGCAACACATCGGGCTCTTCAGACGAGGGCAACACATTGATCCAGCCCTTCAGGCCGTAGGGTTCACCAATTCGCCCCAGTTCTACCAAATCGTCGGGTACATTCATGCTCGGTGTCCAAAATGGGCAAATCATAAAACCAAAAACAAAAGTCCGCGAACGTATCATCCACGGACTTTGTGTAACAACCTGCCTTTTAGCTTGCGCTTGCTCCGGAACTGACCGGAGTCAATGCAACAGTATTAAGCAGCTTGCTTGGCGTTGTATTCACCAACCAAGCGCTCTACTGTAGAAGAGCATTGTGCACCAACGCTTTTCCAGTAGGTCAGGCGATCCATGGCGATGCGCAGGCCCTCAGAACCTTCCGGTGCTACAGGGTTGTAGAAACCGATACGCTCAATAAAACGGCCATCGCGACGGTTGCGTGAATCAGCAGCCACCAGGCTATAAAATGGGCGCTTTTTAGAACCACCACGTGCGAGTCGAATGACGACCATAATTTCCTCTATTAAATTAGTGCCTGCAGAACAAACTTTGGCCACTGCAAACGAATGAATCATTGGGATTTCGACACACGAAATCCGATAACCCGCTATTATAGCCAGCGTAATCCAATCTAACAAGCAGTGTTTTAAAAAATGAATGCATCACCCCAAGAACCCTTCAAATCCAAGCTTATGTTCTGCTGGCTTGCCCTGCTCACTGGTGTAATCGGTGGTCACTGGATTTACGCGGGTAAAAAACGTTTCTGGTTCTACATGCTGACATTCCCGTTATCTGCGTTTGCAGGCTGGATTGACACCATGCGCTACGGCCTGATGAAAGACGAACAATTTAATGCCCTTTTAAACCCCGAATACCCCTCCGACACTCGACAAACCACGGGTGCAGTGGTTGTTTCGGTGGCCTTGTCGCTGGCCTTTGGAATGACAGCCTTAATGGCCACCCTGGCCATGGTGTTTCAGTGGTATTTCAGCGGGATCGTGAGTTAAACATCATCGTCAAACTTGTTCGAGCAAAAAAAAGCCCGCTAAAAAGCGGGCTTAACAGGGCTTGAGGAGACAGAGACACTTGCTTGGTCGCACAATGCTCGCCCCTGAGGGGAGTATGCGATTCCACAAGCAGTTGGCCTACCCTTAAAACGTGGGGGAACCCCAACGGTTTACGAGCGACTCGGTTCAAGAGGCCGAATCAACCAACATTACTAAGTGTCAAAGCTCCCGCTTTAGTTTCATGGTTTCAAATATTTTTTAATCAAACGGCCTACGTAGCGCGCCACGCCTTCTTCTACGCTGTAAAAACTGCCGTGGTAGCCTGCGGCACGCAAGTTACTTAAATCAGCCTGGGTATAGCTTTGATACTTGCCTTTCAGCGCATCCGGAAACTCAATGTATTCAATAAAACCACCTTTCACCGCGTCCTGCAGGCTAAGAACCGCACTGCCCTGGCTTTCACGCAGCGTATTCAAGGTGGTCAAAGCCACATCGTTGAATGTTTGGGCACGCCCTGTGCCCAGGTTATACACACCCGCAGGTGCAGTGCTGGCATGCTCGAAGAAAAACATGTTCACCTTCACCACATCTTCAATCGAGACAAAATCTCGCTGCTGGCAGCCTGCCTCGTAACCACCGTAGGGGCCAAACAACTTCACCGAACCACCCTCACGAAACTGGTTAAAGTTGTGAAAAGCCACTGAAGCCATGCGCCCTTTGTGCTGCTCACGATCGCCGTACACATTGAAATACCGAAAGCCAAACACTGGCGCCTTCAAACCGATCTTCATTTGACGACGCAATACCTGATCGAACAAAAACTTGGAATAGCCATACACATTCAATGGTTTTTCAACCTCACGGCTTTCAACAAACTCCGTGCTTCCGCCATAAACGGCTGCAGATGAGGCGTACAGGAACGGAGTGCCCGTGCGTTGCGCCCATTCAAACAGGGTTTGGGTGTAACGGAAATTGTTGGCCATCATGTAGTTGCCATTGTGCTCCATCGTGTCGGAACAGGCCCCTTCATGAAAAATTGCGTCGAACTTACCGAACTCGCCACGCTCAATACGCGCAAGAAAATCAGTTTTATCCAGGTAGTCGGAGATTTCACAATCCACCAAGTTCAAAAACTTGTCGCCTTTGGTCAGGTTATCCACCGCCAATACGTCGGTAATGCCACGTTCGTTCAGGGCCTTTACCAAATTGCTGCCGATTAAACCAGCCGCACCCGTCACAATCACTTTCATGGTCGATTCCTTCAATTCAATTCTTCCGGCAATATCACTGCTGTACCTAGTTTGCCGACCACCACACCGCCTGCCTTATTGGCCAATGCCACGCTGTCGGGCAGGCTCATGCCAGAACCCACTGCACAAGCCAAGGTCGCGATCACCGTGTCACCAGCGCCCGACACATCAAATACTTCGCGAGCCTGCGCAGGCACGTGAAAACTCCCGTCAGCGGTAAACAGCGTCATGCCTTCCTCGGAACGAGTCAACAACAAAGCCCCCAACCTCAAGCGCTCACGCAGGGTTTGGGCTTTTTCAATCAACTGGGCCTCAGTTTTCCAGCTACCCATGACCTGCTTGAACTCAGACCGATTCGGTGTCAATACCGATGCGCCGGCGTATTTCGCGTAATCGTCCCCTTTGGGATCGACCAAAGTAGTTTTGCCTGCCTTTTTGCACAAAGCAATCATTTCTGCCACATGTTCCAGACTGCCTTTGCCGTAGTCTGAAAACAGCACCACATCGTGATTGGCGTACTCCTGATCAAACAACTCCATTTTGGTAGTGAGTTGCTCAGGCGAGGGGCGCTCCTCAAAATCGATTCGTACCAACTGTTGCTGACGGGCAATCACGCGCAACTTCACAGTGGTAGGAAAATTGGGGTCTTTGAGCAAACGCGAACGTACTCCACTTTTTTCAAGCAAGGCCTCAACCGTGTGGCCAGGCTCGTCATTGCCCACCACGCCCATCAAGCACAACTGCGCGCCCAAAGAACTGGCGTTAATTGCGACGTTGGCAGCACCACCCAAACGTTCGTCTTTGGTACCCACCAGCACCACAGGCACCGGAGCCTCCGGGGAAATACGCTCTACATCGCCAAACCAATAGCGATCCAGCATGACATCGCCGACCACCAGAATTTTTGCGTCTTTAAATTGAGACCTGTCGACCATTGTTCAGCCTGTTTTAATGGGTATGAGCCTGTATATGTGCTGCCTTTTTGGCTGACACCGGGTAAAAATCAAGTTCTTCTGCACGGCGCGGCACAATTGAATCCCAATTGGCACAACCGGGGCATTGCCAGTAAAACTTTTTGGCCTGAAAACCACACGACTGGCAGCGATAGCGCTCCAGGCGCTGAGTGTGTTTGGAGATCAACTCACGCGTCAGGCGTAAGTCTTGCATTCGATCATCGTCAAGCTTGCCACGCAACTGATGCTCAAGCAATTTGTCCAGCCCCAGCAAGCTGGGACGGGCACGCACCTGCTCTCGTAGCAATTCGAATGCTGCAAATGGCCCTTTGGTCTCTTCGACGGCCTGCGCCAATACAAGCAGCAAATCAATGGAGGGGTACATGGTGCAATATTCCAGCAAAGCGGAAATACCCTCTTCTTCGCGCTCAAGTTTCTTGAACGCTGCCCACATATTTGGCCCCACCAAAGGTAAATACCAAGGATTCTGTCGCTCGGCTGCGCGCCACTGGCCAATCGCTTCCTCAAATTGGTTCTGGGTGAAATAAATATCACCTAGCAACAAAGAGGCGCGCACATTCTGTGCGTCGGTTAGCAAAGCATTTTGCAGCTCCGCTTTGGCCTTCAGCAAATCGCCCGCGTCAATAAACTGGGCAGCAAGTTCGCAGTAAAAGTGTGCAATGTCGCCGGCTGGCACCTCAGCACCATATTCACGAAGCTTGTGGGCTTGGGCAATGGCTTTGTCCCAGGCTTTTTCCAGCTCATACAACTCGAGCAACTGGCGTGACGCCTCTGCCTTCATATCTGAGCCTGACAGGCTGTGGAAAGCTTGCTCAGCGCGATCAAGAATACCGGCTCGCAGAAAATCAACCCCCAACTCATAGGTGGCCTTTTCCCGATCTGCCAACGTAATTTGTTCACGTGTTGTCAAAAACTGATGCACCCGAATTGCGCGATCAATTTCACCTTTTTTTCGAAACAGACTGGCCAACGCAAAATGCAATTCAACAGTGTGGGTGTCGATCGCAGCCACCTCCAGAAAAGCATCAATCGCTTTGTCCGGCTGCTCACTCAACAGGAAATTAACGCCCTTAAAATACGAGGCTGGCAGTTGACCGCGCACGGATGCATCTGATCGCTTTTCAAGGCGCGCGGCCATCCATCCCAAGCTGAATATCAGTGGGATAAGGACCAACCACCAGGTTTCAAATTCCATGACTTGGGCCTATCGGCAAAGCTGGCATCGGTTCTTCAACAACAACTGGAGTGTTGCCCTGTGCTTTGAGTTGGCTCAACTCGCGCTCGAGACGTTCCGCATTTTTGGAAGCCACAGAAGCAGCTCGCTTGGCCTTCAGCCAGGACGGTAACAAGGAAATCCATGCGAAAACGGCTCCCAACAGCAAGGCCAGCAACAAAGCCACCACCAACTGAACCTGAATTTCAAGCCCTGGCAACCACTTGACGGTGACTAAATCTGTGTTTCGAATGGAAAAGGTGAGAACAACAAGGAAAAGTGCAAGTCGCACTACCCAGGCAAGTATTTTCAAGGTGGTCCCCTGTTTGTAGTTGGATCAACGCCGATTCATTCATCGGCGTGATGACTCAGGCTTCACCGAAGAACGATCGAATTAACTCTCTTTCTTGGAGTATAAATCAACTCGCTCGCGTAGCTCTTTGCCGGGCTTAAAGTGAGGCACGCGCTTTTCAGGCACAACCACTTGTTCGCCGGATTTTGGATTGCGACCCACACGCTGGGGGCGACGGGTCAGAGAGAAACTACCGAACCCACGGATCTCAATGCGCTGACCTTCGGCCAAGGCTTGAGTCATGGAATCGAGAATGCTTTTGACAGCGAAATCCGTGTCGCGCACAGGCAACTTGGGAAAGCGCTTGACCAGCTGATTGATGAGTTCTGATTTAGTCATTGTTCTTAAAATAAAAAGGCGCTTCCCGAATGGGAAGCGCCACTTCTACAGACTGATTACTGGTTATTACCCAGTTTTGCTTTCAACAGCGCGCCCAAGCTGGTGGTACCAGCAGAGCCAGCGCTTTCTTCAGAGATCTTCTTCATCGCTTCGTCAGTGTCAACCTGGTCTTTGGCCTTGATGGACAAAGCGATTGAACGGGCCTTGCGGTCCACGTTAATCACCATGGCTGTCACAGCGTCGCCTTCCTTGTATGCATTGCGAGCATCTTCAACGCGGTCGTTGGAGATTTCGGAAGCACGCAGGTAACCTTCGATGTCGTCGCCCAGATCAACTACAACACCCTTGGCGTCCACAGACTTCACGGTGCCGTTGACCATGCTGCCACGGTCATTGGTGGAAGCGAATACGGTGAATGGGTCGCCAGACAACTGTTTGATACCCAAGCTGATGCGCTCGCGCTCTGTGTCGATGGCCAATACCAAGGCCTCAACTTCGTCGCCTTTCTTGAAACGACGCACGGCTTCTTCACCGGTTTCGTTCCATGACAGGTCCGACAGGTGTACCAGACCGTCGATGCCACCAGGCAAGCCGATGAACACGCCGAAGTCAGTGATTGACTTGATTGCGCCAGACACCTTGTCGCCTTTCTTGAAGCTGGTAGAGAACTCTTCCCAAGGGTTGGCTGCACATTGCTTCATGCCCAGGCTGATACGGCGACGCTCTTCGTCGATTTCCAGAACCATGACTTCCACTTCGTCGCCCAAAGTAACCACTTTCTTGGGATCGACGTTCTTGTTGGTCCAGTCCATTTCTGACACGTGTACCAAGCCTTCGATACCTTGCTCTACTTCAACAAATGCGCCGTAGTCAGTGATGTTGGTAACCTTTCCGAACAAGCGTGTGTCGGCTGGGTAGCGACGTGACAAACCGACCCATGGGTCTTCGCCAAGCTGCTTCACGCCCAAGGACACACGGTTCTTTTCCTGGTCGAACTTCAATACTTTTGCTTCGATTTCTTCGCCAACTGTCAGCACTTCTGACGGGTGACGTACACGACGCCATGCCAGGTCGGTGATGTGCAGCAGGCCGTCGATACCGCCCAAATCCACGAAAGCGCCGTAGTCGGTGATGTTCTTGACGATGCCCTTGACCACAGAACCTTCCTGCAGGTTGGATAGGAGCTTTTCACGCTCTTCACCCATGGTGGCCTCAACCACTGCACGGCGTGACAACACAACGTTGTTGCGCTTGCGATCGAGCTTGATCACCTTGAATTCGAGGGTCTTGCCTTCGAATGGTGTGGTGTCTTTCACGGGGCGCACATCTACCAGTGAACCTGGCAGGAAAGCGCGAATGCTGTTGACCATCACAGTCAAGCCACCCTTCACCTTGCCGGTGATGGTACCTGTAACCAGCTCGCCTGATTCCAGGGCTTGTTCCAGGCTCAGCCATGCGGACAGACGCTTGGCCTTGTCGCGTGACAGCAACGTTTCACCGTAGCCGTTTTCAAGGGCTTCGATGGCCACGGAGATGAAGTCACCGTCGTTGACTTCGATGTTGCCGTGGTCGTCTTTGAATTCTTCGAGAGGAATGTAGCTTTCGGATTTCAGCCCGGCGTTCACAACAACGTAGTTGTAATCAACACGAACAACTTCGGCTGTGATCACTTCACCTGCGCGCATTTCTTTGCGATTCAGGCTTTCTTCAAACATAGCTGCAAAGCTATCTGGGGCTTGGGTAATTTCAGTTGTGGTCATAAATTTGAGATTTAACACGCCACTGCGGGAGGCAAGGCGGAGTTCAAAAACGCATTTTTCGGGATTGAAAAATACGGCGTTTTATTCAGCGTTCCCAAACCTGCTTAAAAAACGGGCAAAGTTCACCAAATAAGGGATGAGAGTGTATCAAGAAAGTCTTTGTTGATCAAGCGTTTAAATGCGCTCTTTGGCCCAGTTGTGGATGGTTTCAAGCACCTGCTCGATTGGCATGGCAGAGCAATCGAGCACCAGCGCATCATCGCATGGCTTCAACGGCGCCACTGCGCGCTCTGAGTCCCGTTTGTCGCGAGCCATCAGGTCACTGAATATGGCTTGAAAGTCCGCCTGTTGGCCGCGTGCCTCGATTTGCTTCACGCGGCGTTCAGCACGCACTTGTGCGCTCGCAGTCAGGAATACTTTCAATACTGAATCGGGAAATACGACTGAGCCCATGTCCCGACCATCGGCGACGAGACCCGGGGCTTGACGAAAGTCCCTTTGCCGCTGAAGCAGGCCAGCACGAACTTCCGGTACAACAGCGAGGCGGGACGCCATGACACCGGCAGCTTCTGTCCTGATGATTTCAGAGACATCTACGCTGTCAAGCAGCACCTGAGTGCCCTGAAAATGCACCGGCAAATTGGCGGCCATGGAAATGATCCGCTCAAGATCAGATTGAACATCTGGATTCAAACCCGCCTGATCCACAGCCACAGCCAACACTCGGTAAATTGCGCCGCTGTCCAGATAGTGAAAGCCGAGCTTTTCCGCCACCAAGGCAGCCACAGTCCCCTTGCCCGAGGCGGTGGGGCCGTCGATCGCGATGACAGGGCAGTTGGGGATGTTCATTGACCTTAACCCTTGCGCACCGATTGAACCTGCATCCCCAGCGAGTTGGCCAGGGCCACAAAACCGGGGAATGAGGTATCTACAGTTTGAGCGCCATGAATGACCATGGTCCCCTCGGCCCGAATGGCTGCAACACTGAAAGACATGGCAATTCGGTGATCGCCCTGTGATTCAATGCTGGTGGCTTTGTATCGTGTGCCGCCAATGTGCCCCAGGCCCTGAATGATCATGCCATCCTCGGTGGGCTCGGCATCAATACCGCACTTTTGAAGACCGTGCGCCATCACGGCAATGCGATCTGATTCCTTCACCCGCAATTCTTCAGCACCGGTCAATATGGTGCGCCCTGTGGCATTGGCTGCCGCCACGAACAACACTGGAAATTCATCAATCGCCAAAGGCACAAGGTGCTCTGGAATTTCAATACCTTTTAGGGCTGCGCTGCGAACTCGCACGTCTGCGACGGGCTCACCGCCCACCTCGGCATGATTGCTCAGTTCGATGTTGGCCCCCATCAGCTTCAGGATATCGATTACACCGGTGCGGGTCGGATTCAAACCGACATGCTTCAATGTAATGTCCGCCTGTGGTGCAATCGAGGCGGCCACCATGAAAAATGCAGCTGACGAGATGTCGGATGGCACATCAATTTTGGTGGCTTTCAAGGTTTGACCACCCTTCACACTGGCTTTGGCGCCATTGGTAATAACTTCAACACCAAAGCCGCGCAACATGCGCTCAGTGTGATCACGGGTAACAGCAGGTTCGGTGACGGTGGTTGTGCCGTCGGCATACAAACCGGCCAGAAGTACGCAAGACTTCACTTGTGCCGAAGCCATGGGCAACACGTAATCAATCGCCTTCAAAGTGGTACGACCGTGAATATGCAGGGGTGGGCGACCACCCTCTTGTGCTTCAATTCGCGCGCCCATGAGCACCAAGGGATCAATGACCCGCTTCATCGGGCGCTTGCCCAAGCTTGAGTCGCCGGTCAGCATGCAATCGAAATCCTGCCCTGCAAGGAGCCCCGACATCAGGCGCATTGAAGTGCCAGAGTTGCCGCAGTCGAGCACCTGTCGTGGTGCCTTCAAACCATGCATGCCCACGCCATGCACCTTGACTTTGCCCCGGTCCGGGCCCTCAATTTGAACCCCCAAGGCACGAAACGCATTCATGGTCGCAAGTGCATCTTCACCTTCGAGAAAGCCCTCCACCTCGGTGATGCCCTCGGCAATTGAACCCATCATGATTGAGCGATGGGAAATTGACTTGTCGCCAGGCACGCGAGCCGAGCCGGACATGCTATCCGTGCTGCTGGCGTGAAACTCGATCAAATTCAGATCTGACATAGCAAAATATCCGTTGAATAATTGGACTGACTTAATTCTGTTTCCAGTGACTGCGGTATTCAGATGCCTGAGCAAGAATACGTTCCAGTGTGGCTCGATCATTGCCCTCAATCGCCTCGCGAAGGCTGGCAATATTGGACTCAAAACCACTCAACATACTCAACAAGGCAGCGCTGTTGTTCTGGAAAATGTCGGCCCACATTTCAGGTGAACTGGCGGCAATGCGGGTGAAATCCCTGTAGCCGGCACCGCCCTCTTTCATGAATTCCGCACCTTTGGGGTGCCCCAAAACACTGGCCACATAGCTGAATGCCAACAGGTGCGGCAAGTGGCTGACCGCGCCAAACATTTCGTCGTGATCCATGGCATTCATGGTGCTTAACTTGGCACCAATGGCCGCCCAGAAGTTTTCGACTTTTTTCAGACCCGCCGGGTTGGTTTGTGGCAAGGGGCACAGCACGCAATTGCGCCCCTCAAACAGATCGGCAACTGCTGCGGCGGGGCCATGCGATTCACCACCGGCAATAGGGTGTGCCAAAACGAATCGTGCCTTCAAACCAGGAAATTGTGGCTCGAGTTCATCCAGCATGACAGCCACATCCGACTTGGTGCTGCCAGCATCGAAGATCAGGCAATTGGGCGGCAAAGAAGGTAAAAACTGGGTCAGCACTTGCTTGTACTGACGAACCGGGATGGACAAAACCACCACATCGACATTGCGCACATTGGAGTCGCCTGGACCTGCGATGCACTCATCAACAATACCCAAGCGAAGCGCTTCATGGGCAGTTTCAAGTTTGCGGGAATAACCCAGCACATGGCCAACCAGCCCTTTTTTCTTCGCAGCGAGACAAATGGAGCCGCCGATCAGCCCCACGCCGATGGCGAGCATTCGATTAAAGATTGCGCCCTTGGCCATCACGGCGCCTGCAGCGTGGCCAGCGCTTTGGGCAAAGCCACCAAAAAGGCCTCGTTTTCATGCGACAGGCCAATCGACACGCGCAACCACTGAGGCAAGCCGTAGCCGTTTACCGGGCGAACAATCACCCCCAAACGCTGCAAGGCATCGAATACTTTCATGCCCGCGTCGTCCGAATTTCCAGCCTTGAACAACACAAAATTGCCGTAGGAAGGGACATATTCAAGACCGAGAAACTTCAGACCGCCCTCAATCTGCTCAAGACCTTTCAAGTTGACTTCGTAGGTTTGTTGCAGGAATTCGACGTCGTCAATTGCAGCTTCGGCTGCCGCAAGTGCCAAAGAATTCACATTGAAAGGCTGACGAACCCGGTTCATAAGGTCTGCCACTTCAACACTGGACACTGCATAGCCCACACGCAAACCAGCCAAGCCATAAGCCTTGGAGAAACTGCGCGACACCAGCAAATTGGGGAATTGTGCGACCCACTGCGTGGAATCGTACTGGTCCTCAGGTTTCAGGAATTCGTTGTAGGCCTCATCAAGCACCACCAACACATTCGAAGGGACCTGCTTCAGAAAATCCAACAGTTTTTTCTGCGGCAGAAAAGTACCTGTCGGGTTGTTGGGGTTGGCGATGAACACTACATGCGTTTGAGAATCGATGGACTTCAAAAACCCATCTAGATCGTGAGTAAAGCAAACCGCAGGCACTACCTTGGACTGCGCACCGCATCCCTGTGTAGCCAAGGGGTAAACCGCAAAGGCGTACTGCGAAAATACGGCATTGGTCCCTTGCGTCAGAAAAGCTTTTGCCGCCAATTCCAGTACGTCGTTGGAACCATTGCCCAAGGTTATTTGCTCAGGTTTTACACCGTGACGAGCAGCCAGTTTGGCCTTCAAGGAAAAACCGTTCGCGTCCGGGTAACGGCCCAAATCGGTCGCAGCCTGCGCAATCGCAGCCTTGGCTTTTTCACCCAGCCCCAAGGGATTTTCATTGGAGGCCAGCTTGACCACTGTATTGGGGTCGAGACCCAGTTCTCGAACCACGTCAGACACCGGTTTACCGGCCTTGTAGGGGGCAATGGCACGAATGAATTGAGGGGCTTGCTCGGTCAGTTTTTGCATGGTGCTGCTTTCAGTTGCGTTGTGCTGCCGGGTACGAACCCAGCACTTTCAAAAAGGATGCGCTTTTTCTCAGTTGCTCCAAAGCTTTGGCCACTGCTGGCTCGCTTTGATGGCCTTGCAAATCTATGAAAAAATAATATTCCCAGCGTCCATTGCGGGCGGGTCTAGACTCCAGCCGGGTCATTGACACATTCTCGGCGTTAAAGGGTTCCAGCATTTTGTACACTGCACCCGGCTGATTGGGCACGGATGCAACCAAGCTTGTTTTATCCACCCCGGAAGGCCCTGTTAATTGATTGCCCAAAACCAGGAAACGAGTGGTGTTGTGGGCATCGTCTTGAATATGTTCCTGAAATGCTTTCAAGCCATAACGCTCTCGCGCGGCCTGGCCTGCAATGGCTGCCACTTTTGCGTTTTCACTGGCCATTTGGGCAGCAACACCGTTGCTGGCTACGGTTTCCTGTTGAATGTGAGGCGCATACTGCGAAAGCCACCCACGGCACTGTGCCAAGGCTTGCGGGTGGGCACATATTTTTTCAATGCCGTCCAGCGATCCGGTTTGACACAGCAATTGGTGATGGATAGCCAACTGAACTTCGCCACAAACCAAAGCGCTTGACTCAACCAAGGCGTCCAGCGTGCGGGCAATCGACCCCTCTGTCGAATTCTCAACTGGCACCACAGCAAAATCGACCTGCTGAGCCTGTAACTGTCGAAAAGCCTCTTCAATGGTTTCTACGGGTTCGGCCTGAACGCAGTGTCCAAAGAACGACCAAACCGCCTGTTCGCTGTAAGTACCTAAAGGCCCCAGAAAAGCCACGTGTACCTCGCGCTCCAGAGAGCGGCAAGCCGACATGATTTCCTTGAACAAGGTGTGAATGTGTTGTGAACTCAGAGGCCCAGTGTTGGCGGTATTTAGTTTGTCGAGCACCTGCGCTTCACGTTCGGGGCGCATGACGGGGGCATCGGTTTTCGCCTTCACATGACCAATTGACTGAGCGAGGCTTGCTCTTTTGTTGAGCAAAATCAACATTTGCTGGTCAATATCATCGATTTGATCGCGAAATTTCAACAACTCCGCATTGATATCAGGCGTAGTCATCAAGCCTCCGTCTTCTCGAATTCGCGCATGAACTCAGCCAACGCCTTAACACCTTCCAGAGGCATGGCATTGTAAATAGACGCGCGCATGCCACCCACCGATTTATGTCCTTTCAACTGCACCAGACCACGCTCTGCGGCAAGGCTGAGAAATTTTCCGTTCAACGTCTCGTCGGCCAGCGTGAAAGGTACATTCATTCGAGAACGGTCAGAAATTCGAACCGGGCAGTTGTAAAGCGCACTGCTGTCAATCGTGTTGTACAACAAGGCCGCTTTTTCTTGTGCCTGGGCTTGCGCCCAAGGCACACCACCCTTCTCAATCAACCATTCAAACACCAAGCCAGCGATATAAATAGAATACGTTGGCGGCGTGTTGTACATGGAACCGTTTTCAGCCACGGTACCGAATTCAAACGCGGACGGACAGATTGGCAAAGCCCGATTAAGCAGTTCTTTGTCGATCACTACAATGGTGACGCCAGCGGGGCCCACATTCTTTTGTGCACCGCCATAAATCAAGCCGTATTTGGCCACATCGAGCGTTTTCGACAGAATATTTGAGGACATGTCCGCAACCACAGGACAATCCAGTTGGCTGGCAAGTGACTCAATTTGCCCATTGAACTCGACGCCACTGATTGTTTCGTTGTCGCAATAATGCAAATAGGCCATTTGTTGGCCATTCACGCGGTCAAGCAATGAAGCACACTCAGGAACGTAGCAAGCGGCCGCGGTGTCGGTCAGTGCATTTGCGTTGTCGAGCACCACACGGGCCAATCCGTACTTTGAAAACTCCTTGGTAGTCTTTTTCGACCATGCACCGGTATTGACGAATGCAGCCTGCTCAAAACCTTGAAGCAAATTCATTGGCACAATTGCATTCATGCCAACAGCGCCACCCTGCATGAACAACACATCATGTGTATCCGGCACGTTCAACAACTTGCGAAAGTCACTGCGGGTTTTGTCGAAAATACTGGTGTATTCAGGACTGCGATGGCTCATCTCCATCACGGACAAACCCTTGCCCTGCCAATCCAGCATTTCCTCCGCAGCCTTGCGCAAGACTGGCTCAGGCAAAGCTGCCGGACCCGCAGAAAAATTCCAAACTCTAGACATGCTCGCCCTGTGCAATCAACCGTTCAAATCATTTTCGACTTATTCATCAGCTTGTGCCGAGTCAACGTTTTCGTCAGTTTCCCCAAGGTCTTCAGCATCGGACTCCACGATGCGCTGCAAGCCCGAAAGCCATGTACCTTCATCCACGCTGATCAATGTGACGCCTTGCGTTGCGCGCCCCATTTCACGGATCTCTGACACGCGCGTGCGAACCAGCACACCACCCGTGGTAATCAACATGATTTCGTCTGTTGGATTCACCAGCACTGCGGATACAACCTTGCCATTACGCTCAGAAGTTTGAATGGCGATCATGCCTTTGGTACCGCGGCCGTGTCGGGTGTACTCGGAGACAGGCGTGCGCTTTCCAAAACCATTCTCGGTAGCGGTCAACACGGATTGTTGTTCACTTTCTGCCACCAACATGGCGATAACTCGCTGGCCTTCTTCGAGGTTCATGCCGCGAACACCACGTGCATTGCGGCCCATGGCGCGCACATCGTTTTCATCGAAACGCACCGCCTTGCCGGAATCACTGAACAACATCACGTCATTGGTGCCGTTGGTCATGGCTGCACCAATCAGGAAGTCACCTTCATCCAAATTCACCGCAATAATGCCGCGCTTCATGGGACGGGAAAAATCGCTGAGTTTGGACTTCTTGACAGTGCCCAGGCTGGTGGCCATGAAGACATATTTGTCTTCGTCTTCAAAACTTTTCACTGGCAACACAGCCGTGATTTTTTCGCCTTCCGCCAAGGGGAACATGTTGATGATGGGACGACCACGCGAGGTGCGAGAACCCTGCGGTACCTCATACACCTTCAGCCAATAAACACGGCCTGCATTTGAAAAATACAAAATCGTGTCGTGCGTGTTGGCCACGAACAGGTAGTCAATCCAGTCATCTTCTTTGGTTGTGGCCGCCTGCTTGCCGCGACCACCGCGTTTTTGCGCACGGTATTCGGTCAATGGCTGGCTCTTGATGTAGCCAGAGTGTGAGAGTGTCACCACCATGTCCTGCGGTGTGATCAGGTCTTCGGTACCCAGTTCGGTGGCATTGAATTCAATCATCGAGCGACGTTCATCGGCAAATTCGTTGCCAATCGAGGTCAGCTCATCCTTGATGATCTGGTTGATCCGTTCGGGCTTGGACAAAATATCGAGCAAATCAGCGATTTGATCGATCACTTCCTTGTATTCATTCAGGATTTTGTCTTGTTCAAGACCGGTCAAGCGCTGCAGGCGCATGTTCAGGATTTCCTGAGCCTGCACTTCGCTCAAGCGGTACATACCGTCGTCTTGCAGACCCAGGCGGGCTGGCAAACCTTCGGGGCGGAATGCCTTGGCGCCACCGGAATCGCCCAGCTCGGTGCGCGACAGCATTTCGCGAACGATCGAGGAATCCCAGCTTTTTGCAACCAGATCGGCTTTCGCCACGGGCGGTGTAGGCGCCGCCTTGATGATTGCAATAAATTCATCAATATTGGCCAAGGCCACAGCCAGGCCTTCCAGCACATGGCCGCGATCCCTGGCTTTGCGCAGTTCAAACACGGTGCGGCGGGTAATTACCTCGCGGCGATGGCGCAAAAAGTAGAAAATCAGGTCCCGCAAGTTCAACAATCGAGGCTGACCATCGACCAGCGCAACCATGTTGATGCCGAATGTATCTTGAAGCTGTGTGTTTTTGTACAGGTTATTCAGAATGACTTCGGGTACTTCTCCACGTTTCAATTCGATCACGACGCGAATACCGTCTTTGTCGGATTCGTCACGAATGTCGGAAATACCCTCGATCTTCTTTTCTGAAACCAGCTCGGCAATGCGCTCAAGCAAGGTTTTCTTGTTCACCTGGTACGGCAATTCGTCCACGATAATAGACTGGCGACCGCCTTTGTCCATGTCTTCGAAGTGGGTTTTCGCACGCATCACCACACGGCCTCGGCCGGTGCGGTATCCCTCTCGCACACCCTGGATGCCGTAAATAATGCCAGCTGTTGGAAAATCGGGGGCGGGGATCAATTCGATCAGATCATCGACAGTACATTCAGGCGCATCAATCGCGTAAAGGCAGGCAGCAACCACTTCTTTCAGGTTGTGCGGGGGCATGTTGGTGGCCATACCCACAGCAATGCCTGATGAGCCGTTGACCAGCAAGTTCGGCAAGCGGGCTGGCAACACCTTGGGCTCACGCTCACTGCCGTCGTAGTTGGGTCCAAAGTCAACGGTTTCCTTGTCGATGTCCAGCAGCATTTCCTGAGCAATCTTGGCAAGACGAATTTCGGTGTAACGCATGGCCGCCGCGTTGTCACCGTCGATTGAGCCAAAGTTACCCTGGCCATCGACCAGCATGTAACGCAACGAGAAATCCTGAGCCATACGCACAATCGTGTCGTACACCGCGGAATCACCGTGTGGGTGGTACTTACCGATTACGTCACCGACAATACGGGCAGACTTCTTGTAGGCACGGTTCCAGTCGTTGTTCAACTCATGCATGGCAAACAGCACACGGCGGTGCACTGGCTTAAGGCCGTCACGCACATCCGGCAAGGCTCGACCCACAATTACGCTCATGGCGTAATCGAGATAAGACCTGCGCATCTCCTCTTCAAGGCTGATAGGGAGCGTTTCTTTTGCGAATGAATCCATGTTTCTTCTTGTGTTGAATTATTTGACTGAAGGAATAACAATTCAGGACGCTGCCATTCACGGCGGCGTCACATCCCTGGCGCTACACTTGCAAGCTTTCGATTGTATCAGCCAAAATCGCTGAAACTGGGCGCAATGGTGCGTTCCAAATCATCTAGTGACCCTGCCCATGCAACTGCTGACCCCCCAATGGCTCTTGTGCCTGAACCACACCACTGAAGTGCTTGAAAACCATGCGGTTTTAATCCATCAAGACCAAATTCAGGCGATTGGCCCACGCGAGGAAATGTTGCTGGCGCACCCCGACGCCGAGCGCATCGACCTACCCGGGCAAGTGCTCATGCCAGGCTTGATTAATTGCCACACCCATGCGGCCATGAACTTGCTGCGCGGTGCAGCAGACGATCTGGCACTTCATGACTGGTTGCAGACCAGGATTTGGCCGCTCGAGGGCGAGTTGGCCGATGCAGAGTTCGTCTATGACGGTACAGTGCTAGCCGCCGCCGAAATGCTTCAAGGCGGCGTCACCACGTTCAACGACATGTACTTTTACCCCGATCAGGTTGTACAAGCGGCGCTGGATGTAGGTTCACGCGTATTTGCAGGCATTACAGTCATCGAATTCCCGACACGCTATGCGGCTGAAGCCAAGCAATACATCGAGTTGGGGATAGCTGCACGCGACAAATTCAAGCTTGAGCCAACCGTGCATTGGACGATTGCTCCGCATGCCCCCTATACGGTGAGTGACGACACATTTCAGCACATGGCGATGCTGGCCGAGGAATTGGATTTGCCGATTCACTGCCACCTGCACGAAACAGCCAGTGAAGTCAGCGATGCGGAAAGTCGCGACGGTACTCGGCCCTTTTCCAGGTTTGAGCAACTCGGCCTGATTAATGAACGCCTGATGGCGGTGCATGGCGTGCATCTGAACGAGCATGAATTGCAAGTGATGGCGGCCAAAGGGGCGACTCTGGTGCATTGCCCGGCTTCCAACCTGAAGCTCGCCAGCGGCATTGCGCCTGTGGCCTCAGCACTGAAAGCTGGCGTCAACGTGGTCATAGGCACAGATGGTGCGGCCAGCAACAACAAGTTGGACATGTGGGAAGAAGGCCGCTTGGCCTCCCTGCTGTGCAAGGGTGCCAGTGGCGATGCCACCGCCTTCAATGCCGGCGACTTGCTCAAAAGCATGACCTGCAATGCGGCCAAAGCGTTGGGAGCAGACCACTTGATTGGCCGTATTGCCCCCGGCCTGCAGGCAGACCTGATTACGGTTGCGATCGGAGAGGCTGCGCACCAGTTACCCAACCACAATCTAGTCTCGAAACTGGCTTACAGCGGGGCTTCTAGAGACGTGAGGCATGTTTGGGTTGCAGGCATTCAAGTTGTGCAATCGCAACAACTTGTGGGCAAAAGGGCACAATTAGTCGGGGAAATCATGCGAAAAACCCAACGAGTGTGGCAGACTCGTGTCGAGAAAGTTGGTTGAGAGGGTGATAACTATGACAGCCTCTACTGTAAACTATCAACCAGCTTGAACCCCTATTTAACCCAAGGAGCAACAATGAAAAAAATGTCGACTCTCACGCAAGTTCTGATGGCAATGGCCATTGGTACAGCGTCTACAGCCGCAATGGCCCACACAACAGACAAAGGTGAAGGCCTGTCAGGCTATGTAGTGGATGGCAGCGGCAAAGTTGTTAAAGATGGCTCCGGCGAGTGCATCCGCACAAGCTACTTCACAGCCGCTTTGGCAATCCAGGAATGTGATCCTGACTTGATCCCCAAGAAGCCAGCTCCAGCACCAGTTGCTGCACCAGCACCTGCTCCTGAGCCCGCACCAGCACCTACTCCAGTAATTACCAAAGTAAGTCTGGAAGCGGATGCCTACTTCGACTTCGACAAGGCCACACTGAAGCAAGGCGGTAAAGACCGTATTGATTCTGAAATCGCCAAGTTGGGTCAGGTTGACTTGAACAGCGTAATCGCAATCGGTCACACCGACTCTATCGGTTCCGATGCTTACAACCAAAAGCTGTCCGAGCGTCGTGCTCAGGCCGTTAAGGACTACATGGTAAGCAAGGGCGTTTCCGCTGACCGTATCCAGATCAAGGGCATGGGCGAAAGCCAGCCAGTGGCTGACAACAAGACTAGAGAAGGTCGTGCCAAGAACCGTCGCGTTGAGATCGAATTCAACGCAACACAGAAAGTTGCCAAGTAATTAGCAACCTCTGGTTCTGATCAAAAAAGCCCGGCCTAGCCGGGCTTTTTTGTTTCTGCCTTCGGTTAAACTAAAGGCTATCGCATTCTATTGAAGAGCCTTGACCCATGAGCAGTATCGAATCCAACAACAATGTTGACCACGCCGAACTGGCCAAATTTTCCGCATTGGCCAGCAAATGGTGGGACCCCAACAGTGAGTTCCGCCCCCTGCACGAAATCAACCCGCTTCGATTAAACTGGATCGACGAACGTGTCGGCCTGAAAGGAAAAAGGGTTCTGGATGTGGGCTGCGGTGGTGGCATTCTGGCTGAAAGCATGGCTCGCCGGGGTGCGGATGTTCTGGGCATTGACCTGGCAGATAAATCGCTGAAAGTAGCCGAACTGCACAAGCTTGAAACTGGTGTGAACAATGTCAATTACCGATTTGTCTCAGCAGAGCAATTGGCCGCTGAAGAGCGAGGCACATTCGATGTCGTGACCTGCCTTGAAATGCTAGAGCATGTACCCGATCCTGCCCAAACCATTCAGGCCTGTGCCGACTTGTGTAAACCGGGTGGCTGGCTGTTTTTCTCGACCATCAACCGAAATCCAAAAAGCTTCGTTTTTGCGATTGTCGGCGCGGAGTACGTGCTGAACCTGCTTCCCAAAGGTACTCACGAGTACAAAAAATTCATCAAACCCTCTGAACTGGCGCAATATGCACGCCAATCAAGACTTGATTTCTCTGAAATCATTGGCTTGGTGTACAACCCCCTGACCAAGGTTTATCGCCTTGCTCGCGACACCGATGTGAATTACATGGTGGCCTGCAGAAAACCGGCTTGAGGGGTTAAACCGTGCCTTTAAAAGGAATTTTGTTTGATCTGGACGGTACGCTCGTAGACACTGCGCCCGACCTGTGCGGCACCATTCAAGACATGCAAAGCGATAGAGGAATTGACATTACCCCCTATCGAGCGATGGAACACCTCGCCTCCGGGGGGGCGCGCGCTTTGCTGAGAGCAGGCTTCGGGCTTGAAATGCATTACCCGGAGTTTCCGGCCATGCGTGCAGAATTTCTTGAACGCTATGAGGCCAGAATTGCCCGAGAAAGTTCGGTTTACAGCGGAATTACTCCCTTGCTGAATGAAATTAAAGCGCGCGGTGCCCAGTGGGGAATCGTCACCAACAAGCCCTACTACCTAGCTGAAAAGCTTGTGCATGAGCTGGGTTTGACCCAAGGTTGCAGTGTGCTCATTGGCGGCGACACAGCCGAAAAGCCAAAACCCTCCCCTCAGCCCTGTTTTATGGCGGCTGGTCAAATGCGTTTGCCCACCGAGCAATGCGTGATGATTGGCGATGACGAAAGGGATATTATTGCGGGCAGAGAGGCTGGCATGACCACTGTGGCGGTTGAATATGGCTACATTGCCAGCCCGATTGAGCAATGGCGTGCGGATGCAACTGTAAAAACTGCCCACGATTTGGCCAAATGGCTTGAAATTAGAATGTGAGCCCCCACATCAAGAGTGTTACAATTGGTTTTCCAATGGGGTCGATCTGGTTTCGACGTGGGTTGCAAAGCTATTGGGGCGTGTCGAGGATCAGTTACCTCGTAAATCCATCTGAAAAACTTTAAACGCAAACGACTCTTCGTTTAGCCCCGAACTCAAACTGGCCGCTTAAGCCAGTTTAGTTTGGACTTCCTACACCAGCTCGCCGATGGGCTGGGCGGGGTCAAACCCGCGGTGGGATCATCTACATCGGACCGCTTACCGGAATGCTGCCGGCCGGTAAGTTAAATTAGGTGGATCGCGGATGCTGAAGAATGTCGCTTTTCGTCAGTAGCCGTTAAACACAAACAAGACGACTACACACGTAGAACTGGTAGTGGAGGATTTGCGGACGCGGGTTCAATTCCCGCCGGCTCCACCAAATAAAGCAAAAAAGGCTACCCTTTCGGGTGGCCTTTTTAATTTACTTCACCGACAAAATGTAATTGGCAATCGTCATTGCGTCCTCGTCGGTTACCCGCGGTTGCGCAGGCATGGGCGTATTGCCCCACACACCAGCACCACCCGACTGGATTTTCTTGGCCAGCTTTTCGGCCGCCCCCGCCTCATCGGCGTATTTCAAAGCCACTTGTTGATAGGTGGGGCCATACTTCTTTTTGTCCTCGGCATGGCATGCCGTACAGTTGTACTTTCTAACCATTTCAGGGCTGGCCACCGCATTGCCAAGCGCTGTGAACATTGAGCCAGCAATCATCAAGGCTGCATACTTCTTCATGAATACTTCCCTCTCCAGGGCCGCGCCACCCCGGTGGGACAGCACGGCTTTAACTTCTCAACTAGAAAAACTTAGTTTGGTTTGATCTGATAAATTTCGCCTTCATCGGTGGCCACATACAGGTTGCCGTCATGACCTTGCACCACGGAACGGAAGCGACCCGCGGGCATGGGCAAAGGCATGATGCTGCGCTTGGCTGTCAAGCCATCTTTGCTGATGTCGAGCAAGTCGATGCGGTTCCCGACGGGAGTTCCATGGATACCAATTCCCATATACCCAACGGCCATTTTCCCGTCCCAGTCTTTCCACTGTTTACCATTCAGGAAAACCCCCGAAGACATGCCCTGCGACAAGTTTTCATTGTTCCAGGCTGGCTTCATGGCTTTGGGATAGGTTTTGGTGTCTGTCATCGGCATAAATGCCGCACGCTTCACGGGTTCCATGGCACCCATTTGGTTCGGGCTGTAACCGCAATAAGCGTCTGGGCAATCTCCACGGCCACCCACATTGGGTCGTGGGTCCCATCCAGCGTTGCCGCCATTACTCAGCACAGTGACCTCATCGGAGTGCCAAGGTCCATTCTCGGCCGTAACCGGTTGATTGGTACCTGGACGGAATGCAATACCTTGGGGATTGCGATGGCCGTACGTGAACACGCGCGCATCAAAACCCTTGGGCGGCTTGTTGCCCGCGGCGGCCTTACCGTCCCGGTCAATCCGCAACACCTTGCCACCCAGCTTGGTGGGGCTTTGTGGCACAGCGCCATTGTGCGTGTCGCCAGTGGTCACATACAGAAAACCGTCGCCAGAATTGAATCGAATTCGCCCACCATTGTGGGCACCCGAGGAACCGAAAGGATGATCGCTTGCAGCAGTTTTGTAAGGGATGTCATCCACGATATCTGTTCGATCAGAGGTTTTGCTCAAGTCTGCGTTTACTTTCAACCGGATCACCCGGTTGGTCTGCGGATTCGATTTGCTGGAGGTGGAATACACATAGACATATCGATTTTTTGCAAAATCAGGATCCACCGCCACACCATTCATACCAGCCTGACCGTCACAAAACAAATCTGGCATAGCGTCCGCATAACCCTTGGCGTCTTTCATCCCAACCAGTTTGTTCACGGAGCCCGAGGGTAAGCGGACCGACAGGCCATGGCATTTCTCAGTGAAAAACATGGCGCCATCTGGCAGAAACGCCATGTCCCAAGGATTCTCCAATTTGGTCAAAACGGCTGTTGCGGTAAGACTAGGGGCTGCTGCTGTCGCGACACCGCCCATCGCCAGACTGGCTGAGGCAAAGACCGCGCATGACAAAAGTTTATTGAGCTTCTTCATTTTGTCTCCTGATTCTATGAGTAAGGCAGGCGTGTAATTCGATATCAAAGCGATCGTGTCATCGCTCATCATCGAAGCACACCTCGAGAAAATTGCACATATTTAACACTCGGTCAATATGGCCTTACCCGCAAAAGAATCATTCCGTTTTTGAAGACTTGCCTTTCAATATCAGGCTGAAGAAATTTTTGCTACCCGCCTTTTCACCTTGATCGGACAGCAAGCGCTGAACACTGAAACCCAGCAGCAAAATTGTGGATCCACTGAAAGCCAACAAGCCACCAATGAGCGTCTGTTTGATTAAAGTTGTAAAGAGATGACTAGATGCAAGTGATTGATAATAAAAAGATCACTTGGATATTCATGATAAGTAAGCTATCTTTTTCTGAGAGTACATTTGTAAAGTAGACGAGTTGTAGATTAAAAGTGTAAAGTAAATAAACACTGTCCTGCCAAAGGGGTTGTTATGGCTTCGGAGTCAATGCGACATATCAAAGGTTTAAGTGACACCATCTGGGCTGACTACACCAATTGGCCAGGTTTTGACGAGGCCTCACTAGAGGCAGATACGTTAAATAAATTTCTCAATAGAAAAGAAGCAATCAAGGCCTATCTGAGCGGTATCGAAGTCGCTGCGATTCGAAAAGAATACGGTATCTCAGAATCACAGATATATCGATTAATCACCGAAAGGTGCATTCGCGATCATCCTGACGGCCAAATTTACGGCTGGCGAGCACTAATTCCAGGAGCCCGAATAGTCCAATTTAAAAGGCGTGCACCAATCGTTATTAATCAGTGGGGGCACGGTGCAGTAGGCGTTTTTCAAACGCTACTAGACACCTATCCGGATGTCAGGGAGGCTCTACACAAAAAAATTCTTAAAATCCCCAATACCCGAAAAAAACTTGGGATTTTATCGACCTCAAAACGATCGATTTGGCTCTCGTTTCTCCAAAGCCTTAGAGAGAAGGGTCTTGAAATCAGGGGGGAGTGGCCATTTTCTACCAAAACAAACGGGTATTACTCCGTCATTAGATACATTGATAGGGTGCTTAAAGAAAATCCAAGTAAAGCGATCTTGATCCACGGTGGAAATGAACTTCAGAGAAAAATGCAGGCGGGAGATGGTGTTGATCGACCAGTTCACCGCCCGTTTCAACGTGTAGAAATGGACGCCCACAAAATTGATGGGCGCTTCACAGTTGCGATTCCTTTACTTGAGGGTGGCTACCAGAACGTCCTGATCCACAGGATATGGGTGATCGTGATCATTGAGGTGGTGACTCGATTGGTGCTTGGATATCACATGAGTCTTCGAAAGGAGATTTCTAAAGAAGATGTGCTTCGGGTGATCAAGAAGTCCCTTTCGCCCTGGGCGAAGAAAAAACTACACCACACAGACAAGGACTTTTATATCGATGGCGCCGGGTTTCCCAGTGTTTTAGGGGAGCAATTTGTGGGCATATGCTGGGACGAAACCTCAATTGATGGAGCGCTGGCCGAAAAAGCAAAGGTAGTTACAGAAGTACTAAAAAATTCGGTTGGGTCGATTCTTCTGACTCCGGAGAATTCGTACGCGATAAGACGAACAAAAGACGACCGACCATTTATTGAAAGCTTTTTTAACAAACTCGGAATATTAGGTTTTCAGAAAATTTCCAACACAACAGGAAATTACCCTGGTGCAACGAAGGGCAGAGACCCCATCGGAGTGGCAGTAGCCTCAGAGTTCCAATACGAGTATGCAGAAGAACTCCTCGACATCATCATTGCTAATTACAACGCGAGAATCCACTCAAGACTTAGTGGTCGATCACCACTTCAGTACCTGCAATATCTGGTGCTTAGCAAGACATTCCAGCCCAGAGTGATTGATCCACAACACCTTGACACTTTTTTCAGTTACAGAAAGCTGTGCATGGTTAAAGGTGGTCTGGACGCCGGAAAGAGGCCATACGTCAATTTCGAGAATGGTATTTACACCAGTCCAATATTGGGTCAAAGACTAGATTTGGCTGGGAAAAAAATCTGGATCACAGCCGATTCTGATTCAGACTCCAGGGTCATCAAGGCATCTTCACTGACTGGTGAACATATCGACAATTTACGCGTATCACCTCCATGGAATCGCGTTCCTCACAACTTTGAGACCCGAAGACTAATCTGCGGATTAATTCGTCAAGGCAAATTCTCTCTGCAGAATCAACAAGATGCGGTGGAATCCTACATTGCCGAGGTGGAAGCATCAGGAGGTAAGTTTCCTCCTCATCCAGCCTATCTAACAGCTCGAAATTTTCTGGTTCAATCCAACGACACTATCCATCAGGTCCCTGACAACGAAACCATACAGTCTGATATGGCTTCAAATGAAACCAATAAAAGCATGGAAAGCCGGATTACCGACAACACTGAAGATAAAGCCAAGTCACGCTCTACAACCAAAAACAATACTGCTAGCAGGAATAAGCAGAATATCGCACCCCACACCTCCGACGCTACAGCGCATACCCAAAATTCCGCATCACTTCCACCACGACGAAAAGCTGAAAATAAATAGAGACGACGATGACTGAGATTTCACGTGATCATCCGGTTTGCACACAAGAATATGCGATTTATACCCCTCCTATTCATGAAATGTGCGAAACAATCACCAGATGGATTGAGCAACGTCAGACTGGTGGCTACATTTATGGACCTTCTCGATTCGGAAAATCGAAAGGCATAAAATCCTTCTTGGCTAAGATACTCAATGAAAAGTTCGATACTGAATTCCCTTTGATGATTTGGTCACATCCAACCAATAGCAAATCCGAGAGAGAATTTTGGAATCTTCTTCTAATGGCCTCAAGATTTGAGTTCAAAAATCCAATCAAACCAAAAGCAAAAATGGAGGCAAAATTTCTATTCAAACAACATCTTATTACACTAGCCAACAGAGTCAAATACAACTACATCGTAATACTGATTGATGAGGCTCAATTGGTTTTACTAAATGAATGGCATTGGCTATTGAGCTTACAAAATGAGCTCGATCTGGAAGGGTATAGGTTAAGTATCATTTCAGTAGGCTCACATCAAATTTCATTCCAACCCAATTTTTTTGCAAGAACGGGTGATGCACATATCGTAACAAGATTTCTAATGCACCATGCTCGATTTCACGGAATTAGATCATTAAATGAACTGGAATACATTCTAGAAGGATACGATGAGGATTCCGAGTGGCCAGAAAATAGCGGTGTAAGTTATACAAAGTATTTTTTATCAGACGCTTTTGATGATGGCTTTCGTTTAACAAGCTTGGCATTCTTAATTTGGAATGAACTGATTGAAAAGTACAATTTAGCATTCAAATCGTTTAAACCAAAATCGGATCAGATTGAAATTCCCATGAATCAAATCGCAAATTTAATTGAGAGAATATTAAAAGATATGGGCAATAAGTCATTTGATCATCTGGAGTCGAACCTGAATTCACAATATATTTCAAATATACTTGTTCAACAAAACCTTACGTCACAGATATGGACAACTTCCACAGATTGATTGAGATAAATTCTCATAAAGAACAACAATATAAATATCAACTCTTCAACTGGAGATCAGAGCTGTACGATGCTAATGACAATACATATTTTTTGCTAGCGAAATTTGCATTACTCAATAAGTTAAAAATTGAACAAGTCAATGAATTTTTTAATCAATACTTTTCCATTGATATTTTTAACCTAAATTTATCTGAGCATCGTTCTTTAAAGTATCTTTTCTCAATCTTTAGTAACCAGGCTTACATACAAAATAATTTAATTACAAAAAATTCTGGCGATTTAAATATTCTTGGAATTCCTTTAATACAAGACTACTACGTGAATACACGTCATCAAGAAAAAATTATTCGTTATTGTCCAGAATGCATTAAAAGTTACAAACTGCCAGAACATGCGTCATTGAAGTACTTAGATCGATGCCTATTTCACAACGTAAAGTTTGAAATTTTCTCTTGTAATCATCGAGTCATTCGGTTAAAAGAAAGAAGTGTCAAATGCCACATAAACTTTATTCGCATTTTTTGCCCAGATTTCCCTACACCACAAACGAAAAAGCATAATGTACCAAGTCAGTTCTCCACTGTCCTTAACGACCTAGACAAATGGAATTTTTCTTTGAAAGAAATTTGCGATAAAAAATTAGGCAAACATCTTCATACATTCAAAAATATGGATTGTGCTATTCCCGAACAATGCGCACATTTCGTTTTAGTAAAAGAATTATCACTCCCAGAGTCTCTTCGTGAGTTTACGATTCCAACTAACGCGATCAGAAAAATAAATTCACTCTCAATTTCTAACAATTCTGGTTTTTCATTTTTTGAAAAATTCACATACTTCCAATTTTCTGCCCTTCCTGTAGTTTATTCATCTTTTTGTTACCTTCATCGAAAAAATGAAGCGTCATTTATTCAATCTTTACTTAGTTTTTTCGATGAATTAAAATTAGAATTAATAAATAAAAATGAAAAGTTCTGGTACTTACATGAAAATGATGGAATATGGACATCTTCTGATAGCAAGAGTCTATATTGTGGGGCGCTGATTCATGATCTATTGATAGATTGGCTTACTGAGTTATGGCTTCCCCCTCTTTATACCAGCACTCGTAGTAGGCGCTTTCAATATTTTAATAATTTTCATTTAATGAATGAAGATTTGATAAAATCTACTATGTTCACTCCAGTAAAAAGCAATATTTCTGAAAATAAAATTGACACTCTTTTTAGTTTTAACAGGGTAAACTTTCAAGAATTTTCTATACCCAAATTTTCTTCAGAACAGATGCTTGCCTTAGATTCTATGTGCGATGAACTTGTAAAGTCTTACATTCATGACGCTAGGGTGTGGCTTAATAGAATTGAATGTGGAGAAAAACCGGATCACTTTCCACCAAAAAGTCGGGCGTTGCTATCACTTCAAAAGGTTCAGGATCAATACCGTTTGTTTAATGTTCAAATTGATTGAAATGTGACATTCATCTAGTGCATCATTCACTTAGTTGATTGACTGTCGAATCTTGAGGTTCTAGTATATGAAAATCAGCGAAGTAGCTAAGAAACTCGGTTTGAGTCCTAAAACTATTCGATTCTACGAGGACCAGGGTTTGATTGCACCGAAAAGGGCTACTTCCGAGTCTTGGTTTACCTCCGGCAAAAACCGCGTTTTCGGGCAAGAGGACTTGTCCAGACTTGATTTTGTCAAAAAGGCACGCGAACTTGACTTCTCGATCAAAGAAATTCAGTCAGTGCTGGATTATTACGATCAGGGACCAGCCTGCGGTTGTGGCTCCAGAGCGAAAGTAGACGAATTAATCGCGTTAAAATTAATTGAAGTCCAGCAAGTGAAGATTCACCTCGAGGCGCTAGAACAAAAGTTGACTGACATTCGGGCGAATAATGCTGCAATTGCGCATGAACTTGCACAAAACCCGAACGAACCTGAAGGTGAGTTTTTAATTGCTGACTACATTTTTCCCATCAGAAACGATGCCAAAAGATAGCGCTTGACCTTCCAGTGGATGGAAGGTGCACCATCTATATGGGAGTGTTCCCTTGTCTTGTTAAAGGAGATTTTGTGATGAAAGTTAAAATGTTCGTAGCCGCGGTTGGTGTGTTTGGTCTTGTAGGGGTAGCCTTGGCAGCATGCCCACTTTGCGCGTAAAGCGTTAGTTAGACCGGGCCGCATCGGCCCGGTTGTCTTTTGGGTAAAGTTTCACGTGAGTGAAAAAACGAACTGGATGGGTGACTTGTTGATTTCAGATGGCATCGGCGTATTCCGAGGCAATGTCGGAGACAACACAATGCATCGGCACTGGGCAGCCCAAATCACCATCGCGCTAGAGGATACTTTTTATCTGGAGATACCAGGTCTAGACTGTTTATCTGTTCAAGCTGCGTATTTCAGACCCAACGTCGAACATCGCCTTGTGACCGGAAAAGTTTGCTCGTTTTACTTTGACCCAGCATCCCGATTGTTCGACCATTTGGTTGACCCAAGCTCAGGTCTAAATGACAGTTGGGGGGCTTTAGAGCTCACAAGTTGCCTTAAGACGTTGGTCACTGCAAAAAACCCTCTAGAAGCGATACTGACTGTCTTGCGTCCAAGTCGAACAATGGATTCAAGAATATATTCTGTACTTTCCCGCATAAATTCTGCTTTGAATGAGGAAGATTACACAAACCGCTTCTCTTTGGCAGAGATCGCGGGTATGTCGCCTTCCAGATTCTCACATTGGTTCGTGGAACAACTCGGAATTCCGGTTAGGAGTTACAAAAAATGGCTAAAACTCCGTTTGGCGATTAACGCGATGCTAGCGGGAGAGTCTCCAATCGACGCAGCCCTCGCTGGAGGATTTAGTGATCAGGCTCACATGAGCCGGGCGTTTGCACATGCGTTTGGCATTACCTACATGAGCGCCCAAACGGCAATAACAAGCCATAAAAATCGGTAGCTCTTTCATTCAATACAAAGGGAACAGATTCGTTGAGTATTGGCGTTCATCAACAAATCTTGGGGAATCCGTCATGAATGATTTAGTTCGCTTGGGCTCATATCCGATTATTTTCGGTATCACCGCCTTTGCTCAGCTCTTATTAATTGAAGCAGGTATTTCTCATTGGCCGTATGCCATCTTGGTTGCTGGTGCAGGCATGAGCGCAGTGGCCATCTTGGAAAGGGTCTTGCCGTACGAACCATCTTGGAACCTAGACCATGAAGATACCCTTCCTGATATTCTTCACGCAACATTTAGCTTGGGGTTTATTTTTGCAAGCGTTGAAATAGCAGAGATTATTCGTGTACTTGTTCCTTTCTCAAAAGTTTGGCCAAACACTTTGCCACTATGGGCTCAGGTATTCGTAGCCGGTCTCATCATTGATTTTGGACTGTGGTTGATGCATTGGTTGAGCCACAAAAATGATTATTTGTGGAAACTCCATGCACTGCATCACAGCGCCGAACGCCTGTACTGGCTTAATGGTGAGCGCCGCCACCCTCTGAGCGCTTTGCTTTTGGCTGGCCCGGGAACACTCTTAGCAATTTTTTTAGGAGCTCCTGCGGAGGTGGTTGGATGTTGGTACACGATAATTGCAGTCCATTTGGCGTTCCAACACTCAAACTTAGACTACACAGTTGGCCCATTAAGAAATATTCTCGGTGTAGCCGAAATCCACCGCTGGCATCACAAGAAAGAGTACGAGGATTCTCAAGTCAACTTTGGCGAGTTTTGGATGATTTGGGATCAACTTTTCAGAACTTTTCACCACACAGTCAACGGCGTAAAAAAAGGGGAGGTTGGCATGCGTGAAAAAATGCCAACCACATACTTGAAACAAATTGCTTGGCCTTTTCGGAGAAAAACAAGTGTTAAAAAACATGGATAACTTCATTCCAAATTAAGGAATAAAAATGGCTCAGGTTTATCGACATCATTTCGAGCATTCTCGGTTTTTTCCCGTCACCAGGATTCGTGGTCTAGTAACACGAATTGCCTTTCTGAATAGGCGGGCATTTCGTCGACCCATATGAGCAAAATACACAGCAATCGCCCGGCTTGGGCTTGAGTAGCGTACTGCAGTGCCCACACTGGAAAAAAAACTGGCACGCGTTTGTGGGCATAATACACGGCGTGCTTACGCCACAGCTTGGGCAGGTCAAAATCGATTCAAGTACAACGTCAGTCATGGCACTTTCCCCTTATTTTTACATGAACCATGGCACGGCCAGCATGAGCAGTGAAAGCACTGCGATGACCCAGAAAAGCATTTTCTGGCCACGGTTGCAGCTCTCGCAACCAGTTTTGCGCCAGAACATTTTGTAATAAACCAGCGCCAGCAAACCGAGCGTGATGGCGATAAAAACGGGTCGATAGGGTTCCAGGGCGGTGACCATGCCCAGCGACGAACTACCCCCCACGCCTGCAGCCAGCAGCAAAAGCGGGCCAAGGCAACAAATGGAAGCCCCGAATGCCGCCAGTGCGCTTGCGATCAGGGTGCCGGTATTTTGAAGTGGTTTCATGTTGATTACTCTGAATGCAGTGTGAAAATGGTATTATGAAAGCCGTACCCAAGTACGGAGTCAATAGGCATGATTCAAAAACACATATTGAGCATTGGCGGGTTGGCCCAGGCAGCAGGCGTGAATGTTGAAACGGTTCGCTACTATCAACGCGTGGGCATGTTGGCACAGCCTGCCAAGCCCCTGCACGGTATTCGTAAATATGGTGTCGGCGACGTTAAGCGGATCCGCTTTATCAAACGCGCCCAGTTATTGGGTTTTACTTTGGCAGAGGTGTCTGAACTGCTGGTTTTGAGCAACGCTAGTTCCTGCCGCGAAACCCAAGATCTGGCCGAAAGCAAGCTGAAATCTGTTAGCGAGAGAATCCGCGACCTGACTAAAATGCAAGATACATTGTTGCAGCTTGTGGCTCGGTGCAATGCAGCAGACGACTCGACCAGTTGCCCCATTATTGACGCATTGGTGGGTGAAGATTAATTCCATCATGCAGGCCTAAAGGGTTACCTATACTGCGTCGATTTGTGTAAAGTTTGCCGCGAATTTATAGACCTACTGGATTAGGTGACAATGACGAAGCCATCAGCCAACGCAAGCTAGATTGATGCTAATGACCATCTTGAATGGTAAGACAAGGTTGATATTAAATTTGTTTCCAGCTTTGTACGCAGAGACAGACAGTGGTCGATTTTTGTTCTCACGTGGCGTTGAGCCTAGTAAAAAGCGACTAGTGCGTTTATCTGCACTTCTCTAATTGAACGTTCGATACCTAACTAAATTATTAACGATGTTTTTATGATTTCGCATTGGGCTATTGTGTTGTGACCCAAGCATTTGGCACGCAAACGTTGCAATTCGCTCCGAAGTGCTTGAAGTCTGCTGATCCTTTTGTCGATCTCAATCAATTTGTCGTCAATAGCCTCGTTAATTGGCTCGCATGACTCACGGGGTGAATGTTTGAGTTTCAGTAAAGAGCGTATTTCATCCAATGAAATGTCGATACCGCGACAAAACACCACAAATGCTAGATCTTCGAGATGATGCTCGCCGTAAACCCGGTAGTTGGAGGCGGTTCGGTCTGGTGCACAAAGCAGGCC